>Ga0302325_10014660_pt1 | contig 16677 bp, 11 predicted proteins | sample Palsa_T0_2_FD_201948 | JGI IMG/M metagenome (GOLD analysis project Ga0302325, IMG submission 201948) | Peat permafrost microbial communities from Stordalen Mire near Abisko, Sweden - Palsa_T0_2 | ecosystem: Environmental > Terrestrial > Soil > Palsa > Peat permafrost | place: Sweden: Abisko... | reverse complement strand
GCCTGAAATTGGCCCTAAAATCATTGTTTATAGATGCTACGCGCCTTGTCAAAACAATCACATAATAATCGCGTTCCAAGTATATCCTCAACGCCTTCTTCTTCTCATTCCCCAAGCTTTACTCCCCAAGCTTCACTACTCTAATCCGCCATATACAAATCGCATTCCTCCTCGTCATCCCGCGCGCATTCGTCATCCCGCGCGCATTCGTCATCCCGCGCGCATTCGTCATCCCAAGCTTTTAAAGCCCTCTTAATATCCTCATCTTCTTGTCGGAGCTCCTCTAGCTATTCCTCGACGCTCTTCTCTTCCAATTAGCGTACTACTCTAGCGTAAGCTCTATTAAATGCCCTCATTATCCGCTCTATACTGTCCACTAGTATACTTGCCTAACGCATCTTATCCTCTAGAGCAAATTGCTAATCCTTGATCCGATTTGCAATCTTATCCAAATCGAATTTGCTATACGCTAGCACCCTATTCAAAACATGATCTCCTTAAAAGTCTATTCTAGCTTCTATTATAGTAATTTCAACCTTTTAACCCTTATACACGTCGAATATCGAATCGTCGAATATAGACGCATATTATTCCCAATTAGGCTCGACATCTATACTAATAAAGATCTATAACTCGAGCATATGCTAGCAAGGAAGCTTCTACTTCCGGAAGTCGACGCAGTTGCATTCGCCCATCTAATCGAGAGGTCTAATTAGCTAGCTATCCTCTATTTGCCTTAATTTAGCTTGCTTGAGGTTATCCGCTAAAATGCACTACGCAAGCCATAGAAATAGCTTTAACTAGTCGTATTCTACACAAAGCGAAAGCTACTTAGTCTTCTAGTTTCTCTTGTCTTTTTTAATCCGATTATCGACAATTCGAGCGTAGTCCTTAAAGGTTTAAATGACGCTAGAAAGAGAGTAGTGTAAATTTGCATTTTTATGTAATCCTATAGCTATCTTAATAGCATTATGCTAGCCTTTATTAGCACTAGTTATACTAATCTATCGGAGGATATACTCGTCTTAGCGGGCATAGTTCGCTTAGCTTTGCTTTATAGCTTGCTACTCCTCTCGAATATACTTTTTTAGATCTTACTACTTCTTTCTCCTTATGATTTTTGTGCTATTTAAGATCGAATCGAGGGCAGCTTAAATCGACTAATTGCAACTTGCTTTTAATCGACAACTAAATAAGGCCGCTTTAAGGTGCTTATTAGCCTCATGCAATAGCTCACTAGAAAGCTGTTAATCGAGCGTTATTTTAAAATGCCACTTGCAATAGAGATAATATATAGCTCTATATATACTATTATTTGCAAGAAAAGCAATTTATACCGCACGTTGCTTTGCAGCAAAGTCGTTAGTAAGGCAATACCGTATAGCCTAATCGCGACCTAAGACCTCCTTTGTCTAGTCTTATATAATCGACATAGCTTTACTAATTGTATTGCTATCCTCGTTCTAAATCAAAGCGCTAGCACAAGGCAAGTAAATATTAACCTCTATTTGCACCATTTATATAAATAGCTTCTATTCCTTCTAATTTGTTTTATGGGTTAAATCGAATAGAGTAAAGTAGCCGCGCTTTATAAGAGTCTTAAGACGATAATCTAAAGCTTAGACAATTCCTAGCACAAGCTCTCTTGCTTAGCTATTCGAATTAAAGGGCTTATAGCATACCCTATTTACCAAATATTATGCTTAAGCTTTGTGCAATTTGTCCTCCTAGTCCCGGTATAACTTTGTCTTGCGGGGGTTTATAATACGAGCTTTAGTCTTAAGCTTTTGCTTCCAAGTTTGGACTAAGGAACGCTCTAAATACTTCCTTCTAGCAGCCTTTATCTCCTTATAGCAACCATTTTTGCCTTTAGACAAAAAGAGATTTATAACTACTTTAGCCGAATGCCCCTTTTTTAGCTTAACCTTAACTGCACACTTCACTGCCTCATTAATCTTATACATATCGCTTTTATCAAGGGTATAAGTATATAGAAAGCTATTATAAAGCTAGTATTCAAAATCGCTATCCGGATACTCCAAAATTTGTATTTTGGCATTACATTTAGTTGCTTCGTGCTTTCGGCCTATCACATTACAATTGTCGGTTCTAGCTAACAAGGCTTTTAGTGCATCGGGTTAGCGGCAAAATCGACACTAATAATAATGCGTCTTCTAAGGTATATTCGGGCTTAGCTTTTCGGTGTTTCTCTTAGAGTAAACATTGCTCATATAAGGCTAAATACAAGTATAGTCTACTATAAAGAGAGAAAGGGGCCCCCGTTTAAAGGAAAAGACATCTCTCCGCGTTTACGCGATATTAGGAGGGTTTTAAAGAAGAGTAGGCATGCTAGGCATTATATATAAGTAATACAAACTCTATATAATAGGTGCTATTTATAGTTTTAGAGGTATAATAGCAGTAAAGTGTAAAAAAAAACCGAAGGTTTGTCTAAGACAAACAAATCACGTGCATTACGCGTAATTACATGATTTGCGCGAGGCATGCCAATTAACACGAAGGCTATTGCCGAAGTACATGCTATTTCTATAGCAATCGCACCTAATTTTAATATACCCTGGCAATAGAACGCGTGCTAGGCCGCACTTCAGGCGCAATCGATTTTTGGCGAGTCACTAAAATTTAGCTTCTTGCCGGATGCTCTCAATCCCTGCTGCAGGGCCGGAAAGATTCGCCGACGACAAATTTTTGGCTCGAAAAGCACTTTTCCCTTCTACCTCGACCTTCTCAGCACAAGCCCTCCGCTCCCTTGGAAGTTTGTCCTCGTGCCCAATTTCTGCCTCTCCTTTGGCTTACACATATCTCATCTTGTTTTCCTGTTCTTACGTCCATTGGCCGTTTTATTTTGGGGAGCTTTCACTGTACTTCATCGACATGGCAGATTTGAATGACGTTGGTATGTTCCCAAGTCAAAATCTTCAAATTCTGCCAGACATGTCTCTAGTACTCCCGAAGAGCTGTGTAACCTTAGGAATGAAGCTTGACTGACCCTTTGCTTCTCTAGGAATTCCGGCCGAGTCCGCAAATGGCTTCGAAACCCTCGTTAGTGCTGATCATGCGACAACAAATGGCGCCCCCCAAGAGGCAGAAGAGGGAGGAGATCAAGGCAGTGAAAGTATGGATCTATTAACATATTAATCATTCCAATTGCCCACATGTCTACTCTACTGGAGGCGTGCTGACTTTCTTTCAAAGCTATTTTTCAACTGACGGTCCACCTCCCTCATGACCCAAAGAAAATTCAGATCATGGTACGATGGTCCAAAACATTGCTTCGAGTAGAACTTATATATTTAGGTCTCGTCTCAAGAGGCGATCCACGACGTTCGACAATCTATCATCGAGCTGCCAGGCACCTTACAATACTCATGTTTTCATCTTGAGCATAAGGGTGATCGAATAAATGATTTCATTCAGATATCTGAAGTGAAAGGGCTCACTACCGATTCCGAATTGACACTTGTGGAGGATCCATACACCGAGAAAGAAGCAAGATTGCACACCGTCAGAGTACGAGAACTCATTGGGGCGGCTGGGGACAGGACGGATACCCTCCATGGCATTGTGTCGGGCATCTCCCTTCACGACTCGGTCACAGCTGCGGAATTGACCCAAACTGGGTCAGTCACAGCCCATTCCATGGCAGGATACGACTTCGACGCTCCTGGTGTACTGTCTACTCTTCTTCCCCAGGCTCAAGATCCACCTCCCAAGACCGTGAAGTCCATATCTGTGTCTTCTTGGAATCCTCCACCGTACCACCTAAGACAGAAAGGCCACCTGCTCTATCTGTCACTGACTACCAATGAAGGAGAACAGTATCAGATCACTTCCCATGTTTCTGGTTTTTATATCAACAAGTCCACGAACAGCAAATTCGACCCCTTTCCTCGAGGGCCTCCCAAAGCACAGTCGGCACACTCCCTCTTGACTTTGATCAATAATCTATCACCATCATTTGATGCCTCATTCAAGAAGCTTCAAGAATTTAACAACGCCAAGGAGCCTTTAGCGACTTTCCAGATAACCAATGCCACCCCTTCGAGCCCGTGGATAGTTCCCAGTTCGACATCACCTTTGACCACCCATCAAGCGGATATTACGCGAACACAGGAGAGCTTCCTAATATCGGGAATCGAGAACACGGAAACGTTGCGGGATTGGAATGAGGAATTCCAATCTACCAGGGAACTCCCAAAAGAGACCGTTCAGGATCGTGTGTTTCGTGAGCGTTTAACCTCGAAGCTGTTCGCCGACTACAACGAGGCCGCCGCCCGGGGTGCCATTCTAGTTGCCAGGGGCGAGGTAGCTCCTCTCAACCCCACCGAAAGCAGAGATGCGCAGATATTTGTGTACAACAATGTATTTTTCTCCTTCGGCGCCGACGGCGTGGGCACATTTGCATCGGAAGGTGGGGATGAGGCGGCAAGAGTAGCCACGGGTAAGGATGTCATGGGTGTTCGGATGGTAAATCAGTTGGACATCGAAGGACTTTTCACACCCGGTACCGTTGTTGTTGATTATCTGGGGAAACGTCTTGTGGGACAGAGTATCGTCCCTGGCATTTTTAAACAACGCGAGCCTGGAGAGAACCAGATCGACTACGGCGCAGTGGATGGTAAAGAAGTTGTGGCAGCAGATGAGAAGTTCATTCCAGTGTTTGAAAAACTCTCAAAAGCTTTGAAGGTGAAGAAGCATCCAGTATGGGACAAGGAAGGGAGATGCCATGTGCTAGAGGGAAGCGTGGAAACCAAGGGACTGCTAGGGACGGATGGCAGAAAATACGTCCTCGATTTATACAGGATCACTCCTCTAGACATCTCCTGGATGGAAGAATATGGAACTGCGATTGGTAGCCCCGAGCACGTGAACGGGTCAGTTGAGACTGCCTACCCTCACCGGATGACTGTTATGAGGCCGGAGTTGGTTGATGCTTACTGGAAGTTTAAGATGAGGGAATGGGTGAATGGAGAACTCGAGAGGAGACGTCGGAACCAGACAGAGACATCGGACTCCGCGAATATGATTGAAAGCAAAGAAGCAGCTGAGAATGCTTCAGAACCCATCAAAGAAACATCCGACGCCAGCGAAGTGAAAGATAGCGAATCTAGCTCAATGAATCTAGATAAAGTCTCAGAGTTCGACAAAGATCGGATAGACGTTTCAAACTTCAGCTTTGCTCTAAACCCTGATGCCTTCAGTGGCCAGGAACCACAGACCGATGCCGAGAAAGACCAACTGGCAAAGGATGAACAAGAGGTTAGACTTGCGTGCGAGTTTCTTCGCACAACAATTCTTCCCGAACTCATGAACGATCTCAAGGAGGGTGATGTTGGATTTCCAATGGATGGGCAGTCTTTGACCCGACTATTGCACAAACGAGGAATAAACGTTCGATATCTCGGGAAAGTTGCAACGCTCGCGGAAGGGAAAAGGTTAGAGTCTCTTCGTATTCTTTCAATACAAGAGATGGTATCCAGAGCCTTCAAGCACGTGGCTAGCAAGTATTTACGGTATTTGCCGATTCCACTGACTGCGGCTTGCATTTCCCACCTCCTAAACTGCTTGCTCGGAGCCGACTTTAACTCTAAGCCTAAGGCAGAAGTCGATGAGGGTATGAGTTCTTTGTATCCCGAAGCAGACTTGAGCTTCCAACAAGTATGCCCTGAGAGCTTGAGGGAGGAGGTTGAGAACCAAATTCTCCGTCGCTTCCAGTATGCGATTGACAACTCTTGGGCGTCGAATGTCAAGCCGTTGCAGCTACTTCGGGAAGTCTCAATGAAACTTGGACTACAACTCGAGATGAAGGAATATCGCTTCACCAACCAGCCAACTAAGAGTGTTGTTGAATCTTCTTTGCCCGTCGACGGAACCACCACGAAAGAGAATAGTGTGAACGGACAGAGCAACAGCAACAAGAAGAAAAAGAAAGCTCGTGATGGCTCTCCCGCATCTATCACCTCCTCCAATGTTTGCTCTCCGCAGACATTTAAGCCGGATGATATCCTCAACATCGTCCCTGTCATCAAAGAAGCATCCCCAAAAAGCTCGCTCGCAGAAGAGGCGCTCGAAGCGGGAAGGATATCAATTATGCAGAACCAGAAGAAGTTGGGCCAAGAGCTCCTATTGGAATCTCTATCCTTACACGAACAAATTTACGGCATCATCCATCCTGAGGCTGCCCGAGTTTACAACACGCTATCAATGCTCTACTATCAACTTGAGGAGAAGGAAGCTGCAGTTGAACTCGCTCGAAAAGCTGTTATCGTCTCTGAGAGGACTCTTGGCATCGACAACGCAGAAACTCTTTTGAGTTATCTCAACTTGGGACTCTTTGGGCACGCAAGTGGAGAAACCAAGTTAGCCTTGAGTTATATCAAGCACGCTTTGGGGTTGTGGAAAATCATCTACGGTCCAAACCACCCTGACTCTATTACCACGATTAACAATGCGGCTGTCATGTTGCAACATTTGAAGGATTATCACGAGTCTCGACTATGGTTTGAGGCATCCTTAAAGATATGTGAAGATGTCTATGGCAAGCAGTCAATCAACGCAGCAACGCTCCTATTCCAACTTGCCCAGGCATTAGCGCTCGACCAGGATTCTAAAGGTGCTGTCAATCGCATGCGCGAATCGTACAACATCTTCCTCAATGAACTCGGTGCCAACGACAAGAACACCAAGGAAGCTGAAAGTTGGCTCGAGCAACTCACCCAAAATGCAGTATCCATCGCTAAGCACGCCAAAGATGTACAGGCACGTCGTATACGTGCTGGCATCAGAGTGTCTCCTCGAGTAACCCTCGGTCAAACACATCCCCAACCACAGGTTGGACAGACTGCTCAGGCAGCAACCGGCCGCGACCCACGAAATTCCATGGGTCTCGACTCTCGCAGCATTGATGAGTTGCTAAAATTCATTGAAGGCACTGACCAAAACACAAAATCCAAGAAACGCCCTGGTCGAAGTAACCCGAAAAGACGGGGTGCCAGCTCTGTTGTATCATAAAAAGCAAAGCACATAAAATGATGGAAGGTGGATATACTTGGGGATTGGAAGCATTGGGTGGCGTATAATGAGTTTGGAACTTTTTGACATTGTAAAGATAGGTGTTTTCGTTCCACTGTCCCATTTTTGAGGTTGGAATGGTTCTCTGTGTGTATATGTATCTGTTTTCCCCTGTACCTCCGCTCTCACGGCCGCAATGATACATCTCATTTTCCATACCTGTAATATAGACATTGGTTTTTGACAGCGCCGTCATAATAAGACATATCTTCCCTCACGCATCAATTTATTCTCAAGGGAGAAAGATTCTAGTACCATCAATTTCGCATAAAAAGATTTAAATAACACGACTTCCTTATCAAAAACTTTAATACCATAGGTTACCCCGCACTCCAATATATAAGCGGTGAGCTCACCGTCGCTATTACTTTCAAAGCAAAGTAATTGTATAGACGTAAAGAGATAGTTAGAGTTGTAATATATTCGTAAAATGCGCTTATTATTCCTGTATTCCAAATTACCAAAATGTCTTCCCTTCACAAACTCCGTGACCTTCCAATTGTTAGCGATTACTTCCTCTCGTTCGATGATCTTTAGCAAAGCTTGCAGATAATGGCGACGACGATGTATAATCTCCGTACTATTGTTCAACTTGTGGAGGGAGGGGACACTTCTCTATAACGTGCAAGAGACTGCACGAGCAGGTGATTAGTGGCGGCGAGGTTGCGAATAGTTACATTTTTGTGCGCCTGTAAGGTGCGGGGTATGCTCTGTTATCTGTGTTATATAAATCTATTATATGGTATTTAAATCTTTTCCAAATATCATGGTATGGGAATCTTTCTCCCTATTCTCAATGGTCTTTCTGCATACGCTTTTCTTGGCCTCGATAGACAAATCATACTGCATCGTCTAGCTAGTGAAATTTAGAATACCCTGCGACTCTCATCAACTTCCATGACTTTCGTAAAATACTGTCACTTTGGGGACTTTGTTCCTTATTTCAAATTTGCGAAAATAAAGTTGCTTGCTAATTATTACTTACGTTGAGTTTCTATGGTAAATGGACTCGATGTGAGGATTTCAAAATTTTGTGCAACGATGATGAATGATTACTACATCCATGTGTGCAATACGTACACAGTGATTGCCGCTCAAGATCGCACCCTGGCTTCCCTCGTATCCATGTAGAAGGCCGTGATCCCAATGATTACCAGAATAGCTGTCCCTCGCTATGCAGAGATAGACATGAGATTGCGTCACTTTTCTCGACAACCTGACTTATGCCAGGAAACAAAACACTGGGATTGTGTGAAATATGAAGGACAATATACAAGACTCCATGGCGTCCAAGTTCCGCAAAATGGAACGAGCAGGCGCAACAAGATGGCCCCCTAAGAGCCACCTCCGAGTGCAGCTCCAACGGCAACTCCATTGGGAGCCGGAGCGTGATAAGATCCAATACTCTGGAAGCCTCTGTGAACATTACGTTATTGGATGTGCCCAAGTCGAATTTGAATGGAGCTTACCGGGTCAAATCGAATCCTTCATTCTCGTCTTCAAGGTCCTCGACAGGTGCTTCCTGTTTCGTGGGTGCGCCATTTCTTGTGGGGCTGGCTACAGATGACCTGCGAGCAGGAGCCGGGCTGCTGCTTGGCGCGATTTCATTTCCAGTATTTGATCCCTTTACAGGACTAAGATCAAAAGCAGCTCCTTTCATCGGGGTATTCCCAATATCTGCATATCTCCAAAAGGGGGCAGGGGAACTAGTTGGCATGTGCTGACTTGGTCGTTGCGCTGTTGAAGGAGGTGCAAGACGAGGATGAACTCGATGTGGCGCTGGTGTGACAAATGAATTGCCTTCTTCCTGCAAAAACGAGGAAGACAAAACCGGTGGAGAACCAGGTGCGTTGTCAGAAAGTCCAAAAGTATTACCGTGGTTCCTTCTATGTCGTGGCAAAGGGCTACCATCTCCGGGAAGTTGATCTTGTGTTGACCCAGAAAGAAGTCCTCCTCGATCAGGAGTGAATTGAGGGGCATTCGACGCAAAAGAACTCGCGGCCGGAGAACCTCTGGAGCGCGGAGAGCGTTTCGAGCGTTGCGTAGAGCTAGGGTTGACAGAGTCTCTTGATCCGCGGGTGATCAAATTAAGGCCACCTGGTGAGCCACCCGGTGAGCCTCGATGCCCACCTCGACCGCCCCGCCTACAGTTCTTCTCCATTTCGTCTCGATAGTCATCGATAATGCGCCATTTCATACCCTTTCCAGGTTCATCTGTTAAACGGGCCACCTTCTCGAAAGCTTTATTCAAAGACAGATTGTGGCGAATAGAGTTCTGCTCAACAGTCAGCTAATTGGATGAAATTCTTAGAAAACAAGGACTAATTTACCTGCCACCCACCACCGCCCTGAGATCGATAGTAAGCGTATCTGCTTGTGATGTAATTGTATATGCCATTAAGTGTAAGCTTTTCGTCAGAAGCATTCAAGATTGCTTGACTGATTAACTGAGCGTAGCTAAAGGACGGCTTTATGTGCTGATTTTCATCAAGACTCAGGTCAATATCTTCACCTGAATTCATGACCATAGTACCACCAGCAAAGCCAGGTGACTTTCCAGTCAAATACGGAGGCTTCGAGCGTGTACTGACAGGGGTTCCAGGCCTTCGGTAGTCAGGTGGTGCTGGGGCAATTGGCTGCGGACCTTGTAATCCATTCTGGCCACGAGCAGGTAATGATAGAGGGAGAGCGGATGAGGTGGGATCTCCAGATTCAAATTCTTCAGCCTTCTGGTCATCCAATTGGATAAGATTGGCTCTTTGAAGAAACTTCTCGTGGACCTTGAGACTTCCATTTTCCTCAGGCAAGACGAACATCATTTCGACACCAGCAACCTCGATGACTTCCCCACTGACAAGAGCATGCTGTCGCCCAGCACGATAATTATCATCATTAATTCGGATACCATTTCGGCCGTGTACCATTATGTTCCATTTCTCGCCCTCAGAATCGAAGAATATTTCAGCGTGTGAACGAGATACCATCTTGTTGGGTCCCAGGTCAATGTGAACACCACCTTTGGCCCCCGCAGCCTCAGCTGATAAGCCCCCGAGTTCATCAGTATGAACGGGACTTTTCTCTGTTGGAAGGGCATTCTGAGCCTCTGGGGGGCGGCCAATGATGTTCTTCAGATTCTTGACATAGAAAGTCCACTCTTTGCCCGCCAGCTTTGCATATGCCTGGACGCCTTCTTTGTTGTGTCTTTCGTGAAGTGTGTTTGCATGGTCTACGGTTGCTTGTACCGGGTGGACGGGAACCTTGAGGAAGGGGACGACAGCAGTAATAAGTTCCTCGTCGGTCAAGGGGATACCGGATCGGTCTGCAGGAAGTTTGATAGGTTCAGGTTCTGGAGCTGGCTTCTCCACGGGAGAATTGGCCTGAATCTTGTATTAGTGCTGTTCCAACTGATGATGTAGTGGCCACTTACCTTCTTCCTTCTCTTTGCAGGTCGAGAGGGGGAAGAATCGGGAACATCGACGTTGTTGACGGTTTCTCGGCGCACTCGCTGCGATCGCTTGGTTGAGGGGGGCATGGTCTCCGATCAGATTGGCATACAGTTGATATGCATATACTGTAGGAATGTGTCAAGGTTGAAAGAGGAGCTGGAAATGTCAGCGCTCTGTTGGAAAGCCAGATAGCGAATGGACCGAGGGCGCCTCGCAACGATCTATCATTGACTGACCTTTGCGGAGGAGAGAGCAGCGCCTGGTGGATTTATGGGTGACGGCGCAGGCAAGCAATCAGAGGTGGGTTGCGCCTTGACGTGGTTTTGTTTCCCTTATTTGCTGTTGAGCGTCGTTCGCGATTGCGCTCGAAATTCCTTGTCACGATTCACGCGAAGGCGCGCGTCCAACGACAAAGTCTTTGTCTTTTTGCGACAACTGCGCGAGGCCAGCAGAGGTGCAGCGGGGGAGGGAGCACAGCACAATTCGATGTAGGAGATTCTGGCCAGGACGCCGGAATACTCACAGACGTGGTTTGGGGGCGAGAGGGGTGAGAACGGTTGCGTCGAGACGAGTTGGACGAGTTGTTGCCCCCACGAAGATTCTCTGTGGGCTTTGCAATCGAAAGGTGCCCCGGCGGTCTGATTCGCTGGTAGCGCTACAAGTCAATAACCTCCGTCACATGACCGGCGGCGTCATGGACCACCCTCCATCACCGCGCCATTCCCTTTGCTCCATGGACATGTCAGCGCTTTGCCGCTCATAGACGGAGCCCCTATTTACTTACTTTCTGGGCCCGTCGCGTCCATGGGTCAATACCTAGGTATTGTTCCCCCACCGCGTGTCACTGCTGGCTAGCCCCCCCCCCCTTCGCCTCTGACTCTCATCGACGTCCCCGACGGCCCAAGAGGCCTAGAGAGAGTCTGGATCCCAAGCAATCCACGAGGCGAGGGTATCTAAGCCCTACTGCCTTCCTACTGTATTTCTGTCGACTAGTTTAAAAAGAATGTGAATCCAAGTCCTAATCTGACTCCCCTTTGCTCTCGACTGATCCAAGCCCTACTCTGACCCCTTTTCTGTTGACTAACATTTCATTTCTTGACGTCGAATCTTCGAACTAGCTCAAGTATCCTTCATGCCATGATCATGATTAAGGTCTTCAGGGCTTTTAAAGTTTTCGTGAAGTAAAAACCGCATAACTAACTCATTTCTCCCAGATCCCATGGTCACAACTTAGGGCCTCTTAACCCGTGCTGAAGTAAGGTTAAATCCCGGAAACTGATTTCTTGGGGCTGGATCGGGCTAGCCCATGCTCATCCACTGGTGGGCCATTCGTGGTTTGGTACGCCACTAAGAAGAGATCTGGTCTTGAGCTGCGGATTTCGACTCACGAGTGTCACAGCATTGTTTTCTTGCATTTACTAGTTCTCGAGTAGTCGGCAGAAAGCCACTTGTCATGACATTCACGATGATGAGTGGTTTTCAATATCTAACTTCTCACCGAACAATCAATCACTATCTTGAACGATGAACCAGCTTGCATTTGGACTCTCAACCCGCCCGCGTCCCAATAATTTGGCCTACACCATAATTCAGTCTACCTTATACTGCAAAGTTTGGACCAAATGAAACGGAACATAAGACGTGCCTGCTTCATGCCACAGTTCACCGTTCTGCGAGGGGGAATTGCCGACTCTACGGCCGATGACAGATAAGTAGAAGGCTCGGGCCGCTGCATTACAGGCCCAAGATGTTCTGCCGATTGCAGCGCAATGGCTTAGAAAGGGTCCTTACTTAAGATGAAGAAGCAACCAGCCGCATTCCGCCATTAAAAGGGGAGGAATTGGAATCTACCTTTGGGGATCTTAACACCTGGAGGTATTTACTGTAGTTTCGATGGCCTAGTCACCCGTTGTCTGTTATCCTTCAACTAGACTTGGGATACCGACTCGGAAATCTCCGCGGCACAATCCTCCGATCTTGCATCCGGCAAAGCAAGAATAGAGATCACCTGGGTCTCTGAGGAAGTTTCCGGACTTGCATACACCCCTTCTGGAGGTGACTAATCGACTTTCTAAAATAGAACAAATGTCATTTACTTACTGCAGCCGAGAATTGCAGATCTTCGAAGACCTTTCCACTGTTCCGTATCGTTCTACTTGTAAATTTTGCCAAAGCATCTGAACACTAGCCAGCCATGTACCCCACGCCAGGAAATTGACGTGGGGTACTTGCCTCACGTCACAGTGCAGTCGCGGATGCCTTGGCAACGTTCTAGTGACAACAAGGCAATAGTCCCGTTGAGAGGAAGCATCCTCCTGGAGGACTGCCTCACGTGGACCAAATGGTACCGAACATTGTTGGGTCCTCCCGTTTGAGAGTGTAGGGGTGTTAGGGAGAAGAAATCATTCGGAGAATAATGTGCAAAGCTGGAGGTAGCAGTGATGCCTAGGACCAGGACCAGGTAGATAACCTTACGATACCCATGCCCAGGTACATTCATGCAAGTACAAATACCTCACTTGGCACTGGGTCTACCTACGGATCTGTCTTATCCGCGAAGCTATCCGATGCGGGCCGAAAACATGAGCTTCGGCTCAGCCGAGTGCTAAACTCGGTACCGCAATGCGGACATCACGTCAGACTGTCTGCATCCATTCCAAGCAAACCCCAAGTAACACAAGGGTTGCCTGCGAAGCTGAGCTTATGGTGCGGTTCTTGACTCGAGCAGAAAGGGCCATGAGAATGATGATTGGTCTTCCGCTTCTCTGACTAGGCTCTTGCGCATGGCCTCTTAGATCTGCATATCTGATGCACGTAAGGAAAGGCCAGATGATGCTGAAAATCCCCTCCAAAGTTCGTACTGTGCGTTCGTGCTAAGCAAGGTGTGGAAATCCGCCGGCTAGAGCCAGAGCATCGTGGCCGCGCGACGCTCACAAAGTTCAGGGAGTGAGAGAGCGAACCTTGGAAGTCAACCGTCGACACCATCGACACCGCCCAGACCAGTCCTCTATGCAGGGTTCCGATCGTGCGCGTGATTGGAAAAAAAACCCCCCACGATACACCAAGACTCTGCGACATTTTTCCCCATCGCGAGGTTCTGTTGTTCTGCACTGAGGGAGTTGGGATGGGGTAAGATGCAAGAGATTTGATATGTACTCTATTGATGCATCGGTTGATCGCCTGAGCTAGATCAAATCGGATACGGAGGTTACACAGGAAAGGCTTTAAATTGACCGTCAAGGTCGTCAGACACATCCTATTACCGTGCATTGCTCACTTCCAGCCCATTGAAAGACGCTCGCCATCGCCGTGTAATACTCTGTCATTAATCAAGATTGACTGGTGTCGGACGAGCCAGGATCTCTTCAAAAGGGGGCCAAATTTGTGGCTACCAAGCATGCAAAAAGCTGGATGCGACGGACCGTTGCACGGTATCGTTGAGCAAAAAACGGACAGACAGAAAAGCCAGTCCTCGTTCTGCCGTAGCTATGCCCATCCTGGACGAGACCGAGTACCCGGCCTCTGGCCACCTTGCAACGCTGGCTATACAGGAGAGCTAGGATTCGAGGATGGGCTTCGGCAAGATACTTTCGAGCTCGCATGGCCCTTGCACACTGGCTGCGGCGATCGACTGCCCTTGCTTGAGATACACGAATAGAAGGAGGACAAGAGTCCCGACAAACGGCAGCATCTGATCGAATCGGTTCCAAGAACCCGTTGAGGCGTGGGCGAAGTGAGATCGCAGGCGCAGAACTGACTGCTCGTTTCCCTATAACGCGCCGGCGCTGGCTCTCAGAGCTGCAAATACGGACGGGGCCTCCTCCGCTTAACAGTTTCGGTCAACGGCCGCGGCCAAGCAGTCGGCAAGTGGGGACGCAGCTGCACATGTTCGACGGTCCTGTCCAGGCCGGGTAAAAGTGACATCGGACTCGTATCATTCCTCCCATGGGCGGTCGGTCTGATCAAGGTTGCTGTCCAAGGTCGAACAATGCCGAGCACCCGATTGACGACGGACCATGGCCGCCCCTAGACGCATGTTGGGAGCTACATCCGAGACGGAGCAGCACATGTGGCGGCCCTGCCTGCCCAGGATGTGTGGCCTAGTGTTAACATCTGCTGCGAGCAGCTGGAGGCGTAGAATTGTGTAACGGCCCACGGTTAGGTGCTTGCGGGTGGTGGTACCAGGATCTTGGTCGCTATTTGTCCTGCCCGTCCGAGGAGCAAGGCAGGAAGGGGAAGGGTGATGGGGTGAAGGATGATGGGTTATGGGTGATGGGTGATGAGGCCGGAGCACTCGAGACTGAAAATCCTTCACGATGTTTTCGTCGTGGTCATGCCGCCGCCGCGAGGAAGCTAGGGCCGCCGGCGGTCCTGGAATGAGGACTAAAAGTTTAGCCCAACCTACGAAAGGGAGAGCCCCCCACTCCCTTAAGAATCGTCCACTCCACAAAGAGACACAAGATCCCATCTCTTCTCCTCTCCTCTCCTCTTCTCTCCTCTCCCCCCCTCCTCTCCCAGATCCCACTCTTCTTCCTGATCTCAACCTGGCCTGGCCCTGGATGTTGACCGAACGCATTTGTTGCTGACGCTGCCACTATCCGTATGCCCTCTCTGCCCTCTATATTATGTCTAGCGTTGGTCCTTCCTCCCTTCTGTCCTTCTACCCTACCTGTCGTCCTTCTCTAAGAGAGACACCTCTTCACTCTCTGCCACTTCCGAATCCCATCCTTTTCTGAGAGAGACCAGCACGCTTCCTGGCCCACCTCGGAACTCCTTCCGATTCCTACACACAGGATAGCCTGCGTCTAGAGCGGTGGTCATTTTACATTCTTCTTCTCTCCAGTTGATCTCTGGCCAAATTCATCCCGTATTACATCGCTCTGCTCTTATCATGTCTCCATCTGCCCTCACAGACCTCGAGCAGCCTGACAAGGTGGCTATCGTGGCTCTCAGTAACGGTGCCCAGCTCTCCAATGGCCACCATTCGGCCACAAATGGAACCGATGGGCATGCTAAATCGAGCGGCCCCAAACGCACTGAGTTTCTCCTTGACCGAAACTTGCATAGATCGTTTCCAGTTGTTAAGGGAGGCAGCGGCAACTACCTTTACCTTACGGACGGACGAATCGTTTTCGATTCCACATCGGGGGCCGCCGTGTCATGTTTAGGACATGGCAATAAGAGAGTCATCAAAGCCATCTCTGCCCTCATGAATACAGGGATACCTTATCTCGCGTCCACTTTCTGGGGCTGCGAAGTCGTCGAGGAGCTTTGCAAGGAGTTAATAAATGGTACAGGCGGCAAAATGGCCCGAGTCTATTTGACGGGCTCAGGTCAGTGCGAAACGTCTTTATATTCGGGTTCCGAGGTTCTGATGAGTGTTTTCAGGTTCTGAGGCGATGGAGGCGACGATCAAGCTTGCTCGCCAAGTCTTTTATGAGAAAGACCCAAGCACGTGTCGTGTCAACTTCATCGCTCGCGAAGGCTCGTATCACGGCAACACGATTGGCGCTTTGGGCATGTCAGGACATGTCGCACGCCGGGCGCCATACGAGCCTTTCTTAATGGGCAATGTGCATCATGTATCTGCCTGCAATGCCTATAGGCAACGGGCCAATGGAGAGCCTGATGCTTCGTTCGTCGCCAGGAAAGCTGCCGAGCTCGAGGCAAAGTTCCAAGAACTTGGCCCCGAGACAGTGATCGGTTTCGTGGCAGAACCAGTTGTAGGCGCCGCTCTGGGTTGTGTGCCATCTGTTCCGGGATATCTGAAAGCAATGAGGGACGTCTGTCACAAACACGGCGCGCTCTTCATTCTAGATGAGGTGATGAGCGGCATGGGCCGTTGCGGCACTTTGCACGCTTGGCAAATTGAGGACGCTGTACCTGATTTACAGACAGTTGGAAAGGGTCTGGGTGGTGGTTACCAACCTGTTGCTGCAGTATTGATCTCATCTAGGGTGGTCAACGCACTGCTGGACGGGAGCGGCCAATTTACCCATGGACAAACATACCAGGGAATGCCCGTTCAGGCAGCAGCAGCGCTCGAAGTTCAGAGAATCGTCCAGGAGGAAGATCTGGTTAGCAACGTCAAAAGGCAAGGCTTATACTTGGAAAAATGCCTTCGATCTCTCTTGGAAGA
>Ga0302325_10014658_pt1 | contig 16678 bp, 10 predicted proteins | sample Palsa_T0_2_FD_201948 | JGI IMG/M metagenome (GOLD analysis project Ga0302325, IMG submission 201948) | Peat permafrost microbial communities from Stordalen Mire near Abisko, Sweden - Palsa_T0_2 | ecosystem: Environmental > Terrestrial > Soil > Palsa > Peat permafrost | place: Sweden: Abisko... | reverse complement strand
TCCGGGGCTAAAGGCCACCTTCGACTCCGGGTGGATTCGGACTACCCAGAGCTCGGCGCCGAGTTCGCGGCGAGAGGTGACGATGCCTTTGACATATTTGGGGTCCAGGATCGACGGCGGGGTCATAAGGAGGTATGAGTTTTGCTCGTAAGGATCAAAGCTACAAGGTTTTGAGCGGGGATGCAAGTCTGGGTGGGGTGGGCCCGTGGCCTGCCCAGTCCCGAGCCGCTCCGAGCGCTCGGCCTTCCGGGCGGCAATCACGATATCACGAGGCAGTATCGCCCGGTCCTCACTCGCGATTTTTTGAAGTTCGAGAGATCGAGCTTCACCTCTAGGACTCGGGGCGCGCCGAAGTTGCCGCGCCCCGAAAAGGCGGCCGGGCGCTACTGCTGCGATGGCAATTGGAACGCGACATGGCGCTCGCCGTTCAAGCGCGTGGTCATATCGCGGTCGATTTCGTCGAGCTGAACCTGTTTTTCCGCATGCTCGAGCGTGACATAGCTCAGTGTGCCGCCATTCACCGAATAAGAGGACGCGGCAAAGATGTTGTGATTCTTCAGGGCGATCAGGTAGATGGGGGAGCTCGATCCGTTGCCGCTACCCGCGGGACGGAGTTGCTGCCCGTACTGATCGTATTCGCGCATCACCGGGTTGGCGCGTTCTGCGTACGCCGGGCTCGCCGGTTGGGTCTGAGGATAGACCACAGTCACATTTGGCGACTGTTGGTAGGCGGGATAGGAATTGTAGCTATCGGGATAATACGAATACGGGGAACCATAATAATCGGAATAGCCATAGTAAGGCCCGTAGCCATATCCTAGCCCGTAGCCATAATAGGGCCAGCCCAAACCGAAGCCGAGTCCGAAGCCGCAGCAACGGTTAAATCCGATACCGCCGCGGAAGCCGTTCGAAAAGCCGCCGCCGCGAAAACCGCTCGAAACCCCGCCGCCGAAGCCGCCGTGACCCACCGAAGCCATACCGCCGCCGCGCGAAAAGCCGCCGGAAGAGCCTCGAGAACCGCCGCCACCGCCCCCTCCTCCGCGATGCTGGGCTACGGCGCCGCCCACCAACAGCGTGCTACAAACTGCCAGTTGAAGTAGATATTTCATGGAAATGTGCCTCTACTTTGGAGCTTACTCCCTACGGCGCTCCCGCGCAACCCGCCCTACAGCCTTGCGCACAATCTCAGCGAACCGAGGGGTCCATCCGTCCTACACCATTAGGGAGGAATCGCAAACATGTTTCAAGCCGCCGGCGGCGCGGGTTTGATCGTCTTGATGTCATCCGGGGTATTTGGCCAACCCGCACCATCGATTCGGACTTTTGACGTTGCATCGGTCAAACTTCATCAGGGACCCATGCGTAGCATTGGTATTTCAACCTCCGGCCTACGGCTTAACGCGGATGCTACAAACCTGCGGGGTCTCGTTATGTACGCGTACAACGTAAGGAACTACCAGGTCTCCGGTTCGGCGCCGCTTTTGACGGTTGGCGATACCCGCTACGATATCGTGGCCAAGGCGGAGGGTAATGGCGAACCAACGAGGGCTGAGTTCAGGCAGATGCTGCAATCGCTGCTGGCCGATCGATTCAAACTCAAATTCCATCGCGAGATGCGCGAGATGCCGGTGTACGAGTTAGTGGTGGGCAAGAACGGGCCGAAGTTCAAGGAAAGCGCCCCCGATGCCAGTCCGACGGCGCACTTCCATTGGACCGGCCGCAATAATGAGATAACGATGCCGAAGGCAACTATGGCCGACATGCTTGATGGAATCGAAAACAGCTTCCTCGATCGCCCGGTGCTGGACAAGACGGGACTTATAGGAACCTATGACATCAAGTTGACTTACACTCCCGACGTCAGGTCCAATCGCGACTCTGAGCCCGATCTAAGCGACATCAGCATCTTCACCGCGGTTCAGGACCAACTCGGCCTCAAGCTGCAGGCGCAAAAGGCCATGGTCGAAATCCTTATTGTGGACTACGCAGAGAAGCCATCCGAGAATTAGCGCGTGACAAGTATCCGCCATCGGAAGCGGTTCCGCGTCCTCAATTTCGATAGAATGATTACCGGTAGCCATGCCAAGCGCCCTGATTGAAGTTCCGGCCTCGCCGTTCCCAAGCGGCCCATCCCGCAAACGATGGACTCGTGCGGAGTGCGCCAGCCTCGACGCCTCGGGATTGCTGGACCAACAGCGCCTGGAGTTGGTCGAGGGAGAATTGATCGACAAAATGGGCAAGAACAGGCCGCACGTAAACGGGCTAACGTTGATGCAGGCTTGGCTGCAGAGCGTCTTCGGGGTGAGGCTCGTAAACCCGGAAGCGCCCATTGATGTCAGTCCCCAAGACAACCCTTCGAACGAGCCCGAGCCGGACCTCATCGTTCTGAATCGCGATCTTTCGCACTTCCGATCCACCAATCCCGGACCGCAAGACTTGCACCTGGTCGTGGAGGTGGCCGATACCACCCTCACCTTCGATCTCACCGTCAAAGCCGCACTCTATGCTCGCGCCGGCATCGTGGAGTATTGGGTGCTGGATGTTTCCGGACGGCGGCTGATTGTTCATCGCCATCCCCAATCCGGCAAGTATACGGCGATCCTGGTCTATAGCGAACAGGAAGAGGTAGCGCCACTGGCGGCGCCGCAAGCCATGTTCAAACCTGCGGACGCGTTCCCGGATTGAAGTCACGTGGGGCGAGCCCATGGCTTGCCTCGTTCCCGAGCCGCTCCGAGCGCTCGGTCTTCGGGTGGTTTCTACAGATTGCGGCCCGGACAAGAAGCCCGATCTCCAGGCAGTACCAAACCAATCTGCCATTGACGCAGCTTTCAGGCATCTCCCGAATCGGCGTGAGAAGATTAGAACATATGCGCCGCAGAGTTCTAGTGTCGGCGGGGGAAGCGTCGGGTGATCTCTATGCCGCACTGGTGGTGGAAGAGTTGCGGCGTGCGTGGCCGGACGCGGAATTCTTCGGCTGCACGGGTCCGCGGCTGCGCGCCGCCGGCGTGAAGACCATAGTGGATGCGGCCAGCCTCGCAGTAGTGGGTCTGGTGGAGGTGGTGGCGCATCTGCCGCGGATTTATCGCGAATACCGCAAGCTGCTGGCGGCGGTGGACGAAGCGAAAACCGATCTGGCGATTCTGACCGATTCGCCGGATTTCCACCTGCGCGTGGCGAAACAGCTCCACGCGCGCGGCGTCCCGGTGGCCTATTTGGTGGCGCCGCAGGTTTGGGCGTGGCGGAAGGGGCGCTTGAAAACCATGCGGCGGGTGCTGCGCCATCTACTATGCATCTTTCCTTTTGAAAAGGAGTTCTTTGAGCGGGAAGGAATGCGGGCGACCTATATCGGCCATCCCCTGGCCTCGCTGGTGAAGCCATCAATGGGAAAAGAGGCATTTTTCCGGAAACACGGATTGGATTTGACTCGTCCATTGGTAGCAGTGTTGCCGGGAAGCCGCCGCGGCGAGTCCGCGCGCCATCTGCCGGCGCTGATGGATGCCGCGCATGGGCTGATCCGCGAGGATCTTCGGGAAAAGCCGCGGGAGCAGCCTTTGAACTTCCTGCTGCCGGCCTCGGCCAATACCGGGGCTGAGTTTTTCCGGCAGCGGCTGGGCGAGTCGCCCATCCGGGTGATCGAGGGGGAAAGCTGGGATGCCATGGCGCATGCGGATCTGGCGCTGGCGGCGAGCGGTACCGTGACGGTGGAAGCCGCCTTATTGGGGACGCCGATGGTTACGTTTTACAAGGTGACCGCGGCCAGTTGGGCGATGGGCAGAATGCTGGTGGATGTGCCATTTTATTCCATGGTGAATTTAGTTGCGGGCCGCGCCGTCGTGCCTGAGCTGATGCAAGGCCGGATGACCGGCGAGCGGATTGCGCAAGAGGCGCGCCGTTTGTTAACGGACCCGGTGGCGCGCGGCCGCATGCAAGCCGGACTGGCCGAAGTCCGGGAAAGATTATCCGGTGGGGGGAACGCCCCGCAGCGCGCCGCAGCCATAATTCAAGAGATTTTGGAAGGACAAGCCGCACATGTTTCGTAATTCGCGTATCTGGGGAGCCGCGCCCGCTGTAGTCTCTGCCGTAGCCCGCGATTTGGTCCCTGCCGTCGCCGCGCTTGCATTGTTTGCGTTCATTTTCCCCGCCGCGGCGCAGCAGGCGGAGCGCCGCAACCGCATCGAAGTTCAGGATTACGTCATTGATGCCGAGATCTTGCCCAACACGCAGAGCCTGACGGCCAAGGCTACGGTGCGGTTCACGCCGGTGGACGACGGCGTCACCGGCGCCACCTTTGAGCTGAACAATGCGCTGAACGTCTCGCGCGTAGTGGATGCAGCGGGTAAGCAGATTCAGGCATCGCGCAATCAGCAGGATTTTACGGTCCGCCTCAGTTTCGAGCAGCCGCTGCCCAAGGGACAACCTTACTCGGCGACGTTTTATTACGACGGCAAGTTGAGCGGCGACGAGGAATCGCCCGTCTATGGCATCAAGTTCGCAGCCATCCACGCGGATTATGCGTTCCTTCTGTATCCCGCGCGCTGGTTCCCGGTGAACGGGTATACCGCCAACCGCTTCGGCGCGGATATCCGCGTGACCGTGCCGTCGGGTTATGCGGTGGTGGGCAGCGGCAACGATTCGCATCAAACGCAGGGCGATAAGAGCCTATTTGAATTCAAGTTTGAAAGGCATTCTTTTCCCGGCAGCATCGCGATGGTGAAGGGGCCGCCGGCCAACATCCAGTCCGAGGGCGTGCGCACCGCGATCTACTTCCATGGCCAGGAAGCGGGAATGGCGCAGGCCTATGGCGATGAAACCGGCAAGATGATGACGCATTTCACCAGCCTGTTTGGCTTGCCGCCCAACGCGAATCTGACGCTGGTGGAGACCGAGGCGGGTTCGCCCAACGGCTATGCGGCGCCGGGGATGGTTTTTCTCGCGCCGGGAACCATTGGGACGCGCGCCAACGCGAAAGTGCTGGCAAATGAGATCTCCCGCCAGTGGTGGGAAGAGCTGGTATCGCCGGTGACGCGCAATCACCTGTGGCTGGAGAACGGGCTGGCTACGTACTCCGAGTTGCTGTGGACCGAGCACTCCGTGAGCGCCGGCGCCATGGAGGCGCAGCTGCGCAGCGAGATGGTGGCGTCGCTGACCATCGATAATGTGCCCGTGATTCAGGCCGGGCGCCTGGAGGATTACTCGCCGGAGTTGTGGGCGCTCACCGGGAGCAAGGGCGCCGCGGTGTTGAATATGCTGCGCCACGTAATGGGCGACGACAAGTTTTTCCTCACGCTCAAGAATTTCGCCAAGGAGAATACCTGGAAATCGGTAAGCACCGACGATTTTCGCAAAACGGCGGAAGCGGCTTTCGGGCAGAGTCTCGACTACTTCTTCATTCAGTGGATCGAATCGAGCGGCGCGCCCGAGTTCAAGCTGGAATACACGGTTTTTCGCGTCACCAAGGGCTTTCGCGTGATGGGGAAGATCACGCAGGATCTGGATACGTTCCGCATGCCGGTAACATTGAAGATCGAAACCGAAGGCAATCCGGAAGAACAGAAAGTCGAGGTGATGGGAACCTCTTCGGAGTTTTCGGTGGATACGTTCGGCAAACCTAAGAAGATCGTGATCGACCCCAACAATCAGGTGCTGCGTTACGATCCGGACGTGCGCGTGGCGGTGGCCATCCGCCGCGGCGAGCAGTTCATGCAACTGGGCGAGTTCGGCGAGGCCTTGCGGGAATACCAGAAGGCGCTGGAGACCAACCGCACCAGCTCGCTGGCGAGCTACCGCATCGCCGAGGCCGATTTTTTGCAGAATAACTATCAGGAGGCGGCCAACAAGTTCCGCGCGGTCTTTGACGGCGACCTCAATCCAAAATGGACCGAAGTCTGGGCCCGGATACACTTGGGCTGGATTTACGATATCAGCGGCCAGCGCGACCGCGCCGTGGACCAGTATAACCAGGCGATCCGCACCAAAGACGACACTCAGGGGGCTCAGGAAGAAGCCACCAGGTATCTGAAGACTCCGTATCAGCGCGAGCGCCGGGCCGACGACAGATAGACAGTGGCGCGGGCCCGTGGCCTGCGCTGTCCAAGCCGCTCCGAGCGCTTGGGCGTTTGCTCGTCAATCTGTGATTAAGTCCGTGTTCTTGAGTGGTAGGGCCGGCCGTAGGCTCACTCCAGCCGCCTTTGAGCACACCCTATGCCCAATAGTCGATTTACGTTGACGCCACCCTATCTCGGTAAACTCCCTCTGGCATCTTGTTAAACTCCACCCAAGCATTTCGGCCTGTCCGGCGAGCCCCGAAGAAGCAGGCAAATTAGAGACGGTCTTGGGTCGCCTTCCGCACGTTGCAATTTTTTAAATCGCCACGAATTGTTTTGAATGTGCGCAACATAACTTCTGGCGCTGGCAGTTCTTCCACCTGCTTAACGGTCTCTGATAGTACGAGCTTTAGGGACATGGTACCGAAAGCACACCTCGTTCAGTAAACGTGTGAAAATAAAACCACTTTGTTCTGGTTATTATTAACAATTTCGAAAATTATTGCCGTAAGCGCGGTTTCCCCCTTGTTTCCTGAGAGGCAGCCAGCGTAAACTAAACCTGCGAGGCTAATAGGCGTGCTCATGCGAATCTTTTATCTGATATCGGTTGTGTTGGTTGCCACAGTAGAATCTGCACACGGCACCTCCGTAGTCTGTTCGATGCAGATCGGAAATACCGGTCCGTTCTTCTCGCAGAATTGCAACCAGGCATTACTCACTCCTACGTCTGCCTTGAGTTGGGCAAATGTATTGCCCGCTACCAGCGGGCTAGTACCTGGACCGCTCAGCAGTTCGATCGACGGCGATAACTTCGCTGTCACTTCCAACGCCGATTTTGAAGGCTTGGACAACACCGCGCTTGCCTGGAATGGCACTCAATGGGTGCCGGCTTTCCTCGTGACTACCAATGGGACTTTCGCGGGCCATTTCAATTCCGAGACGACGCCTCCCGGGCCGCCTCCAGAGGGAGTGCTGGGAGACAATCTGTTGGGAGCAATGGCCGCTCCTGGAACTACCAATCCCGATACAACTGTAACTTTGACTTTTGCGCAGACACTAAGTTTTGTCGAGTTTCAGGTAAGTTCTTTGCAAGGCACCAACTCGAATTTCACGGCGGAATTGATCGCCTACGATTCCGGCGGCCATATTCTCGGGACCTATCAGGTTGTGGATACGGGTGGCGGCGGTCAATGCGCGGGTTTGGCGAATACCGCCGGCCCTCAGCCTTGCAACGATGCGCCCTATGTACAGTTTTACGATCCAGAGGATAATATCGCGAGCGTCGAGCTAGTTATGAACGACACCGCTGGCGCATTGCTCGACACGCTAAGCGTAGCTGGCGGCACTGCTGTTCCAGAGCCGTCCTCGGCCGCGTTGTATTCCTTTGGGATTCTATTTGTGTTCTTAGCCGCCAAGCGAGGCCACCTGCGCCGTTGGGGCGTCCTTACGGGATCTACCCGAGACTAGCGGGATCTTCCCGAGACTCATGGACGCCTCTTTGTCATTCTCCGCACATTGCCCTCATCCGTTCCGCCACATTTACGTGGTCCGCGCCTCTAAATGCATCATTTGACTGAAAAAACGCTTCGGTCTTGGGATATACTCATTTACTTCATGTTGATCCGGAGGTTTCTGTGCGACAGGTACCGGTACGTCTTATTGCCAGTCTAGCTTTTCTCACGGCCGTGACCGCGCCTTTTGCCGGCGCCCAGGTTTCGAGCTCGGGCTTGAATCAATGGATGCTCGCTGCGGCCATGAATGCTCCGCGAGCGCAGGCTTGCTCCGCCATTTTGCAGGATGGCAGCATGTTGGTAACCGGGGGTATAGGTAGCTCTGGCCCTGTCAACACGGCGGAAATCTATGGAACGGGCGGCGCGTTTACCGTGACCAGCCCCATGAGCCAGGCGCGCTCCGGCGCTGCCTGCGCCACGCTTCTGGATGGAACCGTCCTGGTCATGGGCGGCGACGATGGCACAGGCGCCCTCGGTACCGCCGAGATTTTCAACCCGGTCACCCAAACCTGGAAGACCACAGGTAGTCTTAACGCGGCCCGCGAGGGTCATCAGGCGGCGCTCAATAGCTGGGGCGCAGTTTGGGTTGCGGGCGGCACGAACGCATCCGGCATCGTGGCCGCGCTAGAGGAATTCGATCCGCCAACCGGCAAATTCCGGACCGTCGGCGCGTTGAACACGCCGCGCACGGAGTTCGCCCTGGCATCGCTGCCGGGCCTCAAGGTTATGATTGCCGGCGGTACGAACGGATCGGCGACGCTCGGCTCAGTGGAGATTTACAACGGCGTGTTGGGCACGGTATCGGTGTCCGGATCGATGGCGCAAGCGCGTCAGGATTTCGCGGCGGCGGCTCTTCCGGACGGCACGGTTCTGATCGCCGGCGGCCGGGACGCCAAGGGCAACCTGTTGAGTACGACGGAAATCTTCGACCCCGTGCAGGGCGTTTCCTCGGCCGGACCGAGCCTGCTGACGCCGCGCGCCTACCACGCCGCTTATGGGTTGGCCAACAACGGCCAGGTATTGATTGCCGGCGGAACCGGCGCTTCCGGCGTGCTCGCCTCCACCGAAACCTACGCTCCCTGGACCGGCGCCATCCAAGCATCCGCGCCCCTGAATATCAGCCGCCGGGACAATGTCTCGGCCGTTTTACGTCCGGGTAGCCTCTTAGTAGCGGGCGGCCGCAACGACAGCGGATCTTTGAATAGCAGCGAACTGTTTCAATACGTCGCCATCGGGACCGATAAGCCCGACTATGCGCCGGGAACCCCCGTCAACATCTCGGGCAGCGGGTGGCAGCCGGGCGAGCAAGTGTCCGTCCAGATCATGAGTGTTCCGGTGGATCAACACCACATCGAATTCACCGGCGCCGGTATTGCGGATGGGGCCGGGAACGTGACTGTCACCGGATTCGCCGTGGACCAGAGCCATTTGGGCATGAGGTTTATCCTCACGGCGGCCGGCAGCCAGCTCCAGGCACAGACCACCTTTACCGATGGGTCCGGCGCTCCCACCGTCACCTTTGGTTTTAGTCCCGCATCCGGAACACTGACGGCTGGCAACGTCCCGGTTACCGTCACCGTAACCTTGACGGGCGCAAGCGGTACGCCGACGGGCAGCTTTGCCCCCTGTATCAATGGTACCTGCAACATAACCAGCGCCACCACTCCGGTTGGAGGTGGTTGCAGCGCGGCTGGCCAGGTGTACACACTCCCGTCTGCGGGCCCGGCCACGTGTCAATTTGTAATCAATCAAATTCCCTCAGGCAACACCGTCGTCGCTATAGCATACTCGGGCGATGCCAACTACGCGGCCGCAGTTCCCCCGAGCGACGGCTCCACCTACACGGTGGTGGGCCCCACGTCAACTACCATGACCTCTGGGCCAACCCCAAGCGTCCCGTATGGTGCAACTACGCCCTACATCGCGACCGTGACGGCCGTTGTTGGCAACTCACCCTCGGGACAAGTGCAGTTCTTCGTAAATGGGGTAGCTTCCGGCTCGCCTGTGAGCCTTACCCCGGTTCTGGCGACTAATCCTCCTAGTTTTACGGCTTCCTTCGTTCCCAGCCCTCCCTTGGCGGTAAACGCGACGGCTTACTTAGTTACCGCGCACTTCCTGGGAGACCCGGCGGATACTGCGAGCGCTTCCGCGAACAGTATTAGTACCCTGATCACAGCGGCAAACACTACCACCACCTTGAGCTTTTCGGCCAACCCGATCGTCTACGGGCAGCCTCTGACCTTGAGTGGAACTGTAACCGGCGGCGGCGGCATACCTAGCGGTACGGTGAGCGTCGTCGGATTTACAGGAACCGCTGGCTGCACCGGAGTGACGCTGACCGCCACGGGCGCCTACTCCTGCACCATTACTCCGCCCGGACCCGGCGTAGGCTCTTACACGCCGGTCCTCGCTACGTTCGTGCCCGCGGGCGGCACTGGATATGTTACCAGCACCAGTGCTCCAGGCGCCCTAACTGTGAACGCCGCCGCAACGCAGACTTCCGCGCCCAATGTCACTGCCATCAGCGGTGGTACGCTCTTCACGTTCCATGCGCAGGCAACCACCGTGGCGCCAAGCGCCGCCCCTGTGAATGCCGGCAGTATTTCTTTCTATTCTTTGCCGGGACTCAGCAACCCCGCGGCCTGCGCCACTGGAACGGTGTTGGCTGCTAATGTGGCCGTCGGCGCCGCGGGAGACGCTTCCAGCGGTGCGGTGACTCTTGTTGCACCAGCCTCTTATACCGTTTGTGCGGTCTATACGCCCGGTGCGAACTTCACCGGCTCGACATCGGGGGGGCAGAACATCACTTCGCCCACCACGCCGACGGCCGATACAGTTACCGCTCCAACCGGCGGTCCCGGAGTCGTTGGGGCGCCCGTTACCATCACCGCTACGGTGACCGCGACTACCGGAGCTCTGCCGCCCACTCCTGGAACATTGACGTTCATCGACACCAGTAATGCCAATGCGCAGATCGGGACGGCCCAGCCCGTTTCTCAGGTCGGTGCTTCCGCTACGGCGACTGCTTCCGTTACGGTGTCCAACCTGACAGTCGGCCCGCACTTGGTTACCGCTACTTACGGCAGCAACAACGGAGCCTTCGCCGAGCCCACGGTGTCAGTGGCCGGAACCATAACAATCAATAAATCTCCAGCGGCCTTCACCATAAGCTCCGGCGCGCCTAGCCCGGTTTTTTCCGGTGGAAACGCGGTCATCGGATCGAGTGTTACCCTGATTGCGACCTACACAGGCAGTCTCACGCCGGTTCCGACTGGAAGCGTCAATTTCATTAACACGGCCGACGGAAACGCGATTGTGTGCACGGGCGCTGCTCTGAGCGCCGGCATGGCCACCTGTACCGTGGTCATCGGACCGGGCGTCAACCTTCCCGCAGGCGCCGAGAGTATTAGCATTGCCTACGTTGGCGACGCTAATTATGCGCTGGGAACGGTAACTCCATTCGGCTTTACTGTTACCAAGCTGGGCACCACCACGCTCCTCGTGCCGTTTCCCAATCCGGCCACAGTGGGCAATACCGTCACGCTCACCGCGGGGGTTACGGTGACGAACCCGTCCTTCGCTCCCACCGGAACTGTGACCTTTACCTTGGGCGGTAACACGCCTCCCACGAGCACTTGTACAGGCGCGAAAACCCTTATTACGAATGCCGGCCCGCCGACCACCTATACGGCAAGCTGTACGTTCGAGCTTGCCGGCCCCGGCGGTCTGTCTCCGGCTGGCGTTCCTATTACCTACACCGCCACCTATAGCGGCGATAGCAACACCTTGACCAGCACCGGCTCCAACTCGCTAACATCGCTCCGCGCCGCTACCACGACCACGCTGGTGGCAACGCCGAATACGGCGACAATCGGCCAGACGGTGACATTGACGGCGACAGCCACTTCCGGCGCAGCTGGCGTGATCCCGACAGGAACGTACACGTTCACGCTGGGCGGCAACATTCCCCGCCCTTCCACTTGCGGAACTCCAGTTAACCTGGTGGCGGGCGTCGCCGCCTGCACGTTCGAACTCGCCGGTCCCCCGCCCTCGATTACCTACACCGCGACCTATTCGGGCGACACGAGTTTCCTGACCAGCACCAACACGACTTCGCTGACTGTCAGCAAAGCCACTACCGCTACTACGATTGTGGCTACGCCAAATCCCTCTGCATTGGGGACTATCGTGACACTGACGGCGACAGTAACTCAGAGCCCGGCGGCAACTCCCATTACGCAAGCGACTGCTTTCTCGGGAAGCTTCACCTTCGGCCTCAATGGTACGCTCTTTAGCGGCACGGTGGCCAATTCCGCTGTTACATCCTGCGCCTCGGCGGTTCCCGTAAGCGCTGCGGGAGTGGCGACTTGCAGCTTTGAGATCTACTCGGCGCCCAACACCGCCTACACCTTCACCGCCACATACGGCAACGACGCAAGCTTCCAGGGCAGTGCCAACTCGACGACGCTGAACACGCTGAAGGCGCCAACGGGCACGGTCAGCCTTACTCTGTCTCCCACATCCCCCGCGCCCGGTCAACCGATAACCCTCACCGTGACAGTGCCTCCGAGCGGGACGCCCACGCCGTTGCCTGCGCCCACGGGCACGGTGACAATTACCGGCGCCGGCGCCAATATCACCGCTACGCTGGTCAATGGCGTGGCGACGATTACCACCGGAACCGGGCCCGGCAACCTGCCAGCGTTGTCCCCCGGCAGCTATAGTCTTACCGTAACCTACACCGGCGATTCCAACTATCTCGCTGGTAGCGGCGGCCCGCTCGCGTTCTCGGTTGCGCGCCCACCGCAGCCTACCACCACCACTGTCGTAACTGTCAGCGTAAACCCGCCGTCGGCCAATCAGCCGGTTGTCGTGACCGCCAACGTGATCGGAAGCAACGGCAGCGGCTCGCCCACCGGGACGGTTACTTTCACCGACAACGGTATTGTGATTGGAACAGCCTCCCTGCTTGGCGGCGTGGCCAGCATTACCGCCATGCTACCTGCCGGCTCAAATAATATCGTGGCAACTTACGGCGGCGATTCGCAGTACACCGGCTCCTCGGGCAGCTTTGGGTTGGCCGTGAACAAGCCCGCTTCCACGATCGCTTTCAGCTCTAGCCTCAGCGTGGCGGTATACGGCCAATCGGTTACGTTGACGGCAAAAATCACGCAGAGCGGAAGCGCCGTCCCCACCGGCACGGTTCAGTTCTACGACAACGGCGCCCCCATCGGCAGCGTAGTCACGCTGGCTGGCGGCGTTGCGACTCTTACGCTGAGCCTGCCGGTGGGAATGAATAACGTCACCGTGGTCTATTCGGGCGACGCAAACTACGGTTCGTTCTCGGGCACAGGCGGTTCTGTAACGGTCAACAAAGCGCAGATACTGACCACGCTGGGCGCCAACACGAACAACGGACAGGAAACCCTGACCGCAACCGTGGCGGTGGTAGCGCCCGGAGCCGGAACGCCAACTGGTACCGTCCAGTTCGTCGATACGGTAACCGGCAAAGTGGTTGGCACGGCGACGCTCGCGGGAGGCACGGCATCGATTACGATTCCGGTAACTACGGATCCGATCATGGCCGTGTATTCGGGTGATGGCAATTTCAGCACTAGCGCCACCACCAACGTCTCGGCGATCGCAGTGGTGAACGCGGCGTCGTACGCAATCGACTTCGCGCAGGACGAGATCGTTACGGTATTCGGAACCGCCTTCACGACGCAGACTCTGACGGCCACCTTGCCGTTGCCGGTCACGCTCGGCGGGGTCAGCGTGATGGTCACCGATAGCGCCGGCACGGCGCGTCCGGCGGCGCTCTTCTACGTCTCGGCGGGGCAGCTTGCCTTTATGATTCCGCCGGGCACAGCCCCTGGAACCGCCACCGTAACCGTAACCACGGCGAGTGCGGCGTTCACGGCTACCATCACCGTGACCAATTCCGCGCCCGGCATCTTCACGGCCAACGACAACGGCGCCGGTCCGCTGGCGGCCCAGGTAGTTTCGGTGGCGCAGGGCGGTGCGCAGACCTACACCAATACCGCGGCGATGACCGGTCAGAGTTTCGCCAACGCGCCCATCAGCCTGACGCCCGCCGGCAACACGTTCTACCTGCTGCTCTACGGCACAGGCATCCGGTTCGGCTCGGTAATCACGGTAAGCATCAACGGCACGACTTATACGCCGACCTATGCCGGGGCGCAGGGAACGTATGCCGGTCTGGACCAGATCAACGTACTGTTGCCGGCGAGCCTGGCAGGATCGGGCATGGTGAACGTGACGGTCACTGTGGACGGCCAGGTCTCGAACGCAGGAACAATCGCGTTCCAGTAGGGTAGGCCCATGGCCTGCCCCATCCGAGCCGCTCCGAGCGCTCGGGCCCCATCCCCGCGGGGCGCTTTCCGGCAGCCCCGTGGGCTCGTCCCACTTCGAGAAGACCACTTCCTCACGGTCGCGGCACCGAACGGCGTACCGCACGTCAGCAAGCGGTCCGGCGATACGTGTCCGAACTTTCGAAGCCCTTGCGATGCGCCCGACCACGCCCCGGCTGATAGCATAGAAGCATGCGTTGCACTCTGGTCGTCCTACTTGCTTGTTTCACCAGTTCTCTCGCCATAGCCCAGAACGTTGTCCGCCCGAAGGATGTCCGCGATGCGGCCAAGGCCGGCTCGAGCGCAATCCCGAAGCTGGCCGAGTATCTGAAAAATCCAGACCGCGAAGTGCGTCTGGAAGCCGTGAAGCAGATCGGCGAGATCGGCACGGTGCGCAGTCTCGATCCTCTGATTTCCGCCACTACGGATAGCGACCCCGAAGTCCAGATCCGCGCGACCGACGGGCTGGTCAATTTCTATTTGCCGGGCTACTTGAAAACGGGCTTTGCCGCATCCATCCGCCGCGTCGGTACCGATGTCAAGGGCAAATTCACCGACACCAACGATCAGGTGATCGATCGCTATATCACCGTCCGCCCGGAGGTCGTCGCTGCGCTTGCCGTCCTGGTGAGCAGCGGAGCCAACATGGACGCGCGCGCGAACGCCGCGCGGGCCGCCGGCGTTCTGCGCGGCCGCGCGGCGGTTCCTCAGTTGGTGGACGCCGCACATTCGAAGAACTCCGGGCTGATTTACGAATCGCTGGTGGCCCTTGAAAAAATCCGCGATGAATCGGCGGGGCCGCGCATCGCCTTTTTGTTGCGCGATCTCGATCCGAAGGTGCAGACAACCGCGATGGAAACCGTCGGCCTGCTGCAGGACAAGCAGGCGCTGCCGGACCTGGTCGAGGTTTTCAATCGGACGCGCGACGTCAAGGTGAAACGCGCCGCGCTGGAGGCCATCGCCATGCTGCCGGCGGAATCGAGCCGCGCCATCTACGTGCAATACGTGAGCGACAAGGATGAGAAGCTGCGCGCCGCGGCCGCGGAGGGTTTTGCGCGCCTGGCGAACCCCGTGGATCTGCCAACTGTGCAGAAGGCCTGGGACGAGGAAGGGAAGACGTCTCCGCGACTTTCGCTGGCGTTCGCGCTGGTAGCTCTCGGCAAGACCGAGTTGAGCCAGTTCAGCCCGCTGCAATTCCTGATCAACAATCTCAATTCGTCGGCGTTCAACGGCATCGCGCATCCCTTCCTGGTGGAATTGGCGAGAAATCCGCAGGTGCGGAGCGCGCTATACGGACCTTTGGCGAGCGGCACGAAGGACGAAAAGATCGGCGTGTCGCGGGTGCTGGCGGTGAGCGGCGACGCCCAAAGCATTGCGCAGTTGCAGAAGCTAAGCAACGATCCGGACCCGGACGTAGCTCAAGCTGCACTGACCGCGGTGAGGAATCTACAGGCGAGAATGTAGGGCCGCTATGGGACAGGCCTCCCGGCCTGTCTCCGGCCCGTGCGAGCTTACTTCGCTTTCTTCTGCTTCTGTTGGCCGACGCGCACTTTGAACTGCTGCGTTTTGCCTTCCTGGAAGGCTTTGTGATCGTGCCGCGCCACCGCGTCTTTCAGGTAGCTATCGACGTCGGCGTTGGTGGGCAGGACCGCCATCAAAGTGTAACTATCGTTGCAGGTCGGGCAAAAGGGCCGGAACCGCTTCACATTCGGAATTCCCATAACTTTTCCAGTCTAACAGATAACCGTAGCGCGGGCCCATGGCCTGCGAACGGCCAGGCCCATGGCCGGCCAGATGGACCACAGGGTTCGCGCCCACAGTGAGCCACATGCCCCGCCCCCATTGCCCCCGCATGAAATCGACATGGCAGCTCCTGAACCCGCCCCCCTGTTCGTTATGCTTGGCACTTGCCCATGCCACAGCCGAGCCCGCGCTCCCGAACCGCCGCCGTGGCCCTTGCCGGATTCTGCGCCTTCCTGACGATCTACGCTCCGCAGCCCTTGTTGCCCCTGCTCGCCCGCGAATTCCGGACCTCAGCCGCCGCCATCAGCCTGGTGATGACCGCTACAACCACGGGCGTGATGATCGCCGCGCCGTTTATCGGATTGGTTGCCGACCGCTTCGGGCGCAAGCGGGTAATCGTTCCCGCAGCTTTTCTGATGGCGATTCCGGCCACGCTGGCCGCGACCTCCACAGGGCTGCACGCCCTGCTCTTCTGGCGCTTCTGGCAAGGAATTTTCACGCCGGGAATCGCGGCCATAACCATCGCCTATATCAACGAGGAGTGGGAAACGGGGGCCGGCGCCGCCATGTCCGCCTATGTCACGGGAACCGTACTGGGCGGCTTCAGCGGCCGGATGATCGCGGCGCTGGTGGCCTCGCATGCTTCGTGGCGATGGTCGTTCGCGACGCTGGGGCTGCTCAGCGCCGTGGGCGCCTTGGCCATGTTGGCCTGGCTGCCGGCCGGCCGCCACTTTCATCGCCGCCAATCTTCGCCCGCCGCGGCGGCGCAGGATATGCTGCGGCATCTCCGCAACCCGCGCCTGCTGGCCACTTGTGCGGTGGGGTTCTGCGTGCTCTTCACGCTGATCGCCACCTTCACTTACGTCAATTTCTATCTGGCCGCGCCGCCGTTCCGGCTAGGCCCGCAAGCGCTCGGTCTGCTGTTTACGGTGTACCTGGTGGGAATCGTGGTCACGCCGCTGGCCGGCCGCTCGATCGACCGCGTGGGGCACCGCTTCGCGCTCGCCGC
>Ga0302325_10014657_pt1 | contig 16679 bp, 18 predicted proteins | sample Palsa_T0_2_FD_201948 | JGI IMG/M metagenome (GOLD analysis project Ga0302325, IMG submission 201948) | Peat permafrost microbial communities from Stordalen Mire near Abisko, Sweden - Palsa_T0_2 | ecosystem: Environmental > Terrestrial > Soil > Palsa > Peat permafrost | place: Sweden: Abisko... | reverse complement strand
ATCCTACTGCCAGAACCCAACTCGTATGCCCTTTCAGCGTATGTACTGGCGTACCAGTATCACAATCCCATATCCGGGCTGTGTTATCCCCGCTTCCGCTTACCATTCGGGACGAGGACCTTGGGGAAAATTGTGTAGCAAGTATCGCTTCTCCATGCCCAGGAATTGTCGAGGCACATCTTGAGACCGCCTGTACTTGAAAGACCGCTTGAGGTGCAGCAGAGATATTTTGGACTTCTTCCGTGCTGATTAGACCCGGATTTATCAACGTCTTCCATATATTTGTCGGAAAAGCAGTCGTGATAGGGTCGGTGCTCGCTTTACTTGGGACTGGTAGTGTGAATCGGTATGGAATATATTCCGAAGAGTCCTTTTAATAGATAATTAGACGCCAATACACTTTTGCCACTCGTTCGAGAGAATGAGAACTCACATGTCCTTGCAGAGTGTTCAAGAGCAGTTCGAGGTTCTTCGGTGTTGCATCTGCAACTGGGACTAACACAGGGCCCTGACCAATTGGCAGGCCAGTCGTCTCATCATAAAACTGTAATCGCAGACTTCCTGCATCACTAGGAACTTCTTCAATGTCCTGCTGTGCGCGGGATCTCTCTGCTGCCTCAGTCCGCTGCCGCTTGCTTGGGGGAGGAAGGACAGTAGCCATGGCTTCTGCTGATCTGCTGGTGGTAACAGAAGATTATCCGTGACTCTTCGTATTATTTGAAGAGATTTCGATGTTCTAGAACTCAATGTTCCGAAAGTTCTTGGGACAATGAGATGCTGGAAAATACTTTTTGGAAGTTTCTTCTCAGCCTTGCGCTGGCCCGTGCACGAAGTGGGGCAAACCCCTCAGCCCCCAAACCTCCAGAATTCCGCAAGGCTGCAACTTCATCTTCGTCTCTTCAGAGCTGGACTTCGCCAGAGATTATCACGAGACTTGATATACCTGTTAACCTTTCCTAACTAACTCTTTTACATCTACAGCAGACAATGGCAACGCCGAGACCCTCCACTTCCTACAGTTATGCATCCACGTCCAGGACTTCTTATCCGAATGGGAGCACAAACTCAGCTTCTCTACCAACTTATGGCCGTCGACCGAGTACTTCAGGACCAAGCATCACTCGTCCGAGCACTGCACGCCCAAGTACCGGTCGTCGATCAAGAGCTGGCTCCATTATCGGAGGTGGTGAGTCTCAACAGATCATTTGTGCTATCAATGAAGCACGAGGCATATCTCCAACCGTCGGGCTTGCTTTTGTGAATATATCTACTGGAGAGGCAGTGCTCAGTCAGATTTGCGACAGTCAGTTCTATGTGAGAACTCTTAACAAGCTACAGATTTTTGATCCCACCGAGATCCTGATCATTTCCACTGCGGGACCGCCAAATCCAAAATCAAAGATGTACCAAGTGATTGAAGAGAACATTCCAGGTGCCAGAATCATCACTATTGATCGCAAGTATTGGTCTGAACCAGCTGGACTTGAGTATATTGACCAGTTTGCATTTTCCGAGGATGTCCAGGCAATCAAGGTTGCAATTGGGGGAAACTATTTCGCAACATGCTGCTTTGCTGCAGTATGTTCAGTCTAAACAATTTCTTGCTTTTAACACCTATTTGATAACGCTATTTTCACAGGTTCTCAATTATATCGACCTGGCTATGTCCTTGACCTTCGCATTTCACTCTCTTCGTATCAAATACCAACCATCCGAGGGCACGATGATGATAGACCTTTCCACAATTCAGTCTTTGGAACTGATTCAAAATATACAGAACTCGAAGTCTAAAGACTGCTTGTTTGGCGTGATGAACGAGACATTGACACCGATGGGAAGTCGGCTCCTTCGCAGCAACATCCTTCAACCATCTACTCAGAAGGATGTTCTCAATCAACGGTATGAAGCTGTCCACGAGTTCACTGTGAAAGAGGATATGTTCTTCCAGACTCGGCTTGGTCAGTACCACAGGGCTTGCGAGGAAAGTGTTGCTGACTTTCTTCAGCTCTTAAGTCTACTCACGATGTGGAAAAGTTGCTCACTAGTGTAAGATTCTTCTTGGATCTTCGTTGCAACCTGCTGATTCAATACAGCTAATCATTCTTCCCACTCAACCTGATATACGATACTCCGAACAATCGATCAATAATATCCTCATGTTAAAGAGTTTTGTCCAATCTGTTGGCCCTATATTTGAAGCACTTGCCGGTGCTCGCTCAGAAATGCTTGTTAAGATTCGGGAGAACTGCCGACCCGAAATCATCAATCCCACAATGGATCTCATCAAGCAAGTAATCAACGATGATGTCACATACCAGAAAACGCCTCTGGATCTGCGGAACCAAAGAACTTATGCTGTGAAGGTTGTCAAGTCCTCTAATCGTGCGCACATCCTTCTGACAAGTCTGCAGTCTGGTGTCAGCGGCCTTCTCGATGTAGCTCGGCAGACCTTCAAGGAAGCTACTGAGGATGTTCACCAACACGTCACTGACATAAATCGTGGGTTGAATCTTAGATTTGCACAGTATCGCCACAGATACTGATTTGGGATCTAGAGCGGTTCGAGATGCAGGCCGAGACAAAATATGAGAATGCACGCCATTACTTTCTTAGATTATACGAAAGTGACTTCGACGGCAGAGAAATCCCAGAGATTTTGATCAATCGTTACCGAAAGAAGGGTTTTATTGAGTGCCAGACACTCGATCTTATGAAATTGAACCAAAGAATTGAGGACTCTCATCTTGAAGTTGTCTCGATGAGCGACAAGACAATTCAGGAACTCATCGAGAATCTTCGTGGAGAGATTCCGAGCCTTTATCAAGTCTGCGAGAGTATTGCGTTGCTAGACATGATTGCAGCCTTCGGCCATTCAGCCACTATCAGCGATTATTGTAGACCAGAGCTCACAGACTGCATTGGAATCAAATCTGGCCGTCACCCAGTTCGAGAAAAGGTTTGTCAGATGCTTTCGATGCAGAGATGATTTCGAGCTGATCATAGAGATGATAGGTTCACCAGCAGAAGTTCGTTCCCAATGATATTTATGCATCTCAGCAATCTCGTTTTCAGATCATCACCGGGTGTAACATGAGTGGAAAGAGCACGTACATCCGCTCTGCTGCCCTTATGACTGTTATGGCTCAAGTTGGCAGTTTTGTTCCAGCTGCATATGCCTCGTTTCCCACTATCCATCAGCTTTTTGCACGAGTGTCCATGGATGATAGCATTGAAGCAAATGTTTCTACCTTTGCATCCGAGATGAGAGAGACTGCTTTCATCCTGAGGTAGACTTCATCCGGCCGTGCTTCGAATCGGACACTGAAGATTTACAGAAACATTGAAAAGAACAGTCTTGCAATTATCGACGAACTTGGCCGAGGTACAAGTAGCCGAGATGGACTTGCAATCGCACTGAGCATTGCAGAAGCTCTGGTTGAGAGCAAGGCCTTGGTCTTCTTCGCAACACATTTCAGAGAACTGGGTAGGCTGGCTTCTATGTTTCTCGTAGCTTGGCTGATATTTCAAAGCGCAGATTATGTCGGAACGGCCCGGCGTTGTCAATCTCCACCTTGCGGTTGATATGAGCGAAGACAATAAGATGACAATGCTCTACAGAATTGGTGAGGGCTTTGTGAAGGAGGAACATTACGGACTTGCCCTCGCCCGGGTTGTTGATCTGCCACCCCAAATTCTCGAGACTGCAGAAAAGGTTTCGAAAGCCCTGGATGCTCAAGCAGCAGCCAAGAAGAAATCATCCAAGGCTTTCGCGCTTGCGAGGAGAAGAAAGCTGGTGCTGGGCTTGAAGGAGATCTTGAAGCAGGCCGAGAGCGGTCCAATGGAAGGCAAGGCTCTGCTGAGCTGGTTGCGACGTCTCCAAGATGAGTTTGTCCGCCGTATGGATCAGATTGAGAACGACGTCGAGAGTAGCGACTCTGAGGAGGAAGGGGATGCCGGGGAACAGGAACTTGAAGAGGAACTTGAAGGAGAATCTTCGTGAGCTGATCACTTGGTAAAAGATGTACCAATGAGCATATTGCTAATCCTTTCCTTCTATCTCGTGATGCAGATTTAGTTCTCATTCAATCATATAAAAATGGCAAAATTAGCTCTAATGGCCCCAATATCCAGGAAGAATCTGATGTGCTTGCAGGATGCACTTTTACAGACGGCCCGCACCGCACCTAGTAGCTCTTCACTGTTTCAAATGGCAGCAGTACACCATACTCGAACACGTTAACTATCACGATTGGTCCTTATGCGATCATGCAGTCCAGATTGAAATCGACTTTAAGGTAATGCTTTAAAATGGGGGTTTTTACGAACTTCCTCCAACATCTCTTGAAGACAGCACCCGTAATACGAGACCAGAATCTTTCATCATTTCTTTCTATCAACAGACACGTCCCCCGACACAGCAAACTTTAGTTCACGATGTTTCCTCCAAGAGCCACCAACAGCTCTGCGCGTCGCAGCGTGAGTAACTGATCTTTGTATCTTCTCGTCCTTCACTCACAATTATTTAGTTGACGCCAAGATTCATGAGCATGAATTCTCTGTCGCAAATACTGATGGCCTTCACTTGCCTGCCGAAGCCATGGATGTCGTCGACGATTTCCGACTGCCGAGTAGCGCATTGCGGCTTTCTGCAAGGCCCGTGAGCATGTTGATAGATCAACAAAAACCTATTCGACGATGCATCGATTAAAAAGGATGCGAAGCGCGGACTATACGAGACTTTTAGGCGCGGAGCGGAACGTCGAATACGCTCTTGTTATATCTGGGCCAGGAGTAAGCATTCTAGATGAAGCCAAAGCCGCAGAAACTGTGCGTATTCCTAGTTTCTCCCAAATGCAAAGCTAATTTGAATTCATAGATGCGCAAACTGTTCACCGGGATGATCAACACTCAATATTATACTCAGCTTACACTCGCTGAGAGATTATCCATTCAACGAAAATTTCGTACCAATGGTCCTTTTTTTGAAATCGAGTTCGCTAGCAAGCGCGATTGCCAAAGGGCAAAAGGTTCTGCAAATGCTCATCACCTCGGGTTGCTCAAGGTTCACATTTATACTCGGGACAAGCGACCAGTTCCACCTCCTAAATCACCCCAAAGTAGGTTCCATTATTGATATCTCAACACACGGTTATGCTGACCATTCGTTAGTTAGCAGTGCCAGCGATCAAGTCGTGAGCTTGATGGAAGGATTACAAGTTAAAGAGAACTCCGGACAAGCTGCTCCGTCACTCCAGCCCCTATTCGCCTCGGGATCGAACGGTGCTTCAGCAAGCTTCAGTACACTTTCAGCTGCATTTGCTCAAATGCAGATGTCTAGTGAGGGCATTGACCACAAGGTGGTTTAGTGCCCCACATGGGATACTGAAATTTTACGGAGCCAAACTGCCGGGCTTAGTATTTTTCTTCGACGCATGTGGAACCTGGGGATGAAAAAGCTTGATAATGAGATTAGAAGGATTCGGAACCTTTTTGGGATGTATGTTTTTCAGTACGTCCTTATTGAAGTCTTGGGGGTTAGAGGACCTTATTCATTGCCTTTCTGTATTTTATTTGGGGATTAGTGAACATTGCCAAGGGTGAAGCTTTCAGCACTGCGTTCACCCCCTTTTTCATTTAATTTGGACAAGAAATTCCGTGAAACCAAGTCAACCACCAGAACCATCAGACTATCGTATCAATGACTTAAAAATGATTGTCCGAGATCAGACCATTCGATAAGAGTTTCTCGTAATTGGTCATCTGGCTCTGAGAATTTGATTCTAGTTACGCAAATGGTGGGACATGGGTGAAGTGAGGTCCCCCCTTTTTCCGTTCCTGTGGGTCCTGGCCTCAGGTTGCACGTGAATTGGCGAGGCATCTCCGATTCATTCCCCGGAATTTCGCTCAAGGCTTCCATCCAGAAACATCAAGAATTTCGTCACAAACCCCATTCCATCAAACACATGCAAGAAAGAAGATGAGAGTCGCACCGCAATCATACAGACTCTACAAAACGCTCTATGCTTTCGCCGTTAATCGGCTGTCCGAGACCTTGCCGGGGAAGATCTCTATGATGTGGTTGTCGTTTTCGTCTGGATATGTTTTGATGTGGGTAATGCACAGGATAGGGGAGAGTGATGAGAGAAAGGAAATGGAGGGATTGAAGCGGTTAGAGGAGATTGAAAGGATGTTGGAAAAAGCCCGGAGGTTGAGGACAGCCGCTGCCAAGCATCAGCGAGGGATGGACGAGGCTGAGAAAGAGGAAATGAGGCTACTGGAGAGGGTAGAAGAGCTGTACCGTCAGCGGGAGCTTGAGAAAGAGACGAGAAAAGTGCATGATCGCTCGCGCTGGTTCTCATGAATTTCCCTGATCCTGGGGTGAAGAAGCTCAGGACTGGCCGGTTTACAAAGGCCCGAAATTGATATCACATGACGCCTCTATTCACCTCGACATCTGGCACCAATTGGGCCTTTTCCAATATTCCAGAAAGCCAGGGCATCTCCTCAATATCCCAGGAGATTGTAATTACAACTTTACCCTCGAGATTCAACGAGCGACCTGATCATCACTACTCGAAAGGATCGAAACACAACACCAGAAATCACATAAGGAAGAGTACCACCTTCTATTCTGGGCTATCACCGTCTCTGCACCAACCCTCTACTTTGACCTGCCCGGAGTGGGATATTGCTGGAAGAGACTGAAGAGTTGAGAGTTGAGAATCCTAACTGCAAGGAGTTGCTGAATGAAATCGCTGTAGCGAGGATCTGTGTGGAGGAGGGAGTTGCCAGAGGCTGAAATAATGAGGGTTGAATGAAAGGAGACGTTGCTGACGGTACAGAGCATTTGAAATGCCAGAAAAGGGGAGAAGTTTGAGAAGCACATCGACTCACCTCAATCCAACTCTTTACCATCCCGGTGTTTTTGCCTCTAGTCCGAACTCCAGCCATTTTTGGAGATCGTTGTTCTATTGGAGTTCAAAAATTACATATACTCAGTTGAGAATGAGCAACTGTTCCAAATTAGTGCTTGAACCTTTTGTTACTCTGCTATGGAAGTCTAGCACACTTTTCCCGGACTCCAGTCAAAAGAGGTAATCTTACCTTGCAGAGTGGCCATTTTGGCCAAGGGTTCCGGATGGTTAGCAGGGTGAGAGGGTGTTTAAGTGAGATGAGGAGGAGGGAAAGAAGGAGGAAAAGGAGAGGGAGACGTGCGAGGAAGATTTCGAAGAATGGACAAGCTGGCGACAACAGACGCAAGATCATTGCACCGCCACACGAGAAACAATGTGGCATTGAAGAAAGTTGTTGAGTACTGGAGAGGATGACATCAATTGATACTGATGTAGTATCTTCGCCCAGCCATCGAATCCTGACGAAGGGAAAGTCGGCAAACAATATTGATTCCAAAACTCTTACCAACAATGTGCGAAATCTAACCTTACCTACCGACGCACAGAAACGTGACCCTCCATCCATGCACGACCTCTCCTTCTAGCGCATCGCCATCAATCACCACACATGCAGGCCGAACCACCCATCCTCATTCGACATCTACAAGCATCAAAATCCCAATAACCACAAGCTTGTCAGCACTTGACTTGCCACACGTCACTCAATTGGGACCACTGCGATCACCAGACATCTCACCCATCCTCTCAAATCCCAATTAAAACATGCAAATTTCCAAGCGGCATTGGGGACCGATTTTCTGTTCGCCGGCGAAAGCTGCAGCGGTCTGCACGGCGAGCTTCGCTGGCAGCCCCGCCTCCAATGATCCGCATGTCATGCATCCGCGCCGCACGAATCCGCTTTCGAGAAAAAAATAATTTGACCGCTGAACTTTACAAAGTTTGGTAGGTTTGATAAGGTTAGGGCTGGGCTCGTATTCTTCCGTCTTGTGATGGGGTTTCGTCTGATCTCGAATTCATCTTCTCGATTTTGCTGTCGTTTTGGCGGTTTTCTGCGGAGCATGAAGCGTGCGTCCTGAGCCATTCTTTCTAGTTTTATTTTGTCGTTGCGAAAATAGGAATAGAGAGTGCGAGAACAGCAGCTGGGGACTACAGCACCCTATCGTCTCCAGAAAATGGGCGTCGTACCACCCGTCCCTGATCCCCCCCGCTACCGCGCCTTTACCATCACTCCCTCCGGCAACCCCAAACCAAGCTGGATCAGCCCGGACGTCAAAGAATCACTGTTCCCTCAGTCTTCCTTGATTACTGAATTGTCAAGCCTGCAAGAAAAAGATAAGAGCAGTATAGCGGATAAGATCGCAAGATTGAGCACGGAGCAGAGGGCAGCGGTGTATAATGTGCTTGTTGAAGTGATTGCCGAGGACGAAGATGTTGGTAAGGGAGCAGGGGATAGGTTAGAAGTGGAGGAGGAGAGACGGGAGTGGAGTGTTTGTGAGGCTGTGAGGATTAAAGGTAGCAAGGGGAGGACGAGATGCGTTCGGGTTTTCTTTGTGAAGGCACCGGTGCCGTTCTTGGATGAAGGGAAAAAGATGATGGGTAGTGAGGTCAGTTCAAGGGTTTCAAGAGCATCAGGGGCATCGACAGACAGGAGGGGAAGTCAGGTCGGGTCGGCAGTTTCAGGGAAAGGGAAGGGGAAGGAGGTGGCCAATACTAGTCGGAGTCGGAGTCGTGGAAAAGAGAAGGTGGAGAAGGAGGAAATAGAGAAACCTGTTGAAAAGGTCTCGAAAGAGCGGCGGAAATCAACAAGAGAAAAAGAGCCAAGCCGAGAATCCAAAGGGAAAGGGAAGGAAATTGAGAGAGTCGAAGACAAGAAGCTTAAGAGAAGAAGCTGGAAGTCGAGGCATCGGAAGAAAGATTATGACGATGATGACGAGGATAGCTGTTCCTGCGGCTCGGATTCGACAATCAGCCTCCAGAGTCATACCCGGGGTCTAAGACGTTCGAAACCGAGGGAGCTTTCTCATAGGTTTAAGAGCAGGCGTTCAGAAGTCAATCCATTGTCGTATGGAAAAGCCGAGGAAGCTAAGTGGGAACCACCTGCAATTATACCTCCGCAGTATCCAGTTAGAGGATATCCGCAACCGCAACCGCAACCGCAGGCGCAGGCGAATGAGTATCATATTCGTGCTGCGTATGAGGCGGGACAACGGGATGCTCTTGCGGAGAGATTGAGAAATGCCACTCTGGATAGGAGGGATTTGCCGCAGGGCCCGAGTCATGTTATCTCGTTTGAGCGGCTGAGGCCGGGTTTTGAGGAATGGTCGGAGGAATCGTATTCCCCAGGGTACGTTGAGCAAGAGAACTGGAAGCCAGAATCATTCCATGCTAACATCTTGAAAGAGGCCGAGAACCTGAGAGATATGTCGAACGCCACCGTCCCCCTGTAGTCCAGTATCCACGTCACGTGAATCCAAACCATATTCCTCCCTCCTATGTTGGTACTCAATATGGTGGGGAACCATACTTTGAGACTCGGCCCCACCCTGACCGGAGATACTCGGCGGATATACGGATGGATTCTTCGTATGGTAGGTTTTTTCCGTCTCAAGCCTAAATTAAATGAGAATTGACCGTGTCGATGCAGAACAATACAGGCCAGATAATTTTCGACGTCGTTACACTGCTTACTGATCTCCACACAATGATCTCCTCTTGGACTTTGACTTTTTTGCTCTTCTGGTTTCTAGCGGTATTAGTACAATTGTAGGTAGATTTGATGACAACTTGTCCTGGGCGACTGGGACAAGCTGAGCATGAGATATGAGATACGAAATGACGGCCGATGCATAGCATTAGTGGAAGCGAGTTTTGGTCATCGAACATTGCTTTTGGCTTCCTGTACTTTTTAGGGTAATGCATCAACACTCCCACCGTTAACGCCGTTTGTCACCTCACCAGCAGCATATTTCTTGATGTCGACTTCCTCCACCCTGCTGTTCCAGCCAAATGTATCCTTAATTTTCCCTGCCTGAATTCCTTTTAATGTTGTTAGGAGCTTGACACAGATTTCGCCTGGCTCTTCAGAGTCGGCTGGGATGTAGGAGAATGTCTCGTTCCGGGAGTTTCGGGTGATGGATCTGATAGGGACTAGAGCAGCTGCTGTTCCGGCAGCGAGAACTTCGCTGAAGTTTGGGAGCTCTTCATATTTGATCTAGCAAGTCAGCTCTATCCGAGAAAATTACTAAATAAAACTTACAGAGCGGCGTTCCGTCTTCCACCCGAAGCTCTTAGCAATATCCAGGACAGAATCAGAAGTGACACTTGAGATCACATTCTTGCTATCCGGTACCACCAATGTGATATCCTCGCCGTCATTCTTCACACCAATGAACCCACTTGTGGAGAACTCGTCGATTTCGGACCTGGTCTTGCTGTCTAAGTGCAGAGTGATTCCGTAACCCTCGTTCCGTGCCTTGTCGCTCCACCGCAACACCGGCGCATAATTTCCTCCAACCTTCGCACTACCAGTTCCATCTGGCGCAGCACGGTCGAAGTCCTCGAGAATGAGAGCCTTGACAGGGTGTACACCGTGGTAGACACCGACTGGGAGCACGTAAACGCAGAAAGTGTATTCTTCTGGAGGGTTCAATCCCAGTTGGGCACTTGAGCCAAAGATCAGAGGTCGGATGTACATCGCAGCACCAGTCTTGTGAGGGGGTACATATTCAGCATTCAGCGAGACAGCTGCGTGGACGCACTCTTGGAAGACGGACTCCGGAACAGGAGGGATGGAGACGAAGCTCGCAGAGTGCGCCAGGCGTGCGGCATTGCGCTTAGGGCGGAAGATGGTGATTTCGTTGTTCGGAGAGCGGAAGGCCTTCATGCCCTCGTATGCTTGCTGGCCATAGTTGAGCGCAGGTGCCATGCCATGGAGGCGCAGGAAGGGGTCTGTTATATATTCGGGTTTCGACCAGACGCCAGTCTTGACGCTGTAGTGAGATTCGATATGGCCATTGACTGTGGGGAAGGTTAGTGAGTCATGGTAGTAAATGGCGGAGTGCGGGGTGTAAATACCTTCGCGGACCTTGAAGCCAATGTTATTCCAGTCAATCGTGTTGACAGGGGGCGGTGGGAAGACCATTTTAGGGTATTTCGAGGAGGAGGGGTAAAAGTGTGGAAGGACAAAGGAGAAGACAAAGAGGAGGTGAAGAAGTTGTTAAGTACGAGATGGAGTAAGCAAGACAGTATTTATTTTTGTGCGGCTTCGGAGTGGCCATCGGCGAGCGGGGCATCGCTGCTGCAGGAACTGGCGGTAGAGACAGCAAGGGTTCAGCGCATCTGGGACGACAAACCGGCCCACAGCGCCGTTGATACCCTGACCCTGCCACTCTTACGCATGTACAATCTCATGATACGGGGCACGGTTTTAACGATACTTTGCTGCTTGTGGTGATCTTTCACTTCTTTGTCACTCCTTTATCTCCACTAACCTTCTTGATCAACACTTTCGCACGTCGCCGAGGTTGAGCTTACCACTTGCGCAAATGAAGTAGAGTCCGACGCTGACTGCTTATCATACACAATCCTTTCGACATGCCTCGGCGACAGCACATCACTCTACTCACTGTTGTCGGCGTCTTCGCTCTTCTCGCGATCTTTTTTGTCTCCATATTTCGGAACCAAGCAGAGGGCACAAGACACCCAGACAATCTTTATAATGGGCCCAACGGCGGCTTGAAGATTGATGATGGGATATTACACGGGGAAGCGACGGCACCGAAGCTCGAGAATGCCACGTTGAAGTACGCCCTCTAGGGAGATGCGATGGACTTTGCTAACATGTTCAAAGGGCAGAGCTTGGGAACGCAGCATGGAAGGTGCTCCATACGATGATGGCGAAGTTCCCTGATCGGCCGACAGAAGAAGACAGCGACGCACTAAAGTCTTACATCCACCTGTTTGCGCGTCTCTATCCCTGTGGTGACTGCGCTCGACATTTTCAGAAGATATTGAAAAAGTTCCCTCCGCAGGTTGCGTCGAGGTCGACGGCTGCCGCGTGGGCGTGTCATGTTCATAATGAGGTTAATAAGAGGTTGAAGAAGGACTTGTTTGACTGCTCGAAGATTGGGGATTTCTATGATTGTGGCTGTGCGGAGGACGAGCCGGGGAAGAGTAAAGATGGGTTTACGAAGTTGGAGTTGGAGAAGGAAGGGTGAGTTCTGTGAAGTGTGTCGTTGGGGGAGTGATGCTGACAAGATTTAGGTTGACGAGGGGAGGTTGATATTTATGGTTTCTTGTATTCCAGGGAAAACATTGGTGGAATCGTGAAGCAGGGCGTTTATGGAGCAGGGGAGGGCAGCATTATTCATCTCACGGGAGGTGCTAGGTCTGCATTTGAGCGCGTTTATACCAAGTCGTTCCACTTAAGGGCCAGGCATCGGACTGTGAGAAGTCAACACATTTGCAGAACTCTAAATCTTGAAACGTGAGCCCACCAAATGAATAAAAAGAAAGTCCAATGTCCTATGCTTCTGAATGAATTGCAATTGTTCCCTCGAGTCGAGGCTGAAGAAAGAAAATCATGGTATTGGCAAAACTGGCTAACCTGGATCACGTGCCACAGCCTCGCGCTAGTATTTCGACGCGGCCCATGCTGCCTGACTTGAACTTCATCAAGCTCCAACCACGACAAGACTATTCTCAACAAACTTCTTCGCAACTCCATTCACCCAATCCCAATCGTTCCCATCAAAATACAGATCTTTCCACGATGGAGTTCGGGACTTCAGGCATGCTGAATGAAGGTAAATCGGTCCTGTTGGAGCTCTGTTTGACACACGACAGCTAACCAAAGCTTCCCAGATGGCATTCACGTCGATATGGATCGCTTGAAGAAGGGCGAAGTCAAGTAAGTACATGCAGGTAACGGATTTTAAGCTCTACTGACTTCTGCTGTAGTCTAGGAACGTCAATGTAAGCTCGAATCAAAGTCAACAAACCCCTACCCTCCAGACTGACACGAATGCAGCATGGCAATCAACTTCAAGGATGGTGTTATTCTAGGTGTGTTCGACCCACGCACCTATTCAAGGACTGAACGGCAGACTGATGGCGATGGATTACAGGCGCAGACAGCAGAACAACGACTGGAGCATACATTGCCAACCGAGTTACCGACAAGCTCACCCAAGTCCACGACACCATCTGGTGCTGTAGGTCAGGATCTGCTGCAGACACCCAAGCAGTCGCAGACATAGTCCACTATCAGTTGGGAATGTACGACATCCAGAATGGCAGACGGCCAACAACCCAAACTGCGGCCGCCATGTTCCAGGAGCTATGCTATGAGAATAAGGATAGATTGAGGTAGGATGATTGCTGGGATTGAATTTACGGATGCTGACGAGATAGTGCTGGTTTGATCATTGCAGGCTGGGATGAGCGGCACGGAGGCCAGGTCTACTCGATACCTGCTGGAGGATCATTACACAAGCAATCATATGCCATCGGTGGATCGGGATCAACTTATATCTACGGATACTGCGACGCCAACTGGAAAGAGGGTATGGACGAAGCAGAGGCTGTTAAATTCGTCAAGGGAGCTCTGCAGGAGGCGATCAAATGGGATGGAAGTTCTGGTGGCGTGATCAGAATGGTAGTTTTGACCCAGAAAGGCGCGAACAGGCATCTGTATCTGCCAGATACGAATTACAGCGTGCGTCACCAATAGGCAAAAATGTACTTGTACTATAGAAAGGAGCATTAATAGATTGGTGTTCTGGCTGCCAGTGGCTATTCAGCGTATGGTTGCAGTAGCGGTCAAGAGGAGAATGCCCCTATCTTCTTTTTGGCGGCGGTGAGGATGAAAGGGACGGCCTCGGATGAAATCATGAAAAGTGTTCTACGGGGATGTTGGTTATGTTCCGCAAGCAAAAGCAATCATCTTCGTACCTTTGTAGTACATGTCAAGCTATCAAATCAGGGCCACGGGTTCGTGGTGGGTTCAAGGTCGGCACGGATCGCCTGCCGGTTGTACAAGACACTTTAGATGCCGGGAGAGACCAGCAATCGAGGACCCCCTGGGTACGCTGGTCCTTCCAATGCTGCCTCTGCGCCTCGTGTCAGCCTCTTGGGAATCTGTTGGCCGGAGAGATCCAACGGCTCGACTCGAAAGCCGCAGGCCCATGCTCCAAAAATGCACCAAATCCAAATGCAATCGATTCTGCCAGGAGTGTCCTGGCTTTCCCAGATTTTTCATTGCCCGCCTTCTCCAGGTATCCGCAGACAAAAGGCGTGGGTTTTATGTGATTCTTAAATCGTTTGAAGGATAATCTTCAGGCTGCCGATCTGCTGTATTGCATTGCAACGTTTGCACTCGATTCGTTCGTCACAGGGGTACAAGATCCGCCCGCGATTTCGCCTCCTGCCTGGTTCTTCCGTCATCCTGCGCGCGCCCACTGAGGTAGACTTCCTTAGGTGGACCCTTCGAGCCTTGGCCTGTCTGTTACTTATGAGCGAAGGCCAGCTCCAAAGAAACACCACCTCAACGAAATCCCGCGATATCGACAACCACCGCAGACACCGTAGTCTCGCGCTCTGAAAAACTTGCATAGAGCCTGGATCTTTTATTTTGTCATTCAAATGCTGCAGGTAAGCTGTTTCCCGTCTTCGTGGAGGAGATAAGCCTGGTGGAGGTTGCCCCCACGACTTTTAGTGAACCACACGCCGTCCATGATTCAAGCACCCTGAGTTCTTTGCAGAGGATTTGGACTCGAGGAGCCAAGGGCCTGTGATCGTCCCACACGCCTCAAGTGAACCCCGGCCGGCCGTTGGTTGTAAAGTTCGCCTGTCGGTAGAGCCTCGACAGATCATTGTGACTGATGGGACCTCGAATTCACTTCTGGCAAACAACAAATTGCACTCGACCTCCATTCCCCTTCCCGACCTCCACACGATTTCCTGCTGCCTACATGTCCTCTTGCACTTATTGCGCGCCGGACGAGAACCCACCAGATCAACGCTAATCCTGTTGTGCCAGTGTCTCTGGACGTCCATTCGAATAGCAGGCTGATATGGCTGCGGTGATCAGTGATTTCGTATCAGAATCCTCGCGCTTCCACCCTAACCATCGTACGATGATAGGGGGGTCTCGAGAACAGCTCTCTCCAGCTGGATCACAATACCGTCAACAATCTCGATCACGAGCTGAACCGCCACCGAGTCCTCGCCCGGAGCCTCAAGTGGTTGCGGCTGGCACACCTCCTCCAAGCATAACTGCGCGGGCGATATCTCAACAAGTGGCAGAAGAGGAGACAGGAAGGACAGGATCAGTGAAGACAGAACCACCCTCTCCACCGTCGAGCTCTAGTCCGTATAGAAATTCATACAGTACTCGACAACGGTTCACAAGCCAGGAGAACTTACCTCATTCTTCTGCGCCCTTCGAGCGATCACCTCTACCACACAGTGTACAAGATCAGAGAACGAGAACTCCCGCCTCACCTTCGGCCTCCTACCTCCCTTTCTCGAGATCAGCTCGATCGCTAGATGATGTGAAGAAGTATGGAGGACATACAATCAAAGTTCGAGACCTGGCACATATCCAAAGTTTCGCGACGGAGGAGTTTCTGTCATACAGAGGGCAATCCGGGCGACGGCGGACCGCAGATGATCCAACTTTGAAGTACGAGATTAGTGGGATGCCTATCACAGACATTATTGAGATGGTAGCGGGGCTTCTTACAAAAATCACCACCACAAACGACCGGCAACATGACAGTCTGCACAGACCCTTACCGACGGGGGATAATGTTAACATGACTCCGCTTTCCTCCAGTGTGCTTGCATTTCATGGGAAGAATGTACCGAGTATTACGATTTTGAGTTATTTGAGCCGCATACACAAGTACTGTCCAACAACTTATGAGGTCTTTCTGAGTCTGCTGGTATACTTTGACCGGATGACGGAGCGGGTTAATGCAGCTCCAATGCAAGCGTTGAATAGGGAGCCCACAGACCAGGAGAATTCTCGACCGTCATCAGGATATTCAGCTGAAGGTTCAGATCTCGCAGACAGCCCGCCATCTTCAAGAAGTGTACCAGAGATGCAAGCAGAGCTAGAGAAGGCCCAATATACCCACAGCTCAGCTGTTGAAAACAGCCCAACTCTCCCCCTTTCACACTTTTTTGTGGTCGACAGCTTCAATATCCACCGGTTGGTCATAGCAGGAGTCACATGTGCAAGCAAGTTCTTCTCCGATGTATTCTACACCAATTCCCGCTATGCAAAGGTTCGTTCTCATTCCCCTTCTCCTCCATCTTATTTCATGCCCTAACAATCTCACAGGTTGGCGGCCTCCCCCTCGCAGAACTCAACCACCTCGAACTCCAATTCCTCCTCCTAAATGATTTCCGTCTCTCCGTCCCCGTCGAAGAACTCGAAGCCTATGGCACCATGCTGGTAGAGTTCTACGCACGAGAAGTCATTGCCCAACGTCAAGGAGCCATGCCGGCTGATATGGCGTACCCGGAGGACGTGGAGATGACGGCACCGAGGAGTCCTTGATCCTTTCCCTCACCAAAAACCCTACCGAGTTTAGAATTCACAAAAGATCTTTTACGATGGCATTGGGCCTTAAAATTTCCTGGTGAGAATGGAGGGTTTCAGTGGGGCTTGGAAATGGCGATTGGATTACTTGACGAATGGAACGGCATGGCGAATTAAGATATATGGTGAATGGGCACTACGACATAGACTTCCTTTCT
>Ga0302325_10014656_pt1 | contig 16679 bp, 14 predicted proteins | sample Palsa_T0_2_FD_201948 | JGI IMG/M metagenome (GOLD analysis project Ga0302325, IMG submission 201948) | Peat permafrost microbial communities from Stordalen Mire near Abisko, Sweden - Palsa_T0_2 | ecosystem: Environmental > Terrestrial > Soil > Palsa > Peat permafrost | place: Sweden: Abisko... | reverse complement strand
ATGGCGAAGGAAAAGTTTGACCGTTCGAAGCCGCACGTGAACGTGGGAACGATCGGGCACATCGATCACGGCAAGACGACGTTGACGGCGGCGATCACGAAGGTATTGCAGAAGCACAACCCGAAGAACCAGTACCGTTCGTTCGACTCGATTGACAACGCGCCGGAAGAGCGGGAGCGCGGCATCACGATCGCCACGGCACACGTGGAATACGAGACGGCCAACCGGCACTATGCGCACGTCGATTGCCCCGGCCACGCCGACTACATCAAGAACATGATCACCGGTGCGGCGCAGATGGATGGCGCGATTCTCGTAGTGGCCGCGACCGATGGCCCGATGCCACAGACCAAGGAGCACGTGCTTCTGGCCCGCCAGGTGGGCGTGCCGTACATCGTGGTGTTCCTGAACAAGTGCGACGCGGTCGAGGACGAAGAGCTGACCGACCTGGTCGAGATGGAAGTGCGGGAGCTGTTGTCGAAGTACCAGTTTCCCGGCGACGATGTGCCGGTGATTCGCGGATCCGCCCTGGGCGCGTTGAACGGCGAGCCCAAGTGGGAAGCGCAGATTGATGCGCTGATGGATGCGGTGGACAAGAACGTTCCGCTGCCGGCGCGTTCGATCGACCTGCCGTTCCTGATGCCGATCGAAGATATTTTCTCGATCTCTGGACGCGGCACTGTGGTGACGGGCCGCATCGAGCGAGGCAAGGTGAAGGTGGGCGAGGACGTCGAGATTGTCGGCTTCCGCGAGACGCGCAAGTCGGTCTGCACGGGGGTCGAGATGTTCAAGAAGCAGCTCGATGAAGGACTGGCGGGCGATAACGCAGGCATTTTGCTGCGCGGCATTGCCAAGGAAGATGTGGAGCGCGGCATGGTGCTGGCGAAGCCGACGTCAATTACGCCGCACACCAACTTCAAGGGCGAGATTTACGTGTTGAGTAAGGAAGAGGGCGGTCGTCATACGCCGTTCTTCAAGGGCTATCGTCCGCAGTTTTACTTCCGGACGACGGATGTTACCGGAGTTGCGGAGTTGCCGGAAGGCACGGAGATGGTGATGCCGGGCGACAACGTGCAGTTAAAGATTGAGCTGATTACGCCGGTGGCCATGGAGAAGGGCTTGCGCTTCGCGATTCGCGAAGGTGGCCGCACTGTGGGCGCGGGTACGATCAGCGAGATTATCAAGTAGTAAAGCAAATAATCAGGTGTCAGTTGTCAGTGATCAGTTGCGGAGTTGGCGGGTTCGGCAACGAGGCTCACCGAAGCAGGATGAAAAACTGAGAACTGACAACTGAAAACTGTGAACTGAAGGGAATCCGAAATGCGGGAAATCATTACGTTGCAATGCACGGTGTGCAAGGAGCGGAACTACTCGACGACGAAGAACAAGAAGACGACCACGGGCCGTCTCGAGCTCTCGAAGTTCTGTAACCGCTGCCGCAAGCACCAGTCGCACAAGGAAGCGAAGTAGGTAAGACAGGGATCAGGGATCAGGGATCAGGGATCAGTCAGTGCGATGGTGGGTTAGCCTTATCGGCAAGACCGGATCGAATCAAACTGAACCCTGAAAACTGATCTCCGACCCCTGCATTCAGGGGCGTAAGCTCAACGGTTAAACTGTCGGTCTCCAAAACCGAACTTGGGGGTTCGAATCCCTCCGCCCCTGCCAGATTGGAAGAAACAGGAAATAGGCAGTAGGGAACAGGGAATAGGAAGCGGCTACGCCAACTAGGAACTGAGAACTACGAACTGTGAACTGTTTAGAAGGATTGGAAGAATGGCCAGCAAAGCAGCAATCGAAAAGGGTGAGCAGCGTTCCGCCAAGCTGCAGCAACCAGGCGCACTTTCGAACGTATCAGGAGGCGTGATGGGTGTCTGGACCAATGCGACCCGCTTTTTGAGTGATGTGCGCGCGGAGATGCGCAAGGTGGTTGCGCCCACGCGGAAGGAAGTGCAAGCCACGACGTCCGTCGTCATCATCACTGTCTTTATCTTTGGGTTGTTCTTTTTTGTGGTGGATTTGATTTTTAGCAGGGCCTTGCACGAGTTATTGACACGGGCGGGCGGCGCGCAATAAGCGGGACTCCCGCGAATCGAGAACATAGAATGGCAGAAGAACAAGAACAAACCGAGCAGCTGGCCCCTGAGGCGCAGCCGGAGCGTAATCCGCTCTTCAAGTGGTACATCCTGCATGCTTACTCGGGCTTTGAGCGTAAGGTGCGCGAGTCGATCGAGAGCCGCGTGCAGGCCTTCGGGCTGAAGGACAAGGTTGGCCGGGTGATGATTCCCACCGAACCGGTGACGGAAATCATCAACGGCAAGAAGCGCACCGTCGAACGCGTGTTTCTTCCGGGCTACGTTTTGGTCGAGATGGATCTCGATAACAACCTGTGGCACGTGTTGAAAGACACGCCCAAGGTGACGGGTTTTCTGGGCACGGGCGACAAGCCTGTTGCGCTCTCGGAGGAAGAAGTGAGTGGAATCCTCTTCCGGTCCGAGACTGCGAAGGACAAGCCGCGGCTCAAAATCAAGTTTGAAAAGAGCGAGCAAGTCCGCATCACGGACGGGCCGTTTGCGAACTTCAACGGCGTGGTGGATGAGATCAACGAAGATCGCGAGACAATGAAGGTGATGGTAACGATCTTTGGGCGCTCCACTCCGGTCGAATTGGAGTTTAGCAAAGTGGAAAAGATTGAATAGCAGCTTCTAGCTTCTAGCCTCTAGCTTCTAGCTGGCGATACTTTCTAGCGGACGCCAGTTAGAGGCGAAGCAGTTAGGTTGTGCGTTCAAAATCGATTGAAAGAACAGAAGGCTAGTAGCTAGCGGCTAGAAGCTAGTAGCTAGTTCCGAAGGAACTAACATGGCACCTCCGAAGAAAGTATCGACTTACGTCAAACTGCAGATTGAGGCCGCGAAGGCGACGCCTGCGCCGCCCGTCGGCCCGGCACTGGGTCAGGCCCAGGTCAACATCATGGAGTTCTGCAAGCAGTTCAACGCACGCACGCAGAACAAGGAGATGGCTGGGCTGACGATTCCGGTTGTCATCACGGTATATGCCGATCGCAGCTTCACCTTTATCACCAAGACGCCGCCCGCGGCTGTGCTGTTGAAAAAGGCAGCGGGGATCGCCAAGGGTGCGGGCACGCCTAATAAGGACAAGGTGGGCAAGGTGACCGAGAAGCAGGTGCGCGAAATCGCAACCCAGAAGATGCCCGATCTGAACGCCTCGTCTGTTGAGACGGCGATCAAGAGCATCAAGGGAACTGCGCGCTCCATGGGCATTGAAGTCGTGGCCTGATAGGCGGCCAAAACTTTTCATAGAAAGGGCCCTCCGCTTGTGAGGGCCTTTTCATTTGAGCGGAGGTCCCAAACGCAGCAAGGCCCTCCCGATTCAGGAGGGCCTTGCTGTCTGTAGCCAGGAGCGCAACTGGTGTGTGGCTTATTTGGGCGGCGGGGTCGGCGTGAACATCTCGCGCTTGCGGCCCGGCTCAGGTTTCGGCTTGGGCTTGGGCGCCTTCTTGGCTTCTTTTTTGCCTTTGTCTTTGCTTCCCATGAGTCCCAGCATGACACAAAACGCTGTCCCGCGAAAAGAGCCAATTGCTCTGAGCTGTTGCCTTCTTCGCTTACTTCTTCTCCACAGGCGCGGGCTGGTGCGCCAGGTGATCGTGGTTCAGGATCGCATTGAAGACCAGGCCATACGTTCCGATGGTCTCTCCTCGATAGATGGGGTTGTTGCCGAAGAGCAGAACGTTGCCCTGGCCGAGATGCGCGTCCACCACGACCGCGTGCTCCGCAATCGAAGCGCCCTTGTCGAGAAGGCCATCGAGAAGCAGGCTCTTGTTGTCGGCGAAACGGAGAATCACTTCGGGGCGTAGTTCTGCTGGAATCACGAGCGGATTGTTGCGTGTCTGCTCTTCATTCAGTTTTTTCGTTTGCCAGGGCTGCTGTTTTTCTAGAGCCTCGGCTTCGGCGATCTTTCGGCCTTGCGGCTCGTCATTGTCCTCCTGCGTGCCGCGACCGGTGGGTCGCTCCGCGTAGGGGTCCATCAGGATGCGCCCGCCGGGGCGGCCCAGCGTGTTGCTCACGTTGAAAGCCATACCCCCGGAGCTGATCACGGGCACGCTTTTGTCATACCCGAATGCGACCGGATTCTCGCTGCTCACGAATACAGTGTCGAGAACAGTGCCCACCACGCGAGCATCCGGGTGCGGCGCAATGCTTACGCCGGGGGCGAGGCCAGTGTCGATGGCGAATTGCGCCGTGTCTTCGCAGGTGATGAGGAGCCCGCCTTGTTCTACAAATTTCTTGAGATGGGCGAGACCGTCATAGCCAAGGCCGGGGCGCATGTCCGGCGTTGTGTCGGTGTTGCCGAGGTTGGGCGTAAGGTCGGTTTTCTCCCATGGCAGAGCGTTATTCCACATCGGCAGCCCGTCGATGATGTCGGTGGCCGATGCGCGGCTCACCGGCGCGAAGACGATCACGTCGTACTTGGCGCGTAGGTCGTCTTCTTTCGCGGCGGTCTGCGTGCTGATGTAGTCAAAGGGCACACCCTCGCTGTCAAAGGCGTAACGCCACCAACCCTCGGTCTGGGTCGCGAGCCACGTGTGCATCATGGCGATACGGGGCGCAGTTACTGCATGGGCGGGAACCATCGGCGTCACACTGAGGTGTGTGGCGTCGAGCGCGAGATCGTGCAGAGCGCTCTTTAGCCGGTCATCGGCTACGCCGGAAATCAGCAGCGAACCCGCCGGGACGTGTTTGTCACCGGCATCGAAGGGTTTCTCGGCGGCTTGGACATTCGCGCCCTTGAGCTTGTAGACCAGCGAAAGCAGCGAGGCTTGGCCTGTGTTTGCCACGGCGACGAGAGAGCCTGTGCCGTCCAATTCTCCCGCCAGTGCGGCGGGATTTTCCACCGGCGTCATTGCTGCTTTCAGAATCGTCGCATCGGGAACACGCACTACCTTTACGTGAAATAAATCGGTGAACGACCAGCCTGTGTCGTCGTAGGGATGTTTCTGCGGATCGTCGGGCGCCCAGAATTGGTGATCGAGCAGGGCGTCGGCTATGCGCGAATAGGGCTGATCCATGCGGACGATGATGCTGCCTGCGGCGAAGGTCTGATCGTGTGGCTTGTCCGCGCGCTTCTCTCCGGGGATGGTGGACGTGGCGGAACTCGTCAGCTGCTGTATCTCGACATGCTGACGCTGGAGGACCTTCAGCAATTCTACCGTACGATTGGTATGAGCGGCATCTGGCGGAATCACATACGCTGCTGGACCTTCCATTGTTGGCTTCTCAATGCTGCGTTTGCTCTTGGCGTAGTAGTTCTCGAGGAAGTGATGCGTGTGCTGTGAAAAGTAGGAGATCGTCGAGAGCAGCGCGCTTTCCTCGTAGTTGTTGTTGTCGCGTTGCGACCAGGTGACGATAGGCAGCGGAGGGTTCTGCCGGTACCATGTGCGTGAATATTCCTCGGGCGTGAGGATGCGCTTTTCCGTATCCGCGTCGCCATTGCCGAAGGTCTCGTAGAGTCGGCTGATGCCGTTGTGCATTGCGGCCATAAACATCAGGTAGCCGGGGCTCCAGGTATCGAAGTCGCCGTGCGTGAAGACTCCCGGCATGCCAAAGCTTTGCATCTGCGCGACGTTGTTCCAGCCGAGCTCGGCCCATTCGTCGGCCAGCAGCGGATCGACCCATGCGTTGTAGGGGCCGTCGCCGACGGTGTTGTCGTAAAGGAATGGCACCGATTCATGAAGGTCGTGAAGCACCTGTGCGTGCCACTTCACATACGTGTCGAGCACGTTGCGCGTCAGATCGAGAGTCATGCCCATGGCATCGCGATTGTTGTCGTGCGCGACGTAGTGGCCCCAGTAAAGGAGACGCGGCCACATCTCGTTGGGGTGCGCCTTGTGCCAGCGATAGATGTCGACCATGCGATCGCGTCCGTCCACTTCGACGACTGGCGTAATAAGCACGATCATGTGTGAGCGGATGAACTTGATGTACGGCGCGTCATCCACGGCGAGCCTGTAGGCCATCTCCATCAACGCTGTCGGTGCGCCCGTTTCGGGCGAGTGAATTGTGCCGGTGATGTAGTACACGGGCCAGGATTTGTCGATCAGGGTGCGCGCTTTGGCGTCGTCCATTTCGATTGTGCGCGGGTCGGCAAGCTGCGCGAGGCGCTCATCGTTTTCCTTCGCGCCAGCGAGCAACTCCGGATCAGCAATGGCGGCGGCGATCATCTCGCGGCCTTCCTCGGTGTGGCCTATGGAGAAGACCTTGACGCGCGGGCTCGCGGCTTCGAGCATGCGGAAGTATTTGTAAACGTCCTCAGCGTAGGGGAGCATGTCGGGCGCGCCGGAGACATCGCCGAGAACTTTCTCCGGCGTGGGCACGGTCTTGGATGCGGGCAGATAGTCGACCAACGGCGAGATGAATGCTTTGTCTGTGGTGTATTTCTGAATCTGATCGGTGTAGTGCTGGTCGATGGGCTGGTTCGGGTCGCGCGCGTAGTTGGCGTTTAGTTGCTGCGAAGTCAGCGGCCGGATTGCGAAAAATAAGACGAGGGAAGCGAAAAACAAGACAAGCCTGGAGGTTCTCATAATCCTCGTTTCGATTGGAGGTTACAGGATGCAGGGCAAGCGAACAGCGATTCCGTTGTGTGTGGCAAAGTTTGCGCGCATGGCTTCAAGTTTCAGACGAGCGGTGAAGCCGAAAAGCCGCTACCGATTGGAGCGTGCTATCGCAGGTTTCAAAAGCGAAAGCTGGGGCACCCACGTTCGTACTAGATCAAGTGGCCATCGAACAAGTATCACCAAGCTATACGGCGAGGCTTCGGCCTTTCAACATCAAGCGGAATTTCTCGAAGGGATTTTTCTTAAACGGATCGCAAAGCCTGGATCGGGTCGGCGGAGGCCGCGCGCATTGCGGGCAGCGCCGAAGCAAGGAGGGCGACCAGCAGCATGGTCAGCACACTCGCTGCATAGATGATGGGGTCGGTTGCGGTGACGCCAAATAAAAACGAGCTTACGAGCTGAGACACCGCGAAGGACGCGAGGACGCCGACGCCACAGCCGAATACGGCTATCTTGGCTGCGGAGACAAGGACGAGACGCGCGATGTTTTGACGCTCGGCGCCGAGAGCCATGCGGATGGCGATCTCTTGAGCCCGCAGCGATACGGAAAATGCGACAACCGCGTAGATTCCCGTGATGGCGAGTGCGAGCGCGCCGAGCGCGAATGCGGAGATGATGCCTGTGTTGAATCGACGCGGCGTCTCGGACTCCGACACGATGTCCGTCATGGCCTGAACGTGGCGCAACACAAGCGCGGGATCGATTGTGGCGATGGTTGCGCGGAGTGTTTCCCGCATTTGTTCGGGCGGCAAAGCCGAGCGGAGTGTCAGAAAGGCGCCGCCGACGCCGGAGCGTTTTCCCGAGGGCTGGGGTGGTTCGAGAATCGCCGGCTGTTGCGCCGGCGCGAACCACTGGTCCGTATTCTCTTCATCGGGAGAACCGATTTTGGTGTTGCCGACGACGCCGACAACGGTGGCCCACGGCAAGCCCTTTTTCGGATTGCCCGCGTGCATGCGCTTGCCGAGAGGACTCTGTCCGGGCCAGGAGTGCTCGGCCATCGATTGGTTCACGATGATGACGAGTGGGGAATCGGCGCGGTCGCCGGAGTTGAAGGCGCGGCCTTCGAGCAGGGGGATTCCGAGCGAGGCGAAATAATCTCCGTAGACAGCGCCGAACGCGGCGAACTTCAGTTTCCATCCTTCGATGGGTTGGCCCTCAATGGTGTAGGCAGCCATCGCATAGGAGTTGGAGCCGGGAAGAATTGTCGAAATGCTAACGGCTGAAACTCCTGGCTTGCTTGACAAGCGGTCTAGGGCCGCGTGGTTGAAGGCATCCACCGACGTGTCGGTCGGGTACTGGTCGAGCGGCAATCGATAGTCGGCCACGAGCACGTGATCGGGGTGGTATCCCGGATCGACGGCTAGCATTTTTTGATAGCTGCGCAGAAAGGCTCCTGCTGTGGTGAGCAGCACCAGGGCGATGGCAATCTCCGCGACCACGAGTGTCGAACGCAGCCACGCGTGGCTCTTCGCGCCTCCGCTGGTTCGCACGCCTTCTTTCAGGCTTTCGATCAGATCAGTGCGCGCGGCGGCAAAGGCGGGCGCGATGCTGCAGAGGACGCCCGTTGCCAGAGCCAGCAGCAGCGTGAATCCAGCCACGGTTGGATCGATCGAAATCGAGCCGACGCGGGGTATCGATTCGGGGAGAAGATGCAGGGCCGTACGAAGCAACGCTGCGGCGAAGGCGAGACCCACCAGGCCGCCCGCAAAGCTGAGCAGAACGCCCTCACAGAGAGACTCGCGCACGAGCACGCCGGGCCGCGCGCCCAGCGCTAGCCGCAGAGCATATTCGCGACGGCGACGAATGGCGCGGACGAGCAGCAGAATGGCGACGTTGACGCAGGCAATTAACAGGACGACTGAAACTGCGAGAAACAGCGTGCGGAGCAACGGCCTGGTTTCTCCGACTACAGATTCGTGTAACAACACTACATCTCCGCGAATGCGGATCGCGGACATAGTCGGAGGAAAGTCGCGCATGACTTGCTGCGCCACTCGATTCACATCTTGCGCGCCGGCTGCGTCGGTGACGCCATCTTTGAGCCGGGCGACGATGCGGAAGCCCCAGAAACCCGCGGCTTGCTCGGAAAGCTCATCGGGCGTGAGGCTCATGGGAACCCAAAGCTGGGTTTCGTCCAAGCGCCCGCTGTCTGCCGGGAACTCGAAGCTGCGCGGCATCACGCCGATGATCGAATAGGTTCTGCGGTTAAGTTCGATGGAGCGGCCGACAATGCGCGGGTCGCGCTGATAGCGATTCATCCACAAGGCGTAGCTGATGACCGCGAGGGGTGCGTGCGCATCTTCTTCGGCTTGGGTAAAGACGCGGCCAAGAATGGGCTCGACGCCGAGAGTTGGAAAAACACCGGCCGTGAGCCTCCCGGCGGAGATCTCTTCCGGGGTAGCGCCGCCGAAAAGTTCGTAGCTCGCACCGCTGAATCCGCCCATCGATGAGAATGCGCTGGATGCACGCGAGTAGGTGGCGATTTCGCGGGCAGTTACTCCCACTCGGGTATTGCTGGCCAGATGATCGCCCAACAGCACCAGCCGGTCGGTGTTTTTGAAGGGTAGCGGCCGCAGAAGAATTCCTTCAATGAGGGAAAAGATGGCGGTGGTGACGCCGATGCCGAGGCCGAGCATCAAGACGACGGTCAGCGTGAATCCGGGCGCCTTGAATACCTGGCGAACTGCGAAGCGAAAATCTTTTGCGATTCCGAACATGCGGCCTCCGGATATCCCTGGCGTGCGCGGCGGGTATGACCCGATTATCGCAAATCCGAGACTCGCGGATTCGTCAAGAATGCGGTGGCCTAGGGTAGGCTTTTCCAATGCAATTGATTCGGGCAACGATGTTCCTTGCCATCATGGTCTCTATCGCCGCGTCGCTTTTTTCCCAGCTTCCACAGCAACCGCCCGGTCCGTCGCCCAACTCGCAGTACCGGCTTGGGCCGGACTCGATGCCGCAGGAGGGCGTGCCTAGAGGCGAGATCCGCGGCCCGTTCACGCTGCCCAGCAAGGTGTATCCGGGCACGCAGCATACCTATTGGGTTTATGTGCCGGCGCAATACGATCCTGCTGTTCCGGTGAGCCTGATGATCTTCAACGATGGGCAGGCGTTCAAGGATCCCGATGGAGACGTGCGTGGGCAGAATGTTCTCGACAATCTGATTTATCGGCGCGAGATTCCGGTGATGCTGGCGGTCTTTATCAATCCAGGGCGCACGCCGGAGCAGTCAGAACCGAATGCGCAGGAGTGGGGCGACCACACGACCAATCGGCCGACGGAATACAACACGCCCGATGACAGGTATGCCCGCGTGATCACCGAAGAGCTGATGCCGGTTCTTTATCGCGGCTACAACATTTCGCACGATCCGGATCAGCATGGAATCGGAGGGACGAGCTCGGGCGCGATTGCAGCGTTCATGGTGGCGTGGGAGCGGCCCGATCAATTTCGCAAGGTGCTCAGCATTGTGGGCAGCTTTGTGAATCTGCGCGGTGGCGATGCCTATCCCGAACGCGTTCTTGCCAATCCTACAAAACCGATTCGCATCTTTCTGTGCGATGGGCGGAATGATAATCGCGGAGTGCGCAACGGAAATCCCTATGACCAGCGGCTCGACTGGTTCTATCAGAACGTGCGTTTGATGAAGGCGTTGACGGCGAAGGGGTACGACGTAAATTACGCGTGGGGCATGAACCTGCACGGCCAGAAGATGGGCGGAGCGATTTTGCCGGACATGATGCGCTGGTTGTGGCGCGATGGACCGGTTTCGACCGACCCGAACGACATGGTAGAGCGCAGCTTTCGTGAGGCGGCGAAGCGACCCGGGCCCTGATAGCGCGGGCGTCGGCGGGCCGACTGGCTTGCCGCAGCGATTAGAATAGAGTCTGCGACCCAGGCTTCTGCTGCAGCGTCTAATTCTGTGTAGTTCGCAGTGTACTTACGGAGAAATTCAAATGCCTTTGATGAAGACGTCCAATCCGGCCCTTGGCAGCAAAACGTTTCAGAATCTGCCCGGCAGCGGATACGGCGGCGCGGGTTATGGCGGCACGATTGATGCTGCGGCGCGCATGACTCTGAGCGGCACGGTGAACAAGACCGGCCTTCTGCTCGTACTTGCGATGGCTACGGCGGCTTGGGTGTGGCATCTTTTTGTGCAGTCGCGCGACATGGCCGACATCACGCCCTATCTGCTGGTTGGCGCGTTGGGCGGTTTTGTTGTGGCTATGGTTACGGTGTTCAAAAAAGAATGGTCACCCGTGACAGCCCCGCTTTATGCGCTGCTCGAAGGCCTGGTGCTCGGCGGCCTCTCGGCCATCTTCGATTTCCGTTATCCCGGCATCGCCGTACAGGCCGTGGGTCTGACCTTCGGGACTCTGTTGGTGCTTCTGCTGGCCTACAGCTCGGGAATGATCAAGGTAACGCAGAAGTTTCGGCTCGGCGTGATCGCCGCTACGGGCGGCATTATGGTTTTCTACCTGCTTGAAATGCTGCTAGGCTTCTTCCACATCCAGTTCCTGGCAATCAATGGCGGCAGCACGATCGGGATTGTCTTCAGCCTGTTTGTCTGCGCGATTGCGGCGCTCAATCTTGTTCTGGATTTCGATTTCATTGAGCAAGGTGTGAGCTACGGCGCTCCCAAATACATGGAGTGGTATGGAGCCTTCGGCATCATGGTCACGCTGGTCTGGCTCTATCTTGAGATCCTGCGACTGCTGTCGAAGATGCGCAGCCGGAATTGATTTCGACCTCCAAAGGTTTTTGTTGGAAATCGAGGCCAGGTCCGGCTGACAATCGATCCGACGTGGCGCGACCTCGTACATTGAGATTCCAACCGATTGCGCGCATACGGAGCTTTCATTCTCTTTTGAACGTGAAGGCGTGCAAACAATGAATCTAGGGCCGGTGTTCAGGTATCCTTAGGTCAGCCATCCAATTCAGCTCCTCAAGGAAACGCCTGTGCCGAAAGACCGTAAGGGCCTGCGTGTGCTCATCGTCGACGACGAGCACATGATCGCGAATACTCTGGCGCAGATCCTGAACGCGAGCGGATTTGAAGCCAAGGCCTTATTCAGCGGCGAGCATGCGGTCCCGGAGGCGACGGAGTTCCTACCCGACGTGCTGCTCACCGATGTGATCATGCGCGGGATTTCAGGAATCGACGTGGCGATGCAAATCGCTGAGGTGCTGCCCGCCTGCCGGGTGATTCTCTTTTCCGGCCAGGCATCCACGGCGGACCTGCTGGACCGCGCAAAGGCGCAGGGCTATCGCTTCGAAATGCTTGCGAAGCCGATTCATCCAAGGGATCTTCTCAGGATGTTGACCCCAGCTGAAAATTAGGCACGCTGTGCGAGTAGCGCACGGCCTCATTGCGCGCGATCCGAAGCCGACTGTATGCTTTCTGCGACAAGGAGCCATCCATGGCCACCCTCACTCCGGCAGCCTCGACTGTGTCCTCTACCTATCGCGCCGATCATGTTGGCAGTTTTTTGCGCGCTCCGGAAATTCTTCAGGCGCGACAGAACCACATGCCCGCCGAGCAACTTCGGACCCTCGAAGACCGGCACATCGCGCGGGTTCTCGGATTGCAGAAGGATCTGGGGCTGGGCGTATTTACCGATGGTGAATTGCGACGCAGCAACTTCATGAGCGATTTTACCGACGCCGTGGACGGGTTCGATCTAGGCGATGCGGTCGCGCGCCATTGGGATGAAGACAAGAAAGGCCCGGCCGCCAAGCCGGCCGGGGTCAGCAGCATCGCCGGCATCGTGAACGCAACGCTGAAACAGCGCCGTCCTCTGACCGGACATGAACTGCCTTACTTGCGTGAGCGTGCGCCGGGACCGATCAAGATGACGCTGCCCAGCGCTACGCAGTTTCCGGCCATCTCCTTCAAATACGGCGTCACCGATGCAGTTTATCCCGATCCATTCGCACTGCTCGAAGCTGTCACGGACATCATGACCGATGACCTGAAGAAGCTTGCAGGCGGAGGCGTTTCGTATCTGCAAATCGACGCGCCGCGCTATAGCTATTTTCTCGATGCGAAGTGGTGCGACTGGATGAAGACCGAGTTGCGCGTTGACACGGACGAAATGCTGACGGCGTCGTTGCGTGCCGACAATGCATGCTTCGCTGCAGCGCGCCAGCCCGGCATCACGCTGGCGATTCACTTGTGCCGGGGAAACAATCGTAGCCACTGGTATGCCGAAGGCGGGTATGAGGCAATTGCCGAGCGGCTTTTCCACGAGCTGGCTGTCGACCGGTTCCTTCTCGAGTACGACGACGAGCGCTCGGGGAGCTTCGCGCCCTTGAAACTTGTGCCCAAGGGCAAGATCGTAGTGCTCGGATTGGTGAGCAGCAAGCGGCCACAGCTCGAACGCAAAGAAGACCTGCTGCGCCGCATCGACGAGGCCGCGAAGGTGCTGCCACTGGAGCAACTGGCCTTGAGTCCGCAGTGCGGGTTCGCTTCCACGATGGAAGGCAACGAACTGACGGAAGCCGATCAGTGGGCCAAGCTCAAGCTGGTTGTTGAAACTGCCCGCGAAGTCTGGGGTGCTTGAGGAGAGCCGCGAGGCCGGCTCCGTCCTTCCGAATTGTTACTCGCCTGCGCTTGCCCCCGCGCGGTTCACGAGAACTTGTTGTGGGGCGTAGACCTTCGCTTCGGCGCCCTGAACTTTCAAGCTGAACTTCTCGATTTGCGGCTTGCCCTTCAGAGGTGACGAGAAACTCAGACGGTACTGGTTCTGGAAGCGCTGCCGCAGGTCTTTGAAGAACGGATCGAACGAGACAGGATTGCCCGTTCCTTCCCAATAGCTGTTGCCGCCTGTTGCCTGCGTGACTTCAGAAAGAAGACTCTGGCCTGCGTTGCTCGCGAAGCCGGACCGATCCAATCCTCCCCGGTTCATCCAATAGAACGAGTAGACGACCAGGCCGGAGCGTACTGAATCCTCGATGGCCGCCTGCACATACGGATCGTCCGGATCGAGCCGCACATCGTAGTCGTCGATGCCATCGGTGATCATCACCACTTCGCGACGGGCTGTGGCGTCGTGCGACGGCCAGTTCTTTGCCAGGTCCGAGAGGCAGAAGTAGGGGCTGCTGTTTACTCCCGCGCCGCCGCCGGGCAAATGAAGTCCGTTGAGCACCTGGGATGGATCGGAAGAGAGTGGGCCGGTCATCGCTGCGCGCCCATTCTCCATATAAGCGATAGTGATCTTGGTGTTGTTCGGCATCTCTTTGACGAAACCTTCGATGTCGCTTAGTTGGGTGCCGAGAGAGGTGCGCGCCGAGCCGTCGATCAGGATCACGAGTTCCAAAGGGCTGTTCGGGCCCTTCGACAGCGCAAAGTTCGTCACGGTCGACTGTTTGCCGTCAACCTTCAGCTGAAGGTTCTGCGGCTGTATGTTGATGCCTGCGGCCTCATTGCCTTTTGGCATTACTGTGATGACGGCTTGTCCTTGCCCTTGGTCGGTGGGTGCCGCGAATGCTGGCGCGATGAGGGAAAAAATCCCCGCAACCAGCAGAGCAGCGAATGTGTGTGATTTCATGTACGTACCTCCGGGAGCGGTGACGGCTTCGTCGCCGCGGCCCATGCGCTCATTTAGTTAGATGGGATTGGGGGGCAGTAGGTTTAGAGGATATGGAGGCAAAGGGCGGGATTGTTAGACCCGGCAGCGCCGGAGGCGCGCTGTTTGTTAGCCCCGCGCTTTAGCGTGGGGTTGGCGGATCATCGAGTATTTTGAGTCCCGTTGGGACGGTGCATCTGTCGATCAGCCGAAGACGTAATGCTCGTCGTACTCGATTCCGCAGTTGCGCAGGAAGGTTGTGAATTCCTCTTCGAAAGGCTGCTTACGATGGTGTATTTCCTGGTTTTGAATGTACCTCTTCACCTCGGGAACCTGCGACGGGCTCACGCTGAACGCCCCATAGCCCTCCTGCCACGAGAAATCCGGCCCCATCCAGTGAGAAGAGCTGCCTTTGAGCTTTTGGGCAGCGGTGGCGAGGGGAATCTTCGGAGGCAGCGTGATTAGCAGGTGGACGTGATTCGCGGTGCCGCCGGCGGCGACGAGGCAGAAGCCTTCACCCTGCGCGATGCCGTGGAAATAGGAGTATAGGCCCGACATGCGATCAGAGGGAATGAGCGGTCTGCGCTCTTTTGTGCTGAAGATGCAATGGACGAAATTGGTGGCATACGTGTGAGCCATGCTTGCAGCGTCCCAACGAGGTTCCCATTTTTATAACCCGATTCCGATTCCGAAGCTGTGCTGCCACGCACGTCGGAGCGACTTGGTTTGTGAGCATTCCCGCGCCGTCCCTACGGGACTCGTCGGTTCCTGTGGCGGGCTCACCCCACGCTGAAGCGCGGGGCTAACGAACGTTGCGCCTACCGGCGCGGGGGGCTTGTATGTCCTTTGGGAGAGTGAGAGCATGGCTGGATGGCGGACTATGCCGAAGTCGGAAGAACAGCCTACCAGCTTGGAAGAGATCACGGCCCGAATGCTTATCTGTATGCCACTCGATTGTCGAAGCAAGCTGAAGCGGAGGGCAAGACGGATGAATCGGCCTTCTGGAAGGCTGTCGCGGAGTCGTTGAAGCTGCGCGATTCAAAGTGACCTACGGCCCGCGCGGCGAAGGCTTGCAATTCCGCTGCCAATCACTTAATATTCATAATTGTGCCTAGAAGTGTCTTCCGGGCTGTCACTAGCACCACGGTTTTTGGCGCGTTCCGCGTCCCCGCATACGGGGCTGGCAAAAGCGGTGGGAGACGAGGGATGAATGGCAAAAATCAGCAAGAATATTGCGAAGGCGCGCGCCGCTGTTACCAAGCCGGCGTATCCGCTGCCTGAAGCAGTGAGCCTGCTTAAGCAGGTCAAGTACGCAAAGTTTGATGAGACCGTGGACCTGACCATGAGGTTGGGTGTCGATACGCGTCACGCCGATCAGATGGTGCGCGGGACCGTGGTTCTCCCGCATGGTTTGGGCAAGACTAAAACCGTAGCCGTGATTGCCACCGGCGACCGCCAGAAGGAAGCCAAGGACGCCGGCGCGGATTTTGTAGGCGGCGAAGAAATGGTCGAGAAGATTCAGAAAGAAAACTGGACCGATTTTGACGCGCTGATCGCGACGCCGGACATGATGAAGGTGGTCGGACGGCTCGGAAAGGTTCTCGGCCCCAAGGGGTTGATGCCGAATCCCAAGACCGGAACCGTGACCCTAGACGTGGCTGCGGCGGTGAAGGAGATCAAGGCCGGCAAGGTGGAATTTCGCGCCGACAAAACCAGCTTGGTGCATGTGCCGGTGGGCAAGCTGAGCTTCGACCCGCAAAAGCTGATCGACAACACGACCACGGTGATCAGCTCGATCGTGCGTGCGAAGCCTTCGGCAGCAAAGGGCAAGTACATCAAGAGCGTCACGCTGAGTTCGACAATGGGGCCTGGAGTGCCGTTGGATTCGGCTGTGGCGGACGCGGCGGGCAAGCACTGAGTCAGAGAAGCAGAGAAGTAGGGGACAGCGAAGCAGTTCGCCCTGTGGCCTGATTAGTGCTGGGGTGTTAGCAGTAGTTTTTCTGGAAACTTTTGAGAAAAGCACCATTTATTGGGTGGGTGACGGGGATCGGCGACAGAAATGGAAGTAGAGTGGACCCGTAGCGCTGTTCACTGTCTCCTGTTTCACTGTTTCCTGTCGTAGCGGAGCGAAGACATGGCAGTTTCAAGAGGGAAGAAATCGGAGAAGGTTCAGTTGCTGGCAAAGGAGCTGGAGACGTCGACGACGGCAATTATCGGCACCTTTACAAAGCTGACCGTGGCGCAGGATTTTGCGCTGCGCAAAGTTGTGCGTGAGGCGGGCGGCAAATACCGCGTGGTGAAGAACAAACTTGCGGCCATTTCGGGCGAGGGCACCAAGGTCGAAGGCGCACTGAAGGGTTTGAAGGGTGTCAGCGCTGTAGCGTTCACTTCGGGCGATCCGGTCGCGCTGGCCAAGGGCTTCGCCAAGTGGGTCGGCGAGAACGCGGAGTTCCAGTTCAAGCTAGGCATCGTCGACGGCA
>Ga0302325_10014653_pt1 | contig 16681 bp, 13 predicted proteins | sample Palsa_T0_2_FD_201948 | JGI IMG/M metagenome (GOLD analysis project Ga0302325, IMG submission 201948) | Peat permafrost microbial communities from Stordalen Mire near Abisko, Sweden - Palsa_T0_2 | ecosystem: Environmental > Terrestrial > Soil > Palsa > Peat permafrost | place: Sweden: Abisko... | reverse complement strand
GAAATGTGACGTACAGCGTCCAATCGCCGACCGCGATCCACTCGTTCAGCTCGCCGGCCACCCCGGCGGTGCCGTCGCGCTTGTAGGCGTCGGCCGCGATGAACTGCTGCTTCACGCGCGCGACCTCGGCGGCGGTCACGCCGCTGGTCTTTATCCTGTCGATTTCCGCCAGCAGCGCCTTCTCGGCTTGCATGTGCGTGGCGCCGGGCGCAAGGGTCGCGTATGCCGTGTGCAAGGACAAATCGCGACGCAGGTCGGTGCCGGAGCCCGCATTCAGTGCGATGCCCTTGTCCACCAGCGCGCGGTACAGGCGCGCATTTTTCCCGGAGCTTAAGATCGCATCGAGCATTTCCAGGGCCGGCTGATCGGAGTCCCTGCCGTTGGGTACCTTGTGGGCGATCACCACTGTGCCCAATTCGCCCGGACGCTTGATAGTGACTCGACGCGCCCCCGTTTGAGCAGGTTCTTCGGTGTACATCCCGGGAATGGGCTGAGGCGAGTGCGGATATACGCCGTAGTACTTCTTCACCAAAGCCAGTGCCGCGGCCGGATCGATGTCCCCGACGATGCTCACCGTCGCATTGTTCGGCCAGTAAAACGTATCGTAGAAGTCATGCAGCTTGGCGATGGGCACGTGCTCGATGTCGCTCTTCCAGCCGATGACCGGATGGTGATACGGCAGCGCCACATAGGCGGCCGCGGTGACCTCCTCGAGCAGCACATTGTCAGGATCGTTCTTGCCGCGCTCGTATTCGTTGCGCACCACCGTCATTTCCGATTGCCGATCGGCTTCGTGCAGCCATAGGTTGCGCATGCGATCCGCTTCGATGGCGATGTAGCCTTCCAGATTCTCTCGGCCGACAGTGGCGAAGTAAGTGGTGCGGTCGTTCGATGTGTTGGCATTGAACTGGCCGCCGACGCGCTCGAGAAATTGCTTTACGCTATTGCCCTTCGGATCGTTGTAGCCTTCGCTGCCCTTGAACATCAAGTGCTCGAGGATGTGGGTCGCTCCGGTCGTGCCGGTCACCTCATTGCGCGATCCAACCTGGTAGGTGACCTGGAAGGTCACCACGGGCGCGGAATGGTCGGGCGCCAGGAGCACCGTGAGGCCGTTGCTGTCGAGCCGGTATTCGTCGATTCCACCTGAGGATTTCACATAGCTGAAGCCGGGAACGGTGACGCCCGCGACGCTCGGCTGTATGCTCGAAATCGCGGCGGCAGCCATCAGGCAACTCGCGAAGGCGGTTGATATTCGAACCTTTGAACGCATCGATTCTCCAGGGGCAAGGCTTTTTTGGCGGCTATACTCTAGCCGAAATCACTTAGAGTAGCCGGGATAACCCGAGAATCGACCGGCAGAATACGGCGGGGACCCCGAGCCGGTCAGCGATCTCGACCACCGCGCCAAGTTGCGGCCCGAGTTCCAGCGCTCTGCCGGCCTCCAGATCGGCCAGCATCGAGGTCTTGAAATTCCCCAGCCGCTGAGTGACGGCAATGCGCTGCGCCGGAGTCATGGCCAATTCCAAGCCGAGCTGCCGTCCGCACGCTTGCATCTCCTCCATCATGCGGCTGCATAATTCGCGAACGTCGCTGCTCGACAGCATTTTTTCCGTGCCGCAGCGGGTGAGTGCGCTGATCGGGTTCATGTTCATGTTGCCCCAGAGCTTGGCCCAAACCTCGAGCCGAATCCGCGCCGAAGCTTCCGCGTTAATGCCCCCGGCCTGCAGTCCGGCTGCCACCTCCTGCACCCGTGCGGTAATGGCGCCGTCGGGTTCTCCCAAGATGAGGCGGTCGGCGGCGATGACTTGAATATGCGCGGGACCGACACTCTTCGCGGATGCGTGCACCACCGCGCCCAATGAGCGCTTCCGCGGAAACGTCCGCTCCTGGGTCAGCTCCGGGTCGACCGATTGCAAATGCTGATTCTCGAGGGCGCCGCCGAAGTCATGAAAGAACCACCACGGAATGCCGTTGGTTGCACTGATCACCACCGTCGCCGGACCGATGAGTGCGGCGAGCTGCGGCGCGAGCGCCGGCAGGATTTGCGCCTTCACCGCCAGGAATACATAGTCGTGCGCGCCGAGCTCGGCTGCGGAGCCTGCGCTAGGGTGGCAGCGTCGGATCTCCCCCGCGCGTTCCACGCACAGCCCATGTGTGCGCAGCACCGACAGAGTCTCGCCTCGTGCCAGAATGGAAATGCGCCAGCCGGCGCGGTCCAATGCGTCCGCGATCCATGCGCCGATCGCGCCGGCACCGACAATGGCCGCGGAGCGAGTCAATGGCGTGCTCATTGTGCTTGATAGTGCATCGAGATAAATCCATTAACTAATTGTATTAATTAAGATATATTGCCTGTATGAACACACCCGGCGCGCGCCACGACCCCTGTGTCGCGCTGTTCGATCTCGACGGAACGCTGACCTGGCGCGACACCCTGCTGCCCTTCCTGGCCGGATATCTTATCCGGCATCCGCAGCACCTGTGGGCCTTGTGGCGGCTGCTACCGATGCTCGCTGCCTATGTCGCGCAGCGCGATCGCGGCGCACTGAAATCGCGAGCCATCCGCATGGTCATGGGCGGCGCCTCGCGCGCGAGCGTGGACGCATGGGCGGAGGTCTTCGTCGACTCCCTGCAGTCGCGGCATATGCTAAGGCCTGCCGCGCTGGCTGCACTCGGGGCGCATCGCGCTTCGGGCGACCATCTGGTCCTCATGTCCGCCAGCCCCGACCTGTACGTGCCGCGCATCGGCCGACTGCTGGAGTTCGAGCGCACGCTATGCACCGAGGTCATCTGGCGCGGGGACCGGCTCGATGGGCACCTGAAAACACCGAACCGGTATGGAGAGGAGAAGCTGCGCTGTCTCGCGTGGCTTCGCACCCAATATCCCGCGCTGCGCATCGTGGCCTACGGCAACAGCGCCTCCGATTTGATCCACATGCAGCAGGCGGATGGCGCAGTACTGGTGAACGGCAGTCCTGGCGCACGGCGGCGCGCGGCGGGCGTAGGCATCCCCACCGCCGAGTGGCACTAGCAGGAGCTGATGCGCGCGATGCCAGATCGCTGCTTGCGAATGCCGGCGAAATCCCAGATCTCCTTGCCGGCCCACTTCTGCGGCCGCGAGTGTTTAACCGAATTTGGCCTTCATCCGGTCGGCCAGCCGGGACAGCTGTACCACGATGCGCTCGTGCGTACCCGTTCCAATCTCCTCGGTTCCTTCGGTCGCACGAATCGAAAACTCGATGCGCCGCCCGTCGACACCGGTCACTGTCGCTTCACCGGTGACGCGCCGACCGGCGGGCGTCGCCGCTAAATGGCGCACATCGACGCGCGTGCCGAGCGCGCTTTCACCGACGTCGAAATATGGCTTGATCGCGTTCAGCGCCGCGTTCTCCATGATCATGATCATGACGGGCGTCGCCAGGACCGGAGGCAATGTCACATCCTTGAAACGGCTGGCGAGATGATCGGGCATGACCACAAGACTGAACGAGCCTTTAGCCCCGATCGGTATCGATTGCATGGCCTTTCCCCAGTGTTTAATTGCATCAATAAGCGTGGTGAGCCGTGCCCGCGATCGGCTCAGGCGTTTGCGAAGCGGGCCCTTACGTTTTCGACCAGCGATTTGAAGCGGGCGTCCGTGCGTACCGGATCGAAGTCGGGGTCGGCGTCCATCCAGCTCATCATGCCCGGCGAAACCCGCGGAGCGATGCCGGCGAGAGTCTCCAGCGCCATGTCGATCTCGCCGAGGGAGGACATTGCGCACGCGAGATTATAATGCAGGTTGACGTTGTCCGGATCGACGAGGCGGGCCCGCGTCGCCCACTCCTTCGCGCGTTCCTTCTCGCCCAGGGTCACCAGCATGGCAACGCCCATGCCGATCGCGCGACTGTGCCCGGGTTCTGCGGCGACTATCTTCTCGATACGATCGAGAGCCGCGCGCGCGGCGCTGCGCGAGCGTTGTGCATCGCCCTTGGCCTTGTAGCACTGCGATATGAAAGTCGACGCGGTGAAATCGGATTCCATCGCGGCCGCCGCAGGCTCAAAGTAGACGATCGCCTCGTCGTGGCGGCGCAGACCGAGGCAGCAGAGGCCGGCTATTCTATTGGCGACGTAAGAATTGGGCTCGAGGCGCAGCGCGTTCCGGCACGCAGCGAGTCCCTCCTCGAATCTTCCCTTGCTGCGATGAGCGGCGCCCACTGCCGTATGCGAATCGGCGAGATGCGGCTCAAGGCGCAGCGCGGTTGCAGCGGCGCGCTCGCCGTCGTCGCCCGAATCCCCGCGCCAGAACATGTTCCATTGAGCCAGCGCCATTGTCGCCCAGGCTTGCGCATAATTCGGGTCGATCTCGATCACGCGATTGCAGATGCGCACAACGATCTCATTGTTGCGTTCGTTATCCAGCAGCCAGAACTGCCGCGCCATCAGATAAAGCTTGTACGCTTCCGGATTGGTCGTGCCGCGCTGCTCGAGAGCCTGCTTCTCCTCCGGCAGGAGCGTCAGCCTGAGCGCCGCGACGATTGCCTTGGAAATCTCGTCCTGCAGGGCGAATATGTCGTTTAGGTCCCGGTCATAGCGCTCGCCCCACACCTGCGAGTCGTTGGCGACGCCGATCAGCTGCGCGGTGATCCGCACCCGCGCACCGGACTTTCGCACGCTGCCGACGAGTACGTAGGCCGCCTTGGTCTGGCGGGCGATTTGCGCGACATCAGCGGTTGCGCCCTTGAAGGAAAAGGCCGTGTTGCGCGATACGATGGATAGCGCCGAGACCTTGCCGAGATCGGTGATGATGTCCTCGGTGATGCCATCGCTGAAGTATTCCTGCTCCGGATCTCCGCTCATGTTGGCGAACGGCAATACGCACACTGCGACCGGCTGGTTCTTGTCCCTTGGGGCCGGGGGCGCGGCCTTTCCCGCCGACAGCTTCAATTTCGCCTCGAGCGCCGTGCATAGCGACTTGAACGGCACGCTGTCGCGATTGTTGGCCCAACCATCGAGCTCCGTGGTGTGGATTGCGCGCACATCGATCGGCAATCGCGCACTGTCGAAGCGCACCGGAACCAACACGCCGCGGTCGGCGGCATCGCGCGCCTCGCCTTTGACCCAGCGCGAATCGACCGAGGCAGGAGTCCAGACGACAATGACGGCGCGTGCAGCCTCGAGTTCGGTGCCGATCAGCGCGTCGAACTCGTCACCAGGAGTGATCTCCGGGTCCCACCAGACGCTCCATCCCAGCGCCTCCAGCGCCGCGACCAACGGAGCGACCCGACCCCGGTCGGACCTAGAATAGGACACGAATATATCCGCCATAACCGACTGCATCCGCAGGCTGGGTTGATGCGCCAACATAGCATAGCTGGCGCGCGGATAGCATCGCGCCCCGGCCGTATTGGGGGTTTGCGCCTTGGCCCGGCTAGCGCCTGACGGCCAGCAGGGACTCATGCAGCTTGAGCAGCAGCGACTCGGTGGTCGGCCAGTCGATGCAAGGATCCGTGATGGACACGCCGTATTCGAGCGTGCTCAAGTCCTTTGGAATGGATTGGTTTCCGGCCTTCAAATTGCTTTCCAGCATCAGACCCACGATCGAGCGATTGCCGTCCACGATCTGGGCCACGCAATTTTCCGCCACCATGGGTTGCAGCGAAGAGTCCTTGTTCGAGTTGCCATGACTGCAATCGACCACGACGGTCGCCGGTAGATCGGCGGCTTTCAGCTCGCGCTCGGCCACCGCGATGCTCACCGCGTCGTAGTTGGCGCGCCCGCCCCCGCCGCGCAGCACGAGGTGGGCGTGCGAGTTTCCGCGGGTGCGAAACACCGCCGATTGCCCCTGCTGCGTGATGCCGAGGAAGTGATGCGGGTGGCGCACCGACTGCAGCGCATTGATCGAGGTCGCGAGCGCGCCGTCGGTGCCGTTCTTGAAGCCCACCGGCGTCGATAAGCCGCTGGCCATCTCGCGATGCGTCTGGGATTCAGTGGTGCGCGCGCCGATCGCGGTCCAGGTAATCAGCTCCGACAGGTATTGCGGCATGATGGGATCCAGCGCCTCGGTGCCCGCGGGCAATCCCAGCTCGGCGATGTACAGCAGCAATTCCCGCGCCATCAGGATGCCTTTCTGGATGTGGAAGGAATCGTCCATATCCGGATCGTTGATCAGGCCCTTCCAGCCGACCGTGGTGCGCGGCTTTTCGAAATACACGCGCATGATCAGCATCAGGGTGGATTCGACCTGCGAGGCCAATTGCCGCAGTCGCCCGGCATATTCGCGCGCCGCCGCCACATCGTGAATGGAACAAGGACCGACCACCACGAACAGGCGCGGGTCGCGGCGTTCCAGGATGGCGCGCACCCGCTCACGCGATGCGTAAACGCTATCCGCGGCGCGCGCCGTGAGCGGCAGCTGCCGCTTGACTTCTTCCGGGGTCGCCAGCAATTCGCTGGCGACCACGTTCACATTCTGCAGTTGGTCTTGTTTGGTGGGCACTTGCAATTACATGGACGTTCTAACGGTCCATAGCTCCGGGAAAAATTTCAATTCGAGCGCCTTGGTCAAATAGGACACGCCGCCCGTGCCGCCCGTGCCACGCTTGTAGCCGATGATACGCTCCACGGTCTTGACGTGCGCGAAACGCCAGAGCTGGAATTTATAGTCCAGATCGACCAGCCGCTCGGCCAATTCGTAGAGATCCCACTCCTTGACCGAGTTGTGATAGACGCTGAGCCAGGCGGCGGCGACCTGCTTGCTGGCGCGGTACGGCTGGGTGAAATCCCGGTCGATCGCCTCCGCCGGGATATCCAGCCCACGCCGGCTCAGCAGCCGCAGCACCTCGTCATACAGGCTCGGGGCGCGCAGCGCGCGTTCCAATAGCTGGTAGCTCGGCGGATCGGTGCGGAACACCTTGATGGCCTCGGCGTTCTTGTTGCCGACCAGAAACTCCAGCAGCCGATACTGGCACGACTGAAAGCCGGAGGACTTGCCGAGACTATTCCTGAACGCCGAATAATCGTACGGCGTAATGGTCGCCAGCACATCCCAGGACTGCAGCAGCTGTTGTTGAATCGTGGATACCCGTGCCAGCATCTTGAACGTCGGGCCCAGGTCGTCGCGCCTGACGCAGGCGACGGTGGCATTCAATTCATGCAGGCAGAGTTTCAACCACAGCTCGGAGACCTGATGGATGATGATGAAGAGCATTTCATCGTGATGGTTGGACTGAGGATGCTGGGCATCGAGCAGCTTGTCGAGGTTGAGGTATTGCGAGTAGCTCAAGGACTCGCTCAGGTCCCAATGCACGGCCTCGTCGCTCAAGTCGACCAAGGGCTTGATCTCCGGACCCTGCTCGCTCATTAGTTCTTGAACACCCACAGCGGCACGGTACGCCAGCCCGCGAGCAGCTCGCGGTCCAGGCGCCGGTACTCCGGCTCGAGCCTCTCGACCAGCCGCCAGAAACTGCGCGAATGGTTCATGTGCTTGGTATGCGCCAGCTCATGAATGAACAGGTAGCGCACTACTTCGCGCCGCAGAAACACCAAGGAGCAGTTCAAGCTCACCGTGCCGCGCGTGGAACAGCTGCCCCAGCGCGTGCGCTGGCGTCGTATGGCGATGCGCGATATCGGGCAATTCAATTCCTCGGCAAGGCGCATGAGCGGCGGCGTCAGGCGCTCGCGCGCGGCCTCTTTCAGCCAGCTCTGCAGCAATGCCCGCGCGCCTGCATCGTCGGGCGCCTGGACGACGAGCCGGCCCTCGAGCTGTTGCAGCCTGCGTTTTGGGGCGCGCATCGCGAGCACTTCGAAGCGCTCGCCGGTGAGCGCGAAATCGACCTGCTGCGGCACCGCGTCGCCGGCCGCAAGGCACTGCATCGCAGCCACTTTGCGGTTGATCCACGGCGAAAAGCGCTGCACGAATTCGCGCACCGCCTTGGAGTTGACGCCGATGGGCACGACGATTTCCACGCTGCCGCCCACATGCACGCGCGCCGTGAGCCGCCGCGCGCGCGGGCTCACCCGCACCGCGAAGGGGTCGCTCGAGCTGCGTGTCTCGAATAGCGAGAGCTGCGTGGTGCCTTGTGGCTTCATCGCGCCGGATGATACCAGGTCGCTCAGTGCGAGAGCAGCGCCGCCTGTAGGCGCTGTGCCGCCTTGTCATCGGGAGCGACGATCAATGCCTTCTCGATCCAGTTGCGGGCATTCAACAGGTCGTGACGGGACACGAGTTCCCGGCCGAGCGCCAGGTAGGCTTCCGCATGCCCCCATCCCGGCGCATCATCCCGAGTGGCGGAAGCTTGCTCAAACAGCTGTGCCGCCAGCTGCAATTGCGCGAAGGCGCGCTGCTGCTCGGCTGATCCGGGCTTGGCGCGATCCAGTGCGTCCATCGCCGCAAAATACACGGCGCGCGGGTTGCGCGGTGCCAGGCCCAACGCCGCATTGAGCCGATCCAGGGCGAGAGAATGCAGGATGACGGCCTGGAGCTTGCGCTGCTTGGCGAGTTCCAAATAGCACGCCGCTTGCAGCGTCAGAGCCTCCGCTGATTTGACATCTTGCTCCAGAGCGGCTTTCAATTCGTCGATGCAGCCCGCAAACGAGGCCTGCGGATCGTGAGCGTGACTTTGCGCATACAGCAGGCCCAGCCGGTACTGCGCGTGCGCCAGATCGTAGCGCAGTGCCGCGTCCGCGGCTTCGGTCTTGACCTGCGCGCGCAGCTCTTGAACCAGGTCCTCGAGTCCGTTGTTGTCTTCGGTGTGGAATGCGTAGACGATTTGCGCTTGAAGGTCGCCGCCGTGCTGCGCGCGCAGCGTCGCGCCAATGAGCAGCAGCGGCAACAGGGCCAGATACTTCAATTTCGACATCTGCAGCGGCGCTCTCTTTACAATGCTGCGATGAAGATATCACAGGGGGGTCCCGCGCCTTGAATCCGCTGATCGACATCGGCTCGAACCTGACGCATCGAAGCTTCGCGGATGACCTCGATCAAGTCCTGGCGCGAGCCGCCGCGGCGGGCGTGACCCGGCAGGTGGTGACCGGCGCCGACCTCGCAAGCTCGCGCCACGCGGCGGCGCTGGCTGCGCAATATCCCGAGTGCCTATGGAGCACGGCCGGAGTGCACCCGCATCACGCCGCGAGCTTCGATGCGGCGCATGCCGAGGGGTGGAGCCTGCTCCTGGCCCAATCCCGGGTGGTTGCGGTCGGCGAGTGCGGCCTGGACTATTTCCGGGATTTAGCGCCGCGCGAGGCCCAGCGATCCGCCTTTGCCGCCCAGCTGGAGATGGCGGCGAGCGTGCAGAAGCCGGTGTTTCTGCATCAGCGGGATGCGCACCAGGACTTTGTCGCCATTCTGAAGGATTACCGCCCGCGCCTGAGCGGCGCAGTCGCGCATTGCTTTACCGGCGGAACGGCACAACTCGAGGACTACCTGGCGCTCGACCTTTGCATCGGTGTGACCGGCTGGGTTTGCGACGAACGCCGCGGACATGCGCTGCGCGAGGCGGTTGTGCGCATTCCGTTAAACAGAATCATGCTCGAAACGGACTCCCCGTATCTGCTGCCGCGCGATCTTGAGCCGCGGCCGGCGTCGCGCCGCAACGAACCGGAATTTCTGCCGCATATCGCCCGCACCGTCGCCAGCCTGCGCGGCGAGCTGCTTGCGACTCTCGCCGCGGCGACCACGCGCAACGCGGTCCAATTCTTCGGGCTGGAGCCGGCTAAAGATTCGTGATGCTGTGGGGACTTGGCCGCAGCTGCGAGGCCAGATGGGCCCAGGCGGTGGTGGCTTCCGCGAATGCGGGGGAGGACTTCATGGCGGGATCGACGACGGGAAACTCCACCTCGATCCCGTCCAGCATCAGTACATGCTTGGGTATTCCCTTGGTGAATTTGCCCACATTGGAGAACACTAGGCGGCCCTCGACCGGCACCTCGCCGACCAAGGCCTTGACTGCGGCAATGCGATCGTACAGCGCCGGCTGCGGATTATCGAAGGTGTAGCGGCGGCGCCCCATGACGGTCCAGTCGCTCATCTGGTCGCCGCCGAAAATCAAGCCGGCAATTCGGCGCGTGTCCAGCACCAGCATGCAGCGCGGCGTGAATAGCAGGTGATCGATGTGAATCCAGCCCCCCATCCCATCCGGCACCAACACCTGGTGGGCCGATTCGAAGGCAATCCGCTGCAAGCGGGTCAGCAGCGCGCGGCGCCGCGACCTGCGTAAGTAAGCGCGCACCCCGAAATAAGCGCCGATGCCGGCGAGCACCAGCGCCACCGCGATCAAGATCAACTCCGGAGGAATGCCCAGATCGGTCATTTCAGCGCCGCGGCCACGGCGTCAAGCGTCGGCGGCAGATCGATGAAATGGCGCGGCAGGTGCAGCAGCCGGTCGAGACTCTCGGGAATGACGAGCGTCTTGCCGATGATGGGCTCGACCACGTCGTTGAATTTCGCCGGATGCGCGGTCGCGACCAGCACCCAGTGGCGCTCGCGTCGCTCTTCCAGGCTCAAGCGGCTGTAGACTTCCGCGGCAATTGCCGTATGCGGGCACCATTCGCGTCCGTATTGCATGAAGTCCTCTCCGATTCGAGCCCGGATTGTAGCGTCATCGACGCTGTCCGCGCTCAATTGTTCGCGAATCGCCTGCGGCGTCGGAAACAGGGCGCGGACCCGCTCCATGTTGCTCGGATTGCCCACGTCCATCGCTGAGGCAAGCGTGGGGATGCTCGAGCGCGGCTCCCACACCGCCGTGCGCAAGAAGTCCGGCACCGTGCGATTGACGTTATGAGCGAGCACGATGCGCTCGATGGGGAACCCTAAGGCGCGGGCCCACACCGCGGCAAATGCATTGCCAAGATTTCCCGAGGGAATGATGTACGAGGCGCGCGCGCCCGTGCGCCTCTCGATATCCAGACTGGACGCGACGTAATACACCATCTGCGGCAGCAGCCGGCCGATGTTGATGCTGTTGGCGGAACTGAACCGATGCGCGCGGCTCAAGTTCTCATCGACGAAAGCCTCCTTCACCAAGCGCTGGCAGTCATCGAAGCTGCCATCGATGCGCAGCGAGATCACGTTGTCGCCCCAGCAGGTCAGCTGCTGCTCCTGGCGGGGGCTGACCAGGCCGCGCGGGTAGAGGATGACGACCCTGACCCAGGGACGCCGGTGGAACGCGGCCGCAACCGCGCCGCCCGTGTCGCCCGAGGTGGCAACCAACAGGGTCAGCGGCCGTGCGCCGCCGCTCTCCAGTTCCTGCAGGGTCTCGGCCAAGAATCGCGCGCCAAAGTCCTTGAAGGCGGCCGTGGGCCCGTGAAATAGCTCGAGCACGTACAAGGGATCCTTGGCCGCCGCGACCGCGGTGGTCGGCGCCGGAATGTCGAGCGCCGCCTCGGCGATGCGCCCGAGCTTCGGAAGCAAGGCGTCGCCCTCGAAGAATCCGCTCAACGCAACGCGCGCAACCTCTGGAAGCCTTGAAGTCGCGGGAACCGATGCGGGGTCCACGCTCGGCAGCCGCGTCGGTAGATATAAGCCGCCGTCCGGGGCGAGCCCTTGCCGGATCGCCCCGCTCAATGTGACCGGCGGCGCCGAGCCGCGCGAACTCGCAAATCGCAATTCCGGCATCAGGCCTTCACCACGCGAGCGCCGTAATGCTCTATGGTGGAAATCCAGCTGTCCGATTGCAGCCCATGCGGCACGAACGCCGCCACCATCGCGCCGCGCACCGCCTCGGCGTGCTGCACCTCGGACCAGGCGAAAATCGTCGGCCCGGCTCCCGAGATCGAACAGCCCAAGGCACCGGCCGACATGGCGGCGCTCTGCACATCCTTGAAGCCCGGGATCAACGAGTGTCGCTGCGGTTCGATGATCACGTCGTTGAATGCGTCGCGAATCATGTCCAGATCGTTCGAGTAACAGCCGCTGATGAAGCCGGCAAGATTGGCTGTCTGCCAGACGAAATCCGAGCGCGTGACGCTGCTGTTCAAGATGGCGCGGGCCTCGCGCGTGCCCAGATACATGTGTGGGTGAACCAGCACGCAGCGAATCGAGTGGGGCACGGGAATTTGCTTCACGCGCGGCTGGTCGATGCCGACCGTCAGCACCAGGCCGCCGTACAGGCACGGGGCTATGTTGTCGATGTGCGCGGCGCCGCTGGCGACGATCTCCCCTTCCATGGCGAACTTGAGCAATTCCAGTGGCGGTATGGGCTTGCGCAGCAGCGCATTCGCCGCGACCACCGCCGCCACGGCGGAGGCCGCCGACCCGCCCAGGCCCGACCCTAAGGGAATGCCCTTGTCGATGTCCATCTCGAATCCATAGTCCAACCTGAGCGCCTCATGCAGAGCCTGCACGGCACGCCCGGCCGTGTTGTGCTGCGGTTCCACGGGCAGATCTCCGGCGATCCCGCTGATCGAGGCGATGCGCACGATGGGCTCGGCGATTCTGCGCAGCCGCACGCGGTCGCCCACCGCCTCCACGGTATGGCCGAGAATATCGAAGCCGATCCCCACGTTGGCGACCGTGCCGGGAGCGAAGGCGGTAACATCAGTCAGCACGGCGGCTCCTTCTTGATGCTCATATGTGGGCGCCGAGATACGCGGATAATCGCAGCAGATCCGAGAATACCCCGCCGGCGGTCACCTCGGGACCGGCGCCCGGTCCCTGCACGATCAGTGGATTGTCGCAGTAGCGGCGGGTCGCGAAGCGCACCACATTGTCGGTGAGCGCAATATTGGCGAATGGATGTTTCGCATCCAGGCGCGTCAATTCCACCGTGGCCCTGCCGGCATCAATCCGGCCGACATAGCGCAGCACCTGATTGCGGCGCTGGGCCTCGGACAACGCCGCCATCATCGAGGCGTCGAACTCCGGCAGCCGCTGCATGAACTCGGCAATGCCGCACTCCTGCAGCGCCGCCGGCACCAGGCCCACCACCTTCACATCCGACATTTCCAGGGTCAATCCCATCTCGCGCGCCAGGATGATGAGCTTGCGAGCAACATCCATGCCGGATAGGTCATCGCGCGGATCCGGCTCCGTGTAACCCTTGTGCTTCGCCGCGTGCACGATGGAGGAGAAGGATTCGCTGCCGTCGAAAACGTTGAAAAGATAGGCCAAGGTCCCCGAAAAGATGCCCTCGATGCTGGTGACCTCATCGCCGGTGCCGCGCAAGTCGCGCAGGGTGTGTATCACGGGCAATCCGGCGCCCACGGTCGCCTCATACAGATAGTGCGTGCCTGCGGCGCGCCTCGCCTCCTGCAATGCTCGGTAATAGGGCAGCGGACCGCTATTGGCCTTCTTGTTGGGTGTCACCACATGAATGCCGCGAGCCAGCCAGTCGCGGTACTGCATGGCGATGTCGGCGCTCGCCGTGCAGTCGATCATCACCGTGTGCGGGATGTAATCGGCTTGCAGATGCGCCGTGAATTTCTCCAGATCGGCCGGCTGCCCCGACGCGGCGAGCCGATCGGCCCAGTGATCCAGATCGACGCTGGTCTCCTCGAGCAACATGCGTGTCGAGGTCATGATGCCGCGCACCCGCAGGTCCAGATTCAGGGCGCGCAGGCGCTCGATCTGGCTCTGGATCTGCGCCAGCAGCACCCGCCCGACGGTGCCGGGACCGATCAGGCCGATAGAAAGAGTGTTGGGCGAGAGATAGAACGCCGCGTGCACGGCGCGCAGCGCCTTGCCGGCGGACTTGCCCTCCACCACCACAGAAATATTGCGTTCCGAAGCGCCCTGCGCGATGGCCCGCACGCTGATCGAGGCCGACCCCAAGGAATTGAACACGTTCGCGGCCACGCCATGGACGCCCGCCATGCCATCGCCAACCACCGCCAAAATGCTCAATCCCAAGCCCACATCCACGCGCTGAATCTGCCCGTCGCGCAATTCGGTGTCGAAGGCGCGGCGCACCGCCTGCTCCGCGCGCCCCGCCTGCGCCTCGGGGATGGCGAAGCAGATCGAGTGCTCGGAGCTGCCCTGTGAGATCAGGATCACCGAGATTCCGGCGTCGTGCAGCGCGCCGAACAGGCGGTGCGCGGTGCCCGGCACCCCGATCATGCCCGCACCCTCGAGGTTCACCAGAGCGACCGGATCGATGGTGGTGATTCCCTTGACCCGCAGTGCCGACACCGGGTGCGCGCAAATCAGAGTGCCGGGCTTGTTGGGCGCAAAGGTGTTGCGAATGTAGATTGGAATGTCGCGCGCGACTGCCGGCTCCATGGTCTGCGGGTGGATGACCTTGGCGCCGAAATAGGCCAGCTCCATGGCTTCGTTGTACGACAGCTGGTCGATGACCTGCGCGTTCGGCACCAATCTTGGATCCGCCGACAGCACGCCGTCGACATCGGTCCAGATGATGATCTCGGCCGCATCGAGCAGGGCGCCGAAGATGGACGCGGAGAAGTCGCTGCCGTTGCGCCCCAAGGTGGTCTGCTTGCCCTTGGCGGTGCTGGCCACGAAGCCGGTCACGATCAGCCGCCCGGTGAAATCGGACGGCACCAGGCGGTGCACATTCGCTTCACTGGCTGCCCATTGGACTGACGGCCCCAGGGGACCCCACTCGACGATGATCACCTGCCGTGCATCGAGCCACACAACTTCGCCGGCAAGTAAAGCCCGCTCGCGCGCGAACGGCGCGAATAGCCGCGTCGACCAGATCTCGCCGTATCCGGAGATCACGTCCCGCATGGCATAGGTGGATGAGCGGATCAGGCGCACCGTCTGCAACATGCCGGTAATATCCCTGCAATCCTGCTCCAGCGCCGCAATGTAGGCGGTCTGCGCCGCCTTGGAGACCAGTTCGCCCGCGAGATTTGCATGCCGGATCGTCAGCGCCTGGACCGCCGCCGGAAAATCCCCGTCCGGGCGTTCAGCCAAGGACACTAATTCCAGCAGCGCATCGGTCACGCCGCGGCACGCGGATAGCACCACGGCCTCGCGCGGGTTCCTCGATGCCTCGATGATGGCGGCGACACGGCGGAAACAATCGGCGTCGGCGACGCTGGAGCCGCCGAACTTATGTACGATCCACTTATCCATAATTCACACGTGCCCGAAGGCGTTGCGGTTCTGCCCCGCTCCCCTAGACCTTGCCCAAGTTGAGAATTGCGGCGGGAAACCGCTAGACAGCCCGGAACTTTAATCGCAGCGCGGGGACGCTAGCAAGCAATTCCCGCCCGCGCCCGGCTCAAGATCGCGGTTTGCCGCTTTTCGGCAGGCCGGTGTGCTGGGTTCGAAACCTCAATGGCGCAGCGCCGCCGCCGCGCCCGGCCACGGGCTGGTAGGCGGGAATCAGATGATGCTTGCCGTTGCCGATCAGATCCGCGCGTCCCATGCGCTTCAGCGCCTCGCGCAATACCGGCCAGTTCGCCGGATCGTGGTAGCGCAGAAAGGCCTTGTGCAGGCGGCGCACCTTGATGCCCTTCGGTATCACCACCTCTTCGCTCGAGCGCGTGATGCGCTTGAGCGGATTCTTGCCCGTATGGTACATGGCGGTGGCCGTTGCCATTGGCGAGGGCAGGAATGCCTGCACCTGATCGGCGCGAAATCCATTCTTCTTCAGCCACACCGCGAGCTCCAGCATATCCACATCGCGCGTGCCGGGGTGGGCGGCGATGAAGTAAGGGATCAGGTACTGCTCCTTGCCCGCGAGCTTCGAGTAGCGATCGAAAAGCTCCTTGAAGCGGTAATACGCGCCCACACCGGGCTTCATCATTTTGCTCAAGGGGCCATCGCCGATTGCCTCGGGGGCGATCTTCAAGTAGCCGCCGGTGTGATGGGTGGCCAATTCCTTCACGTACTCGGGCGACTCGATGGCCAGATCGTAGCGCACGCCCGAGGCGATCAACACCTTCTTGACTCCCTTGATGGCGCGCGCGCGCCGGTACAAGCTGATCAGCGGCGCATGATCGGTGTTGAGATTCGGGCACACGCCGGGAAATACGCAGGACGGGCGGCGGCATGCGGACTCGATGGCCGGGCTCTTGCAATGCAAGCGGTACATGTTGGCCGTCGGGCCGCCCAGATCCGAGATGACTCCGGTGAAGCCCGGTACCGAATCGCGAATGGTCTCGATCTCACGAATCACCGACTCCTCGGAACGGCTCTGGATGATCCGCCCTTCGTGCTCGGTGATGGAACAAAAGGTGCAGCCGCCGAAGCAGCCGCGCTGAATGGACACGGAGAAGCGGATCATGTGGTAGGCCGGAATTTTCGCGTTGCCGTAGGCCGGATGCGGGCGTCGGGCATAGGGCAGTTCGTAAATGGCGTCCATCTCGGCGGTGGTCAGTGGAATCGGCGGCGGATTCAACCAGAGGTCCAACGCGCCATGCCGCTGCACCAGCGCGCGCGCATTGCCGGGATTGGACTCCAGATGCAGGATGCGCGAGGCATGGGCGTAGAGCACCGGATCGCCGCTCACCTGCTCGTAGGAGGGTATGCGCACCACGCTGCGCTCGCGCTGCGCGTTCGGCACCTTGCGGTAGAATTTGACCACATTGGAGGCAGCGCTTGGCGGCTGCGAGGCGAGGCGCTCCGATTCCGAGGCGTAAGGGTCCACCGGTGGGCTCAAGGGGCCGGGAGTGTCGACTTCGCTGGAGTCGATTTCCACCCAATCGGCGGGCATGGCGCGCCGCAGGAATGCCGTGCCGCGGATATCCGTGATGTCGCCGAGCGCCGAGCCTGCATGCAGCCGCCGCGCAATCTCCC
>Ga0302325_10014652_pt1 | contig 16682 bp, 14 predicted proteins | sample Palsa_T0_2_FD_201948 | JGI IMG/M metagenome (GOLD analysis project Ga0302325, IMG submission 201948) | Peat permafrost microbial communities from Stordalen Mire near Abisko, Sweden - Palsa_T0_2 | ecosystem: Environmental > Terrestrial > Soil > Palsa > Peat permafrost | place: Sweden: Abisko... | reverse complement strand
CAGCAGGCCAATCATGGCGCCCGCCGACAACGCTTTCTGAGTTGGTTCCTTGATGCCGCTCGAGATCCAGAACGTCAATCCCATGTATGCAAGCAGACTGATTGCCGGATCCAACGCCACCGTGCCGTCGCCGGGTAGATTCACGGCCTCCTGCCAGGGCCAAAGTTGCGCGCCAAGAACCACCAGGCTAGCGGCAGCCAGCAGAATCATAGGAGTGCGTAAAGTTGGTGGCGCGCCAGCGGCCATGCATTTTGCCTCATTGCTATGAAGGTGGATTGATTCCAGCGAAAATGAATCCGTGTGTTATTCCACAGTTTATATCTGCATGGTTTCTTGAATACCGCGAAAACACCGGACGTGCCTATCAGGTAACCTCCAGTTGCTTTTCCGGCAAACAGAAGCTTTCACCGTGCAGCTAGGCGCTCATTAGCGCAGGCCTCGAAAGAGTGCTGCCAGACATCGTTTCGTGTTCCCTGGTTTCCTGTGCCTGCACCGGCACATGCGCCAGTTCCCAGGCTGAGCGGTCCTTCAGCAAACGCGACACGAGTGCGGTGTGCATGGCGTGGCCGGCGCGCTCGGCAACCACGTGGCCCTCAATGCGCCGCCCGGCCAGCGCCAGGTCGCCAATCAGGTCCAGCACTTTGTGACGCACATACTCGTCGTCAAATCGCAATGGGCCGTTCTCTGGCCCCTTGACTCCAAGGATGATGGCGTTGCTAGTGTTAGCGCCTCGGATCAGCCCCATGTCGCGCAACTTCTGTTCATCGGCCTTGTAGCCAAAGGTGCGAGCCGGAGCAATGGAGTCGCCATAAGTCTCCGCCGCCAGGTCAACACTGGTTCGCTGCTTGCCGATCGGCGCCGGAAAGTCGATGGTGTATTGAATGCTGTATCCCGAGCCGGGATAAACACCAATGAATTTGTTGCCCTCACGAACCTCAACAGGCCGCAGAACGCGAATGGTCTCCCGCCGTCGCCGCTGGGTGCGGATTCCCGCAGTCAAAAACGCCTGCACATAGGGCAATGCGCTGCCATCCAGGATCGGCAGTTCCAGGTTGTCCAATTCGATGATCACATTGTCCACGCCCATGCCGATCAGAGCGGAGAGCAGGTGTTCGGTGGTCGAGATCAGCACGCCCTGCCGCATCAGGCTGGTTGCGTAGCTCACCTTGGCCACATTGCGCCCATTGGCGGGAATCTCAAAGTTGTCGAGGTCAGTGCGGCGGAAGACAATGCCCGATCCGGCCGGCGCTGGCAAAAGACGCATGGCCACCGGGGCGCCGGAATGGAGGCCAATCCCTTCAAACGCTATGGGCTCAGCAATCGTTTGTTCCAGGTGGGCCGGGCTAGCCAATCATCTCGCTCCAGGGTGCCAAACCAAGCGCACTGGATAGATTAGACGCCAAGTCTCGTCGCCAACCTGTGGCATTTTTGCCACACCCTGCACCTGCTGAACCACCTTCGTAATAGTCGATTGTGCGCGCATTGCAAGGATTTCAGGTTTTGCGAAGTCATTTAACTGTCGTAGAATCAGAGAATCCCTGGCATTGCCGGTCAAATCAGCCGGGGAAAGGTTCAAGAATGCCCGTCGCTCCGGACTCTCCAATTCCTATGCGCGCACTCCTGGCCGGAGCCCGGCGCAGCGAGGCCGCTTTGCTCCACCTGATCCGCCAACTGGTGCAGGTCGAGTCGCCATCGGACGACAAAATGGCAGTTGATGCCTGCATGGCCCTGGCAGCGGCACATGCCAAAGCGCTGGGAGCCAGGGTCAGGCTTCACCGCCAGCGCGCCTTCGGCGACATACTCGAAGCGCGCTTTGGACCGCGAAAAAGGCCAGGTTCACCAAAGCCCGTCCTGCCGCCTTTCCTGCTGCTCGGCCACCTGGACACGGTCTGGCCCTTGGGCACGCTCAAGGCCATGCCTTTGCGCGTGGCTGACGGCCGCCTCTGGGGACCCGGAACTCTGGACATGAAGGCTGGCGTAGCCATGGCATTCACAGCCATTCGGTTGCTCGCCGAGGCTGGCTGGCTACATCGGGAGGTTGTGCTGCTGCTGAACAGCGACGAAGAAGTGGGCAGTCCCGTCTCGAGGCCCATTACCGAGCGGCTCGCCGCTGAGTGCGCGGCTGTTTTCGTTTTGGAACCGGCCCAGGGACTGGCTTACAAAACCGCCCGCAAGGGCACCGGCAATTGGCGCATTGAGCTGAAAGGAGTCGCCGCTCATGCGGGTGTGGACTTCGAAAAGGGCGCAAGCGCCATTCGAGAGCTGGCCCGCCTGGTCGAGACCGTCAGCAGATGGACCGATCTGAAGCGCGGTCTTACGGTTAGTGTGGGCCTGGCTGGCGGCGGTTCGAAGACCAATGTGATTCCCGCCGAAGCCTGGGCTGAAGTGGATGTCCGCACCGCCCGCAAGGCCGACGGTCAGCGCATCGAGCGCAAATTTGCCGCGCTCAAGCCGGCGGATAAGCGCTGCTCACTCACCGTCACAGGTGGCATCAATCGCCCGCCCATGGAGCGTACGCGGGGAACCGTCCAGCTCTATCGCCAAGCTCGTGCGTTGGCTGCCGAACTCGGATTTCAGTTGGACGAAGCTGCCACCGGCGGGGCATCGGACGGCAATTTCACCTCCGCGCTCGGCATTCCCACGCTGGATGGCATGGGCGCCGTTGGAGAGGGCGCGCACGCCCAGCATGAGTCGATTTTCCTGGAGCATCTGGCCCCAAGGACTGCGCTGCTGGCCGGATTGCTCGCGCGCTGAAACGAGAAGACAATTCCGGGCGCCAAACCAAGCTCCGTGCCCCATCCTTGCCATGTGCGTGTTTTTGTGGCAAGGGTGGGATAGCACGAATCTCAACCAGCCTTCACGGGTGCCGCAAATAATTCTGCAGGAAGAAATAGCCCGCCGTAACAAAGCCGATCACCGCAACCGCCCAGCGCATCGCGCGCTGGTTGACCTTGCGGCTGTAATGCGCTCCCAAATAGCCGCCTATAGCAGCCAGAATCGCCATGATCAGGCAAAACCGCCAGGCTACCCGTCCCGCCAAGATGAAGGTGATCGACGGGATGCCGATAGAGACTGCCGCGGTAAGCACTTTCAGTGCATTCATTTCGTGAAAGTCGTGCACTCCGCAGAAGCCCAGCAGAGCCATAACCAGAAAGCCGCCGCCCGCTCCGAAATAGCCCACGTACACGCTCACCACCACCATGCCGATTAGCAGCGTGGTGTTGTATCGCTTGCCACCAGAGAGCGTGGCCAGCCACTTTCCAAGCGGAAAGCTGAGCACAAACATCACCGCCGCAAATAGCAGCAGCCACGGAAGCAGTTCGCGGAACCGCTTGTTGCCGGTGTGCAGCAGCAGCCATCCGCCCGCCAATCCGCCCAATCCCGAGGCAATGCCGAGCGGCAAAAGTTCCCGCCGGTAAGTGCGCAGTTGATGGCGGAAGGCCACCAGCGAGGTCAACTGCCCCGGCCACAGCGCCACCGTGTTGGTGGCCTGCGCGGAGACCGCGCCAACACCGGCTGCTGTGGTGCTGGCAAGCAGAGCGGGCAGCGACAGAAACGAGCCTCCGCCGGCGATGGTGTTCAGCACACCGGCAAGGAATGAGGCGACAGGGAGCCAGCAGGCTCGCAAAAGATGAAAGATGAACGGGACCATAGATCAATGTAAAGCACGGCGTATAAGGATGCATAAGGAAGCAATGGGTCGGTTTGAACGGTGCGGGCTTTGGCTCCTGCATCAAGCTTCTGAAGCCAGTCCATAGCGGCTCCTGATACACTTCCGTCAAGAACTCACGGAGTTTCCAAACGCAATGAGACATTCAGCATTGATTCTGTTACTGGCGGCAGGCACTGTTGCCGCAATTGCCCAGACCCCTGCCAAGCCGGCCGCACCCGCCACCACCGCGCCCCATCCGGCCGCCGCTTCCACCGCAATCAAACTGCCTCCCGGCGTGCCTCCGGCCAGGGGAATTGTGAAAACAGCCTTCACGCTGCGCTATCAGGACATCAAGATCGGCACCGGCGCCGTGGCTGAATCCAACAAGATGTACAAGGTGCACTACACAGGCTGGCGCGCTGCCGATGGCGTGAAGTTCGATTCCTCCTTCGACCACCCCGGCCCTCCCGTAATGGACAAGGATAACAAGCCGGTGATGGGCGATGACGGGAAGCCCAAACACGGCGACCCGCAGCCCATGGCCTTTCCTCAGGGGATGGGCCGCTTGATTCCAGGCTTCGACCAGGGATTCGCCGGCATGAAGGTTGGGGGCAAGCGCCGCTTGTTCATTCCCTGGCAACTGGCGTATGGAACACGCGATATGCCTGCCCACGGTGCGGATCATCCGGGGATTCCGCCCAAGTCCGATCTCATCTTCGACGTTGAACTCGTCGATGTGAGCGACATGCCCGCGGCTCCCACTCGCCCAGGGATGGGTGGCGCACCGGGCGGACGTCCAATGCCTCCGGGCGCCCAGCCACGCCCAGGTGCGCCGCCCACGCCGGGTGCAACTCCGGCACCGGCGTCGGCTCCGGGTGCTGCGCCTGCTCCCGGCGCTGCAGCGGCCCCGAGCGCTGCTCCGGCATCGGCTCCTCAGGCAGCCCCGGCGGCTCCAGTACCCACGGCTCCAGCGCCCACACCACCTGAGACACGTGCGCCTGCACCTGCGACCCCCACTCCGCCGCAACCCCAATAGACGTTGGGGAGCTCAGGCAGTCGCCGGGTGCCCCAGGTCTCGATTTTCAGACCTGGGAGACCACCGGCCTCGTCCCTCGAAAGAATCGGAGGATTCAGGCCACGCCAACCGGCAGTTCCGGCGTGGCCTTGAGCAGTTGCCGCGTATACGCCTCGCGCGGCTCAGCGCACAGCGCCACAGCCTCACCCGTTTCCACCAGCCGCCCTCGCTCCATGACAGCAATCCGCGTGCTCAGGTAGCGCACCAGCGGCATGGAGTGCGAGATGAACAGGTAGGTCAGCCCCAGCTCGCTTTGCAGGCGCCGCAGCAGGTTCACAATCTGCGCTCCCACGCTTACATCGAGCGCTGAAACCGGCTCATCCAGAATCAGAAGCTTCGGCCGCAGGGCCAGCGCGCGAGCGATATTGATGCGCTGACGCTGGCCGCCGCTGAACTCATGCGGATGCCGGTCCAAAGCCGACTCATCCAGCCCGACCTCCGACAGCAACGCGGCGGCCTTCAGGCGCAGCGTCGCGCGGTCCGTCCCGATTCCAACCTCGCGCCGGTGGATGACCAGCGGTTCAGTCACGATCTGCAGCACGTTCATGCGTGGATTCAGCGCGGCGTAGGGGTCTTGAAACACTGGCTGCATCTGCCTCCGCAACCGATGCAGATCTACACGCGAGGCTTTCGAAATGTCCGTGCCGGCTACGCGCACCGCGCCTTGGCTGGGCTCGACCAGGCCCAGAATGATCCGCGCCAGCGTCGTCTTCCCTGAGCCAGACTCGCCAACCAGCCCCAGCGTCTCGCCGGGCTCGATGGTCAGCGAAACATCGTCGACGACCGTCTGCATCTGCGTGTGCAGCCCCACACGCCGCGGATAACTCTTCGAGATGGAGTCAACTTCAACCAGCGCCATGCGCAAATGGTACATCCGCGGCCCACCCAGATTCAGCTAATCCAGCTTCGGATGCAACTTGTGGAAGCCAGTTGCCTGCTGATACGCCCAGCCAAACGCGGCCAGCTTTGCGTCCTGGTAGTGTCCTGCCAGGAAGGTGAGCGACACCGGCGTCCCCGGGCCGCCAATGTCGTCGTGGTCGCCGTCGTCTAATTTCGGAGGCCTCGGCGCGTCCTGTCCACGCAGCCCATTGGGCACAATCAGCGCTGGGTGACCCGTCAGGTTGGTCGCAACCAGCTGCGCATCGGTCGAAGGAGTGACGATGATGTCCACATGGTCAAACAGCGCAGAAACCTGCTGGATGGCCAGTGTTCGCGCACGGTTGGCCTGGATGTACTCGACCGCCGGATAGTAGCGCGCAATGCGGAAAGCGTTTGGCCAATCCTCCACACCTTGCTCGGTCAGCAGCGCGTCGCGTCCGCTCATGGTCAGATCGTCAAACGCCGCCGCAGCCTCTGCCGCGAGCAGTGGAACCATCGCGTCATAAGGCAGCTTGGGCAACTCGACTGGAATCAGGCTCACGCCCATGGTTCGCAGCTTGTCCAGCGCGGCCTGTTCATAGCGCCGGTCGTACTCGCGGCGCACGCGCCCCGCCTTCATCTGCTCATTTTGTTCTTCGCGCTTTTTCTTTTCTTCAGCGGCCTCGTTCGGCGCGGCCTCATGCAGTTTGAGCGGCTCCGGCGGGTCGAATTCGCTTTTCAAATAACCAATCCGCAGTTTCTGCCAATCCAGGCCGGGATCCCAATGGAAATCCGCTGGTGCGACGGAAACATCCTTGCCGTCCGGTCCGTGGATCGCCTCCAGAACCAGCGCGCAATCCTGTGTCGAGCGTGAAATCGGCCCAAGTTTGTCCATCGTCCAGCTCAGCGCCATGGCGCCGGTACGGGGAACAAAGCCAAACGTGGGCCGCAGGCCTGTGGTTCCGCAGCGCGTCGAAGGGGAGGAGATGGACCCCAGCGTCTCCGAGCCGATGGCAAACGCAACGCATCCAGCCGATACCGCGCTCGCCGAACCGGCCGAAGAGCCGCTCGAACCCTGTTCCGGGTTCCAGGGATTGCGTGTGCGCCCACCAAACCACTTGTCGCCCATAGCCAGCGCACCAAGCGAAAACTTGGCCACCAATACGGCCCCCGCTGCGTCGAGCCTCTGTACCACTGTCGCGCTTTCATCAAAGGACTGGTGCTCGAAGCCGCCAGCGCCCCATGTGGTGGGATAGCCTTTCACCGCCAGCAGGTCCTTTGCGCCCCAGGGAATCCCATGCAAGGGGCCGCGATATTTTCCCGCGGCAATCTCGGCATCTGCAGCTTTGGCTTGCGCCAGCGCCCGCTCTTCGGTGAGCGTAATAACGAAATGCAGCTTGGAGTCGTAGCGCTTCAGGCGATCAAGGTACATTTGCGTCAGCGCAACGGAGGTGATCTTTCGGCTCGCCAGCAGCCATCCCAACTCGTCCACGGTTGAAAACGCCAGATCTTCGATGCGGGAAGGCATGGATGACGGGGTGATGAGTATGTCCACATTCCTGCCCTTCGCTCCCTCGGCGATGGGGCGCGCCGAAAGGACCTCAGGGGCTTTAGCCGCCGGCAGCGGATGAAACACAAACGCCGGCGCAATGGAGTTCGCCAGCTTCAGCGCACGGATGGGCTCAAACGATCCATGCTGCTCGTTCAACCCATCGAGCATCAGCTTCTTCTGCTCGGCAGTGAAGGGGCCTACTCCGGCCAGAAGCCCCGCCTGGTCGAGCATTTCCGGCGTGATCTTCGGCAGCTCTTTTGACTTGGCTCCGGCCGAAGCATCCTGCCCCTGCGCGGCAAGTGTGTACAAAACCCCTGGCAGCAGCGCTGAAGTGATTCCAGCGCGGCTGCATGCAGTCAGAAACCGTCGACGATCCAAGCTCATGGTTGAAGCTCCTCAAGGCGCATGCGCCCTGCTCAAAAACAATAACAAATGAGCCTCTCCTGCTCGGGCGGTTCTTCGAAGTTTTCGTTCCGACCCAAAGAAAGCGGCGGAAGAGTGGCCTTCCGCCGCGCGTTATTCTTCGATGAGAACTTTTCAGTTGTTGCCGCTTGTCCGGTTAGACGTCGAGATTCCGCACGTCGAGCGCGTTGTCTTCGATGAATTTGCGCCGCTTCTCGACGTCTTCGCCCATCAGCGTAGTGAAGATCTCGTTGGTTTCGACAATGTCTTCAAGCTTGACCTGAAGCAGGGTGCGGTGTTCGGGGTCCATCGTGGTTTCCCAGAGCTGTGTTGCGGTCATTTCTCCCAGGCCCTTGTAGCGCTGCACGGAGTAGTCCTTCTTGCCCTGATCCACAATGTATTCGAAGAGCTCGCGCGCGGTTTGCTTCTCAACCGGTTCACGGAGCATTCGAGCGGTGCGGCGGGCCTGCTTGGCTTCAGCCTGGACCTCAGCGCTTTCGGTGGCGGCCTCAGGTTCAGCGCTCTCTGTTTCTTCTGCGGCTGCTTCGACGGTTGCCGTCTTGGTGGCGTAATCGATGAGGAACGGCGGCTCGAGGAATTCCTTGATCAGCGAATACTTTGACATCATCTGGCGGAACTCGGGGCTGGAAGCCAGCGTCCAGTTGATGTCCCGATCCTGGCCCTGCGCGTCCTTGAATTTTATAGACCAGGTGTGATGCTCCTCGTCTTCAACCGGATCGCTGATGGATTTGAACTGGAACTCGTCTTTCAGCTCAGTCAACTCGGCATGCAGCTCGGCCAGCTTGGGCGGCACATCGCTTTCGGCCTTCGACGTGAAATCGGCGCGGTGTAGAAGCTCAGCCCGCCCCAGCAACTCCGTCAGCTTTTCATTGCGGACGCGCTTGTCTACTCGTTCGACAAAGCCCAGGTACTCGTCAAGGATGCCCATGAAGCGCGTAAGTTCAGCGCCTTCGATCTTGCTGGCCGCTTCGCCATGGCGCACCACCATGCCTTCGGAGGCGCGGTTCACCATTACCTTCACAAACTCGCGCTCATCCTTGATGTATTGCTCGAAGCGCCCCTTCTTGATCTTGAACAGCGGCGGTTGCGCAATGTAGATGTTGTCGCGCTTGATGAGCTCCGTCATGTGGCGAAAGAAGAATGTCAGCAGCAGCGTGCGAATGTGCGAGCCGTCGACATCGGCGTCCGTCATGAGAATGATTTTGCCGTAGCGGATCTTGGTGGCGTCGAAGTCGTCTTTGCCGATGCCGCAACCCAGCGCCGTAATCATGGCGCGGATTTCTTCGTGGCCCAGCATCTTGTCGTAGCGGGCCTTCTCTACGTTAAGAATTTTGCCCTTGAGCGGGAGAATGGCCTGGAAGCGGCGATCGCGGCCCTGCTTGGCGGTCCCACCGGCGCTTTCGCCCTCGACGAGATAGAGTTCGCAGCGATCCGGGTTGCGCTCCGAGCAATCGGCCAGCTTGCCGGGCAGGCCGCCGCCATCGAGAGCGCCCTTGCGGCGCGTCAGGTCGCGAGCCTTGCGGGCTGCTTCGCGGGCGCGCGCCGCTTCGATGGCCTTGTTGATGATCTTTTTGGCGATGGGCGGATTTTGCTCCAGAAACATGCCCAGGCGCTCATTCACAAATGCCTGCACTATGCCGGCGATATCCGAGTTAAGCTTGGCTTTGGTTTGGCCCTCGAACTGCGGCTGCGGCAGCTTGACGCTCACCACCGCTACCAACCCTTCGCGCACATCGTCGCCGCTCAGGTTCTCTTTCATGTCCTTGAACAAGCCCAGGGACTGGCCAATGGCGTTGATGGTCCGGGTAAGCGACGTCTTGAAGCCAGACAGATGCGAACCGCCATCTACGGTATTGATGTTGTTGGCGAAGCTGAACACGGTGTCGGAGTAGCTGTCGTTATACTGCAGCGCGATGTCCATTTCGACCCCGTCGCGCAGCGCTTCCATGACTATAGGTTTTTCATGCAAGACCTGCTTGCCGCGATTCAAATGCTTCACAAACTCGGCGATTCCGCCGGCGTACTTGAACTCCGCACGGCGCGCTTCGCCCGTCTTGGCGTCCGCAGTGCGTTCATCGGTGAGCGTAATCTCCAAACCCTTGTTCAGGAAGGCGAGCTCACGCAGCCGCTGGGCCAGGGTATCGAAGTTGAACTCGGTGGCGGTAAAAATACTCTTGTCGGGCAGGAAATGTACCTTGGTGCCGCGCCGTTTGCTGGTGCCAACCTGGCGCAGTTCGCTGATGGCCGCGCCGCAACTGAAGTCCATCTCCCAGGTGTGGCCGTCACGCCAGATCTCGACGTTAAGCTCCTGTGAAAGCGCGTTGACGCAGCTCACACCCACTCCGTGAAGTCCGCCGGAAACCTTGTAGCTTGATGCGTCAAATTTTCCGCCCGCATTCAGCTTGGTCAGCACTACCTGCACGGCAGGCATCTCCTCGCCGTTGACCAGCGTCATCTTGTCCACGGGAATGCCGCGGCCATCGTCGGTCACGGTAATGGAGTTATCCACATGGATGACGACGTCAATCTTGGTGGCATAGCCGGCCAGAGCCTCGTCCACGGAGTTGTCTACCACTTCGTAGACCAGATGATGAAGGCCCATCTCACCTGTTGAGCCGATGTACATGGCCGGACGCAGCCGGACGTGCTCCATGCCTTCGAGGACGGTAATATTTTCGCCGGTATAGCTGCCGTTGTTGCCGGGGAGGGGGATGCCGCCAGGTGCTTCAGTCGCCATAGGATTCCGTTCGCAGGGCTTTCGCTTTGAGTCCCACTCGGATACCGATTCCAAGAGGACAGAGCCGGGTTCGGGTTTTTGGGATTAACCGCATGAAATACGGGGGCTTTATGCGAGTTTGCCTAGCTGTATTTTAGCATGTTTTCGCCTTCCCCCGGGGGCTCGGCGCTCACACGTCGCAGTGCGCTGTTTTGTCCCGCTCACGGCCGGAATCTGTAACGTTAGTAACTACATAAGTTACTAATTGGGTATCTCGGTGAAAAAGGTGTGCTTAGATAGATATATGGGCTACGCTCCAATCATGAGGGGAAACAGGTCCCCTCATAGAAAATTCTCTAAGAGGTTACCAACGATGAAACTCGCTATCCGAATTTTCGGTCTGTCCGTCGTCCTGGCCGGTTTGGCCGCTGCATACGGCTCGTCCGCCACCACGCGCGTTTTTGCCAGCCACCAGTCTGCCACGGCTTCTGAGCCGGTTCCGCTGTGCGCCCCTGGCCTGCCGGGCTGCCCCAATACCCCGTAGGGTCCCCGGTTTTGGGGTGATGCCACAAAGGTGCCATAACTATTCAGACACTTTTGGTTGAATTGCAGAGCGTTCGGCGCTATGCTGAGAGCTGTCTCAGGATAGTGAACGGACCTTCATGTCTTCTAGTTTGGCGATATCGTTGATGAGCACGGCTGAGTTCCTGCTCGCTGTGCTGCTTGGGGCTGTCTTCTGGAAAAGAGGGCTGCACAGGCGGTTCCCTGCAATGGGAGCCTATCTGGCGTTGCGCGTCGTTACTGGCCTGATATTTGCGGTTCTCTTGATGGGCCGTGCAGGCCGTTTGATTGCGACACTTCCCTTTGAAGTGGCTTGCGCGCAGTTCTACTTCCTTTGCTTCTGGACGGTCTACATTGTCAGCGCCGTGCTTCTGTACTTCATCTGCATGGAGGTTTTCCGGTCAGCGCTGTCAGCGGTACCAGGGCTGTTGAAGTTTGGCATCGTGATCTTCCGCTGGGCTGCTCTGGTTTCGGTCATTGTCACCATCTCGTCTCTATCCTTTGCCCATCGTGGCGTCATGATCATCCCCGATGTGGCTATTCCATTGATGCATTCGGTCAGCCTCCTTGAGCTATGCCTGCTGGCCTTCCTTTGCCTGAGCATGAACACCCTGCGTCTTCCCGTGCGCGATCTGGCTTTTGGCATCGCTCTTGGTCTCGGGGTGATGTCTGCCAACGACTTCATCTTCGCCACCTTCACTTCTCGCACCGCTAAACTCACGGCGCCGTTGCAGTTCGTTTACGAGTCGGTGATCCTGCTCTCGCTTGGTACCTGGGCCGCGTATTGCGCCCTGCCAGAGCCGGCTCGCAAGCCTGTCGTGATGCCCATTAACTCCACTCTCTTTCGCTGGAACGAGATCGCCTCGGCACTGGGCCACACCGGGACGCAAGTGGCCGTGCAGGAGCCGTCAAGCAGCTTCTTCCTCACCGATGTTGAGAATGTGGTGGAAAAGGTGCTGAGCAGGAACCTGAACAGGCGCGAGTCGGAGACTTAGAAACAGGGAATAGGGGCGAGGGAATAGGGAATAGAAAAAAGGCCATCCGCGTGGGCGGATGGCCTTTTAGGTTGAGCCTGAACCGAATTACTCGGCGGCGATGGGCTCGATGGAAGCAAACCTGCCGCGGTTGCCGCGGTCGACAAACTTCACTCGGCCCGTGACCTTGGCAAACAGCGTGTCGTCGGAGCCAATGCCCACGTTGACGCCCGGCTTGATACGGGTGCCGCGCTGGCGGATAATGATGGTTCCGCCGGTAATCAGCTCGCCGGCAAAGGACTTCACGCCCAGCCGCTGTGCATTCGAGTCGCGTCCATTTGTGGAGCTGCCCCCACCCTTCTTATGTGCCATTGCCCAATCTCCCTTTCAATTCCCGTGTGCCGCCCGCCGCTGCTTTGCCAATCTAGCTGGCGGCGGTGTAGGTCACGCCGTCGGCCTCAATGGCCCTGATGCGCACCTCGGTAAAGTTCTGCCTATGCCCCTGAAGCTTCTTATACTGCTTTTTCCGCTTCAGATGGAAGACCAGGATCTTGTTTCCGCGACCCTCGCCAAGCACTTCGGCCGTTACCTTGGCCGTGGCCGGCTTGGCCACGCTGCCGCCCTCGCCTGAAACGGCCAGAACGTCGCTGAACTCGACCGTTTTGTCCTCTGAGATAACACTCTCAATCTTCACCACGTCTCCCGGAGCGACCCGGTACTGCTTACCGCCGGTACGAATAACAGCGTACATAAACCCTCCAGCGCTGCTCCCGCCCAGGCAGGTGCGCTTATAAATCAAATAGCTCGGGCGGAAAACTTCCGGGCCATGACACCCATACGCTCAAGCCCGCAAGTTGCGGACGAACGTCTGGCTCCACGGCAACAGGCAGGAATCGCCAAACTAGAATAGTGTACCGGTTTTCGCGGCCCAAGGTCAATTTGCAATGGAGCGCCGGCCAGGACCGGACCGACACATCTAAACCTCGCCGCTCTGGCGATCTTTGCCGCGATTTCCGAGCAGGCGATTGTCTTTGGAGGGAGCAGGGGCATTTATGCCCCTGAAACGAGCGCCCGATGAATTGGCCTTCAGGCCCGGGCACTCCTTCGCTGGAAGGAGAAGGCCCAGGGCTGAAGCCCAATCACTTATGACATGGCTTCAGGGGCATGAATGACCCTGCTCCTTCCGAAGCCGCAAAAAGCGGCAACGGCGATGTGCCGTTCCCTACATTCACCCTTGCCTGTTGGCGCATTTTCCCGGCAGGCCCCAACTGGCCGGCCTCAGCAGCACATGCCAGAAGAACAGATACCAGTATGTGCCGGTTCTCAGCCGAATCCTCTCATTCAGAAACAAGGTTGCCGCACACATTACTGCGCCTGATAGAGCATTGATCAAGGTCCGAAGGACGAGAACGGCCGACACGACAAGGTAGGCGGCCCGTTTGCGCGTCTTTCTGAAGAAGATCAGCTTGGAGCGCTGATACTCCACCCTTGACGGCCCACGAAAGCGATTGGCCGTCTGGCCCTGGCCGTGAATGGCGCTCGCTCCCGGAAGATAATAGACCTCCGCGCCCATGCGGCTTGCACGCTGGCACCACTCAATTTCCTCAAAGAAGAAAAAGTAATCCTCGTCCAAAAGCCCAAGACGGGGCAAGATTGCACTGCGCACCGAAAGGCAGGCGCCGAGAACGCACTCCACTGAGATGGGCTTGTCAACGACGGTCTTCCTGCGGAAGCGATGCGGGAAGAGCATCTTGAGCAGAATAAGCGGCAGAATCTCTTCGGCAAGCGAGGGAAGAGGCGCGAAGGCGCTTTGCAGTCGCCCATCGGGATAGCGCAACTGGCCGCCTGCGATGGCCAGGTTGGGCAAACTGTCGAATCCATCGGCAAAGGCGCGCAAGGCTCCAGGCTCGAGTTGAGCATCGTTGTTGAGCAGCAGGATGAATTCGGCTGGTGAGGTATCAGCAAGCACCAGTTCAATTCCCTGATTGACGGCGCGCGCGAATCCGGTATTGCATGAGTTTCGAATCACGGCCACGCCGTCAATGCTTCGCTCCAGATCATCGATCGAGCCGTCCCGGCTTCCGTTGTCTACGACGATGATTTGCGAAGCGAGTACGCCGTCGCGGACTGCGGAATGCACACAGCCCTGCAGCATGGGTCCGCCGTTATAGTTCACGATGACAACGGAGAACCGTGCGGCTGCGGTCGCAGTCATGCCCACAACCGCGATTGATCTGTGTCGATGCGCTCAATGAGAGGTCTACGAAGCTTCACGAGATCGAATCATAGCGTTGAGCTTGCCCACTGTCAAAGACTCCCGCGCGCCTGTTGCGCATCCACTGCCGCACCGGGCGCACGCTGCATCAAGGCCGCGCCGGAACCACATAAAACAGAATCGCGCAGTAATGGGCAACGCTACCCGCCAGCACAAACACATGCCAAGTTGCGTGAAAGTAGCGCAGCCGGTCGAGCGCGAAGAACACGATGCCCAGGGTGTACGCCATCCCCCCCGCGCCCAGCCAAATGACAGCGTGCCACCCAATTGCATTTGCCAGCATGCGCACAGCAAAAACGCCGAACCAGCCTTGAAACAGGTAAACCAGCGCGGATGCCACGGCGAATCGCCCAGTGGCAAAGCTCTTGAAGATTACGCCGATCACGGCCAGCGCCCATTCGACGCCGAAGATGGACCAGCCCAGCGCGCCATGCAAAGAGACCAATGTTATCGGTGTATATGTCCCGGCAATCAGCAGATAGATTGCCGAATGATCGAGCACCTGGAACACATGCCGCGCCCGCGTTCGCACCAGGGAGTGGTAGAGCGTGGAGCATACGTACACCAGCACCAGCGTGATGCTGAACACGCAGCAACTGACTACTACCCAGGCCGATCCTCGCGTGGAAACGGCGATCATGTAAACCGCGCCCAGCACGGCAAGAATGGCTCCGATCCCGTGGGTGATGGCGTTGGCCAGAATGTCGCCGAGGTTCTGATGGGTATCCACAAGGCGATGATAATTCCACTACACGAGGACGGGACGTGACAGGCGCCGGCCAAGAGACCACGAATTTATGGTTCATTCTTCGCGATGGGTTGCGCCGATGGAACGGGCTGGGCAGGCGTGTTGTAAAGATAAACGTGGCGCAGATTCTTCATCGAGCTCAGCGGAGCAACTGCAGCCGCTGTTACCTGCGTCCCGCTTAGGTTCAGGTAAGTCAACTGCGAGAGCGGCGTCAGTTTGGCCAGGCCCAGGCCACTAATGCGCGTCTCTTCCAGGTGTAGCGCGCGCAGATGGGTAAATAGCTTCAGCGTGTCGAAGCTTGCGTCGGTCACTGCTGTGCGGCCCAATTCCGCCTCGACAATATAGGGCGCGAATTTCTGGAACTGTGCAAGCTGCGCGTCGTCAAAGTTGCTCGCAACATCCACTGTGAACAGAACCAATCCGTCTTCAGGCTTGTTCGAAACCGGCATCAGCTTTGCGCCTTGGCCCTGCTCCATCCGCCTGATCTCGGCCAGCAGCGAGCTGTAGTCGCCTACGGGCTGGAACGCCGCATCCGCGCGCTCCTCGTGGATCGTGACTCCGGCAACCGTGGTTGCGGTTGATGAGGCGCCCTGCTGAATCCATGCCTTGATCCAGGCAATCTGTTCCGGACGCAGCGGCGGATTGCCTTGAGCCGGCATGAACCCCTCGTGGCCCGGCGGAAGCGTGACGCGCTGCAACAAGAGACTCTTGTCGGCGTTGCCGGCAACAATGACCGGGCCATCGTCTCCGCCCTTCATCAACAACTCATAGGTGTCCATGCGCAGGCCGCCTTTTAATTTTCCCTCGCCGTGGCAGGCAGCGCAATTCGCGTCGATTATCGGATTAATATGTTTGGCGTAGAAGGACGTCTCGACCGGCGCATCCAACCGTGCCCATCGCTTCAGGCCGGGCGGCATGTATTGCGTCAGGTAGCTGTTGCCGTGCGTGAGCGAGCCGCCCTGATGCGCCGTCCACGCCAGCGCCAGCAGCATACCGGTCAGCAAGGCAGGATAGACGTAGGGCACATTGCCCGAGGACCACCAAGGCCGCGCCAGCAGGCAGAGCATGGTACCGATGGTCAGCGCGATTCCGCCAGCCATGTGGCGCGTCACGCCTGCGCCCGCGTCGCCGCTGCCATAGGCAAGCAGAAACCCCAACGTCACCGCGAGCAGGCAACTTGCCAAGCCAAGCCCCAGCACAAAGCTTGCCGCCTCACGCAATGCGGGTCGGAACGCGCCCGCAATCTCAAGCAGGGGAACAAGCACCAGCAAACCGACGGGAAGATGCACAATCATAGGATGAAAACGGCCCAGGAACTGCTGCCAATCGGCGTGCGGCTTGCCATCCAGCTTGACGAGCCAGGGAAGCAGAATGAGCACAACACTCAACGCCAGCGCGGCCAGCCACACTATGCGCGTCGTTTTGTTTTTGGGAAGCGACGTGTTGGCAAATGCCGCCAGCCGATGACCAATCTTCACGCCAGCAGCCCCGGTACGATGCTTGCCGGAACTGGACCCGTGAGCTTCTGATCCAGACCCTGGAACTTATACGTCAGCTTGTTGTGATCAATGCCCAGGCAGTGCAGAATCGTCGCGTTGAAATCTCTGACGGTCACCGGGTCCTTGACTACGTTATAGCTGTAGTCATCGGTCTCGCCGTACGTGATGCCGGTGCGCACACCACCGCCCGTCATCCATGTTGTATAGCAGCGCGGATGGTGATCGCGGCCGTAATTCTCCGGCGAAAGCCCACCCTGACTATAGACGGTGCGGCCAAACTCGCCGGCCCAGACGACCAGTGTGTCATCAAGCAAGCCGCGCTGCTTGAGGTCCGTCACCAGCGCGTAAC
>Ga0302325_10014651_pt1 | contig 16683 bp, 11 predicted proteins | sample Palsa_T0_2_FD_201948 | JGI IMG/M metagenome (GOLD analysis project Ga0302325, IMG submission 201948) | Peat permafrost microbial communities from Stordalen Mire near Abisko, Sweden - Palsa_T0_2 | ecosystem: Environmental > Terrestrial > Soil > Palsa > Peat permafrost | place: Sweden: Abisko... | reverse complement strand
GGGAGGACTGCACGTACAGTGCAATTTGTGCGTTAGATGGCAGTTGGAGTTTCCGAGCGAAAAGTATAGAACGCGAGGACGCCCACGCCGAGCTCGACGCACGCAAAGGAGACCAGTGCCGCGCCAAAATCCGGCATCATCAGGTGTCGAAATCCAAGAGCGCCAATTGCCATTCCAGAAAAATTGGCAAACGTGGCCAGCCCAGTTATCTGTCCTCGATGATTCGGAGCGAGCGATGTTGTGATGCTCGACATGATCGGATGAGTAGCATCAAACCCAATCGATAAAGCGGTAATGATCAGAGCTGAGATCAAAGGCGTGGTGTGGAGTGCCAAAAGAAACGCGCAGATGGACGCGCAAATAAAGCCGATTGGTACCACATAGCGCCGGCCGTACCTGTCGCCCCAGGATCCAATAACTGTGCCGAAGAGCAGATCCGGCAGTCCGTACCCCATTAAAACGAGCCCGATTCCAATATCTCCGAGGTGGTACCGACTGGCCAAGAGGACGCCAAGCCACGCAAAAATTCCGCCATGAAACGCGCTATTGACGATGATAAAAGTAAGCGCACGACCTCCACGCCGAGTGTGGAGAACGCAAAAATATTCATGTGCATATTCCCACAGAGAGATATGCAACGCTTGTGGATGAGCATCTTTCTGGTATTGGTAAGAGACCCAACAAGCTGCAGTCCCAAACCCGAGCGCGATAATCCTCAGCTCGTTTTGCCATCCGAGCAGTGGGTTAAGGAGGGGCCCAAGACTAGAGCCGAGCCCCATTCCGGCCTCTATGGCGCCGAACATGCGGCCCATCGGGCGACCTTGCAAAGCATATGGATAGTGATCTCCAATGATCGCCAATGCAATCGTCGCGATGCCGCCAGTGCCAGCGCCGGAGAGGAGGCGAAGCAAAAGAAGTTGGTGCGCATTCATCGCAAACGATAGGGACAGAGTAGTCGCTGACGCACAGATCAACAGGATTCTGAGAACCGGATAGCGACCGAAGCGATCAGACAACAGCCCGTAAATTAGTGTGGCCCCGCCGTACAGTAGAGAGAAGCTAGGAATCAACCATTTGAGATCGTATGGGTGAACTCCAAATCCTCGCGCCAATGCTGGGACTAGCGGCGCAATCATGGAATTGGCATAGAAGACCAGGAACGCAATCACTACCATGGTCGACAGTTCATCTCGTCCTATAGCGAAACTCGAGGGGCTTTCTGGAGCTGCAAGGCCAACGCAATGCCCTCGTCGCTTGTCTGTCATCGATGAATTCACTTCAGGCCGCTGTCTTCGCCTCATCTTGTGTGGCTGCAACTGACTGAAGGAATTCATCCGTACTAACAATCGCGCTCGCATAGTTGGGCATGTTGATATCGAATGCGGCATGCATCATTTCTTCCGAATAGGCTGCCGTGGCGTCTTTGACGACTGTGGTCTCATAACCGAGCTCGGCGGCGTGTCGAACAGTAGCTTCCACACAGGTGTGCGCTACGAGCCCAATGACGATCAGTCTGTGCACGCCGTGCTTCTTTAGAAGCAGATCCAGATCTGTATTCGCGAACCCGCTGGAGCACCAATGTTCCTGAGCGACAACTTCTCCAGGGCGCGGCGCAAATTCAGCACGAAGTTCGCCTCCCCATGAACCATGTTCGAATGTCTTTCTCCCCCACGCTGCCTTCTGGATGGGAGCAATGTATTTCCACGTCTCGTAATCGCCTGGCCGGTAGCGATGATGCAGCGCATAGAACACGCGCAATCCGGCCTTTCTCGCGGCGGTTAGCACTTCAAGCATATGAGGAACGCAACTGTTGGCTTCTGCAACCGTTTTTATTCGATCCCATAGTTTTCCTCCCTCTGAGATGAAATCGTTGTATGGATCGATGACCAGAAGCGCGGTGATCTCTTTGTCGAACTGTAGGTTTGTCATGCTTTCCTCCCCTGTTCGCCGAAGTTCTGCGTTGCCATTGCTGAGTTGCACTCTCGCGATCGATTCGTTCAACTGTGTCTTTCGTTCTATGCCACTTTCGCGGCACCCGGGAGACGAGCCGGAATGCTGTTCCTCAAGGCGTGACGCTCAATGCTTTTTGCGAAGAAAGGCGTCTCTTGCTTGTTATGAGCTTCCGAAATTGGTTTGCGTGCGGATTTGAAGACCTCCAATGGAATGCCTTGCTTGGCAAGGGAGTCCAAGAGCTCCGGAGTCGCGCTGGTGTGAACCGTGTTCGTGAACTCGCAGGATTGATCGTCAATCTTCTTGACGCTCAGATCCCAAATCACGCCCATTTTGATTCGGCCTGTAGGCGTAAAAATATCGGATTTTGATACAAGTCTCAGATGATCACGTTCACCGATCTCTTCCACATAGTGTTGGACCATCGGACTTCCGCCGAGGATCTCGACATTGATCGACATGCGCCGGCCGTCGGGTGAAGTTGTTGCGCCTGCAGAACAGTGCGCTGGAGAACAGGCCTGGTATTCAGACTCAGACAAGCTGAAGCACCAGGAAGGAATATCTACCCTTTCAATTGGTGCGTTGATTCTTGCTGAAAAGCTCGACTCGACTAAGGTGTTGTCATCCATTGTTCGCCCTCCCGTTACCATCTTCGTTTTCCATGAGATATCCGGCCGGTACCTCCGCATATGCAATGCCGGTGAGGTTCCCTTGAGCAAAGAGCAATCTTCTGCGATTCGATCCGTCGAGATTCGCGCTGTAGACCGACCCGCCGAAATCGGTAATGAACATTCGACCGCCCTTCAGGTCCAAGGCCAGACCGATGCCTTCCATCAAACGGTTGAAAAGTATCTCAGGCTCCTTGCCGTTGTCGGTCTCCCAGTCCATCGGCGCACGGTTCACCGTATTGCCACGGGGTGGATCGCCTCGGTCGGTCCAATACAACATCCGATGGACCAGATCGACGTCCAGATCGATCGGCTCTGGAAGGTTGTCGTAAAGAACCTCAATGTCCCTGCGATTCTCGGCGGACTGACCCTGAGGCATCTGTATTCTGGCCCGACAGATTCGACCCAAACCGGCATGGTGGCCACCCTTCTGTGTCCAATAGAACTTGCCGCCGTCAGTGTCCAATGCGATACCGACACACCACTTCCTCTGATCCGGTCCGGGCCGCGAATCGCCGAGGCTCGTATCGACGAGAGTTTCGATGTCCGATCCGTCCGTGTTTGCCCGCATCACCCGCATGCCTTCGCGGTCCGACCAGTAAAGCTTGCCGCTCCTCTTCTCAAGTTGGAGCTGCTTTGGCGTGAAGGTCCCACCAGGAGGAACGATAGCGACCATGTTTCTGCCACTGAGATCCGATCGCATGATCGAACCATCATCCCGCACGGGATCACCCATATTGGTCCAGTAGATGTGTCCAGCGGAGAGATCAAGTGCCAGGCCGTCCGGCAATTTCCGGCCTTCGCTGATGATGGTCTTCAAGTCCGATCCATCGGAATTTGCGGACAATATGCGGCCACCGCTGAGATCCAGGAAGAACAGCCTGCCGGCTGTGGTTGCGCTATTCGGCTCTGCGTTCTTCGGTACGGAAGCTGTTGCACTCATATTAAGAACCTCCTCGTGACCATGTTCTAAGTCGTCTCGGTGAAAATAGTCAGCGATCCATCTCAGCTCTGCTATTGCCTTAGGAACGTCCGGTCGCCTCTCACGCAGCGGACTTTGCCAGGCTTGAGTGGAGCGATCTGAAGCCCGCACGAACCTCTTCTGAAAAAGATCCTGAGGCGGTCCCCTGCCATTCACCAATTCGCTGGATTCGACTCCATTTTCGGATTCAGCGCCTTCATCGCATTCAGTTCCTCGGGCGTGATCTGAGGCAAGTGCCGGATGAACAAAACCAGGCGCCAGGTTTGGGTCGGAGTGTGCGCTTCGCTGAAGGCTGGCATGCCGCTCAAACGAACTCCGTTGTCAATTGTGTAATAGAGCTCGCCATCACTTTTATTCTGCGTCGCGGCTGAACGCAAGTCGGGCGGTTTCGGATAGAGTCCCTTGCCGAATAGCGTCTCGCCCCCTCCGTCATTCGAATGGCACGTGGCGCAATGATCGGAGAAATGCTCCATTCCTGCCCGAATGTTCTCCGGTGAAGGGGCGATGGGATTGCGAAGTTGGCGATACCGGGATGGCACGGCCATTTCGCGTGCCGTTGTGGCTGCGAACACCTCAATCGGTGATGGCGTGGCAAGTGCGCTAAAGCCTCGTCGCACGAGAGTCAGCCCGTATCCCGCGGCTCCAACAGCGAGAGCAATCAGAATCAGCGAAACTGCTTTCGAGGTCTTCATGTCTACCTCTCTTGTTCCGTGGCATCGTCCTCCGCCGGTCCGAATGAAGGTAGGTACCGGCCGAAGTTCAATTCAAAATCGCTCGGAACGCCATAGCCGAGATTGCGGACCTTTGCACGGCGCGTCCCTGCACTGGGCAGGGCCAGCAATGGGAAGAACAAGTCGTTGCTCGACTGAAGCTCGGCAGCTGTCGGCATCCCGAACCGATTGATCTGGGCCTTCGCCGCGGCTAGCGTTTCATGATCGAACGAGGCCAGACGACGGGCCAGCGAATCGACAAACTCGTCGAGGTCGTTATCGTCCAGCGTTCGGTTCACCCAGCCATAGCGTTCAGCGATTTCGGCATTGAAATCGTCGCCGCTGAGCACGATCTCAAGTGCGCGCGAGCGGCCGACCAGGCGCGGGAGCCATTCCAAGGCGCCGCCGCCCGGGACCAGTCCGACGCCAACCTCGGGGTTGCCGAACAAGGCGTTTTGCCGGCTGGCGAAGCGCATGTCGCAGGCCAGCACGAACTCGTTGCCGATGCCGCGCGTGCGACCGCGAATCTTGGCGATGCTCACGACTGGAGTGGACGAGAGCCGCAGCACAATTTTGCGCCAAAGACCTAACGCATCTGGCCGTTCAGCTGCCTTGGCTACGTCGAGATGAGCGATGAAGAAGTCGGGGTTCACCGACTGGAATACAACGACCTTCACCGAAGGGTCCGTCTCGATTTCGGTCATCAATGAGGCCAATTCGTCGATCGTTGTGGGAAGAAACATGTTGATCGGTGCGTTGTTGAAGGTGATCGTCCACCGGCCAGGATGGGTGCGGTCGATCTTGAACTGCGCCACCTTCGCCTCCCTAATGGCGTCATTGGCGTGGAGGTCATACGTCGGACTTGCCATGTTCTTTTCTCCCTTTGCATTGCGCAGTCGTTTTCGCTATCGAGTTGAGGCGAAGACAGGAGAGCCCGGTCATCTGCGCTCTCCTGCGGCAATGTACACACGAGGCTAGCCTTCGCCGCGATCAAGTTATGCGGCAGACGCTGCCACGTCCGACCTTAATGATCTGAATCCGGCGCGAAGTTCTTCAGAGAAGAGCTTTGGCTGCTCAAATGCGGCGAAATGTCCCCCCTTTGGCAGCTTGTTGTAGTGGATCAACTTGGGATATGCCTGCTTCGTCCAGCTTTCCGGGGCAGGATAGAGTTCGTCAGGAAATACGCTCACGGCTACGGGGATGTTGACACCCTTGGCGTTGAAGTACCCTTTACCCCAATACTCCCAATAGAGTCGTGCGCTGGACTGCGCGGTGTTGGTCAACCAGGTGATCGTGATGTTGTCGAGGACGTCATCGCGCGTGAGGCCCTCGGATTCTCCGGCGAAGACGCGCGAAATCATCTCGTAGCTACGTGCGTCGTGGTCAAGGAAATAAGCCGCCAGGCCGACTGGAGAATCCGAGATTCCATACAATGTCTGCGGCCGCAGGCCCATCTGGAACCCGTAGGCGATGCCCTTTTGATACACGAACTGCAAACGCTCGTATGCGTCTTTCTCGTCTGCAGAGAGGTCCAGTGGCGCCGGCGCCCCGGAGAAAGCCGCCTGGTCGATTGCACCGGGAAAAATGCCGGGCATGTTGCTGTGAATGCCAAGCAACTCCGGTGGCGCTTGCACGCCCATCAGATCGACAACGACGGCGCCCCAGTCGCCGCCCTGCGCCACAAATTTCGCGTATCCGAGACGCTTCATCAACGTGACCCAGGCACGTGCGATGTGATCGGGGCCCCAACCAGTCGTGGTCGGCTTGCCTGAAAAACCGTAGCCCGGCATCGACGGAATCACCACATCGAAGGCGTCCGATGCCTTTCCACCGTGTGCCGTGGGATTGGTGAGCGGATCGATGATTTTCAGTTGCTCAACGACCGATCCGGGCCAGCCGTGCGTGACGATGAGCGGGAGCGCATTTTCATGCTTCGAACGAACATGAATGAAATGGATATCCAGCCCATCGATCTCAGTGATGAATTGCGGCAAGGCATTCAGTCTAGCCTCGCACTTGCGCCAATCGTAATCTGTGCCCCAATAGCGCGCGAGCGCCTGGGTGGTTGCAAGCTGCACCCCTTGGGTTGCATCTGTGACCGTTTCCCGTTCTGGCCACTTTGTGTTGTTGATGCGCCTGCGCAATTCAGTGATTTCGGTCTCCGGGATATGGGCCTTAAACGGACGAATTGCGGTGTTGTCAGTTGACTGCGTGGCTTCTTCATGTAATGCAACTGCTGTGGTCATGGCTTTCTCCTCTTTTGCGGATTTGGGTTGAGTGATCTGTGCATCTGCAAAGCTAAAAACGTCCAGTTGGGCGGATGCGGCAGTTATAGCGGCGAGCCGTAAGCGTCGCCTTCGGTTGTGATCGATGGCTCCTCACTGTTCCGCCTCCGAAGATTGTTGTTCGCGGTATCGTTGCGCAGAGACATTCTGAGTTCTTGATTCTTGATCAAAAGTTCGCAGACCCACTCTTCTAGGCTGCGTAAGCGACGGTTCCAAGTCTCTTCTCGCTTTTCTCCCTGTTCTTCTTCTTGCTGCTCTGCCTTGAAAGGGTCGGCTTCGAACATTGCCGAGGCGGTCTCGGTTTGCGATGGAACGAGCGAGTCTTGACTTTGACGGACACACATAACATCTCCAACGCAAAATCATCGAGAGCATCCGGTAGTCAATGAGGCCTCGCTGAACCCAAATCAGAATCCGGTATCAACTCAGATCCATCACGGGTGCCATTACGCCAGAAGCCTGGTTCCAAAACAAGGAGACGAAGGTATCCATTGATACCTTGGTATCATGAAATACGCGCAATTCCGTTGCGCAAGCCGACGAGCATTTCTTTAGGGCCAAGCGAAAATCCCCGACGCATTGATTCCGCTTCGCCTCGCTTTTTGATGTGGGTGAGTTCGCTCGCGGTGTGAGTTTGGGCCGCGCTTCGAGGGCACCGGATCTGAAGAGAGTGCAGGTCTGGAGCGCAAATCCCGTTGATCTAGAAGATCTGAAATTTATCGCCTGGGGGATCTGGTGATGAAGGCATCCATCTTGTTCGGGGCGGGTTGGGAAAACGACTCAGTTGAAGTGCTGTGGCGCGATGCCGGGCGTGTCTTCTGCAGACTGTGGCGAAATGATGTAGACGGCGAAAGGTATGTATTCATACCCATCACGGCCGATGATGGCCATTCAACTCAGGAGAGCATTAGTCACTTCGCGCGTGAACACGAACTTAAAGGCTATTTAGATGGTAACTGGGCATTGCTGCCCTTGGAATTGGTACGCGAGCGTGGACAGACGTTGCTCTTAGTCGATTACGCAGGCGGCGAGCCGCTCGATCGTGTCATTCGGGAACCGATGGAGGTTGAGCAGTTCCTGCGCCTTGCTGCGGCGTTGTCTAGGGCTATAGGCCAGATGCACGGACGGGGGTTGATCCATAAAGACATTAAACCCTCAAACGTGCTGGTGGATTTGACAAGTGGGCGCGTTCGTCTCACAGGCTTCGGGGTCGCATCGCGCCTGCCTCGCGAGCGTCAGCCGCTCGAACCTCCCGAGTTCATCGCTGGAACGCTCGCGTACATGGCACCAGAGCAAACGGGAAGAGTGAATCGCTCCATTGATTCCCGCAGCGACCTATACTCACTGGGCGTGACACTCTACGAGATGCTTACCGGGAGTCTCCCGTTCGCTGCATCAGATGCAATGGAATGGGTGCATTGCCATGTCGCGAGGCAACCCATTGCACCCAATGAACGGGTACGAGAAGTCCCGGAGGCTGTTTCTGCCATCACGATGAAGCTGCTCTCAAAGACAGCCGAAGAGCGCTATCAAACGGCGGTCGGAGTCGAGCGCGATTTACTGCACTGCCTGTCGCAGTGGGAGTCTCAAGGATCCATCGACGCTTTTCCCTTGGGCGCACAGGACACTCCGGACCGGCTCATGATTCCCGAGAAGCTATACGGGCGGGACCGAGAGGTGGAAACTCTGCTTGCGGCGTTCGATCGGATTGTGAGCGGCAGCAGGCCAGAGTTGATACTCGTCTCTGGATACTCTGGAATCGGCAAGTCTGCGGTTGTGAACGAGCTGCATAAATCGCTGGTTCCCCCGCGGGGCTTGTTTGCGTCCGGTAAGTTCGACCAGTATAAGCGCGACATTCCGTATGCGACGTTAGCGCAAGCCTTCCAAAGCCTCGTACGACCGCTTCTCAGTATGGGCGAAGCCGACTTAGGCAAGTGGCGTGACGCACTTCGAGGGGCGCTCGAACCAAACGGACTCCTGATTGTCGATCTCGTCCCCGAATTGAAGCACTTAATTGGCGACCAGCCGCCCGTTCCCGAGCTCCCACCCTCCGAGGCTCAACGACGTTTTCAACTGGTCTTTCGCCGGTTCATTGGCGTATTCGCACGACCGGAGCATCCGCTTGCGCTCTTCCTTGATGACCTGCAATGGCTGGACGCAGCTACGCTCGATCTGCTCGAAGACTTGTTGACCCAGACCGACTTGAAGCACCTGATGCTGATTGGGGCATATCGAGATAACGAGGTCGATGCCACTCATCCGCTCGTCCGCAAGCTGGATTCGATCCGCCAGAGCGGAGCGGCGGTGCAAGACATCGTCCTTACTCCACTTCGACGCGACGACTTGCTTCAACTGGTCGCGGACTCTTTGCGCTGCGAGAACGAGCGCGCTTATCCACTCGCAACTTTGGTTCACGAGAGGACGACCGGGAATCCGTTTTTCGCAATTCAATTCATTTCTGCACTTTCTGAGGAGGGTCTTGTCGCTTTTGATTACGGTGCAGGACGCTGGGTGTGGGACTTGAACGGCATTCAGTCTAAAAGCTTCACCGACAACGTTGTCGAGCTTATGGTCGGGAAGTTAAACCGCCTCCCAGAAGACACTCAGGAAGCGCTCAAGCAATTCGCCTGCATGGGAAACAGCGCTGAGTTCGAAATGCTGGCGATGGCTTTTGACAAATCGATTGATGAACTTCATCACAACCTTTGGGAAGCAGCACGTACCGAACTTATCTTCCGCTCCGAGAATACTTATCGATTCCTGCATGATCGGGTGCAAGAAGCGGCGTACTCCCTGATTCCTAAGGAAATGCGCGCCGAGGTTCATTTGCAAATCGGTATGCTTCTTGCCAAGCACACCCCGCCGGACAAGCGCGACGAAGCCATCTTTGAGATTGTCAACCAACTCAATCGCGGCTCGCACCTCATTGCCTCGATCGTGGAGCGCGAGTGGGTCGCAGGTCTGAACCTGATTGCGGCTAGACGAGCGAAGTCGTCGACTGCATACGAGTCCGCGCTGAAGTACCTCGAAGCCGCGAGCGTGATGCTGACGGAGGCAACCTGGGGCCATAACTATGAACTCATCTTCGCTATCGAGTACCTCACGGCCGAGTGCGAGTTGTTAACCGCCCAAAAGGCCGCGGCCGAAAGCAGGATAAGGCAGTTGGCAGAGCGTGCCACCAACCGTCACGACTTCTGTGTCACAACGCGTTTGCGACTTACCCTATACACCACGCTAGATCGATGTGACCGCTGTGCCGAGGTTTTTGTCGACTGGCTACGCCGTGACAACACCATTTGGTCGATACGTCCGACCCGCGACGACGTGATGCGGGAATACGAACGCATCTGGACTCTGCTCGGCGATCGGACGATCGAAGAGCTCATCGATCTACCGCGGATCACGGACCCCGATGTGCTCGACACGCTGGATGTCTTCACGGAGATCATGACGCCATCTCAACTATTTGACGAGAATCTATCGTCGCTTGTGCTTTGCCGCATGGTGACTTTGAGTCTTGAACACGGTAACTGCGACGCGTCCTGTTTTGCCTATGTTTGGGTGGCCATGTTCGCAGGGCCTCGATTCAACAACTACAAAGATGGCTTTCGGTTCGGCCAACTGGGTTATGACCTTGTTGAGAAACGCGGTTTGACCCGTTATCAGGGCCGGATCTGGATGAACATGGGATCGACCGTGTTGCCTTGGATGAGACACGTCGCCAGTGGTCGCGAACTCGTGCGGCGGGCGTTCGATTTGGCATATCGCATTGGAGACCTAACGTTTGCGTCGTATAGCTGGGATCAACTGGTCACCGTTTGTCTGGCGGTCGGAGACCCGCTCGCAGAGGTAGAAACGGAATGTGAAAATGGTCTCGCGTTCGCCAAGAGAGTACATTTTGGCCTGGTTATCGAACTGTGTGGAGCGCAACTCGGCCTGATCCGAACCCTGCGTGGGCTGACTCCGACCTTTGGCAGCCTGGACTGTGAAGAATACAACGAGGAGGAAACTGAACGTCGCTTGGCATCCGCCCCCACCTTAGCATTCGCAGAGTTCTACCACTGGACGCGCAAGTTGCAGGCACGATTCTTTGCCGGAGATTTTGCGGCGGCCGCAAAAGCCTCGCAGAACGCGGATGCTGATCGACTTCTCTGGAGATCAGCAGCAATGTTTGAAAGTGCAGAGCACCGGTTTTATGGTGCGCTAGCACATTCGGCCGCTTGGGATTCTGCGTTCTCTGAGGAAAGGCCGAAGCATTTGGAGGCGCTACTCACTCATTATCAGCAGTTGGAGGTCTGGGCCGCACACAATCCTGACACATTCGAGAATCGTGCCGCGCTCGTCGGCGCGGAGATTGCCAGAATCGAAGGTCGCACGCTTGAAGCTGAGGAACTCTATGAGAGAGCCATACGGTCTGCGCACGCAAATGGCTTTGTCCACAATGAGGCAGTCGCGAACGAGGTAGCAGGCCGATTCTATTTGGCGCGCGGCTTCGAGAAAATTGCGACTGCCTATCTGCGTGAGGCGCATCGGTGCTATCGCCGCTGGGGAGCGGATGCCAAGACCAGACAATTGGAACAACTTTACCCGCAGATCGAAGCAGATAGATCGGTCTCGGATGCGACCGCCACTTTACATACGTCGACCGAGCGACTCGATCTAGCGACCGTGATCAAGCTGTCCGAAACTGTGTCGGGTGAGATCGTTCTGGAAAAACTGATCGCTACAATCATGCGCACAGCCATTGAGCATGCAGGAGCCCAGAGAGGCCTGCTGATTTGCCCTAGAGGAGAGGACTATCGGATCGAAGCAGAAGCAACAACCAGTACTGACGGCGTGAATATTACCCTGCGGCAGACGTGCGTTACCGCCGATGATCTACCAGGTTCAGTTCTGCAGTATGTTCTTCGGACAAAAGAAGGCGTTCTCTTACAGGATGCGTCTGGTCAGAATCCATTCGCCGCGGACGAGTATATTCGCAGAACGCACACTCGGTCTTTGCTCTGTCTTCCACTGCTCAAACAAACCCGGCTGCTCGGGTTGCTCTACCTCGAAAACAATCTCACACCCCACGCGTTCACTCCCACGCGGACTGCCGTTCTCAAGATGCTGGCTTCGACGGCGGCGATTTCCATGGAGAATACACGGTCTTATGTTGATCTAGAAGATCGTGAGCAGGCGCTTCGCTCGACTATCAATGCAATTCCTACGACGGCTTGGGCAACTCGGCCAGACGGTTATTGCGAGTTTCTGAATTCGCGCTGGCTAGACTACGCCGGTATGACTGCAGAGCAGGCGGAGGGGTGGGGTTGGGCAGGAGCGATTCATCCGGACGATCTTGATCGGCTTGTGAAGTACTGGCAATCGTGCCTCGACGCCGGGACACCGGTCGAGGTGGAAGCACGAATGCGTCGATTCGATGGAGTCTATCGCTGGTTTCTCTTCCGAGCAAACCCGTTGCGCGACGAATCGGGCAAGATCGTCAAATGGTACGGAACGAACATTGATATCGAGGATAGAAAGCAGGCGGAAGACATAGTTCGCGCGAACGAGCAGGCGCTGCGCTCGACCATCAACGCAATTCCAACTCCTGCATGGTCGACTCACCCTGACGGCTCTGTCGATTTCCTGAATCAACGCTGGCTTGATTATGCAGGAATGACCACGGAGCAGGCCCTAGGATGGGGATGGGGATCTGTGATTCATCCCGATGATCGGGAAGGTCTCGTTCAACAATGGCGCTTGTGCCTAGCCTCAGGCACAGGCGCTGAGGTTGAAGCACGACATCGCCGCTTCGATGGAGTGTATCGCTGGTTTCTTGTGCGCGCGAATCCTTTGCACGATGAATCGGGCAAGGTAATTAAATGGTATGGAACAAACATCGATATTGACGATCGCAAGAGGGCTGAACAGGTATTGCAGTCAAGTGAGCGGACCCTGCAAAGGATCGTCAATACAATCCCAGCGCTCGCCTGGTCTTCTCGTCCCGATGGCTATGTCACGTTCCTAAACAAACGATGGTTAGATTATGCAGGCATCACGGCTGAGCAGGGGGAAGGATGGGGTTGGACGATTGCGATTCATCCGGACGACGTAAACCGGCTAAGTGAGTATTGGCAAAGCGTTCTAGCTTCCGGCCAACAGGGAGAGATTGAAGCACGCCTCCGCGGATTTGACGGGACATACCGCTGGTTCCTATTCCGTGCGACTCCCTTGCGGGACTCATCGGACATTATTGTGCAGTGGTACGGATTCAACACTGATATTAATGATCGCAAACAGGCTGAAGAACTGCTGAAGCGAAGCGAGGCTCAACTCGCAGAAGGGCAAAGGCTCAGCCGAACAGGCACTTTCGCTTGGCGACCGGATACAAAGGCATCAGCCTGGTCCGAGGAACTTTATCGCATTCATGAAATCGACCCCGGCACGCCAATTCCTGCAGATATTTCTAGTATTGGGGTACACCCGGACGACATACGGTCGGTGAACGAGGCGATTGCAAGGGGAGTGGAGACGGGCAGCGATTATGAGCACACCCACAGGATCGTGATGCCTGATGGTCGCGTTAAATTCCTGCAGGTGATGGCTCGTGCAACTAGGGATATCGATGGCCGGTTGGAATACATCGGTGCGGCACAGGATGTAAGCCAGCGCGTGTTTTCTGAAGAGGCGCTCACAAAATCAAGATCCGAGCTCGCTCACATCACCAGAGTCATGAGTCTAGGCATTCTGACAGCTTCGATTGCGCATGAGATAAACCAACCGCTCGCGGGTATTATTACGAATGCGGAGACATGCCTACAGATGTTGGACGACAATCCACCGGATATCAAAGGTGCGCGCGACACGGCTCTCCGCTCAATTCGAGACGGAAATCGGGCTTCCGATGTCATCGTGCGCTTGCGGTCTCTCTTTAAGAGAGAGGGAAATGTGGCCGAAATAATCGATTTGAATGAGGCAACGCGTGAGGTGATTGCACTCGTGTCGAGTGAATTGCGGAGGAATCGGGTGATCTTGCAGCAAGACTTTGCAGAAGATCTCTTGCCGGTCAAGGGTGACCGAGTACAGATTCAGCAAGTGATCATGAATCTCGTTCGCAATGCAATTGATGCGATGCGGGAGATTGAAGATCGGCCAAGGCAGTTGCTCATCAAAACCGCGACGGGAGGTGACAATAGTATTCGCTTCACAGCGGAAGACAGCGGGATGGGATTCACGCCTGATATTGCCGATCGGCTCTTCGAGTCGTTCTACAGTACAAAGAAGGACGGCATGGGCATCGGTCTCGCGATTAGCCGTTCCATCATCGAAGCACACCATGGCCGAATATGGGCGACACCGAATCATGGGCTTGGGTCGACTTTTGCATTTTCGCTACCCTGCGGCTCTGCCGGTGCGGGAGAGCAGTAAACAATAATCTATGTCCCTGACCATGGACGACAGAGATTGAACGTTTATCACTTTCCACTTTCGCGATGTGCGCTGCGAAATTGGATACCAAAGTATACTGGACGATCCACCTAAGTCATTGCATGATGAGATGTTGGTTATTTTCAGAACTGGCTCGCGGGAGGAGAGAACGGCGGCTATGGAAGTGTTCTAGCAGGGGTTTCAAATGCGGATTTGTCTGCAGAGCATAGGCATTCTCGACCAGACACTTCGATGAATTGAACGACCTCCGAATGTTTGTGATGTCCTTTCGAGGACGGTAAACGAGATTCCATCATGAATTCGCGTGCTCTGATCACTTTGATCGACGATGACGAATCTGTACGCGAGTCGCTACCCCATTTACTCAAACGATTCGGGTTTGAAGTTCAGGCTTTCTCTTCGGCCGAGGAGTTTCTGGCCTCGGATCAAATTCCACGAACTAAGTGCCTCGTTCTCGATATCACTATGCCAGGAATGTCGGGTCCCGATCTTGTCGATGAATTGAGGCACCTTGGTTTGAAGATTCCGGTAGTCTTCATCACCGCGCAAAGAGATGAGAAAGTGCGATCCCAGGTTCTCGAGCAAGGCGCGATTGCATGTCTCTTCAAGCCGTTCAGTGGCGCGACTCTTCGGACCGCACTCGATAATGCTCTCAGTGTCCCATGAGCGTTTCAGACGTCAACCCGAAATTGGCTCTAAAATGAATTCACCAAGGACGTGGGCTACGAAGCGAGGTCACTTCCATGTCGCAGGCCTCTCCAGTTGTGTTCGTTGTTGATGATGACGTCTCAATTCGCGAATCGCTCGAGGCGCTCCTACAGAAGGCTGGCTGGTGCGTAGAGACCTTTGATTCCGCACTTAAATTTCTTGCGAGACCACCAGTCTTGGTCCCAAATTGCCTGGTGCTAGATGTCGCTCTTCCTGGGCTCAATGGTCTTGACTTGCAAAAGCGAGTGGTCGTAGAGCGTCCCGGCATGCCGATCATTTTTATCACCGGCCAAGGTGACATTCCTATGACGGTACAGGCCATGAAAGCGGGCGCGATCGAGTTTCTGACGAAACCTTACAAGGGCGACGTGCTTTTGCAATCTATTAAGAGTGCCGTCGAGAAGAGCAAAGCTCTACTCGGCCGCGAAGAAGAGATCCAGATATTGAAGGCTCGCTACGCCGACCTCACCTCTCGCGAGCGCGACGTGATGTCTTTGGTGGTTGTGGGCCTCCTGAACAAGCAGGTCGGCAGTCGTCTCGGTATTAGCGAAATCACGGTGAAAAAACATCGTGGCAACGCGATGCGAAAGATGAAGGCCGAGTCATTGGTTGAATTAGCGAAGATGGCTAAACGACTTAGGTTGCCGCAGGCGCCCGCTGAGACGTTGCTCGTAGCAAAGTAACCCCCCGTCCCCGAAGCGCCTCGTTCAGCCTGGACCTATTCCCCCACTAGAAACGGCAGGTCGGCCCTTTGATCCTGCCAAAAGTGAGGGCGGGGCCAATGCGGGGAAGCAATGAGCTGAGGTGTAGAGGTTTCCCGCAATCCAGTTTTGAATATTCGCTAAACGGACCAAGCCTCAGTAGGCCAAATTTGAGTTTGGGCAGAGGTCTATCCGCTGAGCATTCCGTAGTCGAGCGTAAATAGGCGAAACTGAACGCATCTCCGCGACGCCATGAAGGCGTCGCAATCCTCTAAATCATTCGAAACTAATGGGCGCACTGTACCTAAATCTGTACCCGAAATCGGAACGCGATCACTCTGCGGGCGCGTTCGAGGCGCACGTAAGTCAATGATAGTAAATTGATTATGGAGAACATAGATGGTGCCGGGAGGGGGAGTTGAACCCCCATGGAGTTGCCTCCGACGGATTTTGAGTCTCTCAAGAATACCGTAAGTCTATGATAAATAAGCGAAATCGAGCGTAATGTCGGATATCCACAAGTGACAGCCCATCAGCAATTTAGCTCAATTATCCGTAATCAAACCAAACTGATGTCTGTACCCGAAACTGTACCCGCCGTGGAAGTTCGTCGACTGCTGGAAGAGAACGCTTGTCTGCGAAGCCTCTTGATTGCGCATAGCATGCCGATTCCAGAGGCAGCACAACCAACATTGCATCCTCCTCAAGCCTCGAATGCTGCGCCTGGGGGCCGGAAGCCTGGGATAGCCACAGCGGAGCCGCGAACCGCTTTGTTTCACAGCCTCTTTCGCGGCTGTGAAGATGCCCAGATTCTTTGCTTCCGTTCCTACACACATCGCTTCCGTTGAACGGAATTTTGGAAATTTGGTCCGCGTTTCGATAGTTCAATGCAGCCCACCACTTTTCCTCAGACCCCTCTTGCTTGAAACGATCGGCCAAAAGGTTTCCAAGTCGACGCGAAGCACCACAGAACTGACAATATTGATCAGGTCATTTGCGTTCGGCTCGGTGTTCAAGTGAATCAGCACTCGATCTGCGGTTTGGCCTTGGCTGAATGGCTGGTCACTGCGTACCCGTGATCGAGATTCACATCCCATCACGGGTTGAGTTATACAGCGTGACCCCTGTCCATTTAAAAATGCGATCGCCCGTCGTCGCCGATGCTGTCACAGTCCCGAGAATCCGGTTCGCCAATTTGACGTCGTTGGCGATCGCGGTGAATTGGATAATCCCCAGATCGATCTCTGC
>Ga0302325_10014650_pt1 | contig 16684 bp, 16 predicted proteins | sample Palsa_T0_2_FD_201948 | JGI IMG/M metagenome (GOLD analysis project Ga0302325, IMG submission 201948) | Peat permafrost microbial communities from Stordalen Mire near Abisko, Sweden - Palsa_T0_2 | ecosystem: Environmental > Terrestrial > Soil > Palsa > Peat permafrost | place: Sweden: Abisko... | reverse complement strand
TGCGGCGCACCCGCTGATGGGTAGCGGACACCGAAAGCCCGGTCTGCTTGGCGAGTTCCGTGAAGCTGATCCGGCCGTCGCGGCACAGCAGCCCGAGAATCTTGCTATCGATCTCTTCCACCCCGTTACCGTAGTCGGCCCGGCGGGGCGCGCGCCCCGGCAGTGGTAACGGCCTGATAACGGGCTTTACGTTCGTGTAACAGCATGTGACACGCTATTAACCTCGCCCGATGGGCCGGATACGCTCCGCCGGGAAGGGGCATCCAGCGCCGGGTGCCGTGATCGGCCCGGTGCCCGCGATGCCCGCCGGGCGGTTCCGTAGCAGGCGGTCCCGCACTGATGTCACCGCCGAGAGCAACGGAGCGCTGCCATGGCCGAGATCGTCCTGGACCACGTGGACAAGGTCTACCCGGGTGGTGTCAAGGGGGTGGACGGGCTCAACCTGGAGATCAAAGACGGCGAGTTCATGGTCTTGGTCGGCCCGTCCGGATGCGGCAAGTCCACCGCCCTGCGATCGATCGCGGGCCTGGAGGAGATCAGCGCGGGAACCATCACGATCGGCGGCCGCGTGGTCAACGACCTGCCTCCCAAGGACCGCGACATCGCCATGGTCTTCCAGAACTACGCCCTGTACCCGCACATGACGGTGCAGCAGAACCTGGCGTTCGGCCTGCAGCAGCGCAAGACCCCCAAGGACGAGATCCAGCGGCGGGTGACCGAGGTGGCCAAGATGCTCGGCCTCGAGGATTACCTGGCGCGCAAGCCAGCGGCGCTGTCCGGCGGGCAGCGCCAGCGGGTCGCCATGGGACGGGCCATCGTCCGCGAGCCGCAGGCCTTCCTGATGGACGAGCCGCTGTCCAACCTCGACGCCAAGCTGCGGGTCTCCATGCGGGCCTCATTGACCCAGCTGCACAACCGGCTCGGCGTCACCACGGTCTACGTGACCCATGACCAGGTCGAGGCCATGACGCTCGGGCAGCGGGTGTGCGTCATGCGCGACGGCCGGCTGCAGCAGGTGGACACCCCGCAGACCCTGTTCGACTCCCCGGTGAACCTGTTCGTCGCCGGCTTCATCGGCTCGCCGGCGATGAACTTCGTCACCGCCCAGCTGGTCCGCGACGACGGCTCCGCCGTGACCTTCGCCGGCCACCAGCTGCCGCTGCCCGCCGAGATGCTCGACGCCAAGCCTGGCCTGAGCGACTACATCGGCCGCGAGGTGATCCTGGGCGTCCGCCCCTCAGACTTCGAGGATGCCAGCCTGGCTGACAGCAGCTGGGCCAGGTTGTCGGTAACCGTGGACGTCACCGAGGAGCTCGGCAGCGAGATCCACGTCATCTTCTCGATCGATGCCGCCCCGGTCCGCCATGACAGCATCAGCGGCATCGTCGACGAGTCCGGCGACGATGCCTCGATGGTGCTGGCGTCGGGCAAGTCGCTGTGGACCGCCCGGGTCGCCGCGCGCAGCCGGGTGCGTCAGGGCCAGCCCGTCGAGCTGGCCGTGGACACTTCCAACCTGCAGTTCTTCGACCCGGTGACGGCGCTCTCGATCGGCCACCCGGCCGCCCGGGAACTCGCTGACGCCGCCGAGGTCCCGGCGACGGGCTGAGCCCCCGCGCCGCACGGCCGGAGCGCCCAGGCATCCAGGTCAGGCATCCACCAGCACCAGGTCGCGGGTGACGGTGTTGAGCCGTTCGCAGCCCTGCTCGGTGCAGACCACGATGTCCTCGATCCTGGCCCCGTGCGGTCCTGGGTAGATCCCGGGCTCGACCGAGAAGGCCATGCCCGGCTCCAGCGGCTCCGTGTTGCCCGTGACGATGTAGGGGTCCTCGTGGGTCTCCAGGCCGATGCCGTGCCCGGTCCGGTGGATGAAGTGCGCACCGTACCCGGCCGCGGTGATCGGCTCCCGCGCGGCGGCGTCCACCGCCTCGGCACTGACGCCGGGGCGGACCGCCGCGCAGGCCGCTTCCTGCGCGTCCTTGAGCACCGTGTAGTAGTCCGCGAAGCCGGGTGGCGGCGTCCCGATCGCGTACGTGCGGGTGCAGTCCGAGCAGTAGCCGCTGGGCATCGTGCCGCCGATGTCCACCACCACCACGTCCCCCGCGGTCAGCACCCGGCCGGACGCCTCGTGGTGCGGGCTGGCCGCGTTCGGCCCGGACGCCACGATGACGAAGTCGGTCCGCGCGTGCCCCTCGGCGGCGATCGCCTCGGCGATGTCCGCTGCGACCTCACGCTCGGTCCGGCCGGCCCGCAGCCAGCCCGGCACCCGGGCGTGCACCCGGTCGATGGCCGCCCCGGCGGCCCGCAGCGCCGCGATCTCGGCCGGGGTCTTGCGGATCCGCAGCCCGGACAGCGCGGCGCTGGCCAGCCCCTGCCGGGCGTCCGGCAGGACCTCGCGCAACCGCAGTACCATCAGCGCCCACATGCGGTCGGCCAGGCCCACCGAGGACACGCCGGCCGGGGCTGAGGCCCTGAGCCGCTTCGCAACGAGCGCGTACGGGTCATCCGTCTCGTCCCAGGGGATCATCTCCAGGCCGAGGCCGCCGGCCGGCGATGCCTGGGCGGCGGGCAGCTCGAGGCGCGGCACGACCAGGAACGGGGCACCGCCCGCCGGGATCACCAGGCAGGTCAGCCGCTCCAGCTGGTTCGCGTCATAGCCGATCACGTAGCGCAGGTCAGGTCCCGGGGTCAGCAGCAGCGCGCCCAGGCCGGCCTGGCCGGCGGCCGCCGCGGCCAGGCCGAGTCGCTCGGGCGGGTACAGGTTGGCCAGCTCATCCGACATGTGGGCCATCTAATCATGGGCACCCCCGGGTGCCACCCGCCGCCGTATCGTGGCTTGTACCGTCATTTAGAGGGGAGCATTCATCTAGACAGGAGCAACGGTCATGCATCACGCTAGGTCTACTTAAGCTCACAGATGCGAACGGCGATGACTTCTGAGATCATTGCTTCCCCGGCTCATCCTGAGCCCGGCGCGGCTCCCCAGCCCGCCCGCGCGCAGGTGATCGGCCGTATGCCCGGACCAGTGAGCCTCCGTCCTTCTCGCCCGGCCGGCGAACCGGACGACCCGACCAAGCTGGCGGCCGCCCTGGCCCAGGAACGTCATGTCACGCTTGAATTGCAGCGCGCCATCCTGCCCCTGCACGAGGGCCCGTTTGACCTGCCCGGCCTGCGCGCCGTCGTCCGCTACCTCCCCGCATCCAGCGACAGCCGGGTGGGCGGGGACTGGTACATCACCGCCGAGATGCCGGACGGCCAGGTCCTGCTGGCTATCGGCGACGTGGCCGGGCACGGCCTGCCCGCCGCGGCCGGAATGGCCCGGCTCCGGGGCGCGCTGGCCGGCCTCGCCATTACCGGGGCGCCGCCGGAACGGCTCGTCGGCTGGCTGAACGATCTGGTGCACCACGTCGCCCCGGAGCACACCGCCTCGGTCGTCGCGGGCTATTTTGACCCAGCGACCCGGGCCCTGACCTGGGCTCAAGCCGGCCATCCGCCACCTGTGCTGGTCCGGGGCTCCTGGACCCGGCCGCTCGGCCAGCCGTCCGGCATCCTGCTCGGAGCCGGGCGCGAGCAGTATGAGGCCGCCTCGGTCACCCTGGCCGAGGGCGACCTGCTGCTCCTCTACAGTGACGGGCTGATCGAGCGCCGGGACCGCCCGCTGGAGGACGGCCTGGCCACCCTGTGCTGGGCGGCCGCCGGCAGCGCCGACCCCGAGCAGGTCATCGATGCCGTGCTGGGCGCGCTGGGCACGACCGACCCCGAGGACGACAGCTGCCTGGTCGCCCTCTGCGTGCTGTAGCGAGCGGAGGCTAGCGGCCGGCCAGGGCGGTGCAGGCCCGCCGCAGCGATGAGCCCAGGTCCCAGCGGGCGTCCAGGGCCTCGAGCGCGGCCGGATCGGCCGGTGCCGCCGGCAGTCGGCCGTCTAGCGGGGGCAGCGGCGCGTCTGTGGCCACGCGGACCACGGGGATCGCCGCCGACAGGTAGTCGCGGGCCGCGGCGACTTTCACCCGGCTGCCTTTCGGGAACCCGCCGTGCCCCTTGTCCAGCGCGGTGAGGATCGCCCCGATCGTGCCGAACGCGGCGATCAGGGCGGCCGCGGTCTTGTCCCCCACTCCCGGCACCCCGGGCAGCCCGTCGCTGGGATCCCCGCGCAGGACCGCGAAGTCCGCGTAGGCCCGCCCGGGGATGGCGTACCGGGCCGCCACCGCGGCCTCGTCGACCACGTCGAGCTTGGTCAGCCCGCGCGCCGTGTAGATCACCCGGACTGGCCGGGCGTCATCCACCAACTGGAACAGGTCCCGGTCCCCGGTGACGATCTCGACCGGGCCGGCTTCCGCCGTGGCCAGGGTGCCGATCACGTCGTCCGCCTCGTACCCCGGTGCGCCGGCCAGCGGCACGCCCATGGCGGCCAGCACCTCCTCGATGACCGGCACCTGCGCGGTGAGCGAGGCCGGGGCCTCCTCGGTGCCGTCCGTCCGGGCCCGGTGCGCCTTGTAGGAGGGGATCGCAGCGACCCGGAAGGCGGGCCGCCAGTCGGCGTCCAGGCAGGCCACCAGGCGGCCCGGCGGCCGGGCCCGGACCAGCCGGGCGATCATGTCAAGCAGCCCGCGGACCGCGTTGACGGGGGTGCCGTCCGGCGCGGTCAGCGTCTCGGGCACGCCGTAGAAGGCGCGGTAGTACAGCGAGGCGGTGTCCAGCAACATCAGCGGTCCCACTCGGGCCATCTTGCCAGGCGGCCTGGCTGTCTGGCGGATAATGGCCGGGTGACGGCATGGACAAGGGCGGTGCGGCGAGGGACGCCCATAACCAGCGGCGGCCCGGGCGCCGTGCGCGCCTGAACGGCCCGGCGGCCGAGGCGCTGTCCTGCGTCCTGCTCGCCGCCATCCTGCTGACCGCCATCATCCGCCCGAAGCGCCTGCCCGAGGCCGCCGTGGCGGTGCCCGCGGCGCTGATCGTGATCCTGGCCGGGGCACTTCCCGTCCATGCGGCCCGCGCCGAGGTGGACCGGCTGCTGCCGGTCCTCGCCTTTCTGGCCGCGGTCCTGGTCCTCGGTCACCTCTGCCAGGAGCAGGGGCTGTTCACCGCCGCCGGGGCCTGGCTGGCCCGGGCCAGCCGGGGTTCGCCGGTGCGGCTGCTCACCGGGGTGTTCGGCATCGCGTCGGTAACGACCGCCGTGCTGAGCCTGGACACCACCGTGGTGCTGCTCACACCCGTGGTGCACGACACCGCGGTCCGGCTGCGGGTCCGCGCCAAGCCGCAGGTCTACGCCTGCACCCACCTGGCCAACTCGGCGTCGCTGCTGCTGCCGGTGTCGAACCTCACCAACCTGCTCGCGTACTCGGTCGCCGGGATCACGCTCACCCATTTCGCGGGATTGATGGCGCTGCCGTGGGTCGTGGCGATTGGTGTCGAGTACCTGGCGTTCCGCTGGTTTTTCCGGCGGGACCTGGCCGTGGTCCCCCGGCCGCGTCCCGCGCCATCGCGGGTCCCGCGGCCGGCGGATTCCAGGGTCCCGCTGTTCCCGCTGGTGACGGTGGCGGCCACGCTGGCCGGCTTCGTGGTCACGTCGTTCGCCGGGCTGAGCCCGGCCTGGGCCGCGCTCGCCGGGGCCGTCCTGCTCGCGGCCCGGGGGCTGGCCCAGCGGCAGGTCACCGCGGGTCGCCTGGCCCGCGCGGCGGGCATCCCGTTCCTGCTCTTCGTGCTGGGACTCGGCGTCGTGGTCGAGGCGGTCGTGGCCAACGGCCTCGGCAGCGCGATCGCCCGCCTCATCCCGTCCGGCTCGTCGCTTCCGGCGTTGCTGGCGATCACGGGCGTGGCCGCGGTGCTGGCCAACGTGGTCAACAACCTGCCGGCCGTTCTGGTGCTGCTTCCGGTGGTGACCGGCCTGGGCCCGCTGGCGGGCGCGGGACCGGTGCTCGCCGTCCTGATCGGAGTGAACATCGGCCCCAACCTGACCTACGCGGGATCCCTGGCCACCCTGCTCTGGCGCCGGCTGCTGGCTGAGCGCGACCATGAAACCGACCTGGGCGAGTTCACCCGGCTCGGCCTGCTGACCGTGCCGGTGGCGCTGGTCATCGCGACTGCCGCCCTGTGGGCGGTCCTGCAGGCCTGAATCACAGATCCAGGGCCAACTTCTCCTCATCCAGGTCGGGCGCGCCGGCCCGGGGGTAGATCTCCCGGATCCCGGTGGGCCGGAAACCCATCCGCTGGTAGAACCCCCGGGCGCGGTCATTCCCGACCGCGACCCACAGCGTCACCGACGATCCGCCCGCGGCCCGCACATGCGCGATAGCCGCGGCCACCAGCTGGTCGGCGGCGCCGCGGCCGCGCAGCTGCGGGCTGACCCACATCGACATCAGGTGCCACGCCTGGGTGCGGCCCGGCGGCTGCGGCCCGACGGTCACCAGCCCCACCGGCTGCTCCTCCTGCCAGGCCAGAAACCACGGCCCGCGCGCGATCCGCTCCCGCCAGTGCGTCTCGTCGAAGCCGAGCTCACGGTCCAGGGTGGAGGCGAACGCTTCGGGCGCGTCGGTCAGGGCCGCGAGCCTGACCTGCCGGACCGTGGCCCACTGGCCTGGCCCGGCCAGCCCGACCCGGACGCCGTTCTCAGTGCGCATGCAACCACCGTGCCGCCACCAGGCGGCCGGCCGCAACTCGATAAACCGGGCGGTGGCGGGCAGGCGGCTCCACGTGCCGCTCCGGCCGCAGCTGGACAGGGATATAGCTTTTTGCCATAGTTGCTTAGTGCTCGATGTGGATCTGGTCAAGGCGCTGGCCAACGGCAACCGCCTGCTGATCCTGGACTGGCTGCGGAATCCGGTGGCGCACTTCCCGCCGCAGCGGGACGGTGATCTGGTCCGGGACGGGGTCTGCTCGCTGTTCATCGCCGAGAAGCTCGGGGTGAGCCAGCCGACCTGCGGTGAGCACCTGAAGGTGCTGAGCCGGGCGGGCCTGCTCCGGGGCACGAAGATCAGGCAATGGGTCTTCTATCAGCGCGATGAGAACCGCATCGCCGAGGTCAAGGAGCAGCTGAGCAGTGAGTGGTGAGTCCATGGACGCCTATCAGCGCCTGGTCGGGGACCTCGACGCGGCCGGAGCACGATACCGGTTCATTGACCACGCTCCCGAGGGAAGCACCGAGGCGGTCAGTGCGCTGCGCGGCCACGACGTGGCCCAGGCGGCGAAATGCCTGATCGTCATGGTCAAGGTGGGTAAGAAGCAGACCCGGTACGTACTGGCCGTCATCCCGGGCGACGCTCGCCTCGACCTGGCGGCCGTCAAGGCGCTGCTGGGCGGGACCTACGTCGCGTTCGCGGACACGGCCCGGGCCGAGCAGCTCGCCGGCAGCGTGAGCGGCACCGTGCTGCCGATCAGCTACCACCCGCAGCTCGAACTCATCGCCGACCCGGCGCTGCTCGCCCACCCGGAGCTGTTCTTCAACGCCGCCCGCCTGGACCGCTCGATCGCCCTGGCCAGCGAGGACTACGTGCGGCTGGCCGCGCCCCGCGTGGAGGCCATCACCGCTTCCGGCTGAGAGCGGTGACTTTCCCCCGCCTGCCACGCCAGACTAGGCGTCATGACCGTGCTCGTGTGGATCACTGAGGACACGTGGGCCGCCTGCGTCGATGCGGCCCGGACGCTGGCGCCAGCCGACCGGGACGTGACGCTCCTGCATGTCCTCGACAGCGCCGCGCTCGCGGCCGCGCGGGGCGCGTTCGGCGGGCTGCTGGGCCGGGCGGCACCTGACCCCACGGCCCGGCTGGAGGCGATGGCCGACGAAGCCGTGACCGAGCTTCTCGACGCCGCGGAAGACAGGCTCGGCCGCCCGGCCGGGCGCATCCGGCGGCACGGCCGGCCCGAGCATCAGGTGACCGCAGCCGCCCGCGATGCCACCCTGCTGGTGGTGGCGCGGCAGGGCGCGGAGGCCGGCCCGAAGAGCCTCGGCCACGCGGCGCGGTTCGTGGTCGATCACGCTCCATGCCCGGTGCTGCTCATCTGGCCGGGCCCGGTTCCCGCTGCCCGGCACGGGCTCCCGCACCCGCCGAAGGAGCGATAGCACCCGATACGAGCGGAGCCCGAGCCGCCGGTCAGGCCACCTTGACCTGGATGGTGTGGTAGCCGGTCGCCCCGTTGGGGAACGTCGGGACGTTCGTGGCGGTCTGGGTGTACCCGGTCTTGTCGGTGGCCCGCACCTGCAGGGTGTGCTGTCCAGCGGTCGCCTGCCAGGGCAGGTACCACTGCCGCCAGGTGTCGACGGTGTCCTGGACGGCCAGCGTGGCCCTGGCCCAGTCGCCGTCGTCGATCCGGACCTCGACCTGCTCGATGCCCCGGTGCTGCGCCCAGGCCACGCCGGCCACCATGACCGTGCCCGCGGTCAGGCCGGCCCCCGCCTTGGGGGTGTCGATCCGGGACTCCGTCTTGGTCACCCCGACCTGCGACCAGCGCCGCTGAACCCAGTACGCGTCGAAGGCACCCAGGGTGGTGACCTCCATGTCGGTGATCCACTTGGTCGCGGAGCAGTACCCGTACAGCCCGGGGACGACCAGCCGGACCGGGAAGCCGTGCTCCTGCGGCAGCGGAGCCCCGTTCATCCCCACGGCCAGCATCGTGTCGCGGCCGTCGAGCGCGACGTCGGTGGCCACGCCGATGGTCATGCCGTTCACGTCGGTGGTGGCGAGCTGGCTGATGCCGGGCTTCAGCCGGGCCGCGCGGAGCACGTCCGACAGGAGGACCCCCTGCCAGCGCGCGTTACCGATGTAGTTCCCGCCGACCGTGTCGGACACGCACATGATCGTGATGTCGCGCTCGATCATGGGCATCCGGAGCAGATCGTGGAACGAGATGTTCAGCTCCGTGCCCACCATCCCGTGCACCCGCAGCGACCACTGCTGGGTGGTGACCTGCGGTGTCACCAGCGCGGTGTCCACGCGGTAGAAGTCGGCGTTGGGGGTGTAGAACGAGCTGAGCCCCGGAATGTGGGGCTCCGCCGCCTTGGGGGGGACGGGGGTCTTGGTGGCTGGGGCGGCGAGCTTGACCGCGGCCCGGGATGCGCTCGCGTTGAACCGGCGGCTGGTCAGGATCTGGCCGCCCACCGCCGACACTGCGGCGACCGCGGCGGTAGCGGACCCGATGACGAGGAACTTGCGGCGGTCGATGGGCCCGCGGCCGCCGGCCGGGCTCAGGTCTCCGGTCCAGCCCGCCGGACCTGGCCCCCTGACCAGGGCGATGATCGCGATGACGCCGGCCACGCCGCCGACGAGAGCGGGAATGGCATCCGTCGTGCGGTGCCCCGGCTGGACCAGCGCGACGAAGGCGCCGAATACGCCGAACAGGCCGATTCCGACCACCCCGGCCGCGACCTGGCGCCGGGCCAGCCAGCCGATCACCATGGCGATGCCGGCGATGACCACGTACATGCCGGCCAGCAGCATGGTCTTGTCGTGCTCGCCGAAGTGCGCGACCGCGAACTCTTTCAGCGGGGTGGGCGTGAGGTTGATCGCGGCTCCGCCGACCGCGATGATCGGCGAGGCCTGCGGCCGGACGAAGGCCGACACCAGCATCGCGACGCCCAGGGCGATGGCGGCGGCCAGGATGCCGGTGACCGCCCCGGCTAGCAGCCCGCGGCCAGCGCGAGGGGGGCTGTCCTGCTCAGCAGGTGACCGGCCCGAGCCGGCCGGCCGCCATCCCGGGTCCACCGGGGCGTCCCAGCCGGTGTCCGGGTGCGGGGAGTCGACGACGATGACCCGGCTGGCGCCCTGGTCCAGCTGCGCGCCTTGCGTCCAGGGGTCCCAGGGCGCGCCGGCCGTGCGGCCCGGGGCCCGGCCGGCCGCGGGGTCCCGGCTCCGGCCAGCGAACAGATCCTGGTCCCGGGGCCGGTCCCGGCGCGGATCCCGTTGGGGATCCTGGTAATCCGGCCGTCGCTGGTGCGAGCCTTGATGACGGACACTGGCCCGGTCGCTCAGCGGGCGCCGCCCGGGATCCTGGGTGCCCGGCGCCGGCGGGTCCTGGTATCTCATAACTCAATTGACGTTCATTGCGGCGTCGTCTGCAGCACGCCGGGGGCAGCGGTAAGCACTTGGTAAGAACGCTCAGATTCGGCGCGGCGGGCCCCGGCCCGGCGGGCCTGGATATGGCGGGCCAGCGAGACCGCGGCCACGAAGACAATGGCGGCGCCGTAGCCGACCGCACCCGGGTCGGGCAGGGTGAACCGTCCCAGATCGGGTTCGGCGTACACATACCCGGCGGCGGCGAAGGCCAGCCACTCCGCCCGGCCGTCGAAGGCGACCAGCATCACGAGCAGCAGGGCGTACCACTGCAGGTACGGCGTGGTGACGGCGAGCGCGACGCCGGTCATCACGACCGCTCCGCGCCAGGGGTCGTCCGGGTCGGCGAAGCGCAGCACGGCCAGGCCCGTCACGGCCAGCACGGCGACAGCTATCAGGGTGGCCTCATGCCCGCTGAACAGCAGCGCGATAACGTTGAACCGCGTGCCGTTGGCGAAGCCATCTTCTTGCAGGTAGCCAGGCAGATACCCGATCACCTTGCCGCCCACCGCCAGCAGGTGCGGCACGTACACCACCGCTACCGCTCCCGCCGCGGAGGCGACGACGGCGGCCCAGCGCCGGCGCAGGACCGCGGGCCCGGCCAGGACCGGCGTCACCTTGGTCGCGATCGCCAGCCCGAGCAGTACACCACCGAGAACGGTGCGGCGCAGCCGGCCGGGCCGGGCCAGCAGGACCAGCGCCACCGCCGTCAGCCCGACCGCGACCACGTCCACATGGGCGTTGTTACCGGCTTCCAGGGCGACCATCGGGCACCATGCCCACAGCGCGGCCCTCCGGACGTCGCGGCCCAGCCAGCGCAGCGCGTACAGCAGCAGGACGGTGATGAGGATGGCGCAGGCGGCCGCCGCTGCCTGCATCGGCGTCGTCCCGCTGCCGGCTGGGGACAGCTCGTAGATGGCGAGGAAGTAGGCCTCGGCGACGGGCGGGTAGATGGTCGGCACGGTGGGCCGGTTGATCATGGTGCAGCCCGGCACCAGGGTCAGCGCCGGATCGCCTGGGTCCCGGACACCGGGCTTGACGCAGAAGGGCCCGTCGGCCGGCCAGAGGAGCTCGTCGCGCAGCCCGGCCAGCTGCGGCGCGGTGGGAACGTAGGCGTACGGGTCGATACCCGCCGCCTGGACCCGCCCGTCCCAGATGTAGCGGTACATGTCGGTGCTCTGCTGCGGCGGCGCGGACAGGGCCGCCAGCTGGAGGACGATCCCGCCGAGCAGGATCAGCGCCACCGACCACCGGATGGGGAGGCCCCGCACCAGCCAGGCGGCCGCCGCGAACGCGATCCACGCCGCGCCGACCACGGGCAGCGGCCGGATCGGCGCATCCCAGGCCGGGTGGGCCAGCAGCAGCACCAGGCCCGTCGCGGCCGCCAGGGCGGCGCAGACCACGGCGACCCGGACCCTGACGCTCATGCCTACCGACATGCCAACGACGCTGCCACGCCGGTGGTGAGAAAAGGACCCGCCGCAGGCGGCGGTAAGGATTCCTTAACCTACCGAGCTGTAGGCGACCACCCCACGGCGCAGGGCGCCCACGGCCGACCGCGCGGTCGCCGCGAGCGGTGAGTCATGCCCGGCCGCGACCGCGACCTGGCCCAGCAGGTCAATGAGCTGCTTGATGGCCCGGACGAAGTCACCGGGGGTCAGATCGGGTCCGAGCACCGTTTCCAGCGGCTTCCCGCGGGCCCAGGCGTGCGCCGCCCACGCGAACCGGAGGTCGGGCTCGCGCAGGAACGACAGGCCGTGATCCTTCTCGACCCGGTCGAGCTCACGCCAGATGGTGACCATCGAGCCGAGCACCTCACGTATCTGGCCGGCCGGCAGCCGGGGCGGATCGGCGTTCTCGGCGTTCCGCGACTCGAAGGTCAGGGCGGACACGCAGCCTGCCAGTTCCGCCGGGCCCAGGTGATCCCACCGCCCGCGGCGCAGGCACTCGGCCGCCAGCAGGTCAAGCTCGGTGTACAGATCGGCCAGCCGCCGCCCGTCCGCGGTGACCGTGTCACCATCGAGATAGCCCAGGTGCTCGAGGACGGCGCAGACCCGCTCGAACGTCCGCGCGATCACGTGCGTCCGGCCGGCCACCGCCGCTTCCAGGCTGGCCACCTCGCGGGCCAGCTGCTTGCGCTGCTGCGCCGCGCGGATGTGATCAGCAAGGTCCGGGCAGCCGTGGCACGGGTGCTGGCGCAGCTGCCGGCGCAGCCGGGCGATCTCGGCCTGCTCGCCGGCCTGCGCGCGAGGGCTGTCCGCGCTGGCCGGCGCGCGCTCCGGCTCGGACCGGGCGGCCAGCTTGTTGCGCATCGTGGCGGCCAGGTCCCGGCGGTCCTTGGGCGAGCGGGCGCTGAATCCGCTGGGGATCCGGATCCGCTCGATGGCTGTCACCGGGACCGGGAAGTCCGCGGCGCTGAGCCGCCTCACCTGCCGGCTGACCGTCAGCACGAGGGGCTGCGGGAGGTTCCCGGAGTCGGCCCGGCCGGGAATCCCGGGATCGAGGACGACCGCGACGCCGGCCCGCCGGCCGCTGGGGACCCGGATGATGTCGCCCCGGCGCAACTGCTCCAGCGACCGCAGCGCCTCGCCGCGCTGCGCCGCCGACCGCTGCCGGGCCGCCTCGCCCTCCCGGGCGGACAGCTCGGTGCGCAGCTCCTCATACTCCGCGAAGTCGCCGCGATCGCACGTGACAATGAGGCTGTCCAGCGCCTCCCGGCTCCGCCGGGCCTGGCGGGCGATACCGACCACCCCACGATCCGCCTGGAACTGGGCGAACGACGATTCCAGCAGGGTGGTGGCCTGGCCCAGGCCGGCCTGGCCGACCAGGTTCACCGCCATGTTGTAGGACGGGCTGAAGCTGGAATTGAGCGGGTACGTACGGGTGCCGGCCAGGCCGGCCACCGCCTGGGGATCCAGGCCCGGCTGCCAGAGCACCACCGCGTGGCCTTCCACGTCGATGCCCCGGCGGCCCGCTCGCCCGGTGAGCTGCGTGTACTCCCCCGGCGTCAGGTCCGCATGAGTCTCACCGTTCCACTTGTCCAGCCGCTCGATGACCACGGTCCGGGCCGGCATGTTGATCCCGAGGGCCAGCGTCTCGGTGGCGAAGACCGCCCGGACCAGGCCCGCTTCGAACAACTCCTCCACGACTTCCTTGAAGGTGGGCAGCATGCCCGCGTGGTGCGCGGCGATCCCCCGCCGCAGTCCGGTGAGCCATCCGTCGTAACCGAGGACGGGCCGGTCCGCCTCGGGGATGTCGGCCGTGCGCCGCTCCGCTATCTCGCTGATGACGGCGGCCTCCTCCGGCGTGGTCAGCCGCAGCCCGGCGTCCAGGCACTGCCGGACCGCGGCGTCACAGCCCGCCCGGCTGAAGATGAACGTGATGGCGGGCAGCAGCCCGGCCCGGTCCAGCCGCTCGATGACCTCGGGCCGCCGGGGTATCCGGAACCCGGTGGCCCGGCGGCCGCCACGGCGGGCCGGCGGGGGCCTTTTCCGGGGGGCCAGGTCATCTCCCCGGGCCAGCCGGAGCAGCTCCGGGTTCAGCTGCGGCCGGCCACCCCGGCCGGAGCCGGTGAACAGGTCATACAGCCGGCCGCCGGCCAGCACGTGCTGCCACAGCGGCACTGGCCGGTGCTCATCCACGATCACGGTCGTGCCCCCGCGGACCTGCGCCAGCCAGTCCCCGAACTCCTCGGCGTTGCTCACCGTCGCGGACAAGGCCACCACCCGGACCGGATCGGGCAGGTGGATGATCACTTCTTCCCAGACCGCGCCGCGGAACCGGTCGGCCAGGTAATGCACCTCGTCGAGCACCACATAGCTCAGGCCGGCCAGCGTGGACGACCCGCCGTAGAGCATGTTGCGCAGCACCTCGGTGGTCATCACCACCACCGGCGCCTCACCGTTGATGCTGTTGTCGCCGGTCAGCAGCCCGACCCGGTCCGGCCCGTACCGGCGCACCAGGTCCGCGTACTTCTGGTTGGACAGGGCCTTGATCGGAGTCGTGTAGAAGCACTTGCCGCCCTCGGCGACCGCGAGGTGCGCGGCGAATTCACCGACCACCGTCTTGCCCGAGCCCGTCGGCGCCGCCACGAGCACCCCGTGACCGTCGTTAAGGGCCCGGCAGGCCTCTTCCTGGAAGGCATCGAACTCGAAGTCGTAGAGCCCGCGGAACGCAGCCAGCTCGGGCCCGTCCTGCCTGCGCTGACTGCGGAACGCCGCATACCGCTCCGCCGGGCTGGCCGGGGTGGACATGTGATCAAGACTAAGCGAGGGCCGGGCCGATGCCGGCCCGCCCAGCCGGCCAGTTCAGCCGGCCCGCCCAGCCGGCCCGCCCAGCCGGCCCGCCCAGCCGGCCAGTCCAGCCGTCCGGGCCGGTCGCCCAGCCCAGGGCACCCAGGTTTCGGAAAATTACGAATGGTAACGTATTCAGCACTATGAGTAAGAACATTGATGATCCCTGCGATAGATCAGGTCCTGGGCGTCCGGCCCAGATGTCCCGGTGGGCCCGTGCGCCGGTGCTGATCGCCGTGGCCGCCGCCGCCATCGCGTCGGCCGGCCCCGCGTCAGCGGCCGCCGCTGCGCCGCCGCCCCGTCAGGGCCCGGCGGCCAGGACGCTGGTAGGCCAGCAGATCGCGGCCTACGCGGCCACCTTTGTCGGCCGGTACCGGTACAAATGGGGCGGGGAGTCGCCGAAGACCGGATTCGATTGCTCGGGCCTGACCTCGTACGTCTACGCGCACTACGGCATGGCCATCGCCCGGTCGGCCGAGGCTCAGTATCTGACCTTCCGCCAGGTTCCCAACGGAAAGGAGTGGCGCGGCGACCTGGTCTTCTTCCATGACACCAGCGGCTACGTCTACCACGTCGGGATCTACGAGGGCGACCAGACGATCGTCGCGGCCGCCGACCGGAAGGAAGGCATCGTCGACCAGCCGGTCGGGACCACCGGCGTCACCTTCGGGACCATCACGCACTGAGCGGGCCGGCCGCGAGCGCGCCCCGGCCCGCGCCCCTAGCGGCTACCCGAATCGATGTGGTCGTCGAGCGGCGCGACCTCGTCGTCACTCAGGCCCTCGTACATCGACGGCCGGCTGGCCCGGCGGCGGTCGTTGGCCCAGATGATGACCTCGGAGATCTCCACCAGCACCAGGCACGGCCCGGCGAGCAGCAGCATGGTGAGCGGATCCGGGCTCGGTGACGCGATCCCGGCGAACAGGAACACGCCGAAGATCATCATCCGGCGCCACTTCTTGATCCGCTCGTGGGTGAGGATACCGGCCAGGTTGAGCAGCAGCAGGGCCAGCGGCAGTTCGAAGCACAGCCCGAAGCCGAACAGCATGCCCACGAAGTAGCCGAGATAGGTGTCGACGCTCGGCAGCACGACGACTCCGTGCGGCGCCAGGTTGAGCAGGTACTTCAGGCCCCGGCTCATCGCGAAGTAGGCGATCACGGCGCCCGCCGCGAACAGCGGCGCCGCGATGGCCGCGAACGTGTAGGTCCACCGCTTCTCGCGCCGGTAGAGCCCCGGGGCGATGAACGCCCAGATCTGGTAGAACCAGATCGGGCTGGTGAGGATGAGCCCGGCGAAGAACGCCACCTTCAGCCGCAGCATGAACGCGTCGAACACGCCGTTGATGATCAGCGTGTCGCCGAGCACGTGGCAGCCGGTGTGGCCGTTGATCACGGCCGAGCAGAACGGGCGCTGGATGAGACTCCAGATCGGGTGGAAGAAGACCAGCCCGATGACCATGCCCAGGATGATCGCGAGCGCGACCTTGAGCAGCCGGTTCCGGAGTTCCCGGACGTGCTCGATGAGAGTCATCCGGCCGTCGGGATCCCTCGACTGCCGGATACGCGTCACAGAGTCAGCCAGCCTGGCCATCGTCGGCTACGAGGCTACGGCCGGCTCAGCCGGCCTGCTGGGTCCGCTGCGTCGTCTCTGGCACCGGAGCGCCATTGACGGTGGCCGCCTCACCTGCGGGACGCTGCGCCTGCAGGTCGCGGATCTGCTGCTGCAGCTGGTCGATCTGCTGCTGGGTCGGGTGCGCCGGCGGGGCCGGCTGCGCCGCGAGGGCGGGCGGTGCGGCCTCCTGCTTGTCCGCCGCGTCGTCGTGGTGCAGGTCCGAGACCTCAGTCTTCAGGATGCGCATGGACTTGCCGAGGGACCGGGCCGCATCGGGCAGCTTCTTGGAGCCGAACAGCACGATCAGCACCACCGCGACGATGAGAATCTTCCACGGGCTGTCGAACAGGTCGCCAATCATTTTCCGCCCTCTTCACCGGGACGCGCGTCCCCGCGCTGGGTCACTATCAGCCAGATCCTACACGTGAGTCATTCGTAACGGGCAGATGCATCGGCTTGGTTGCCCAGTCGTGACGCGGAGATTAACCGGACACGGACGGCTGATAGCCGTGCGAGCTCTATAGCTGCCCGCCGATCTCGGCTCAACTGTACTGCGCCAGCGCGGCCAGCGCGTCGTCCCTGATCTGGGCGGACAGGTCCGGTGGCGAGACGACCCGCCCTTCCTCCCCCAGCCGGAGCGCCAGTCGCCGTACCCACTGGGTGTCCGGCGTCCGCAGGCTGACCCGCAAACGCCCGTCGCCCAGTTCTGTAACAGTTTCACACGGATAGTACTCGGCGAC
>Ga0302325_10014649_pt1 | contig 16684 bp, 12 predicted proteins | sample Palsa_T0_2_FD_201948 | JGI IMG/M metagenome (GOLD analysis project Ga0302325, IMG submission 201948) | Peat permafrost microbial communities from Stordalen Mire near Abisko, Sweden - Palsa_T0_2 | ecosystem: Environmental > Terrestrial > Soil > Palsa > Peat permafrost | place: Sweden: Abisko... | reverse complement strand
ATAGCTTTTTTACTTCTTGCACCGTGGGGCGGGCAATTCTGCCCGCAGCCGGCTGTCAGCCGGCTCTTCCCGCGAGCGAAGCTCGCGCCTGCAGTTTGGACATTCCGCGTACGTGGCGCACGCTGAAAGCGTTTGTCACGTACTTTTTGGCACCGTAGGGCGGCCAATCATGGCCGCAGCCGCCTTTCAGGCGGCCAAGCCGGCTAAAAGCCGGCTGCGGGCAGAATTGCCCGCCCCACGGTGCGCCCACATCATTACTCCGCGCGCAGTCCCGGATATTTGGCTGCATCGTTGAACTTGTTCTGGAAATAGGCGCCGAGCGGCGTGGCATTGCCATTCAGATCGAATAATCCGTAACTGTCCTGCGCATCCTGATCGTAGAGATTCCATTGAATGACGTAGGCCACGCCCCACGACAGCGCGGCGTTGATGACCGCGTCGGTTCGCGTGGCCGCATCGGCGCCCCATATGGATTGGGCGAAGCCGCTCTCGCCGATGATAATCGCGTTCGAACCGATGACATCCTGGATGACGCCCAGATCGGCCGTAAGAGTGTCGCCCGGATTCGCGCTGTTGATGCTTTCGTAAGCGGAATACGACACGTAATCGAAGATCACGGCCGGCAGAACGTCGTAGAGCACACTCTGAAAGCCGGCATCGTGCAATTCGTGAGTGATGCAAAATTCGGGCGCGTAGTATACCCGCATGCCCCCAATGCCCTCGGCCGCGGCCCGTTGGCGGCCGGCGGCAATGCCCTGCTGGCGCGCCTGGTGCCAGAGCAGCAGCGCCTGCATCGATTCGGCCGGAGACTGGTTTCCATAGATTGCCGCGTAGTTGGAGTTGCAATAGGTTTGAAACTGCGGGTTATTGACGTATTCGGAGGCTGCCTGACAATAAACGGCATTGTCGCCCTCCCAGTCCGCGACGATGAAGCGCTTGATCGTGTGTTGATACGTTTCGTATAGGTACAGCGTGAAATCGCTGTATTCCTGCACTAACGCTGCCGTGTTCGCGGCAGTATAGAACGACAGATTCAGGTAGACCGGCTGGCAGTTGGCGAAGGTCGTGCCGTCGAAGGCGGTGAGCATGAAGACCGTGATGGACGGATTGTCAAGGGCGCTCTTCACATCGGGTTCATGCGCCAGGGCACTGAGCGAGTAATTTAGATAGCAACCCTGGCCCGTATTGTATTCGCTGTAATACCGCGGAGAGAGCACCACGCGGGCCACGTGGCCGCCGAGGTTCTCGATGCGCTGCACTCCCTCGCTCATGGACGTAGTATACTGACCGCCCCAATGATAAACCCCCACCGCATTGGCCAGCGTGACGGCATACGATGCCGGCGCTAACACCGCGGCGAATATTAGAACTATTGACCTTTTCATGACCTTCCTCCTTTCCGGCTTGCCCGCCTGATAAGCTGCCTAAGACAACAAAAGCTCCACCGCCCGCCGAGAGCGGTGGAGCCCGGGGACTTCGATGCGCCGAACAGCGCGCTATTGCGCGGCCAGAGGGATGCCCACGGAAGCCATCTGTTTCTCGCCGCCGTTCGCCTTCAGCTCGCGCTCCGCCTTGGAGGGAGTGACGCGGCCCGTCGGCCCATTCGGAGTCCATATTTCGGACAGGAAATACCGTTCGCCGTAGCGATGGAAGATGACCTTTCCGGTAGTTGTGCCGGCGTTGTCGGCAGCCGACTGCCCGGGTGCGGCCATCACCAGGACGGATTTGCGGGTTTCGAGGTTAATGAGGTGCAGCACGCCGCTGGTGGACGACAAGCGCGTCACTTCGTACTGGCCCGCGGGCAGCGTTACCGTCTGCGCGGTAAAGTCAAATGGGACGTTAGCCACGGCCGATTGGGCATAAAGCCCGGTGGTTCCCAGCACGGCAACGGCGCCGAGAGCGAGAATGATAGTGTTCAGCGTTTTCATCGTAGTTTCTCCTTTTTCTGTTTCCTCAAGTTCTTGTCTTGCGGAACGGCAGCCTTAAATGCACGCCTTCCGCCAAACCCGTACCATTCGCGCTCTTTTGCGCAACGCGTTGAAATGTCACATAATTAGTTGCTGCGGGGCCGCTCCGTCATGGCGCTTTTGGGCGAGTGACAGAACCTCCGGGTGAATCCTGGAAACCAAAAGGTGAAAAACAAAAGGCGATGAACCCGAAACTGCTGGTGATCGTTGGCGCGCGGACCGGAGAGATCCATCCGATTGCCCGCGAACCGTTCAGCATCGGGCGCGACCCGTTGAACGATCTGTCAGTTTCGGACTCTTCGGTATCGCGCGAGCATTGCGTAATCGTCCAGCGTGACGGCGGCTTCATCATCCGCGACCTGGGCAGCCAGAACGGCACGCTGGTGAACGGCCTGCGCGTCGAGGAACAATTGCTGGCGCATCGCGACCACGTCACCATCGGCCAGACGGTACTGCAGTTTCTGACGGGCGACGATATCGTCTACGAGGAGCCGGCCGATGCGCCCACCGTCTGGCTCCCAATGGATGGAGATTCTCTGCTGTCCGCCAAACTGGCGGCGGCCGATATGCACGCACTGTTGCGCATCAGCAGCATGCTGCACTCCTTCCATGCCATGTACCGGGGACGCGGTTCATCCGCCGGCAAGCGGCTGGAGGAGCATCTGTTGTCGCTCATCCTCGGCGTCATTCCCGCGAGCCGTGGAGCTATTCTGCTCTATGTGGACAACCTGGATGAGCCCTCCTCGCTTTCCATCAAAGACGACGAAGCGCAAGCGCATGGTCCCCTGACCATCAGCCCGAAGATGGTAAAGCGGGTGCTCCGCGAGGGGTGTGGACTCCTGGTGGAGAGTGTCTCTTCGGAAAGCGCGGCAGGCAGGCCGCCCCAATCCCTGTTGCTTGCGCCGATGCTGATCCGCGGGCAGGCCTGTGGGGTGATCTACCTGGAAGGCGCGGCGTTCCACGAAACCCACCTGCAGCTTCTGGTGGCCATCTCGCAGGTGGCCTCCACGGCCATGGAGAACGCCTTTCACCTGGAATGGCTGGAGGCGGAAAACGGGCGGCTCGAATCGGAACTCCATCCGGACCATCACATGATCGGCGACAGTGTGCCGTTGCGCGAGTTGCAGCGCAACATTGCGCGCGCCGCACAAACCAATTCCACTGTCTTGATCCTGGGAGAGACCGGCACCGGCAAGGAACTGGTGGCGCGCGCCATCCACCAGAACAGTCCCCGCGCCGGCAAGCCGTTCATGGCTGTGAATTGCGCGGCGCTCTCCGAAACCCTGCTGGAGAGCGAACTCTTCGGCCATGAGAGAGGCGCGTTCACCGGAGCCGTGGCCCAGAAGAAAGGCCGTCTGGAAGTGGCCGCGGGAGGCACGGTATTCCTGGACGAAATCGGCGAGATACCCCTGTCATTGCAGGTGAAGCTGCTGCGCGTGCTGCAGGAGCGCCAGGTGGAGCGCGTGGGTGGCACGCAACCGGTGAAGCTCGACATACGGCTGATTGCGGCGACCAATCGCAATCTTGAAGAGGAATCGCGGGCCGGACGCTTTCGCCAGGATCTGTACTACCGCCTGAACGTAGTGGCGCTGAAGACACCGGCGCTGCGCGACCGGCCTTCGGATATTCTTCCTTTGGCCATGCACTTTGCGGCCAAGTTCGGCCAGCAGTGCGGCCGCCGCATGACGGGTATTTCCCCCGAAGCGCAAGCCTACCTGTCGCATTACGAATGGCCGGGCAACATTCGCGAGTTGGAAAACGCCATGGAGCGCGCGGTGGTGCTGGGCTCGGGCGGCATGATCCGGATCGAAGACCTTCCGGAAAGCATCCGCGAAATAGCGAAACCGGCCGGCGTGAGCCGCGGCATGCCCTTGCAGGATGCCATCGACGAAGCCAAGCGGCAGGCCATCTCCAGAGCGTTCGAGCAAGCCAAAGGCGATCACACGGCCGCTGCCCGGCTATTGGGCGTGCATCCGAATTACTTGTACAGGCTGATGCGAAACTTGGGGCTGCGGTGACGCGATCGGGCTGGGAGCCCGCCGCTGGACTTCATTCTCACCGTGGGGCGGGCAATCATGCCCGCAGCCGGCTTTCAGCCGGCTCCTCCCGCGAGCCATGCTCGCGCTCCGCGAGCCATGCTCGCGCGGGTAACGTAACGCGGGTTACGCCCGCAGAAGGCGGCCTGGGAGGCCGCCGCAGGCCAAGGGCCTGCCCCACTTATCTCCGCACCAGATACACCGCCACTTCCGCCCGCAGATTCGGCAGCCCACCGATCCTTCGCTGCCCATCCAGGAAAAACCGGCGCTCCACGGCCAGCCCCTCCTGCCGCACCAACTGCTCGAAATCGTCCACGGTCAAAAAATGGATGTTGGGCGAATCGTACCAATCATACGGAAATAGCCGTGTCTTCGGCGCGCGTCCACTCACCAGCATCGACAGCCGCACGCGCCAGTGCCCGAAATTGGGGAATGCCACAATCGCGCGCCGTCCCACGCGCAGCATTTCGCGCAGCACCTGCAGCGGATGCCGCGTCTCCTGCAGCGTCTGGCTCAGGATCACGTAATCGAAGGCCTGGTCCGGATAATCGGCCAGTCCCTGGTCGATATCGCCCTGATAAACCGACACGCCGCGGGCGATAGCGCGCTGCACCCGGGCGCCCGAGATCTCCACGCCGCGCGCATCCACGCCCTTGTTCTCCGCCAGCCATTGCAACAGTTCGCCCTCGCCGCAGCCTAGGTCCAGCACCTTTGCGCCGGGCTCCACGATCTCGCCGATAATGGCGTAGTCGCTGCGCCCCAACAGCTCTCCCACGAACGCTGTCGTCATCCCGCGACCTTCTCGTAGGTGCTGGCCAGGAAGCCGCGCACCAGTTCGGTCTGCTCGCCCACGTCCACCAGAAACGCGTCGTGCCCGTAGTTGGAGGGCAGCTCGCAATAGGCCACATCCACGTTGCGGCTGCGCAGCGCGCGCACAATCTCCTGCGATTGGTAACTCGGATACAGCCAGTCGGAAGTGAAGCTGATCACCAGGAAACGCGCCTTGGCGCGCTCGAATGCGGCGGCCAGAGAGCCGGTGCCGTTGGTCAGATCGAAGTAATCCATCGCCTTGGTGATGTAGAGGTACGAATTGGCGTCGAAGCGGTTGACGAACTCATTGCCGCGATAACGCAGGTAACTCTCCACCTCGAAGTCCACATCGAAATCGTAGCCGAAGCTGTTCTTGCCGCGCAGCCGCCGCCCGAATTTCTCGCGCATGGAATCGTCGCTCATGTAAGTGATGTGCCCGACCATGCGCGCTACGGCCAATCCGCGCGCCGGCGGCTGCGCGCCATAGTAATCGCCCTCGCGCCAGTCGGGATCCGCGATAATGGCTTGCCGGCCGACTTCGTTGAACGCGATCTGCTGCGCGCTATGCCGCGCCGTGGCCGCGATGGGAATCGTCGAGACCACCGATTCAGGATGCGAAACCGCCCATTCCAGCGCCTGCATGCCACCCATCGAGCCGCCCGACAAGCTGAGCAGCCGCGGGATGCCCAGGCTGTCGATCAGCATCTTCTGCAGGCGCACCATGTCGCGAATGGTAATTACTGGAAACGACATGGCATAGGGACAGCCCGTGGCCGGATTGACGGACGCGGGCCCGGTGCTGCCGCGGCATCCGCCGAGCACGTTGGAACAGATCACGAAATACTTGTTAGTATCGAACGCCTTGCCCGGGCCGATCATGTTGTCCCACCAGCCCGGCTTGCCGGTTTCGTGGCTTACGCCGGCGGCATGCGCGTCGCCGGAGAATGCGTGCAGGATCAGGATGGCGTTGCTCTTTTGGGCGTTCAGTTCGCCGTACGTCTCATACGCCACGTCGACTGGCGCGAGGGTAGTGCCGCCATCGAGCGAAATGGAGTCAAAGCGGACGACATGGGCCTCGACAATCATGACGGGGAACTTTCATGATAGCAATGTCCGGGGGTTAGGCCTTAAGTTGGCCGAGTTCAGCGGTGGCCATGCCGCGCAGCGCTCCAAGACCCTCCCGCACAGTGTGCCAGATCAGCATTTCGTCGACGGCATCATATTCGTGCCGGTAGACATTACCGGCCCCGGCCACTGCCGCCCAGTCAATTTCGCCGTGTCGCTCCCTGAGCTCAGCCGGGAGCCTCCGCGATGCCTCGGACACAATCTCCAGAGCACGAAGGACCGCATAAACAGTCTTGCGATCTGCGACGAAAGCTGAGAGGTCCATGTGCGCCGTGAATTCCGCGATCGCGTCGATATTGTCCAAAATGTCTTGCAAACGCTGTGCTGAGTTCTTAGAAGGCATACACGGCATCGCGCAGAATGCCATCGCGAAGCAGCGGCTTCAGAGTCCTGCGGTTCACCACATCTCCGGCGCCATCCAGAATCTCATTGACATAGATCTTCAGCCGGGCGTACTCGAAAATCCCCATCGGCCAGTCCCGGTCCAGTTCAACCAGCACGTCGATATCGCTGTTCTCACGGGCCTCCCTACGCGCCACGGAACCGAACACTGCGGCATGCGAGACACCCATGTGCCGTAGCTCGCTTTCGTGATTCCGTAGCGTCTCCAGGACGCCATCCAAAGTGCCGGTCATCGTCCTACGCACGAGTTTACCGCAGATCGGCAGCCCGCATGAAAAGGGGCCGTCGATTACAATCGTCACTTATGCATCGAAACAAAGCGCATGCCCGCACCCTGACGGTCGCGGCCCGGTTGGCAATGGTCCTGATCTGTGCGGCCGCCGCCTTCGCCCAACCGCCCGCCCCGCAGGCCAAGGACGAAAAGCCGAAAGAAGACAAAAAGCCCCCCGAAGAGAAGACCTCGCAAACCAAGCACAGCATTCAAATCGGCGGCAAAGAACTGAAGTACACGGCGACGGCCGGCACCGTGCTGCTGAAGAAGGAAGACGGCACGGCCACCGCCAGCATCTTCTACATCGCCTACATTAAAGACGACGTGCCGGACGCCACCAAACGCCCGCTCACATTCGCCTTCAACGGCGGCCCCGGCTCGTCTTCGGTGTGGCTGCAACTCGGCGCGCTGGGACCCAAACGCGTCATGATGGACCCCGAAGGCAACGCGCTTCCCCCACCTTACAAGCTGGTGGATAACGAATACTCCATCCTGGACCAAACCGACCTGGTCTTCATCGATCCGGTAAGCACCGGCTTCAGCCGCGCCATCCCGGAAAAGGATGCCAAGGATTTTCACGGCATCAATGGCGACACCGAGTCGGTGGCCGAGTTCATCCGGCTCTACACCACGCGCAACGCCCGTTGGACCTCGCCCAAGTTTCTGGCGGGCGAAAGCTACGGCACCACGCGCGCCGCGAATCTGTCCGGATATCTGCAGCAGCGCCAGGGCTTCGCGCTGAACGGCATCATGCTGATCTCCGCGGTCCTGAACTTCGGCACCATCAGCTTCGACCGCGGCAACGATCTCCCGTACATCCTGTTCCTGCCGAGTTACACGGCCACCGCCTGGTATCACAAGAAACTGCCGCCGGACTTGATGGCGAGCCAGGCGAAGGCGCTGGAGGAGAGCGAGCGGTTCGCTTCGCACGAGTACAGCCTGGCATTACTGAAGGGCGATACCATCTCGCCGGAGGAGCGCGCGCAAACCGTCCAAAAGCTCGCGCGCCTCATGGGGCTGCCGCCGAAATTCATCGACGAAAGCAACCTGCGCGTGCCCATCTTCCGCTTCACCAAGGAATTGCTGCGCGACGAGCGCCGCACCGTGGGCCGCTATGACAGCCGTTTGGAAGGCATCGACCTGGACCCCACCAGCGCCTCGCCCGAGTACGACCCCAGCTACGCCAGCGTGTATGCGCCCTTCACCGCCGCATGGAACCAGTACGTGCGCGCGGAATTAAAGTGGGAGAGCGATTTGCCCTACGAGATCCTCACCGGGCGTGTGCACCCCTGGAGCTGGGACGATTTCGAGAACCGCTACGTGAACGTCTCGGACAGCCTGCGCGCGGCCATGACTCAGAATCGCGACCTGAAAGTGTTCGTGGCCAACGGCCATTACGATCTGGCGACGCCCTACTTCGCCACCGAGTACACGTTCGATCATCTGGGCCTGGATGCCACACTCCGCGATCACGTGAGCATGGATTTCTTCGAGGCCGGCCACATGATGTACACCTACAGGCCGGCGCTGGAGAAACTGAAGACGGACTTGGCGAAGTTCATCGCGGGCGCGCAGTAGCATTCGTTGGCCCCGGCACTACCCCAGCCAGCCGACAATGCGATCTGTTACTATTCCAACCATGCTGAGCAAATCGATTCAGCGGCTGTGCCACGTCGCGTTGGCCGCTGTCCTGTGCACCGTGCTGCCGGTGCCCGCCGGGGCCCAGTTTGGCCCGCCGCGCAAGAAACCCACCGGTCCGTGGATGAACCAGAGTCTCTCTCCCGATCAGCGCGCCGACCTGGTCATCGCGCAGATGACGCTAGACGAGAAAATCTCGCTGCTGCACGGCGGCGGATGGCAGATGATGGCCGCGGGTCCCGACGCGCCCCCGTCGAAATCGCTGGGCAATGCCGGTTACATACCGGGCATCCCGCGCCTCGGCGTTCCCGACCTGCAGATGGCGGATGCGGCCGTGGGCGTCACGCACAGCTCGGTGTTTGGCCGTTATTCCACCGCGCTGCCATCCTGCGTAGCGGAAGCCGCGAGTTGGGACCTGGAGGTGGCGCGCGAATACGGCACGCTGATCGGGCAGGAACTGCGCGACCAGGGCTACACCATGTCGCTGGGCGGCGGCGTCAACCTGGCGCGCGAGCCGCGCAACGGGCGCACCTTCGAATACAAGGGCGAGGATCCCATACTGGCCGGCAGGCTGGTGGGCGCGGAGATGAAGGCTTTGCAGCAGCAGGGTATTATCGGCGACATCAAGCATTACGCGCTGAACGACCAGGAGGACGGCCGCAGCTATGTCAACGTGAAGGCCGGGAAGCGCGCCATGCGCGAGAGCGACCTGCTGGCGTTCGAGATTGGCGTGAAGGAATCGGGCGCGGGCGCGGTGATGTGCTCCTATAACCTGCTCAACGGCGACTATGCCTGCGAGAACAGCTATCTGTTGAGCGATGTCTTGAAGAAGGATTTCGGTTTCCAGGGATTCGTGGTTTCGGATTGGGGCGGCACGCACAGCACCACGAAGGCCGTGCTGGCAGGTCTGGATATGGAGATGCCCGGCAACAGGTATTTGGGCGGAGCGCTGAAGAAGGCGGTGGAGAGCGGCGAAGTGCCCGCGGCGCGTCTGGACAACATGGTGCACCGCATCCTGCGCACGGAATTCGCCGTGGGGTTGTTCGACCGGGATCCGGAAACCATGGTGCCCGATGTTTTCCGCGGGCTGGAGGTGGCGCAGCGCGTGGCTGAGCAATCGATCGTGCTGCTCAAGAATGCGAACGGCCAGTTGCCGCTGGTGGCCGCGCGCGTGAAGACCATCGCGGTGATCGGATCGCATGCCGACGCGGGCGTGCTGTCGGGCGGCGGCTCGGCGCAGGTGGACCCCATGGGCGGCAATCCCGTAGCGCAGCCCGCCAACGCGGGGCTCTTCGATCATGTAATCTGGCACCGCTCGCCGCCGCTGAAGGCGATTCGCGCGCGGGCCCCGCATGCGGACGTGCAATATGACGCTGGAGTCGATCCGGCCGCGGCTGCGCGCCTGGCGAAGGCGTCCGATGTGGCCATCGTGTTTGTGAATCAGCCTGCGAGCGAGGGCAAGGATCAGCCCAGCCTTTCGCTGCCGGATAACCAGGATGCGCTGGTGAGCGCGGTGGCCGCGGCCAATCCGCACACCGTGGTGGTGCTCGAGACCGGCAGCGCGGTGACCATGCCGTGGATCGGCCAGGTGAGCGCGGCCATGGAAGCCTGGTATCCGGGCATTCGCGGCGGCGAGGCCATCGCGAATATCCTGTTTGGCGACGTGAATCCTTCCGCCAAGCTGCCGCTCACGTTCGCCAAATCGGAAGCCGATCTGCCGCATCCGCGGCTCAGCAGTCAACCGCCCCCATCGAGCGACGCCGATATGGTCGAGATGTTTCCCGGTTTCAAAACGAATACCCGTAAGTTCGACGTCTCGTACGACGAGGGGCTGAAGGTTGGCTATAAGTGGTACGACGCGGAAAAGAAGGAACCGCTTTACCCGTTCGGTTTCGGACTCTCTTACACCACTTACAAATATGCGGGTCTGAAAGTATCGAAAGACAGTGTAAGTTTCAGCATAACCAACTCCGGCGCGCGGGCGGGCGCGGAAATCGCCGAGGTCTACGCCACGCTGCCGCCAGCCGCGGGCGAGCCATTCAAGCGGTTGGTGGCGTGGGAGAGAGTGACGCTGGCGCCGGGCGAGTCGAAGACTGTGACGTTGCATCTCGATCCGTTTTACCTTTCGATCTTTAACGTGGACCGGGATGCCTGGGAACTGGTGGCGGGCGAGTACACGATTCAAGCGGGCGGCTCGTCGCGCGATCTGCCTCTGCACGGCCCGATTCACATGGACTGACAATATATGATCAAGACTTGCGGGCTCATTCTCATTTCCGCGATAGCGTGCGGCGCCCAGGGCGCAGGGATCGATGAAGTGCGTGTCGATAGCGGCACGCTGAAAGGGCTCAACGCGGAAGGCGTGAGGGCGTTCAAAGGCATTCCTTTCGCCGCTCCGTCCATCGGCGAGAATCGTTGGCGCGCGCCGCAGCCTGTGGTTCCGTGGAAGGGCGCGCGATCGGCGGCGGCCTACGGGTCGGACTGCATGCAGCTTCCCTTCCCCGGCGATGCGGCGCCGCTCGGCAACAAACCCGCCGAGGATTGCCTCTACCTGAATGTGTGGGCGCCAGTCGAGCGGCACTCCACCAAACTGCCGGTGATGGTGTGGATCTACGGCGGCGGCTTCGTGAACGGCGGCACCTCGCCGGCGGTCTACGATGGCACGCATTTCGCCAAGAGCGGTGTGGTCTTGGTCAGCTTCAACTACCGCGTGGGGCGGTTCGGATTCTTCGCACATCCGGCACTGACCAGGGAAGATCCCAACGCCCTGCTGGGCAACTACTGCTTCCTGGACCAGATCGCCGCGCTCAAGTGGGTGCAGAAGAATATCGCGCGATTCGGCGGCGACCCAGGCAACGTGACGCTATTCGGCGAATCCGCGGGCGGAGCTTCGGTGCTCACGATGATGACCACGCCGCTGGCGCGCGGCCTGTTCCAGAAGGCGATCGTGGAATCGGGCGGCGGGCGCAGCCTGCTGGGACCCATGCGGCGCATTCACGAATCGGCGCCGAACCTGCCGTCGGGCGAGGCGGTCGGCGTGGCGTTCGCGGAGAAGGCGGGCATCAAAGGCGATGACGCCGCGGCGCTGGCCGCATTGCGCCAACTGCCGGCCGAGCGTGTGGTGGATGGCCTGAACATGGCCAGCATGGGAAATCCAACCTACTCGGGTCCCATGATCGACGGCAAGATCGTGGTGGAGAGTTCCGAGCAGGCCATGCTGGGTGGCCGTGCCATGAACATACCGGTCATGGCAGGCGCCAACAGCAGCGATATCGGATTCTCGTTCGCCAAGAGCATGGATGAGCTGTTCGCTCCGTTTGGCGCGAATCGCGAGAAAGCGCAGGCGGTCTACAACCCGGACAAATCGACGGAGTTTCGCAAGATCGGCCTGGTGGTGGCTATGGATCGCATGATGGTGGAGCCGGCGCGCTTTGTGGTGCGGACGGCGGCGGCCGCGGGCCAGCCCGCGTACGAGTATCGTTTCTCGTACGTGGCGGAGTCCTTGCGCAAGCAGTGGAACGGCGCGCCGCACGCCACCGAGATTCCGTTCGTGTTCGATACCGTAGCCGCGCGGTACGGCAAAGATCTGGCTCCCGCCGATGAAGCCGCCGCTAAGGCCGCCATCGCGTATTGGGTGGCGTTCGCCAAGACCGGCAATCCCGATGGCGAGGGGCGTCCGCACTGGCCGCGATACACAGCCGCTGACGACGAGTTGATGAACTTCACCAACTCCGGGCCGGTGGCGGAGCACGATGCTTGGAAGGCGCGGCTGGATTTGACCGAAGCGGCACAGGGGAAGTGACGCATACTTTTCGCACCGTGGGGCGGGCAATTCTGCCCGCAGCCGGCTTTTAGCCGGCTTTGGCCGCCTGAAAAGGCGGCTGCGGCCATGATTGGCCGCCCTACGGTGAACTCACTGACGTGGCGCACGCTCTCAGTGACGCTCTCAGCGTGCCACGTCGGTTGAGAAAACCGGCTCGCGCGGCCACTCACTTGATATGCAGGATCCCCTGCTCCCGCCCTTGGCTGCCATAGCCACAGGCATCCTGGCTTCCCGATTTGTTTCGTTCGGAACTCACGAGCTGCTCATCGTGATAGCCGCGTTCCTGGCGCTGGGCGCGATCGCGCTGTGGCGCCGCGCGCGCGTGCTGGCCGGCGCGTGCTGCCTGCTGGGATTCCTGTTCGGGGGCGCGCTCACCGATCTGGCACACCGCCCAGGTCCCCGCCCGGAACTGGATGCCGAGGGCCGCGAGCCCGTGATCCTCAGCGGCTGCGTGGTACAGCCGCCCGCGCTCTCGGGCGATCGCGAGCGTTTCGTGGTGGAACTGGAACCCGGCGCGCGGGTGCAGGTCACCGCCTATGCGCACGAGGGCCAGCCACCGCCGGCGTTGCGCTACGGCCAGCGCGTGGAATTCGAGGCACGCGTGCGGCGGCCGCGCAATTTCGGCAACCCCGGCGCGTTCGACTATCAGCGCTACCTGGCGCGCCGCGACATCTATTGGACTGCCTCCACCAGCACGGGCGCGGAAATCACGGTACTGCCGGGCGCTTGCGGATCGCGCTTCCAGGCCGCCATCGTAGGCCTGCGCGTGATGGCGCTGGAGCGCCTCGCGCAGCTCTACCAGGGCCGACCCTACGAGACCGGCATGATGCAGGCCATCATGATCGGGGAGACCTACCAGGTGCAACGCGTCTGGACCGAACAGTTCCGGAACACGGGCACCTACCACGCGATAGTCATCTCCGGCCTGCACACCGTGGTGCTGGCCGCCTTCCTGATGCTGCTGCTGCGCCTGTGCTTTGTGCGCCGCGAGGTGGCGCTGCTGGCCACCTCGGCGCTGTTGTGGCTCTACGCGCTGGTCACTGGATGGGGATCGCCCTGTGTGCGCTGCGCGGCCGGCTTCACGTTGTTCACTATCGCCAGCCATTTCGCGCGGCGGCGGCGCACCTTGAACATTCTGGCCGCGGTGGCCATAGGCTTCCTGGTATGCGATCCCGAGCAACTGTTCGAGCCCAGTTTTCAGCTCACATTTATGGCGGTGGCTTTCATCGGCGCATTCGCCACGCCATTCCTGGAACGCACTTCATATCCCCGGGCGCGCGCCTTGGCGGACCTGCCGGATACCGGGCGAGATCTCCATTTGGCGCCCCCTGCGGCGCAGTTCCGCGTGGAAATGCGCCTGCTAGCCGAAACCCTGCGGCTCTGGACGCGGCTTCCGGAACGCGCCAGTTGCCTGGCCCTCGGCATCCCGGTTCGCATGATCCTTTTGGCATTTCAGCTCGCGCTGGTCTCGTTCATTATGCAAATCGGGCTGGCGCTGCCGATGGTCGTGTACTTTCATCGCATCGGGCTTTCGGGCGTTTCGGCCAATACCGTCGTGGTGCCGCTCATGTGCGCCGTCATTCCGGTGGGTTTTATCGCCATCTTCACCGGCTGGGGATGGGCAGCGATGGCCGCCGGATGGCTGCTGGCGGCGTCGCACCGGGCGGTCGACTGGCACATGCGCCTGGAACCGAACTGGCGCATTCCGACTCCGCCATTGTGGCTCGGAATCGCCATCGGCGCCGGATTGATTCTCGCCTTCCTGGCCGCGCGCGCGGGCCGCCAGTGGTTCACGGCAGCCACCGGCGCGCTAGCGGTGCTGCTCGCGCTGCTGGTTTGGCATCCTTTCGCCCCCGTCATCGCGCGCCACAAGCTGGAGATGACCGTGGTGGATGTGGGCCAGGGCGACAGCATCCTGCTCACCTTCCCCGACGGCAAAGTAATGCTGGTGGATGGCGGCGGCATTCCCACATTCGGGCATCACGCGCCCTCGCAGATGGACATTGGCGAGGATGTGGTGTCGCCCTACCTGTGGGACCGGTCCATCGGGCACATCGACGTGATGGCCTGTACGCACGCGCATGCGGATCACATCGGCGGGCTACCCTCGCTGCTCGCAAACTTCCATGCCAAAGAGCTTTGGACCGGCGCAAATTCCCAGAATCCCGCGTGGTGCGCGCTGCGTGATAACGCGCGCGCCCAGGGTGTGCGCATCGTGCCGCTGCATCGCGGCCAGTGCTTCCAATATGGCGGCGCGGAATTGGAAGTGCTGGCGCCAGCGCTGGACTATGTGCCGAAAGAAGCGCCGCACAACAACGATTCGCTGGCCTTCCGGGTCACCTTCGGACGCCATTCGTTCATCCTGAGCGGCGACATCGAGCGGCCCATCGAAACAGAACTGGTCGCGGAGGGCCTGGTGCGCAAGACGGACGTGCTCAAGGTGGCGCACCACGGCAGCAAGACATCCAGCACGGCGGCTTTCCTGGATCTGGCGCAGCCAACGTTCGCGGTGATCTCCGCCGGTTTTGAGAATTCGTACGGGCATCCGCACGCCGAGGTGGTCGAGCGGTTCGAAGAGCGGCGGACGGGGCTGCTGCGCACCGATCTGGATGGTCTGGTGACCGTGCGCAGCGACGGGCGGGTGCTGGAGATGGATATGGCGCGCTGGTCTGGCGCACTGGGCAGCGCCGCGGGGGAGGGGCTTCCGCGGGAATTCTAGCCGCGGCAGCCTCAATGGTCGGCCCCGGGAACAGTTCGCACGGCGATATACTCGCTATTCCACATGCGCATACGCACCATTCCGGTTTTTCTGGCCTTCCTGGCGATGGGCTTTGCCGATGCCGTCGGCCCCTTCGTGAGCCTCGCCAAAAACGAATTCCATCTCAGCAACGCAGTAGCCTCCCTGATCCCCTTCGTGGGATTCAGCATGTTCGGCCTGCTGTCCATCCCCATGGGCGTCATCCAGGACAAACGCGGCAAGAAGTTCGTGCTGATGCTGGGCTTGGTGGTGGCGCTGATCGGCCTGCTCAATGCCTCCTTCGGACTCACTTCCTTCGCGCGCTTCCTGCTCACCGTGATGCTGGTGGGCGCCGGCGCGGCCATTTTGCAGGTCTCCGGCAACCCCATCATGCGCGATGTTTCCGACCCCGGCAAATACGCGCGCAACCTGTCGCTGGCGCAATTCGTGAAGGCCATCGGATCGCTTTCCGGCCCCATCATCCCGCTGGTGGCGGCCAAATACTTCGGCGCAAGTTGGGAAGTGATGTTTCCTATCTACGCCGTCGCGCTGGTGATCGCAGTGCTTGCGGTGGCCGGCCTGCGCGTCGACGAGCGGAAGAGCGAGCATGCCGCCGCCACCGTGCGCTCGTGCCTGGCGCTGCTATCGAACGGCTACGTCCTGATGATGGTCGCCGCCATTTTCTTTTACGTCGGCGCGGAGGTCAGCGTCAGTGCCGGCATCCCGCTGTACCTGAAAGAGCGCTTCGATATCGATATCAACAAGGTGGGCCTGCTGGGCACCGGCCTGTTCTTCACCGCCCTCACCATCGGGCGCTTCTCCGGCGGCCTGATCCTCAATTGGATGGCTCCCCGGAAATTTTTCCTGGCCACCTGCGGCATCTCCGTGGTGGCGCTTTTGGGATTGTTCGTTCCCAATCGCACGCTGGCGGTGGCCAGCTTCTTTGTCGCCGGGCTGGGCTTCGCCAACATCTTTCCGCTGGTTTTCGCCATCGCGGTGGAGGCCATGCCGGAACACACCAACGAGTTATCCGGCCTGATGGTGACGGCCATTTTAGGCGGCGCGTGCCTGCCGCCGCTGATGGGCCTCGTGGCCGACCATAGCACCGTGCAGCTCAGTTTCCTGGTGCCGCTGGCCGCCATCCTCTACATCACCTGGACCGCGGCAGCCAATCGTAGCGCAGCTCGAGCGTGAAGCATCATGCAAAACTACTCCCACGACAACCGCATCGTTATGACGCTGGACGCCGGCGGCACCAACTTCGTCTTTTCGGCGATGCAGGCCAACCGCCCGGTGGTCGCCAGCTTCGCGCTGCCTTCGAGCGCCGATAACCTGGAGCGCTCGCTCGCCATGGTGCTCGAAGGCTTCCGCCGCGTGCAGTCGCAACTGCCCGCGCCGCCGGTGGCCATCAGTTTCGCCTTCCCCGCCCCGGCGGACTACTTCAACGGCATCATTGTGCGGCCGGGCAATCTGCCGGCCTACCGCGACGTAGCGCTGGGACCCATGCTCGATGACCAGTTCGGACTGCCCACCTTTATCAATAACGATGGCGACCTCTTTGCTTATGGTGAGGCGGCCTCCGGTTTCCTTCCGTATGTCAATGGCCTGCTGGAAAACGCCGGCAGTCCCAAGCGTTACCGCAATCTGCTGGGCATCACGCTGGGCACCGGATTTGGCGGCGGCATCGTGCGCGAAGGCGAGCTGTTCGTCGGCGATAACTCGGTGGCCGGTGAAATCTGGCTGGCGCGCCATAAGCTGGAGCACGATACCAACGCTGAAGAGGGCGCCTCCATCCGCGCCGTACGCCGGGTATACGCCGCGGAAGCCGGGCTGCGGTTTGAAGATGCCCCGGAGCCCAAAACGATCTACGAAATC
>Ga0302325_10014645_pt1 | contig 16688 bp, 21 predicted proteins | sample Palsa_T0_2_FD_201948 | JGI IMG/M metagenome (GOLD analysis project Ga0302325, IMG submission 201948) | Peat permafrost microbial communities from Stordalen Mire near Abisko, Sweden - Palsa_T0_2 | ecosystem: Environmental > Terrestrial > Soil > Palsa > Peat permafrost | place: Sweden: Abisko... | reverse complement strand
CCATCAGTTCGCAACCGTGATGGCCGGTCGAGCGCGGACCGTGTATTCGCTGCGACTCCATACGACCAGCACGGCGAGTCCGGTCAGCACCAGGGAGTCCGCCAGCACCTCGGCGGCCAATCCGGTGGAGAACCACCAGTAGGGCGCCAAAATCGAAACGGCACACAGTGCCCAGAGAGCCGACCGGGCCGGGCCCCGCAACGAACGTCCGCCGTCGGTCAGAAGCAGGGGCGGGATCAGCGCGACCCACACCCAGTGGTGGGTCCACGAGATCGGACTTATCAGCAGGCCGACGAGCGCGAGCGCCAGCATCGCCGCGGCTCGGTCGCCGTAGGAAAGGCGTCGATGCGCCACGTAGAAGCCCGTCAGGACAGCGGTGCCACAGAGCGCGAGCAGAATGCCGGCTTGCCCGTCCGACGGGAAGGGCCAACGGTGGAGCATCCCGCTCAGCGACTGGTTGCCGGCGGAAGCGATGTTGCCTACCCGCTTGGCGGCAAAGAGGTCATGGGCCCAATAGGTCTTCGTCGCGTCCGGCCAGAACAGCCAGGTGAGGCCCGTGGTGCCCGCTACCGCGCCGAGGCTCCGGGCCACCGCTTTCCAGTCGCGTTCGAGCAATGGCATGCCGACGAAGATCAGGGGGGTCACTTTGATGGCTGCGGCCAGGCCGACGAGCCAGCCCCTGTGTGCCTTCGGCATGACCAGCAGGTCGACGACGACAAGGCCGAGCAGGAGTGTGTTGATCTGGCCGTAGTCGAGGGTGGTCCGTACCGGCTCGACCAGAACGACCGCGAGGCTCGCCCAACCGACTGACCGGGCCACGAGGGGCCACCCACCCTGCCACCCACCGCGCCGACAGACCACGTAGACCGCAAGGGCGAGAGCCAAGATGCTGAGAGCCCAGAGAATGAACTGGGTGGCCGCGAAGGGCGCCCAGGCAAGCGGGGAGAGGGCCACGAGTGCGAACGGTGGGTAGGTGAAATGCAGATGATGGATGGTGAAGACCCCGTCGTAGGGGTTGTGGCCACCACGCCAGGAGGCGATACCGGCGCGGTAGACCTGGAGGTCGAGTCCGTAGGCCCGCCCCCAGTGCACGAGGTACAGCGCGGCGGCCACCACGAGCACACCCGTGACCACGTAGGTAAGTGAGGGGGATAGCGCGCGCCGGCTGCGGGTCGGGACCTCGGTCGTCACGCAGCAGCCTCCGTGCCGGCCCCGGTCAGCCGGGCACTCCGCAGCCTAAGCATGCCCACTGTCCGCGGTCACTGACTGTTGTAGCGCACGTCGGGAGTCCCGGCGGTCGAGAAGCTTGGAGCCGAGCGAGAACGTGGCCGCCGCATACAGCCATCCCATGAGGATGTCGATGACGAAGTGCTCTCCGGTATAGACGAGCGTGAAGGCCATACAGATTGGGTAGGCGAAGAGGAGCACCCGCTTACGTCTACTGGCGCCTTTCCAGAAGAACAGGCAGATCAACATGGGATAGGCGGCATGGATGGAGGGCATGGCGGCCACGTTGTTGTCGAACTTGTCGCCGCCGGTGAAGACGGCCGCTCCCGAATGCAGGTGGAGGTGGTCGAGGACCACTGGGATTATGCGAACCGTGTGCGGGAGGTGGTGGGTGCTACTGGCCATCCACGGCGGCATGGCCGGATAGAGGACGTAGGTGACGTAGCCGAGAAAGGTGAGCGCCACGAACAGTGGCACGAAGCGTCGGAATTTGTCGTAGTTCGTCTTCCACAGGACGGCCGCAACAATGAACGAGGCGAAGAAGTGACTCATGTAGCAGCACCAGCACAGGTAGTCCCAGACATGAAGGCCCGGTGAATACAGCCAACGTTGCAATTGAACGGTCGGATCGACGCCCAACCCGAAGACGTGGGTGTCGATCCAGACCTGTGGCCTGACGAAGGGGCCCCACAGCGTGTGGGAGGCATAGCTGCGCAGGAGTCCGTAGAGGGTCAGCACGAGGAAGAACGGCAGCCAATCCGTGACCAGTCGCCTCCACCTCACCCCGCTCCCGAGGCTGGAGACCACGAGTCCAGCCGCGACATAGATGAAGACCCAGTTGAGGGACCACGGCACGCCGGCCAGGAAGAAGTACACCACGAGGCTGGCCCCCAGCAGTGCCCAGCCGACCGTGACCCGCCGCCGACCCGGATCCGACCAGTACCGCCTCAGGCCCCGGCCGATTCTCCCGGAGGCGCTCGTGTGGCGCTCGTCGGGCGCTGGGGTCGACTCCCCCGGGCCGAGCGGGGAGTCCCCGTCGGCGGTGGTGGGGCCGCGCCTGTCGTGAATGGTCGTCATGAGCGGGTTGCCTGTCGATGCTACCGGCCCAAGCCTCGTCAGCCGAAGCGGGCGAGTCGATTACGGAGATGTGTGCGACAGGACGGCCATTCCGCCGCGACGACGGAATACATGGCGGAGTCGCGCAGCCGGCCTTCTTCCCCGGGAGCCCATGATTCGGACCAACTTCTGAGCACGCCTTCGAAGTGCGCGCCGAGGCCCTCGATGGCGCGACGGGACTTCTCATTGCGCGCATCGGTCTTGATGTCGACCCGGGCGACTCCCAGCTGTTCGAAGGCATAGGCGAACAGAAGCAGCTTGGCTTCGACGTTGATCCCGGACCGCTGCGCCGTGGCGCCGAGCCAGGTCCAGCCGATCTCGACGGCGCTCGTCTCCGGCCGATTGGGCCAGGTGCGTGGATTGCCGTACGCGGTGCAGCCCACCGCGCGTTGATCTGTCGAGCGGATCTGGGCAAACGGGATGAGTTTGCCCTCCACGGCCCGCTGGAACTGGGAGTGCAGGTAGTCGTCGATCTCGTCGCCACGGGGAACCCAGGTGAAGCCGTAGGCGCGGCGATCCTCCTCGGCCGCCCGGGCGAGATCCGCAGCATGGCGGCCCGAGAGGGGTTCCAATCGCACCAGGGCCCCGTGGAGTACCGGAACATCGCGCAACGGACCCATGGAGCCTCCTCATCGTTCCGGGTACCTGGCAGGCCTGCCGCCGGGCTGGTCGCCCGATCATTGCGGGACCAGACCCCGATCCTCTGGGTGAACGACGAAAGATACAGCAATGATGCGGGCGAGGGGCCCGTCGCCTCGTCGATGGCACCGTCAATCACGGCGGTGATTCGGGGCGATCGGCGCTGGGTCAGCCCTTGCGGCGTCAGCCGGCGGGGTGGACGAACTCCGGCTGGTCGAGGAGACGCAACCAGGTCCCGTCGGGTTGCCGGCGGACCACCTGGGCCCGCGCGCCTGCGCCATCCTTGGGAGGGGTGGAGGTGAGCGCGATGTCGCCGCATATGAGAGTCGGCAGCGGGGTCTCCTGTTCGAAGTGTGGCGAGTTCGCCAGCACCTTCTCCCATAGAGAACGGATGGCGTCACGACCGACCGTCTGGGCGCCGGGTGGGTAGGCCATGACCGCCTCCTCTTCGTAAAGAGCGGCAATGCCATCGGGGTCACCGCTGTTCGCACACTCGACGAACAGGCGGGTGAGGTCTTCTGGTTTTTGGGCCTTCTCTCTTATGGGCACCGGGGTCCTTTCGTCTAGCCGCCGCAAGGTCGAGTCTGGACCTCCAGTGGCTAGAAGTCCAACAGATCATAGGAATGACTACTAGAATATTTAGTAATGGAAATCAGGCAGCTCGAGTACTTCGTCGCCGTGGCCGAGGAGGCGAATTTCACCCGTGCCGCGGCGCGCGTCCACATCAGCCAGTCCGGTGTCAGCGCGCAGATCCGCCAACTCGAGCAGGACCTCGGCGCGCCGCTCTTCGACCGATCCGGCCGCACGGCGAGCCTGACGACCGCCGGCGCGGCTGCGCTCGGCGCGGCGCGGGCCGTGCTCGCGGCTGCGGACGCCGTGCGCCAGGCGGTAGATGAAGTGAACGGGCTCATCCGCGGTCGACTGGTGGTCGGCATGGTCACCGCGTGCACCGTCACCCCGTTGTTCGACGCTCTCGCCGCGTTCCACCTCGCCCATCCCGGGGTCGACATCACCCTGATTGAGGACAACTCTGACCGGCTCATAGAGCGCGTGCGCAGCGGCACCGTGGACGTGGCCCTCGTCGGAGCCTCCGGCACCGCCCCTGCAGGGTTGGCGGCACTGCCGATCGTCAGCGAACGACTCGTCGCCACGGTGCCCTTCGATCACCCTCTGGGCGGGCGACAACGGACCACCCTGGCCGAGATCAGTCGATACCCGATTGTGTGCATGCCCGAAGGAACGGGTGTCCGAGCCGTCTTCGACGAGACTTGCGCGGCCAACGGAATCCGGGTGGACATCGCCCTCCAGGCCAGCGCACCCGGAACGGTGGCCGACCTGGCCCTTCGGGGGCTGGGCATCGCCATCCTCTCCGAGTCGATGGCGGCGACCCATTCCGCCCGGCTCAAGTCGCTCGTCATAGGCGACGTCGACGTCCTGGCCGTGCTCGCCCTCATCTGGTCGCCGGTGCCGAGCCCTGCGCTCAAAGGATTGTTGCCCCATCTCCAGCGGACCTTTACCGGTCCGGGGACCGCCCCGATCCGCTCAGCTCCCTCCCCCGGAACGCACGACCTGGCGCAAATGGACTTCTGACGTGGGAGACGCACGGCAGGCGTGGCATGACCTCCCGCTGCCATGGCGCGCTGCATTCGAGGAGGCCTGGACCTCTTGGCGCCAAGGGTCCCTCGCGGTGGGCGCCGTCGTCACCGACGGAGAGGAGATTGTGGCGCGGGGTCACAATCAGAAGTTCCACGCCGGACCCGGTCCAATTTCGGCCACGTACATGGCCCATGCCGAAATGAACGCACTGGCCCAACTGCCGGCGCGGCGGGGAGGGGACTATTCGATCTACTCGACGTTCGAGCCCTGTTACATGTGTATGAGCGCACTCCTGTTCTATCGGGTGGATCGGGTGTGCTTTGCCTCATCCGATCCGGTGTGGGCGGGCATGCACGAGTGGCTCGGCACCGCGCCCTGGGCGACCCGCAGGGAGACTCGCCACGAGCACTTGGGTGGCGAGCTTGGCGCATTGGGGTATGTGCTGCACGTGTCCAGACTCGTCGCCATGGCGCCGCCCCATGTGATCGGAGCGCACCAGAGCGTCGCCGGCCCCTTGTTCGACCGCGCGACAGATGGCGCGGCGGTGCAGGCATTGACCGAACTCAGCGCCGCCGGCGCGGTGACCACGGTCGCCGATGTGCTCGAGCTCCTTTGGGACGAGCTCGTCGGCCTGCAGGATTAGCGACGCCGCGTCGGTCCTCGTCGATCCTCTTTGTGCTCTCGAGTCAGCCTCGCGTCGGATCGAACTCGAGAACCTGAGTGAGCCGGATGTTGTTGCCGGACGGATCCCGGAATGACGTATCGATGCCGTAGGCTTGAGGGGTCGGGGGGTCGTTGAAGGTGACCCCGCGTTCGGACAACTCGTCGTAGCTGGCCTGGCAGTCGTCGGTCTCGAGGAACAGCGTCCCACCAGCCCCCTTCGCCACCAGTTGGGCCAGTTGTGCACTGTCACCGGCGTCGAGCATGGGCGGTCCGGGAACCGGCATGAGCACCAGGCCGACGTCGTTCTGGCCGACGGGGCCGACACACAGCCACCGGAAGCTCCAGGCCTCCATGGTCACGTCGGCCCGCACCTCCCAACCCAGAACCCTGGTGTAGAAGTCGAGCGCTTCGTCCTGGTCGTGGACCCAGAACTGTGCGTTGCCGATTCTGGTCATCGCGTCCTCCTCGTTCAATCCGAAGAGGTGAGCCTAAGGGACGGTCGTGGCGGCGACTTCTCGAAACGTGCGGTTCCGGGGCCGTCCATAGGCTTGGGCGACGCAGTGGGGGATCCGGAGCCACGACTCGGCGGATGGGAACGAGGAGCGGTACGCCAGGGGCGTGAGCCCGAATACCCGGTGGAAGCTGGTGGTGAACGAGCCCACGCTGTTCCAACCGACGGCAAAGCAGATGTCGGTCACCGACCAGTCACTCGTGCGCAACAAGGCCGCCGCCCGCTCCAGGCGACGGGTGAGAAGGTACTGATGGGGCGGTTCGCCGAAGGTGAAGGAGAACAGGCGACTGAAGTGCGACGGCGACATGTGGGCCGCGGCAGCCATGTCCGCCACGGTCAGTGCCTCAAAGTACCGGGCATCGACGAGGTCTTTGGCCCGGAGTAGGTGACGGGCCACTCGCTCGGTCAGGATTCTGTCGCTATCCGATCGAGGTTCTCGACCGACCTCTCGAGCATGGCAACGGGTACAACCGGCCACGACAATCCCGAACGCATCTCCTCGGAGGCGTTGGACCAGTCGCAATAGTTCGTGACGTCGGTCTCGCCCTGACTGACGGGATCGAGGACCCAGCCGTACGTATGCCCGAATGGCGGGCTGTCCCCGAAACCGACGGTCCACTCGATCAGGCGGTCAGGAACGATCCGGGTGACGGTGTTCCGGACCTGGTACTTCTTCAGATTCGGAATATCGCCCAAGGGTTCCCGATCCATGTCCATATCGAACGTCTGGCCAACGCTCGTCAACGGTTGATCGTCAGGCGCTGCCTCGAGCATCCCGGATCCATCGATGGCAACTTGGCCGGAGGGAGTGGACACAATGTGGAACAGCTTCTCCGCCGGAGCGGCGATACGCCGAGTTGCAGACACGCGGTCGGAAGACACGGGACCTCCTGTTGGACTTGTGTGCGCTCGGATCGTATCGACTTTCAACGGCCGGCACCGCGTCGGGTCCGATCGGCCTCTCGGTGGCAACGAGTGGACGAGTGTGGGCAAGCGCATGGAGGCCCTTGCGCTCGCCCCGCTGCTTTTCGTGGTGACGCTCGGAGTCGGCTGGCTGGTCTGGTGTGTCGTCGAGTGGGCCAACGGCAGGACCCCGAGCTATCGACTTCTCGGCTTGCGCGTCGTCCGAACTTCAGATGAGCAGCCCACTCGTTTGGTCAGATCCTTCGCTCGCGGCATCATCTGTCTGGTGTTGGTGGTTCCCACCATTGCGGTCTGCTGCGTTATCGGTGTCACCTTTGTGTTTGGAGCATCGCCTCCAGAGGACCTGCTCCGGCGCCCTCGGACGGCACCGTGGGACCACATCACCGGCACAAAGGTCATTGACGAAGGCACTCAATGGAGAGGACGTCGCCCCAAGACGCAGAAGACCTTGGATCATATTGACCTGACCGGTGCTCGGCAGGCGCCAGAGGTGCAGACAAATGGACGGGTCCACCACTAGCGAGCGGTACGCGGCCTCTCCTATTCGAGCTCCTTCCAGTGCTCCCGGCCGAAGAGACGTCCGAAACGAGCGGTGAGCGACGGCCCTTCGTCATGCGCAGTATCGGGATGCAGGACCAGAGACCCCTTGGGCTCGGGAAGATTCGCAGCCTCCTCATCTGTCAGCGCGCAACGCACCAAGGTCGTTGTGATGTCCGTAATCTGGTCACGGTCGACGAATCGCAACCCGTGCTTCGTTTTCACGGCGATGCCATCGAAGAGATCAAGTTCAGGAATCTGCAGGACGTGTTCTACGGTGCCGAACTGGGTGTTGGTGGAGCTCAGCACGGCTGCGCCCTTCGGGAGAGCCTCATAGGAAATGGGACGTCCTTGATCCATCGTCGTCTCCTCAGGTCAAAACGCGGCGGAACCGACGGCGATCGTCGGCACGGCGAAAGGGTATCCCGGTGTGCGCGGTCCGAGCATGGCGCAGCCGTGTTTGGTCTCCGGCGGCTGTGCAACCCCCGGGAGCGCTCCTGGCTCTCACGGCCCCGGGCGGAACCGGACGTCACCGGCCGCTGCCGGAGGCGGCAGAATATCGGTCGATGCGCTCGATCGAACTCGATGTGGACACGTCCCGCACGCGGATAGTCGATCTGACGAGGGAATTGGAACGATTCTGCGCCGATCTCGGCGATGGGCTCGTGAGCGTGTTCGTGCCCCATGCGACGGCAGGACTGGCCCTGATGGAAACTGGCTCGGGATCCGAAGCTGATTTGCTGGCCGCACTCGATCGGCTCTTGCCACGAGATTCTCGTTACCAGCACGCCCACGGCTCGCCGGGACACGGAGCTGACCACCTGCTGCCCGCTCTGGTCAGCCCATCAACGACCATTCCGGTACTGGGGGGGCGGATAGCACTCGGCACCTGGCAGTCGCTCGTGCTGGTGGACCTCAATGTCGACAACCCCCGGCGACATGTGCGATTCAGCTTCCTCCCGGCCTAGTCGAACCCTGCAACCCATTCGGCAGCGAACGAAGACCCCGAGTTCAGCGCCCGTCCGCCCACGCGGCCATGTCGGCCATCAGGTGCCCCGCGTCGTTCGGCATATCGGCGCCGAACTCCCGGTAGAGGCAGCCAACGTTGACGACGACACGTTCATCCTCGCTCCAACCGGAGTAGGGGCCGAGGTCGATGTCGCGGGCTGCATCGGCGGCGGTCATGCCGATGTCGAAGCGCCGCCGGGCCTCAACGCTCAAATACTCGAAATATCCCTTGAGGTCAGCAACTGCGGCGGGTTCAGCGAGAGGGCCATGACCGGGAACGACCACCACCGGTTCCAGGGCCAGTATCCGATCGCACGCCGCGATCCAGTTGGATAGCGGGCCGGCCCACACGATCGGGTGGCCGCCATGGAAGAGGATGTCCCCGGTAAAGACCACCCCGTCGTCAGGTAGGTGGACGATCACGTCGCCCGCCGTGTGCGCCGGTCCGACCTCGAACAGGCTGACGCGACGATCCCCGACAGCCAGCTCGAGCTCGCCGGAGAAGGTGCGATTGGGAAACGCGGCCTCGATTCCCTCGAAGTCGAACGGCCCGAACACGCGAGCTAAGAACGCCCCGCTCTCTCCCATGTCGCGGGCGCCTTTCATCAACTGGGCAAAGCGATCGGGTGGGAGTTCGAGCATTTCCGCCGCGGCGCGGGCGGAAGCGACGATCTCAGCCCCCGCGACCAGCGAGTTACCGTACCAGTGGTCGCCGTTGGCGTGCGTGTTGACGAGAGCTTCGATGTCGTTCGCCGCCGGCGTGGTCCGGCGCATGGCGTCGAGCATCTCTCCAGTCAGTTTCAGGTCGAACAGCGTGTCGACCAGGAGCGACCGGTCGCCGTCGGTAATCAATCCGGCGTTGGACCATCCCCACCCGCCATCGGGCTGCAAGTAGGCCCACACCCCGTCGGCCACCTCATACATCCCCTTCTGGTAGTTCATCGCCCGTACCGTACCGCTCCACCGCTGCGCTCCGCTCCCGTGGACCACCAGGGACCCGTGGGCCTGTCGGCGTCGTCGCAGCTTCCTGCGAGATACTGGTTGTGATGTCCTCAGAAGCGGAACCACCCGGTTATCGATCAGAGAACCCCGACGAGGATGGCGCCAACGTCTATTGGGAGGTGCCCGGAACCGTTCGTTCGGGTGCCCCTGCTTCAACGCAGGGCTCCGGTGCCGAATTTCCCCAGGCGGTCGGTGAACGTGACGACCCGTGGGAAGACCCCGTCGATGTACTGATCACCTCCGAAGAACTGCTGGAATCGGGAATACCGGACGGCAAATACGTCGCTCTCGCTCCTGGGCAGGAACTCAAACTCACCTCCAGATTGGACTTTCACGAATCGCATCGACAAGCCATTTTCGTCGGTCGGGGAGAATTGGTGGTCCAAGACCACGTGCATGGATTTCACACCCGACATTTCAGGCTGCCGAACAATCACTCGCCCGGGAGGCAATCTCCCACCGTTACGAGAATTGTCGTGGCCAATATCCGCAAGAAGGCTATCGGATGGAAGAGCTTGGGGACCCATCTGATCTTATTTTTCGACGGTGGGAACCAGGTGGTCACTCGTCTCGACAGCTCAGTCGAATATGGACAGAACAGCGAGAATACTTGGGAGTTCCACTTGGATGCTCTGGCGCAATTGTGCTCGGCCGGAGGGATCGCTTTCGAGTCGGAATCCTTCGATACGGCGCAACAGTTCCTCGCCGGGAGACCTGAATGGGCACCCCCGAAATTGGAATTCGAGGTAGACCATCTACCCGAGGAACGCGTCCGCGAGTGGGGATTGGCCGTCGCTCTGGCGCTGCCAATTTCGTTCGCACTCCTCGCCGTGCTTGGTGGCGCTCTCTTATGGTTCGGCCCGGTTGGGTGGGCGATCGAAGCTCTCGAAGCAGTGGGGACGCTTGTGGCGGTCGTGCTCACCGTCTGGAGTCACAGCAGATGGCGCATGGCGCGATCTCTGAGGAAGCACGCCACCTCGGGAACCGCTGATCCGGTAACCCCGGCCCGGGCGGACGGAGGCAGGGAATCCCGCCGCCCTCGCTAACGTTGGGCATGAAAGTTGACGATTACGACAGCCTCATTCTGTTTGTCGGAGACCTCAGCGCCGCCAAGGCGTTTTACGTCGGGACGCTTGGTCTTCCGATCCGTTCCGAAGATGACATCATCGTCGTCGTCGTCGGCGGACCCTCGGGACGAATCGTCCTGCATCGGAACGACCGCGGTCACGATGAGAGAGGAATCTTTCCTGCGGGTACGACAGCCGGGGCAGCATCGGTGCGCTTCAACGTGGAGGACCCCGACGAATGGGAGGAAGAAGCGAGACGGGCGGGAGTGCCGGTTCTCTGGCCCACCCAGGAGGCCACATGGGGACGATTCGTGGTTGTGGCCGACCCAGATGGTCGACCCGTTGCGCTGGCCAAGATGAACACAATGTGAGCCGGCAATCTTGCCGCATCCCTAAGCGCAACTCACCTCGCTCGAGAGGACTTTGGTCGCTGAGGTCCAGGGCACAATTACCTGCGGGTGATTCGGTCGTGCCCACTACTAGGCTCAGCCTATGTTCGAGCGCTTCACCGACCGCGCCAGGCGAGTCCTCGTCCTGGCACAAGAGGAAGCGAGGCTACAAAACCACTCCTACATTGGTACCGAACACATCCTGCTCGGACTCATCCATGAGGAAGAGGGAATCGCAGCCCACGCGTTTCTACGGTGCGGTATCACGGTCGAGACCGCGCGGCGCGCCGTAGAGGAAACCGTTGGTGCGGGAGCAGAACCCCCGGGAGGGTCGCCGCCGTTCACGCCGCGCGCCAAGAAGGTTCTGGAACTTTCTCTCCGCGAGGCGCTGCAGCTTGGTCACAGCTATATCGGGACGGAACATCTACTGCTCGGCTTGATCCGTGAAGGTGATGGTGTTGCGGTTACGATCATTCAGGACCTCGGGGTGGAACTGGGACAGCTTCGCCAAGAGGTCGTCGCTCTCATGTCGGGTACTACGGAGGACCTCGGGGAAGAAGGCGAGCTCAGGACCCCGGCTGTGCACGCCGGCCCACCCCGCTGCCCCCGCTGTCGCGCCGGACTGTCCGAAGAGGCTCGGTACAAGGTGGTCGATGTGCCGGCAGATGATCCTGAATCGGACGAGGGTGTGGTATCGGTCACGGTGATCTACTGCAACAGATGCGGCACCGCCCTCGGGACCGCCTGAGCGCGGTAACGGCGATCGCGGAGATCCGGGCGGATAGCGGATTACCCCGGAGGGATTTAGCAGCCGGTTCAGCTCAGTATGAACTTTTCCACCGCATTGGCAAAGCCCTCGTTCTGGTTGGTCGTGGTTACCCGACGGGCCGCTCGTTGTACCTCGGTGGAGGCGTTCCCCATCGCAATGCTCAGCCCCGAGTGGGCGAACATCAAGACGTCGTTTGGCATGTCGCCTATTGTGGCGATCTCCGAGGTCGGTACGGAGAACCGGGCGGAGAGGAACTTCACGACGCTGCCCTTGTTGGCGTCTGGGTGAGTGACGTCGAGGTAGTAAGGCTGTGACTGCGCTGCCGTGACCGTGTCCCCGAAATGCTCCCTTGCGGCCTCTGTGGCGCGGTCCATGGCCACCCGATCGTCGCTAACTCCTACGATTTTGGCCACGTCATCATAAAGGTCGGCATAGCTCGTCACCAGAGTGGGTTGGAACTTGACGGTATCGGCTTCCTGCTTGACGTGGGGTCCAGCAGGATCCTGGACGTACCAGTCGGCGCCCCGGTAGATCCACGTAACCAGACCAAAGGACTCAATGAGTTCGAGAGCCGGAGCCACCCGGTCGCGCGGAATCACCTTCTGCTCGATGACGGTCATGTCGGGCTCGACGATCAACCCTCCGTTGAAGGCGGCAATCGGGGTCGTGATTCGGAGGGGCTCTATCAACATCGACATTCCCCGAGGCGGCCGTCCACTGGTCACCGCGAACAGCACTTTTGCTGCATCAAGTGCGTGCACCGCATCGATGGCTCGCTGGGTAAGTACTTTTTCCTGAGTAACCAGGGTGCCGTCGACATCGGCGACGAGGAGCCGGATGGAGTGATTGGACATGGAGCCAAGTGTATGTTTCGGGGTGTCGGTCGGAAGCGAACGGGGAATAGGACGGCTCAGGAGAGAGACGGTGAGTCGGATGCGAGCGAAGCAGACGTGGCGTTGGTGTTCCGGGTCGGGGTTCTTTGCCCCCGTGATTGCGCTCGTCCTGGTAGTTGTGGTCGTCGCGCCGTCCGGCGCGAGCAGCCCGGCTCCAGCCACCGAGGCGTTTCCTGGCGCGGCGGTGCCAACCGGCTCGTGGCCGTACCCGAACGGAGACGTCGCCAACACAAGGAATGCCCTGGACTCATCGATCTCGGCGGCGAACGTATCCGGGCTTCGGGAGGCGTGGACGTTCAAGCTGGCCGGCAAGGCACAGACCGCCGTCGGCTCGCTGACCGCTCCGCCGGTCGTGGCGGCCGGCGTCGTGTATCTGCAGGACGAAGACGCCAACGTCTACGCGCTGGCGCTCGCCACCGGCAAGTTGATGTGGGAGTACGAGGTGAACCTCCCGGAGAAGAGCGGGCCCGGGCCCGACGGGGTGGCCGCCTCGGGCGGGGCGGTGTACGGGGACTCGTCGACCTCGGTCTTCGCGCTGAGCGCCGCCACGGGCAAGGCAGTCTGGGTGGACCGCCACCTATTGAAAAGCGGCCAGGGGGCGTTCGAGATCCAGCCGCAGGTGGCGGACGGGCGGGTCTACCTGGCCAGCGCCTACGGTTCGGATCCCGGCGGCGGTGTGCTGATGGCGCTCAGCGCGGCCACGGGCCGCCTGTTGTGGAGGTTCAACACAGTTCTCGGCCAAGAAAAGGGCGTGAAGGCACTCGGTGTCGGCTCGGGCGGTGCCTGGGAGACGCCGCTCGTCGGGAGTGACGGATCGGTGACCTTCGGCATCGGGAACCCGTACCAGAGCATCGGGTCGGCGATCGCCCATCCGTCGAGGCAGCTCTACACCGACAGCGAGGTGAACCTGGACGCGGCGACCGGGAAGCTGCGCTGGTATTACCAGGCCGTGCCGGACGACTTCGCGGACCACGACCTGCAGGCGTCGCCGATCTCGGCTTCACTCGGCGCAGTTCCCGTGATCATCACGGGCGGCAAGATGGGGTACGTCTACGCGCTGAACGCACAATCTGGTGCGCTGCTGTGGAAGACGCCAGTTGGCGAGCACAACGGGCACGACAACGACTCGCTGCTCGCGCTGTCGCACCAGATCCGGATCGAGTACCCGTACACCGTGGAGCCCGGATCGCTGGGTGGAATACTGTCGAACATGGCCGTGGCGGACGGGAGCGTGTACGTGGCCACCATTGATCTTCCGATCACCTTCACCGGCCCGAACGTGGTCGACGGCGACAAGGCCACCGGTACAAAGGCCGGTGAGGTGGAGGCGCTCAGCCTCGCCACCGGCACGGTCGAATGGGACACCAAGGTCCCCTCACTTCCGCTCGGCGCGGCCACGGTCTCCAACGATCTGGTCTTCACCACGCTCTACAGCGGTGCTCTGATCGCCCTCAATCGCGGCACCGGCGCGATCGTCTACCAGCACCGGCTGCCCGCCGCGACGAATTCACCGATCGCCGTCTTCGGCAACACGGTGCTGGTCCCGGTGGGTGGCCGCCAGACGGCGAGTGGGACCAGCAGCAGTGGGAAGCCGCAACTGGTTGCCTACGCCGTTCCCTGACGCGTCCGGCCTACCGACTCGGCCTATCTGTGGGTCGATGACTCGGCCGTACTCGCGCACGAGTGGCTCGGCGTCGGAGTTGACTCGCCGATCGACTGACCGGGTGCCTCAGGCCGCAACCTCGGCGACCACGACGGATACGTTGTCGCGACCTCCGTGAGTGATGGCCCAGTCGATCAAGTTGTCAACGACTGTGGCCACGTCTCCGCCTCCCGCCATGGTGCTCGCGATCTCCAGACTGGACAACTCGTTGAACAGCCCGTCACTGCAAACCATGATTCGGTCTCCCTGGTCGACGGCAATAGTTGCGCAGTCGATCTCGACATCAGGCCCCACACCGAGCGCTCGAGTGAGAACACCGTAATAGGGGTGGTCAGCTACCTCCTCCTCTCGCAACTCTCCACGCTCGACGAGATCGGCCGTCACGCTGTGGTCCCGTGTCAGCTGGTGTAGCGCACCCCCGTGCCATAGGTAGGCCCGGCTATCGCCGACATTGACGAGTGCGAGCGTTCCGTCTGTAAGGAGGCCGACCGCACAGATTGTGGTGCCCATGCCCTCCAAGCCAGGTTGTGCGAAGGCCCGGTCCCGGATCGCCCAGTTCGCCGCACGTATCGCCGCTTCGAGCTCGTCCACTGATTGGCCTGTGAAGGATGCAGGAACCAGACCCGCAACCACATTCGCTGCGAGTTCTCCCCCGGGATGTCCCCCCATCCCATCGGCGACGAGTGCAAGACAATCACTGCTGACGATGACATCTTCGTTGTTCTCACGCCGCCGCCCGATATCAGTGCGGCCTGCAGTGCGCAGTCTCGTCATGAATCTCTCCTTGGAACGTGCGTCGACGATTCGAAACGAAGGGTCCTCGTTGGCCGCGAGAAGCTGGCGGGCCATGATGAGGGCCTCCTGGCGGTGGTTCGCATCGGTCTCGAGTTGTCTCGCCCAGGCGCCGAGCTGTTCTTGGGATGGCTGACGCAAGAAGGCCCGGATATCGGCGAGCGGCACGCCCGCGTGACGGAGCGCATCAATCACCAGGGCCTCCGCCAACTGACCCGGCGAGTAATAGCGATACCCTGACCCCGGGTCCACCGCTGCGGGGGCGAGGAGCCCCTCTGTCGCGTAGGTCCTGAGCCGCTTCGGTGAGAGACCAGAGCGCTCCGAGAACTCACCTATTGCCATGAGGTCGTCCACACCATGAAGCTTGAACCCTTCCCAGTGGTCAGAGTCAAGTGGGATGATGGAGGGCAGGTCGGAGCAGCGTGACTGAATCTCAGGCGCCGGTCGCCTCGTAGTCCTTGACCCGTGCCTTCATCAGTGCCTTCAGGAGCTGGGTCGGCAGCTCGCGATCGTAGGGGAGCTTGATGAAGCCCTCGCCGGCCTCATAGCCGGCAGCTTCAACCGCGGCCTTGTGGCTACCGAAGAACGGGGGGGAGAACCGCAGCGAGCAGTGCTTCTTGAAGTTCTGAAGCATCCACAGGTTCGCCTTCTCGCCGCGGACATACATCGGTAGGTTCCATTTCAGTTCCTCCCGCGCCTCCGGATCGGCATCGAGACTCAACTTCCTCAGGATTTCGAGGTGCGGGCGCTGCACGGCACTCAGTTGTGCGAAGAAATCGTCGACGTTTTCCCGCTTGGGCATCGGCACGGCGCCAGCGTAGCGCCTGTCCCGTGGCAACGACATCGCCACAGACGGCCGTTGCCAAGAGGGGTGCTAGCACCAGTGGCTGGAGGCCTGCCTCCCGGATTCTCAGGTCCGATACCCGTAGGTACCATTGCCGTACCGGGTGTCTGCACCGCTGGACCAACAGGACGGCAGTGAGAAAACTGGGGCTGTTTGCGACCAATTCTGCAGGAGCTCCGATTCACATCTGCGAGATGAAGTGCGCGGCCGCGAAGGCAGCGAGGTTTCGTGGAGTAAAGCGACTCATGTTAGAAATCGTGCATGGCGAAGCCATCGACGCGGCTCGTGCTGATCTGTGGGCTGCCAGCCTCGGGCAAGTCGACACTCGCTCGTCAGCTCGCACTCGAAATCCCCGCCGTCAGGTTGGACAAGGACGGGTGGGCGACTCAACTGGGCGCCGATTTGTGGGATGACGAATTCCGAGTGCGCCTCGAACGCCAGCTGTGGGTTCTTTCCCAGGATCTCCTCGGCCGGGGCCAGAGCGTGATTTTGGAGTGGGGCCACTGGGCGCGAGTTGAACGGGATGAGAAACGACTCGGGGCGCGAGCTCTGGGGGTTGGAGTCGAGCTGCGCTACCTCGATGCTCCCTTGGAGGAATTGATCGAGCGAGCTGAACATCGCAATGCGTCGGTCGAGTGGACGGCCGCGCCCATGACCCGGGCTCACTTTGAAGAGTGGGCAACGATCTTCCAACCTCCCGACGAGGAGGAGATCCTTTTGTTCGACCAGCCCGTTGCCGAACGTTGATTATCGATTCGGATCGTGCGGCCTGACCGGAAGGCAGGTCATTGTGACGCGAGCAAGAACTGAAATATCCACGATCGCCCATGTGACTCTGACAGTCAGTGATCTCGACCGCAGTGTCCAGTGGTACGAACGACTCTTCGACGTGAAGCTGTTCGTGGACGGAACCCCCGGACGAACCATTTCGTCGAGCGGTCTGGCTTGTCGGAGGTCAAACCCTGGTCGGGCTTCATCAGTTTCCTGACCCCTCCGACATCTCTCCTTTCGACGAACGTCGTGTTGGTCTGGATCACCTGGCGTTCGC
>Ga0302325_10014644_pt1 | contig 16688 bp, 17 predicted proteins | sample Palsa_T0_2_FD_201948 | JGI IMG/M metagenome (GOLD analysis project Ga0302325, IMG submission 201948) | Peat permafrost microbial communities from Stordalen Mire near Abisko, Sweden - Palsa_T0_2 | ecosystem: Environmental > Terrestrial > Soil > Palsa > Peat permafrost | place: Sweden: Abisko... | reverse complement strand
GCCTCCGCCTGCAGCCTGCGTCCCCTTCTGGGGGTACACCGTCTCGCCGCGCGCGAGCATGGCGACAAAGCCCGCAATCCGTCTGGCACGTGTCTCGGCCCGTTTGGCCGTGCCGATGCGGTAGAGCACGGCGTAGCGATTCTGGCTCGTCAGGTTCCCGAACATGGTCTGGGCCTCCGGCTCGGCGGCGAGTGCAGCGGCCAGATCGGCGGGAACGGCGATGCGCGCGGCGCCGGCGTAGGCTGCCTCCCAGCGGCCGTCCGCAAGCGCCTGCTCCATCTGGGCGATCCCGGCCGGGTGCATGCGGCCCTCGCTGCGCAGGCGCTCGGCGATCTCGACATTGCGCTTCGACCACGCGCTGCGCGCGCGCCTGGGCGTGAAGCGCTGGCGGAAGGTGGTCTCGGAACGGCGCCCGACCTGTCCATCGATCCAGCCGTGGCAGAGCGCCTCCTCGAGCGCCTCCTCGTGGCGGAGGACCGTCGGGGTGATCGTCCCCTTCTTCGCGAGCACCAGCCACACCCCCCGCTCTCCATGGTGTGCGGCGAGCCAGGACCGCCAGGCGGCAGCGTCGGGAACGATCAGTTCCGGCAGGTCGGCGCTCACGCCGGGGTGAGGTCGACGGTCGGGCGCCCGGGCCGGGCGGGGTCGAACGAGCGGCGGGCGACCGTCCACAGGAGAACCTCGCGGCCGCGTCTCAGCTCGGCTCGCCTCCGGCCCGGCGTGGACACGGCCTCGCCTCTGACGCGCCGGCGCGTCCGCGCCGACCCATCGGCCCCGTCGGGCGACTCAGTTCGGCCAATGCGCGACGGGGTAGGACGAGACGGGGACGACGACGTCGTTTGCGAACTTGTCGTGCCAGGTCTGTCGCTCCTTGTCCCAGAGCATCCAGAAGTAGCCGAGAAAGATCGGGATGGTCGAGACGATGCGGCCGAAGTAGCGGATCACGGCTCGACCAAAGCCGATCGGGCCGCCTGTGCTGAAGTCGATGACCCGGATGCCGAGCGCACGCTTGCCGACCGTCTGGCCGGAGCTGCTGCCCTCCAGGTACCCGAAATAGGCGATCCCGATCGCCAGGGCGAGCAGAGAGCCGGCACGGCCTACGCCGATGTCGAGCAGGACGTTGACGACGCCGAGCAGGATGCCGTCGAGGAGCGCGGCCGCCAGCCTGCTCCAGAAGCCGGCCCGAGGGCCGCTCGGGCCGCTCGCCTGCGCGTAGGCGGGCTGGGGCAGCGAGGGGGGAGCGGGGAACTCGGCCATCGGCGTCCCTTTCGCTAGCTGCGGGAGGAGCGCTGGAGCTCGGCGAGCCGGAGGGCGGGAGCCGCGAACGCCACCGTGGGCGCGGGAACAGGGATTCGCGTCGGGCGCAAGCGGCGCCGGCGGAGTGCGATGGGCGCGGCGGCGGGGCCGCCGGCGATGGCAGCGAGCGCCCGGCCGAGATGGAGCCGCACGGTCGCCTCGCGGCTGGTGGTCTTGCCGCCGAGCGGGCAGGGGACGGGCGTGCGGCGCCGCAGAGGCACGCGACGGCGGGGCGCCCCGGGGATGGACGGAGGCATGCCCGCGGCCGGCGCCACCCCCACGCGGCTTCTCCGCACGTCGTGAGGATCCAGGACCGGCGTCGAGGCGAGCATCGACGACGACGCTAACAGGTTCCGCGGCCAGACGGCCCGCTGCGGGCGCGGCCGTCCTCGCGATCGGCACCTGTCACTCCTGCATCGCGTCGGGGAGCGCCGCCTGGGTCTTGGGCGGCGTCGATCGGTCTCGTCGGCGAGCAGCACCTCGAGGATCACGATCGTGATCGACCGCCGCGAGCGCCTCGCCGCTGGCCTCCTCGCCGCGCCCTGCGAGCGTTCAAGGATCCCGCGAGCGCGTCGAGGTATGCGGTGCGGGCCGGGGCGGCGGACGCTCGTTGGCCTGATGCGGTGCGGGGCGGCGGCCGCTCGCGAGCATCCGCGTCAGCGCGGCGGCGAGGAGCGCGGATGCGAGCCACCAGCGGGCGGGGACGGCGGCGTAGTCGCCGCCGGCAGTCCGAGCTTCCGCCACGCGAGCTTGCGCGATACCTCCAGGGTCTCGCCGCTGCCGCGTGGACGGAGGGCGGGCGCTGCCGCGACTCGCCAACCATGCAAATCGCCTCGCCGGGGACTCCGACCGTAGCGGCGAGCTCGCCGCCGCCGTCCGCGGACGCGACCGGGGCGTTCACCCGCGACGGGCAGACGGCCGCCGCGTCGGCCGGCCGGTCGAGGAGGCCGCTGCGGGCCGGCGTGCGGCGTTCCCGCTCCCGGCCCGCGCTCAGCGCTCCTCGGCGAGGAGCTCCATGAGCAGGCCGTCGTGCCATCCCCGCGCGCCCGTGTCGCGCTCGTAGCGGTGCATGACCCCTACGCGCCTGAAGCCGGCCTTCTCGTAGGCGCGGATGGCCGCCGTGTTTCCGAGCGCGGGGTCGATCGTGATGCGGTGGTGGCCGCGCTCGGCGATCAGATGGACCACCACGCGTCGCACCGCCTCGCTGCCGAGGCCGCGGCCGTGCAGCCCGGGATCGAGGAAGACGTCGATCGACGCGTGCCGGTACCTGGGCTCGAGCTCCTCGTTGAACTGGATCAGGCCCGCGACCGCGCCGTCGACCTCTATCGTCAGGCGCGTCGCCGACGGGTCGTCCGTCCACGGGAAGCCGGCGGCGGGCTCATCCCACCAGCGGGTGACCTCGGGTGTCCGGTGGATGCGCAGGAGCTCGGCCTCGTCGGCCTCGCGCAGCGGCCGGAGGACGAGGTGGGGCCGTCGGCTCGTCCCCGGCGGCGGCCCGTCGTGGCGGGCGCCGGTGCTCGGCTCTCGCCCGGGCGTGCGCTTCCTGCCCAAGCAGCCGGCGGCCGCGTCAGCCCCCGCGCCGTCGCTGGCGGCAGCCCTCACCGGGCGAGGCGTCCGACGAGCGACGAGGCCGCCGAGACGCCGAGCACCACCGCGAGCGCGAGCACGCCGAAGTCGAGCGGCAGGTGGGCGTGGGAGTGGAGCAGGAGCCCGCGGAGCGCGTCGACCTCGTAGCTGAGCGGATTGACCCGGCTCAGCACCTGCAGCCAGCCGGGCATGATGCTCACGGGGTAGAGGGCAGACGAGGCGAAGAAGAGCGGCATCGTGATCATCTGTCCGATCCCCATCAGCCGGTCGCGGCGGAGCACGAGGCCGGCGATCGTCATCGAGAGGCAGGCGAAGAAGGCCGCGCCCATCATCACGATCGCGAAGGCGCCGAGGATGCGCAGCGGGTTCGCGCTCAGGCTCACGCCGAGGATCGCCGAGAGCACGAGCACGACGACGACCTGGGTCATCGACCTGATGCCGGCCGCGAACGCCTTGCCGAGGATGAGCGCCGAGCGCGGCGTCGGGGTGACGAGCAGCTTGGTGAGGACGCCGGCGTCGCGCTCCCAGATGATCTGGATGCCGTAGAAGATCGCCACGAACATGCCCGACTGGGCGATGATGCCGGGCGCGAGGAAGCTCAGGTAGGGGACCTTGCCGGTCGGGATCGCGTGCAGGCGGTTGAACGTCTCGCCGAAGATCACGAGCCAGAGCACCGGCTGCACGGCGCGGGTGAGGATTTCCGTGCGGTCATGGCGGAGCTTCTGCACCTCGACCAGGCAGAACGTGGCGACGCGGCTCGGGAACTGGCGCCAGATTCCCGGATCCGGGGCTGCGAGGGTGCTAGCCAAGGCGACCTGCGGTGCGGCGGGTCGAGCGCGTCTCGCGCATGCCCCGCCTGCTCTCGCTCCCACCCTGGAGGGTGTCGCCCGTGTGGTGGCGAAAGACGTCGTCGAGCGTCGCGCCGGGGCCGATGGCCGCCTTCAGCTCGTCGGGGGTGCCGAGCGCCCGGACCTGCCCGAGATGCATGAGCGCGACGCGGTCGCAGAGGAGGTCGGCCTCCTCCATGTAGTGGGTCGTGAGCAGCACGGTCATGCCCGTCGCCGCTCGCATCTCCGCCACGCGCTCCCACACGCCGTCGCGCGCGACCGGATCGAGACCCACCGTCGGCTCGTCGAGGACGAGCAGCTGGGGCCTGTTGACGAGCGCCTGGGCGAGCTCGAGCCGTCGGATCATCCCGCCCGAGTAGGTGCCGGCGATGCGGTCGGCGACATCGCCGAGGCCCATCGCCTCGAGCGCCGCGGCGACGCGCGCCTTGCGTTCGGCGCGGGGCATGTCGAACAGGCGCGCAAACCAGGTGACGTTCTCGCGACCGGTCAGCGCCGCCTCGATCGAGAGCTGCTGGGGGACATAGCCGAGGCGCCGCCGCACGGCCATGGGCGAGCTGCGGACGTCGTAGCCGAGCACCTCGACGTGCCCCTCCTGGATCGGGAGCAACGTGTTCAGCACTCTGATCGTCGTCGTCTTGCCGGCGCCGTTCGGACCGAGCAGCCCGAACACCTCGCCCTGCTCGACCCGCAGGTCGACACCGTCGACGGCGATGTTGTCACCGAAGCGGTGGCGCAGGCGCTGGCAGAGAAGCGCTGGCTGCCCGGCGCTCGCGGGTGCCGCCGCAGCCCGTGGGGCGGGCAGGAAGGCGACGGCGCGCTCGCGCTCAGCCATCGAGACCCTCAGCCATCGAGACCCTCCTGATGGGGAAGCCGCACGGCGAGCCGCGCAAGCACGGCGACCGCGTCGCGCAGGCCTCTCCGGTCGGCCGCACGGAGCTCGGCCATCGCCGCCGAGAGGACGGCGACGCGTCGGTCGCGAAACGCATCGACCTTCTGCTGCATGTCCGCGGTGAGCTCGAGGCGCGCGACCCGGCGGTCGTGGGCGTCCGCGCTGCGGCTCATCAGGCCGGCCTCGGTCAGCTGGCGCACGAGCGTGCTAACGGTGTTCGGGGCAAGCCGGAGCTCGTCGGCGGCCTGCGCGACCGACACGCCCGGGCGGCGCCGTACGAGGCGCACCAGGTCGACCTGCGAGGCGGTGAGCGTCGAGAGCTCGACCGGGCGGCGGGCAAGGAGCCGCCCGCTCCTGCGGATCGAGGCCATCGTCGAGAGCAGCTCGTCGGCGAGCGCCGCGAACTCGGCGCCGCCGCGGGTCGCGGCGTCGCGCGGGGCCGGCAACGAAGAGAGGTCGAGAGCGGACACCTGACCCATTGTACCTCTGAGTCAGAGGTATTCGCGGCGATCGGGCAGACCGCTCTCCCGGCCCGCCGGGCTGTCCGGGCTACGAGCTCGCGGCCGGCGCCGCCGCGCCTCGCACCGGCGTTCGCGAAATCGACGGGAGCGGCCGGATGTGGCAGACGCGTCCGCCCGTGCCCGTCCCCGTTGCGCATGGGCATGCGGCTCGGCGGCCGCGCGCATCCGATCACCGAGCCCCGGGCGGCCGCATCGGGGGCGGCCGGCGCAGCAGCGCGCACCGCGAGGACCGGATCAGCTTCGGGGCGGCGAAAAGGGTCGCCCCGGGGCTCGAGCCGGGAAGCGGTCCTCGCCCAGCGGCCCCGTGACGGAGACCTCCGCGGAGGGCCGTCTCGTGCCCGGAGGTTCGCAGGCGAGGTCAGAGCGGAGCGGGCGCGGCGCTCGCGGCGGGCTCCGTCTCAGGCACCGGGGCCCGCTGGCGGCGGCTCGGCGTCGGGTCGCGGCTGCTGGCTGCGCAGCTCGCTCAGCTCGCTGCGGCGGCCGAGCCGCGAGCGGCGTCGCCGTCGCCAGACGAGCCCGCCCGCCTGATCGAGCAGGACGGCGACGAGCGCCGTGGTCAGCAGGACGACGATCAGCGACACGTTGAGGTGCCAGGCGAGGTAGTGCAGTCGCACCCGGCGGCTGTTCTGAACGATCGCGACGATGACCGCCGCGACCACGACGAGCGCGGCGCCGAACGTCCACCAGACGCCGAGTCCGCGCGCACCGCTCGTCCGGCGGCGCACGAGCCGCTTGCCGGGCATCGTGAGCCCCGCGCCCCGGCTGCTACGCGCCGCTCGCGGGGGACGGGCTCGTGGCCTCGGGCGTGGCGGCCGGCGGCTGCCCGCTCTGCTCGACGTCGTGGTGCGGTGCGGTGGTCGTCGCTGCAGGGGCGCCCTTCATCCCCAGTGCCTTTCCGAGTCGTGCGGTGAGATCGCTGAAGTAGGTCATCCTCGGATCCTCCTGAACGGTTCCCCGGCGAGGGTTCCCGCCTCGGGTGCTACGGCGAGACACTATATACGAAAGCGGTATCGTGTATTCTGTATCGCGAAAACGATGTCGCAGACAACGATCGAACGGAACGCGCCCGAGCGCCCCCCGGCGGACTTCGCCTTTCTCACAAACCACGGCAAGACGCTGCTCCTGATCGCGCACGATCTCCGGATCCGCATGCGCGACATCGCCGCGGTGCTCGACATCACCGAGCGCGCCACCCAGCGCATCGTGGCCGATCTCGCGCGGGCTGGCTACCTCGTCCGCCAGCGCGACGGCAGGCGCAACCGCTACAGCCTGAGCACCGACCTCCCGCTCGGGTTGCCCACCCAGCGCGACATCGACATCCGCGCCCTGCTCGCCATCCTGCCCGCGCACGACGAGCCTGCCCGGGCCGCGGCGCCCTAGCGGTCCGGGGCGGGCGCGGGTCGTGGACATCGGTCGGGGGAGTGCCTCGCGGAGGCGGGCGAGGTGCCGGTGACCCTGGCCTCGGCGCGGTTCGACGGTCTGGTGATCGCGAGCAACCGGCTCCCCGTCGTCGTCTCTGTGAGCGACGGTGAGGTGGCGCTCGACCCGAGCAGCGGCGGTCTGGTCGCGGCGCTACGGGCGAACCCGCAGCCCCATCTCTGGGTCGGCTGGCCGGGCACGGTCGTCCCCGAGGAGCTCGAGCAGTCGGTGAGAGAGGCGCTCGCCGTCGAGAGCTGCCTGCCCGTGTTCCTGAGCGACGACGACGAGCGGGACTTCTACGATCGCATCTGCAACGGTGCGCTCTGGCCGCTCTTTCACTACTTCGTCGACCGCTTCGGGTTCACCGACCAGGCCTGGCGCACCTACGTCGCGGTCAACGAGCGCTTCGCCGACACGATCGCCGAGCTCTCGGCGCCGGGGTCACAGGTCTGGGTCCAGGACTTCCACCTCGCCCTCGTGCCCGAGGCGCTGCGGCGGCGGCGCCCCGACCTCGCGATCGGATTTTTCCTCCACGTCCCCTTTCCCTCCTCGGAGATCTACCGCCTGCTGCCCCCACGAAGCGCGCTGCTGCGCGGGATCCTCGGCGCCGACTACGTCGGCTTCCACACCGGTGACTACGCGCGCCACTTTCGCTCGTCCTGCCTGCGCATCCTCGGGCTCGACTCGGAGCCGGACACGATCGAGCACGACGGCCGGCTCGTCGGGATCGGCGTGCATCCGATCGGCGTCGATGTCCGGTCCTTCCGGGAGACGCTCCGGGCCCCTGAGACGGCGATCGCCCAGGCCGACCTCGAGCAGCGCTACCAGGGCAAGCGGCTGGTTCTCGGCGTCGAGCGTCTCGACTACACCAAGGGGATCCCGCAGAAGCTCGCGGCCTTCGAGCGCTTCCTCGAGGGGGACCCCGAACGCGCCGAGACGACGACGATGCTCCAGGTGCTCGTCCCCTCGCGGCTTCAGAGCGCGGAGTACCGCGATCAGCGCGACGAGATCGAGGGGCGCGTGGCCCACGTGAACGGGCGCTTCGGCCAGCCGGGTCGCACGCCGATCGAGTATCTCCACCGGCGCGTCTCGGCCACCGAGCTCGCACTTCTCTATCGCCGCGCGGACGTGATGATGGTGACTCCGCTCCGCGACGGGATGAACCTCGTCGCCCAGGAGTTCGTCCTCTGCCAGGCGGCCGAGCCCGACCTGCCGGGGCGCTGGCGCGGGGTGCTCGTGCTGAGCGAGCTCGCCGGCGCCTCACACGTCCTTCCCGGCGCGCTGCTCGTCAACCCGTGGGACGCCCAGGAGATGGTGGAGCGGCTGGTGGAGGCGCTCGCCCTCGACCCCGTCGAGCGCCACCGGCGGCTCGACCTGATGGCCGATCGAGTCGAGCAGCTCGACTCGATCCGCTGGGCGCAGGGCTTCCTCGCCCGGCTCGCGCGCTTCGCGCGCGCCAGCAAGCCGGCCTCGCTGACACCCCTCGACGCCGCGGCGGCCGCTCGCATCGACCGAAAGTTCCGGGGCGCCCGCCTCCGAACGCTGCTGCTCGACTACGACGGCACGCTGCGCGAGCTCGCGAGCCATCCCGATCTCGCCGCTCCGACGCCGGAGATCCGGCAGCTGCTCGTCGACCTCGCGGCATCGGCGCGCACGACCGTCCACGTCGTGAGCGGCCGCAAGCACCGGACGCTCGGCGCCTGGTTCGGGGACCTTCCGATCTTCCTCTGCGCCGAGCACGGCTACCTGGTGCGCGAGCCGGGCGGCCGCTGGCACCCGTCGGTCGATGTCGACATCTCCTGGCTGCCGCGGATCGAGCGTGTGCTTCGCCGGGTGGCGCGCGACGTGCCGGGAACGCTCGTCGAGCGCAAGACCTGCAGCGTCGCCTGGCACTACCGGCAGGCAGAGCCCGAGTACGGCATCTGGCGCGCCCGTGAGCTCCTCGACGCACTCGACCAGCTTCTCCCCGGCATCCCGGCGGAGGTGATCCACGGTCACCGGGTGATCGAGGTGCGTGCGCGGGGGGTCAACAAGGGCACCTACGTGCACAGTCTCTTCCCGAGCGGGAAGGCCGCCGGGCAGGCCGTGCTCGCCGCGGGCGACGACCTGACCGATCTCGACCTCTACCGCGCTCTCCCGGCGGGCTCGATCGCGATCCACGTCGGCCCGGCCCGGCCCCAGGCGCTCGGGTCGGCCCTTCGCGACGCCTACGTCGTCAGCTCCCCCGCGACGCTGCGGGCGCTCCTGCGCTCGCTGATCGTCGAGGCGTGAGCGGCGGGGAGGGGCGTCCCTCGGCTACTACGAGCTAGGCGTTGCGGCGGCGTTGGTGGTGGAGAGCCTCCTGCGCGCCGAGGATCAGCGCCGTCTCGACCAGCGCGAGGTGCGTGAGAGCCTGGGGGAAGTTCCCGAGCTGGCGCAGCGCGACCGGGTCGTACTCCTCGGAGAGCAAGCCGACGTCGTTGCGCAGGTCGAGGAGGCGCTCGAAGAGCTCGCGCGCCTCGGCGCGCTTCCCCTGCAGCGCGAGCACGGCCGCGAGCCAGAAGGAGCAGGGGAGAAAGACGCCCTCGCTGCCGGTCAGGCCGTCGACGGCTGCGGCCTCCGGTCGGTAGCGCATCACGAGCCCCTCGACGGTCAGCTCGCGCCGGATCGCCTCGACCGTCGAGCGAATCCGCCTGTCGCCGGCAGGCAGGAAGCCGACGAGCGGCATCAGCAGCACGCTCGCGTCGAGCAGGTCGGAGTCGTAGGACTGCGCGAAGGCCTTCTTCTTCGCGCTCCAGGCGCGCGTGAGCACCTCGTGGTGGATCTCGTCCCGCACCGAGCGCCAGCGCTCGACCGGCCCGTCCTGCTCGAACTCCTCGTGGAAGCGCACCGCCCGGTCGAAGGCCACCCAGGCCATCACCTTGGAGTGGGTGAAATGGCGCGCCGGCCCGCGAACCTCCCAAATACCCGCGTCCTCGCGGCGCCAGCCCTCCTCGAGCCACTCGAGCAGCTTGCCCGTCAGCGACCAGACGTTCGCGTCGTCGGGGGCGCCCTGCACGCGCGCCTGGTAGAGGGCGTCGAGCACCTCGCCGTAGACGTCGAGCTGGAGCTGGGAGGAGGCCGCGTTGCCGACCCGCACCGGCGTCGAGCCCTCGTAGCCGCTGAGCCAGTCGAGCTCGCGCTCGTCGAGGCGGCGCTCGCCGGCGATTCCGTACATGATCTGCACCGCCGCCGGGTCGCCGGCGACGGCGCGGAGCAGCCACTGGCGCCACATCGTCGCCTCCTCGTTGTACCCCGCACGCATCATCGCGAGCAGTGCCAGGGTCGCGTCACGCAGCCAGCAGTAGCGGTAGTCCCAGTTGCGGGAGCCGCCGACCGCCTCCGGGAGTGAGGTCGTCGGTGCAGCGACCATGCCGCCGGTGGGCGCGTAGGTGAGCGACTTCAGCACGAGCAGCGACTGGTGTACCTCCTCGTGGTAAGGGCCGGCGTGGTTGCACTGCTCGGCCCAGGTATGCCAGTAGTCCTCGGTCTCCTCGAGGGCCTTCTCGGGGTCGGTCGCCGCCGGGCGGGGCTCGTGCGACGGAAACCAGCTGAGGACGAACCCCACCCGCTCGCCGGGTGCGACGGTGAAGGTCGACAGCGTGCTCAGGTGCTCGCCACGGGCCTCGACCGGCGTGCGCAGGCAGAGGGCGTCGGGACCCGCGATCGCGACGTGATCCTCGCCGATCGTCTGCATCCAGGGAACGATGCTGCCGAAGTCGAAGCGGATCACGAGCTCGGAGAGCATCTCGATCTTTCCGCTCAGCCCCTCGACGATGCGCACGAGCTCGGAGCCCGCCGCGCACGGCGGCATGAAGTCGATCACGCGGACGCTGCCGGCGGAGGTCTCGACGACCGACTCGAGGATCAGCGTGTCGTGGCGGTAGCGGCGGCTCACGCGCTCGGGCGTCGAGCTCGGCGCGAGCTGCCAGCGCCCATCGCGCGCCGTGCCGAGGAGCGCGGCGAAGCAGGCGGGGGAGTCGAAGCGCGGAAAGCAGCACCAGTCGATCGACCCTTCCCGGCTCACGAGCGCCGCCGTCTGGAGATTGCCGAGCAGGGCGTAGTCCTCGATCGCTGCCACGCCCCCACCCTAGTCGCGGCCGTGCGTGTCGGCCGCGCCTCAGGGGGCCCAGGGTTCGCGCCAGTGGTCGCCGTCCCGGAGCAGCCGCGCGGCCGCCCCCGGCCCCCAGCTGCCCTGCGCGTACTGCGAGACCCGTCCCTTCGACCCGAGCAGCGGCTGCACGATGCGCCAGGCCTCCTCGATCGTCGTCTGGCGGGTGAAGGGCCGACGGTCACCGGTGAGCGCGGCCTCGAACAGGGTCTCGTAGGGGGTGGGGCCCTCGCCCCCCTGCGCGAGGAAGTCCATGTCGAGCGTGATCGGCTGAGGGCCGGGCGCGTCGGCGCGGTGGGCCTCGAGGATCATGCGGATGCCCGTGGCGGGATCGATCCGGAGCACGATCTCGTTCGCGCGCGGTTGACGCGGCGTGGCGAGGAACGTGAGCGGTTGGACGTCGCGGAAGAGCAGGCGGACCTCGGTCTGGGTGATCGGGAGGTGCTTGCCGGTGCGGATGTAGAACGGCACGCCGCGCCAGCGCTCGTTGTCGACCCGGAGCTCGAGCGCCGCGTAGGTCTCGGTGCGCGAGCGCGGGGCGACGCCGGGGGTGGAGCGATAGCCGGCGTACTGACCGCGCACGTAGCGGGCGGGATCCGCTGCGGGGACCGATTCGAGCAGGCGGTGGCGGGCATCGTCGAGGCTCTGGCCCTTCCGCGGGGCATCCATCGCGGTGGCGGCCATCAGCTGGAGCAGGTGGTTGACGACGACGTCCCGCAACGCGCCGACGGCGTCGTAGAAGCGGCCTCGATCCTCGACCCCGAAGGACTCGGCCATCGTGATCTGGACGCTCGAGACATGGCGTTGGTTCCAGACCGGCTCGAGCACCGCGTTGGCGTAGCGGAGGTAGAGGAGCTCCTCGAGCCCGACCTTCCCGAGGAAGTGGTCGACGCGGAAGATCTGCTCCTCGCGGATCGAGCGATGAAGCTCGGCGGCGAGCGCCTCCGCGGAGGCGAGGTCGTGCCCGAAGGGCTTCTCGATCACGACCCGGGCGCCCGTCGTCAGCCCGGCGGCGGCGAGCCCGGCGACGACCGGGCCGAAGAACGAGGGCGGCGTCTGCAGGTAGAAGACCGGCGCCGTCGCCTCGCCGATCGCCGCCTCGAGCCGGGCGTAGGTGCTCGGGTCGCCGAAGTCGCCACGCAGGTAGGAGACGCGCGCCGCGAGACGGTCGAACACCTCCGCGTCGACCTTCTCACCGCACGCCCGGATCGAGGCGCGCATGTGGCGGCGCAGACGCGCGCTCGTCCAGTCGTCGACGGCGACGCCGATGACGGGGCAGTGGAGCAGCCCGCGCGCCTCGAGCCGGTAGAGCGAGCGAAACGTCATCACCCGCGCGAGGTCGCCGGTGATCCCGAAGGAGACGAAAACCTGGGAGGCGCTTCTCGGCATCTCCCCACTCTGCCACGGCAGGACGTCGCGCGCGCCCGAGGGCCGGGCCGTCCGCCCGACACGGTCGTCGCCATCCGTGCCGAGCGGCGCTCGCTCACGTAAGGTTCCGGGGCGCGGCGGTCGAGAGCGCCAGAGGGGGCGATGGACGAGCAGCGAGTGGTTCTCGCGGTCGATGTGGGCGGGTCGCACGTCAAGATCCTCGTGAGCGGGGAGTCCGAGAGGCGGCGCGTGCCGTCGGGGCCGGCGATGACCGCGGCCGAGATGGTGTCGGCGGCGCTGGGCGCGGCGCAGGGCTGGCACTTCGATGTGGCCGCGGTCGGAGTCCCGGCCCCCGTCCACGGAAGCCGCGTCGTCTCGGAGCCGGCCAACCTCGGGAGCGGCTGGGTCGGGTTCGACTTCGAGCAGGCCTTCGGCGTGCCGACCAAGGTCGTCAACGACGCCGCGATGCAGGCGCTCGGCAGCTACGAGGGCGGGACGATGCTCTTCCTCGGGCTCGGCACGGGGCTCGGCTCGGCGCTGATCGCCGACGGGCGCATCGAACCGATGGAGCTCGGACATCTTCCCTTCAAGAAGCGAACCTTCGAGGACTACCTGGGCGAGCGGGGCCGCACACGCTACGGGATGAAGCGCTGGCGGAGGCTGGTCGCCGAGGCCGTCGAGCATCTGGGCGCCGCGCTCGAGCCCGACTCCGTCGTCCTCGGCGGCGGCAACGCGGCCAGGCTCGGCGCGCTCCCCGCGAACGCCCGCCTCGGCAGCAACGACAACGCCTTCACGGGTGGCTTTCGCCTCTGGCACCCGCCCCCGGCCTCGCCGCTCGCCGTCGGGGTGCCGGTTGGCGTGCCTTCCGGGGTGCAGGCCGAGGGCTGAGGTGGCGGCGACGCGCGATCGAGCCGGCGTGTCAGGGGGCGGCGACTCGGTCGGTCACGGCACCGTCCACGAGGAGGAGGTCGAGTCGCGCTGGGAGGCGGCGCCCGCGGTGCTCGTGGTGGTGGGGCTGCAGATCCTGCTCGCGATGGTCAGCAGGCAGGGGCACTGGAGGCTCTGGCGGCTTCCCTGGTGGATCTGGCTTTCGACCGTCGGCCCGGAGCTCGTGCTGTTGGCCCCGCTCGCGTTCCAGTGGCCGCGCCGCCAGCTCGAGCAGCTCGGGAAGCGTCGGATGGTCGCGATCAGCCTGCTCGCCGTCGTGAGCGTCGGCAACGCCATCGTGCTCGTGGCGCTCGTCGGCTCCGTCCTCAGCGGCGAGGAGACGAGCGGCCCCGAGCTGCTCCTGAAGGCGGTCACGGTCTGGAGCACGAACGTGATCGTGTTCGGGGTCTGGTACTGGGGTCTCGACCGCGGCGGCCCGATCCTGCGGCGGACCCCGAACCCGCCGAACCCCGACTTCCAGTTCCCCCAGCTCGAGAACCCCAAGCTCGCAGCGCCGGGCTGGCATCCGCGCCTGCTCGACTACGTCTACGTCTCGTTCACGAACTCGATCGCGTTCAGCCCCACCGACGCGATGCCGTTGACGCGACGGGCAAAGCTGTTGATGCTGATCGAGTCGTCGGTGTCTGCGATCACCGTTCTGCTCGTCGCCGCGCGGTCGGTCAACATCTTCAAGTAGCCCCGAGGGCGGCGGAGCGCCGCTGGCAGGGGGACGCCCTCGCCCTTCGTGCAGGCTAGGGGTGTGGATGTCCTTGTCCCCTACGCCGCCGCACTCGTCTCCTTCGCCCTCGCGGGAGCGCTGCGCCGGAGGCGACGGTACGCCTGGGCGGCGGCGCTCGCTTCCTATGCCTTCGCGGCCTGCGCGATGGCCTGGGGCGCCGCGGACGGCTGGGACGCGCGCACCTTCCGCGTCTACTACCTCGCCGGCGGCATGCTCACGGCCCCGCTGCTCGGCGTCGGCTCGCTGCTCTTCACGGGTCGGCGCTGGGCCGCCCCGGTGGGCTTCCTCTACAGCGGGTTCGCGCTCGGCGTCGCGGTGACGATGCACGTGCACGGCGTCTTCGGCCCGGGCATCCCCGCCGCTCAGGCCCACCTCGACTGGCTGCCGCGTGGCGTCGCGATCGCCGCCAACAGCCTCGGCTCGCTGACCGTGATCCTCGTCGCGCTCGTGACGCTGCGGCGGCGCCCGCTCGGAAACTGCCTCATCATCGCGGGCGTGGCGGTTGCGGCGGCCGGGTCGGGGCTCTCGGGCCTCGGCGTCTCCGGCGCCGGGGGGTTCGTCCTGGTGGCGGCCTGCCTGCTCTACCTCGGCGTTGCCGGGCTGCCGTTTGCGCCGCGCGCGGCGCTGACGCGGTGGCGCGGGTCGCGCGCAGGACGCGGCTAGCGTGGTGCGAGAGTGGGCGTCGTACCCTCCTACGTCGTCCTGGTGCTCCTCCAGACGGCGCTCGTGCTGGCGCCGGGGTCGCCGCCCCGGCGTGCCTCCTCGCGGACGCTCGGGCTCGCCGTCCCGGTCGCCGCGCTCGTCCTCGGGGTCGCCATCGCCCGCGAATCCGGCGGCGCCGGCTTTCTGACAGCGCTCGCCGCGGTGGCGACTCCGCTGCTCGCCGCCGTCGCGGGCTGGGCGCGCGGCTGGCGCCTGCCCCTGCCTGGCGCGCTCGCCGTGCCGCCGCTCTACGCGCTCGCCTGGCTGCGGCCCGGGACGCTCGCGGGCGAGGCAGCCGGGGTTGCGTTGATCGCCGGCGCGTGCCTCGCGACCACCGCGGTCGTCGCGGCGCTCGCGCCCGCGCGTTGGCTGACGCTGGGGCTCGTGCTGCTCGTCCTGGCCGACGTCGTGCTCGTCTGGGGCGACCGTCAGGTGGGCCCGACGATGAACGCGCTCTCCGCGGCGAGACCTCCGCTGCTCGGGCGGCGGCCGCTGCCCTCGCTGCAGCAGGTGCAGTTCGGCTCGGTGACGATGGGCTGGCTCGACCTGGCGGCACCCGCGCTGCTCGGCCTGCTCGTCCGGCGCCGGGTGCGGGCGGCGACGGCGACGGGGCTCGCGGCCGGCGCCTGGGGGCTGCTGCTGCTCGCCACCTCCCCGATCGCGGCGACGCCTCCCGTGCTCGCCGGTCTCGTGGCGGGATCGACGGGCTCGTCGAGCCCCGGCAAGACGGGGCGCCGACCGCCCCGGTGAGTACCCGCGGGCGAAGCCGGATCCCGCCGGCGTTCCCGGCCCACGGCGTCATGCGCGCCGGAGCGCGCCCCTGCTCCGGCTGACCTTCCTGGCGCCGCTCGCGGTCGTCGGGGGACGGCGCTCCCGGACGGCGCCGATCCGGGTGACGTGCCGTGCCCCCGCCGGCGCAGACGAGGGCCTGCACGACGACCATCGACGACGGCGACGGCGTCCTCGAGCAGATCGCGCAAGGGCTCCTGCGGCGACGGGTCGTGTAGCCGCCCGGCGCGGTCTCCCCGGGGCGCCACGAGGGCTGACGCGCCCGTCCCGAACGCCGCGGCCGAGGCTGCGCGACGGCCCCGGGACGCCGATGCGGGATCGCTCGCATGCGTCGTCGAGCAGGCCTCGCGCCGCGGCGTGAGAGGAGCCGGGGCTCGCAGGCCCGGCGCGAGCCGCGCTCCGGCTGCGGGGCGCCTCCTCTGCCCGTCGATCGGCCCGCGGCTCGCGCGGCGCGAATCGCCCACCCCGGTCACGCCTGTCTCGCGTGGCCGGATCGCGCGCGACTGCGTGCCCGTGCCCCGCACCTCGCGCGAGCGGCAGGCTCCCGACTCCTCGCCTCGCCCCGATGCGCTCGCTCGTCCGACGGGAGGACGTGGTAGCGTTTCGTGCGGCGGTGCCGTATGCATCGGCGTCGCGGAGTCTTGCGGGGTCCCAAGGCACACGGCCCGGCGAAACCTCCTCCCACAGGCGCGTGGGCTGGAACATGCAGCGGCCGACCCCACTCGACGTGGTCGGTTTCCAAGCCTCGACCCATCGGGAGATGAGATGACGGATACGCCCGTAGTACCGTTCCCCAGGCGGGGAGGTCTGCGTCTGGAGGTCTCGGGAGCGTCGGGTTCGACCCCGGCCGCGGTCCGGAGTGCCCAACCGATCGAGATCACGGCTCCGGACAGCCACAGCGCCGCCCTGCTGCTCGGCTACGCGGCGCCGTTGTTCGCGGCCGAGATCGTCGCCGGTTCGGCCTCGACCGTCCGGCTCGAGCTGCCTGCCTCCGGCGAGTGGATGGTCGCGCTCCTTTCGCTCGTGGAGCACTGGCTCGAATCCGCCGGGCTCGCCTGCGCCGCCGTCCGCTGCGGCGGCCGGAGCTATCTGATCCGCGCCGAGGGCGACGGTGAGCTGCTCGACGCGGGCTGGTCCTCCGCGCGCCGCGAACCCGGCCAGGAGAGCGCGCGCGACGGGGCGCCGGTCGCGTGCGTGGAGCTCGACGCGCGCCGCAACGATCGGCCCCGCCGCCCCGACGACGGGGTCCGGCGAGCCTTCGGCGCAGAGGTGATCCGAATCGAGAGTCGGAAGAACCGCGCGCGTGCTCGAGAGCTCGAGGCCCCGCAGCCTGCGTGAGCCCGGCCGGGCGAGTCCCGGGGCGGCCCTGATCTCGAGGGCCGCGGCGTGGCCGCGACGCGACCGGCCCGACAGGTGCGCGGGTGATGCTGCCGCAACGCGGCGCAGCCGTCACGTCAAAAGTGGTGCAGTGCGG
>Ga0302325_10014643_pt1 | contig 16689 bp, 12 predicted proteins | sample Palsa_T0_2_FD_201948 | JGI IMG/M metagenome (GOLD analysis project Ga0302325, IMG submission 201948) | Peat permafrost microbial communities from Stordalen Mire near Abisko, Sweden - Palsa_T0_2 | ecosystem: Environmental > Terrestrial > Soil > Palsa > Peat permafrost | place: Sweden: Abisko... | reverse complement strand
TCATCCTGGTCACCGGCATCACGCCCTTCGCCGTCCAGGCCATGGGGGCGGCCGCCATCCCGTGCCTCATAGGGGTGCAGATAATCGCCCTGGTCTGTGTCATGTGCATGGGGGAGCTGGCCGCGCTGTGGCCGCACCGCACCGGAGGTACGCCGTCCTACGCCTACGAGAGCTTTCGGCCACTAGGGGAGAAGACGGCACGCCACATCGGCGGGGTGAGCGGCTGGAGTTATTGGCTGGGGTGGTTCCCGGCCGCACCAATCAACATGATCCTGGCCGCCAGCTACATCGCCGTGTTGTTCCACGTGCCGCTGGGCAAGACGGTGGACCCCCTCGGCGGCCTGGGGACGCCCGAGGGCATCGGGGTGCTGGTCATCACTCTCCTCGGGCTGGTGGTCCTGTTCGTTCCCTGTTATCTGGGCATCCGCCTCGGCACCGGTTTCGCCACCGTGTTGGGCATCGTCTCCATGGTGCCCATCACGCTGCTCGTCATCCTGCCCGTGTTCAAGCCCAGCAGCTTCCACTGGCACTACGTCTCCGGCTTCCACTTCGCCGATCCCAAGACGGCCGGGTTGGGCTTCCTTTTGGGTTGGATCTTCGTCATCTCGTGGAACGGCATCGGCGTGGAGGCGGCCTCGTGCTACGTGGCCGAGTGCCGCGACCCTCATCGCGACGCCAAGATCGCCTGCACGGCCGAAGGCATCTACGGACTCTTCATCTTCGCCGCCACTGCCCTTGTGTTCGTGGCCGTGCTGGGGACGTCTCTCAAGTCTGACGATCCGTTGACCGAGTACACCAACTACGCTGACCACATCTTCGGTGCGGGCTCCTGGGTCAAGTACGCCATCGGCCTCCCGCTCATCTGCGCCCTGCTCCTGTCGGTGCTCAACGCCATCATGGGTGTGGGCCGCTCGCTGTTCCAGGCGTCAGAGGACCGGCTGATCCCCAAGTTCTTCTCCCACAAGAACAAGCACCATGCGCCCGACCACGCCATGCTCTTCAACCTGGTCTGCTCCATGATCGTCGGGCTGTTCGGCTCTCCGGTGCGCATCTACATCTTCTCCAACGTGGGCTACCTGCTGGCCATCGTCGTGGCCCTCATCGGGTACTTCGTCGTACGCCAGTTCCGCAAGGACCTCGTCAGCCCGTTCCGCCTGCACGACTCCTTCCGGTGGATCGCCCTGGCCATGGGGCTTTTTCTCGCCTTCGTCTACTTCGTGGGCGGGTGGGGATCGCCCGACATCGTGGTCGGCCCCGGTCAAGGTCACACCCTCTACCTCCTGGGGTTCGTCGTCGTGGCCGCCTACGTGCCGCTCTATCTCTGGCGCAAGATGACCGACAAGCGCGACGGCCTGGCCCCTCTGGGAGCACTGCCCATCGTGGTGGGGTCGCCCGGTGGCGTGGACTTCGACGGCGTAAAGGAGCCGCACGTCCTGGACCCCGCCCACATGGACGCCTACGACAGGGAGGCGGCCGGTGTCGGCAGCGTCCCCGGCGATGCCCCCGATGCCGGCTGACGCGGCGGTGGACACCCGAACGGGAGGCGCCGTGGAACAGCCGATGCGTCGGTCGCCCGGGTTCCCCTTCCGGCGGGCCAGGTTTGACGAGCAACCGAGGCAGTCCGCCGCCGTCCTCGTCGCCACCGTGGGCATCCCCATCCCGAAGACGGTGCTCCGCCAGGCCGTCAAGTTGAGCGGGGGCCGTCCAGTGGCCGTCGTCACCATCGCCCGGATCTACGGGTCGTCGCTGGGACTGCCCAACCCGGGGCTCCTGCCCACCAGAAAGGAGATGGACGAACAACGGGCCCTGGTGACCGAGGCCATCGACCGTCTGGAGCGATCGGGCGTCGAAGCCTGGGGTCAGGTGGCGTCCACCCGGCGCTACGCCAAGACCATCGCCCAGGCAGCCGTGGCTCGCGGGGTGGAACACGTGTTGGTGGTCACGCCGAAAGTGCCGCGTTGGAGGCTGTTCATCGAAGGCGATACCGCCCGCCACGTGAAGAGGCGGATCGGTAACGACATGACCGTGGAGGGGATCACCGTCTGACGGGCACAATGGGTGATGATGGGGGCGACCAAGGTGCGCTGATGGATGGCTCGATAATGGACGACCCGGCAGTTCGTGACATTCTGAACGCCGAGCGTCTGGCCGCGCTGGTCCGCGTCCGGGCACTGCACTCTGACCTCGAAGGCATCGTGGCCGACTCGGTGAATGCCAATGCCGACGACGAGCACGACCCCGAAGGTCCCACGATCGCCTACGAGAGGGCACAGGTCATCGCTCTCATCGCCGGGGCCCAATCGACGGTGGACGATCTGGATCTCGCCCTGGTGAGGCTCTCCGCCGGGCGCTACTCGGTCTGTGAACAGTGCGGTCGGCAGATCTCACCGGAACGTCTGGTGGCACGACCGGCGGCCCGGACCTGCATTGACTGCGCCAAGGCCAGGCGCTGACGCCGCCATCTCCCTACCAGAGGCTGCTCAGCCCGGCGTCGACGACGGTGGCCAGGGGCACAGGCGACGCCGGCAGGTCCAGGTCGTCGGCTCCCCGGATGGCCCGGTGGTCGAGGAGGTCGTCGAGCTCGGGAGGCAGGAACCGCGTCCGCTGGGCGTAGCTGTGCTTGTCGGTCCAGCCGCCGGGTTCGCCGTGGTGGTAGCGGAGCGGGGCGTAGATGTGCAGATGGCGCCGGGCCCGGGTGAGGGCCACATAGAAGAGGCGACGCTCCTCGTCCACCTCCTCGGCGCTCCCGGTGGCCAGATCGGAGGGGAAGGCGCCGTCGGCGGCGTGGATGAGATGGACGACACCCCACTCGCCCCCCTTGGCCGAGTGGACGGTGGACAGGGTGATCCAGTCGTCGTCCAGGGACGGCGATCCGGCCAGGTCCCCGGTGGAGGTCGGGGGGTCGAGGGTCAGGTCGGCCACCAGTTGGGTGGCGTTGGGGGCGTCGGCGGCGATGCGGGCCAGGGCGTCGAAGTCGGCCAGCCGCGCCTCGGGATGGTCGTAGCGGCGACGGACCAGGGGCTCGAGCGCACCACGGAGGGCGTCGACCTGGGAGCCGGCCGACAGGCTCTGGTCCCGGCAGGTGCCGAGGGCCGAGGCCAGAGAGGACAGGTCGTCGGCCGAACGGGGTGCGGCGCCGCAGCTCTGCGGGGCGGCACAGAAGACGGTCAGGGGGTCGGGACCGTCGCGGCCCGGTTGGCGCACGCCCAGATGGTGGAGGATCTTCTCGATGGCGGTGGGCCCCGTGCCGTGGGCCAGCTGCAGCATCCGCAGCCAGGCCATCTCGTCCCACGGGTTCTGGACGAGGCGGAGCATGGCCAGGAGGTCGCGGACGTGGGCGGCTTCCAGGAAGCGCAATCCGCCGTACTTGACGAAGGGGATCCGGCGCCGGCGGAGCTCGACTTCGAGGAGGTCGCTGTGATGGCCCGTCCGGAAGAGCACGGCCTGGTGGCGCAGCGGGATGCCCGACTCGTAGTGGTGGAGGATGGTTTCGCTCACGGCCGTGGCCTGGGCCTGCTGGTCGGGACAGGTGGCCAGGGTGGGACGGACACCGCCGGATTCGTCGGTCCACAGCCGTTTGGGCACGCCTTCGCCGACCTGGGCGATCACGGCGTTGGCCAGTTCCAGGATGGGAGTCGTCGAGCGGTAGTTCTGCTCCAGGGTGACAGCGGAGGTGCCCGGGAAGTGGGTGGGGAAGTCGAGGATGTTGCGGACGGTGGCCGCCCGGAACGAGTAGATGGCCTGGGCGTCGTCGCCCACCACGGTGATGGCGATGTCGTGGACGGCCATGGCCCGCAGGATGTCGGCCTGGACCAGGTTGGTGTCCTGGTACTCGTCCACCAGGATCTGGTCGAAGCGCTCGCCGAGGGCGGGACCGACGGTGGCGTCGGTCACCGCCGCGCGCCAGTAGAGGAGGAGGTCCTCCAGGTCGAGGAGGTGCTGGGCCCGCTTGCGGGCGGTGTAGGCCGAGAAGATCGTCCGGAGGCCCTCCACGTCGTCGGCACACCACGGGAACCACCGGACGACCGCCTCCTCGAGCGGCATCTGGCTGCTCACCACCCGGCCGTAGACGGAGGCCACGGTGTCGGTGCGGGGGAAGCGGGTGCGGGAGGCGGACGCCACCGGGGCCCGGACGAGGCCGAGGAGATCCCGGGCGTCGCCCTGGCCGAGGACGCTGAAGCCTTCGGCCAGTCCGATGGCCGTGCCGTACTTGCGGAGGAGCCGGTGGGCCACCGAGTGGAAGGTCCCGGCCACCACCCGACGGGCCGACGCAGGATCGGTCAGCTGCCCGGCCCGCCGGGTGAGCTCGGCGGCGGCCCGGCGGCTGAAGGTGACGAGGAGGATCCGCTCGGGCGCCACACCGTCGTCGAGGATCCGGGCCAGCCGGCTGACCAGGGTGCGGGTCTTGCCCGTCCCCGCGCCCGCCGCGATCAGCAGGGGCCCGTCCCGGTGGTCCACGGCCCGACGCTGGGAGGCGTTCAGACCTTCCGCCCACGCCGGTCCGCCGGGCGGGGTGACCTCGAGAGCCTGCACTCGGGGAACTCTACCCTCGGGATCGAACGTACGTTCGTCAGAACGTATAGAAAGACCTCTATAAATCCCTAAGAAAGATAGAGATCGGGACTACGGAGCCTCTGGCCCCGGCCCGGTGCCGACACCCAGCTTCTCCCGGAAGAAGGCCAGGGTCTGATCGAGAGCGGCCCGGGTAGGGGTGCCGTCCCGGTCCTGGAGGTGCTCGGTCAGCACCGAGTGGGCCGCCTTGGGGTGTCCGAAGGGGTTATCCGGCGACGAGTCGATCTCGACGGCGATGAAGGCGTCGCCCAGTTCCCGCCGGAGGGTGGCGAAGCGTTCCTCGAAGCAGAAGGGGTCGTGGGTGAAGCGGAGCCCGAGCAGGCAGGTGCCCTCCGCTGTGCGCTGTTTCACGCGGGCCAGGTCGGCGTCGGAGATCCCGATATCGGCCTTGTGCTTCTTCGTGATCGGGAAGGGCAGGGAAGGCTGGCTCAGGACCGGGGCGAGCATGATGTCGTCGACCATCATGGCCAGCGCGAACCCGCCGGTGAAGCACATGCCCACCGCACCCACCCCGGGACCTCCACAGCGGGCATGTTCGGCGGCGGCCAGTTTGCGTAGCCAGTTGGTGATCGGGCTGGTTCTGCGCAGGGCGAAGGTGGAGAACTCCCTCGAGATGCAGGCCGGCCCGAGAGAGCTGAAGATGTAGCGACCCGAGGGGGGGCGTCCCGGATCACCGAAGAGATGGGGCATGACGGCGGTGCATCCTGCCGCCACCACCTTCAGGCCGAACTCGGCCACCAGCGGCGTGATGCCGGGCATTTCACTGATGACGATGACGGCCGGTCCGGTTCCGGCCCGGTAGATGTCACGGGCCTTGCCGTCCGCCTCGAAGACCTCCTTGGTGAAACCTGCGAGGTTCTCCGTCCACTGCTGCCCGTCCGCCTTGGCCATGAGCGGACCGTAGCATCGCCACCGGCCGGGGCCGCCTCAGATGGTGCGGCCCGAGCCTTCCCAGTAGGGGTCGCGGAGCAGTCGCTTGTAGAGCTTGCCGGTGGGGTGGCGGGGGAGGCGTTCCTCGAAGTCGATGGTTTTCGGCGCCTTGTAGCCGGCCAGGTTCTGGCGGGCGAAGGCCACCAGCTCGGCGGCCAGGTCGTCCGACGCCGTGAACCCGGGGGTGAGTTCCACCGCCGCCTTCACCTGCTCGCCCATCTCGTCGTCGGGGATCCCGAAGACCGCGGCGTCGGCCACGGCCGGATGGCCGACGAGGACGCCCTCGATCTCGGCCGGGTAGATGTTGACGCCGCCGCTGATGATCATGTCGATCTTGCGGTCGCTCATGAAGAGGTAGCCCTCGTCGTCGAGGTAGCCGATGTCGCCCAAGGTGCCTACGCCGGGGGCTCGATGGGCCGCCTCGGTCTTCTCCGGCGCCTTGTGATAGGTGAAGTCGCTTCCGATCAAGCTCTTGAAGTAGATCTGCCCCGGAACGCCGGCGGCGCAGACGGCGCCGTCCTCGGCCACGATGATGAGTTCGGTCATGTTGGTCGGCTGGCCGAGGGTGCCGGGCCGGGCCGACCACTCCTCGCCGGTGACGACGGTGAGAAAGCCGCCCTCGGTCCCGCCGTAGTACTCCGTGATCACGGGACCCCACCAGGCGAGCATCCTCTGTTTGACCTCTAGGGGACAGGGGGCGGCCCCGTGGATGACCGTCACCAGTGACCGGCCGTCGAAGCGGGCCCGGACGTCGTCGGGGAGCTTCAGGAGACGGATGAACTGGGTGGGGACGAAATGGATGTTGGTGACCTGGTAGCGGTCGATGAGCTCGAGGGTCTCGGCCGGGTCGAAGTGCTGGCGCATGACGACGGTGCTGGCCGCCCCGAGCAGAGGCAGGACCGACAGGGCCCACTGGGCCGAGTGGTAGACCGGTCCCTCGAGCAGGGTGACGCCGTCGGCCGGGATGTGGAGCATGCCCACCGCCACCTGGGCCACCAGGGCCAGGACCTCGGGGTCGTGGCCGGTGGCGGTCACGCTCGAGCGGACCCCCTTCGGGAAGCCGGTCGTCCCCGACGTGTAGAACATGGGCCCGCCGCTCACCTGGCCCTCGGGTTCTTCCGACGAAGCGCCGGCCAGGAAGGCCTCATAGGGGGAGAAGCCTGCCGCCGCTCCGCCGATGACGATCCGGGTCGGGCAGCGGGCCGCCCGGTCGTCGGCGCAGGCCTCGGCCGCCACCGCCGCGTAGCGGTCCTCCACGAAGAGGACCGCCGCGTCGGAGTCGTCGAGGACGTAGGCGAGCTCGGCCGCCACCCAGTGCCAGTTGACGGGGACGACGATCAACCCGGTGTGGCCCGACGCCACCGTGATCTCGAAGAACTCCCGGCGGTTCCCGCACATGACGGCAATGGTGTCGCCCGTGGTGAGCCCGGCGGCCCGCAGCGCGTGGATCAGCCGGTTGACCCGGCTGTCGAACTCGGCCCAGGTGGTCTCGCCGTACTCGTCGACCAGGGCGACGGTATCGCCCTTGCGCTCGGCCACGGCCTTGGTCAGGTATGCGATCTCAGCCTCCTCGGTCGGCGCCCATGATCGCAGATTGAGCGGCCGGTTACAGAAAAACAGGGGCGGAGAAAGGCGAGGTCGAAGGGCCCGTCACGTCATGGGAAGACGGTGTAGCAACCCGGCGGTAGCCTCCGGCTCGTGATGGATGCCGAGAAGATCGCCTTCCTTTTCGGGGAGCTCCCGGGCGACGAGGATCCGGACGACGAGGAGGTCCGGCACCACCTCGTCGAGGAACGTGTCCTGGCCCAGCAGGCGTTCTACGAGGACGGCTTGCCGGTCGGTGCGTTCGCCGTCGTCATCCACCAGCTGATTGCCGATCAAATCGCCGAGGAGAAGCCTCCCGAGGTCTGGCGCACCGCCCGTCGTCTCCTCGATGACGGGCTCGACGCCACACTGGTGATGTCCAACCTGGTGCTGGCCGTCAATACGGCCATGGCGGCCGCACTGGACAGCGGGGAACCCGTCGACGACGCTTCCTACATCGAGGAGCTCGAGCGGCTGCCCCTTCCTCCCGTGCGGGAGATGCTCGATGTGTTCACTGGCATCACCCGGGAGAGGCGATCCACCAAGGAGACACCCTGGCACTTGAGCCCCTCGGGAACCCCGGACCGCCGGGCCCGGATGTGGTGGCCGCGGCCCGGGCGGCCTACGACCGCGAGGTTGAGGGGCCGTGGCTTCCCGTCGGCGCCGCCGAGCTCGTGGCCGGGATGCTCCTGGATCAGCCCGACATCCTGACGATACCGACGGTTCCGTTATCAGAGCTGATGACCCACGCCGGTCTGGAAGAGCGCGACGGGGAGTTCGCTCACGAGGAATCGGTGTGGCGCTGTGCGCACGACTTCGCCCGCATGCGTCGTATCCACGACTGTCTTTCCGATGACGACAGCCGCCGAAGGGCGGCGCGGGTCCTCGACCTGCTCGCCGCCGAGGAGCGCAGCCCGGAGAAGATGCGCGAGGCCCTGTCGATCCTCGGGGACCCGCGGCTGCTATCCGTTCTCACCGACCAGCTCCTCGACCTCGACGACGACGAGGAGCAGCTGCAGGAGATCGCCGAGTTCGCCGACGCCCTCCTGTCGTCGGCTCGACGTCCGGCCGAAGGGGCGCCGGCCCGCTGGCTCCTGGCCATCGTGAGCGAACGCCGTGGTGATCCTCTGGCTGGCCAGGCTCAGCTCGACCTGGCCGTCCGGGCCGATCCGGAGTTCGCGCCGGCCATCGACCGTTTGGCCTGGTATCTCTCCGATGGCGGCGATGCCGTGGGTGCCACCCGGCTGTGGCGTCGCCTCGGCCTGGACGACGACGACAGCGACCTGGCCGAGATCGCCGAGTTCGCCGGCTCTGTTCCGAGCGACATCGGCCGCAACGAGCCGTGCTGGTGTGGGTCGGGACGAAAGTTCAAACACTGTCACCTGGGGGAGCCCCTGGTGTTCCGGCTTCCCGATCGTGTCGGTTGGCTGTGCCGCAAGGCCGTCGCCTATCTGGAGCGTCGGGGTGGCGGGACACTCGAGGACGTCTACGACCTCGCCGTGGCGAGGGCGGACGGGGGCGACTCCGGGGCCGCCCTCGACCGCGCCTTCTCGGACCCCCTGGTGATGGACGTGGCTCTTCACGAAGGCGGCTGGTTCGAGCGCTTTCTGGTCGAGCGCGGTGCGCTGCTCCCCGAGGACGAGGCAATGCTGGCCGCAGCCTGGACGCTCGTCGACCGGACCCTCTACGAGGTGGTCGAGACCCGTCCCGGTCAGGGGATGGTCGTGCGCGATCTGCGGAGCGCCGAATTGATCGAGGTGCGTGAGCGCACTCTCAGCGACCGGGCCCGGGAAGGCCAGGTCTTCTGTGGACGGGCCGTGCCCGACGGCGAGACGCACCAGTTCATCGGTGGGATCGTGGGCGTGGCGGCGGGGCGGGAGAAGGAACTGCTCGACGTGCTCGATGAGGACGACGGCGAGGAGTTCCTGGCCTGGGTGGCCGCCCGGGAGCGCCCGCCGCGTCTCGTCACACGCGAGAGCGAAGATCTGCGCATCTGCCGGACCGAGATCGGGGTCCCCGATCCCGACGCCGCCCGTGTCGTGCTCGACCGGCTCTATGACGCCGCCGGGGAGAACGAGTGGTGCGAGCACCATCAGCTGGCCAACGGAGAATCGATCCTGCGTGCCTCTCTCGCCCTGCGGGGGAGCCGGATCACCGTCGAGACGATGAGCGAGCCCCGTGCGGAGCGTGTGCTCTCGGTGCTCACGGGCGAGATCAGGGGGGCCGAGGTCCTCTCGGACGAACGCCAGGAGATCGATCCGTTGCAGCCGCCGTCCGGACCGGTCCAGCCGGCGCTCTCCCCGGACGATCCGGCCGTGAAGGAGATGCTGCGCACCTTCATCGCTGGACGGGAGAAGGCCTGGTGCGATGAGGAGATTCCCGCTCTCGGCGGGCTCACTCCCCGCCAGGCGGCCGCCGATCCGGCCGGCCGTGAATCGCTCGAGCGTCTCCTGGCCGAGTACCGCTCCTACATCGACCCGGAGGCCGACCCCGAGCTCGTCCCCCAGCATCCCGACCGGCTCCGTGTGTTACTGGGGCTCGGCCGCTAGTACGGATCGTGAACGGGTACAATATGGATCATGACCATGCTCCGACTGCGCTCCGTGGAGCCTCCCTTTGCGGATCGGGATGTGGCCGGCCAAGCGGCCAGGCTGCTGGCGGAGGCCGAGGCGGCCGGTCTGTGGGCGCCCCGGTCCCTCATCTCCCGGCTGGACCAGGCGGTCTTCAGTGAGGCCCTGGAGTCCATGGCCGAGACGGGCGTAGCTCCGAACGCCGTGATCGACATGCCTGCCTACGCCGACAAGGACCCTCAAGGGTTCGGCGACTGGATCGGCCGTGTGCGGGAGAGCATCGCCGCCAGCCCTGTCCCCGAGAGAGAGCTGCCCCGTCTCGACACCCTCTTCGGCATCGACCGGGTGGCCGAGCTGATCGGGGTGGCCGGCTCTACCCTGCGGCGCTATCTGGCCGGGACGCGTCCGGTTCCTGACGACGTGGCCTGGCGCGGGCACGTGGTCGTCGGCGTGGTGGGCGCCCTGGCCGGCTCCTACAACGACCGGGGGGTCAGACGGTGGTTCGAGCGCCCCCGGACCCAGCTCGACGGGCGGGCTCCGGACCAGATCCTGGCCGGTGCCTGGAGCCCCGACTCCCCTGACGTGGCCCGGGTTGTGGCGCTGGCGGCCGAGAGCGCCGGCTGAACGGCACCGCCCTCGTCGATCCCCGACTCCGATGGGAGAGGACCGCGTGCGGTGTTACCGGGTCTGCGATCGTCGCTATCCGTTTCTCTGGGCCACGAGGGAGCAGCCGCCCGGGCGCTGGCACGACAGCGGCGAAGGGCCGTGCCACTACCTGGCCACGACCCCCAAAGGCGCCTGGGCCGAAGCGGTCCGCCACTCCGGGATCACCGATGAAGACGACCTCGAGGACCTGGAGCTGGCCTTGTGGGAGGTCCGGGTCATCCCGCCCGTCGACGTACCGAGACTCGATGAGGCCACGATGACCGGGGGAGAGTGGTCGTACGCGGCATGCCGGGCCGAAGCCCGTCGACGGCGCGCCGCCGGTTCCGTGGGGTTCGTCGCCCCTTCGGCGGCGGTGCTCTCGGGCCGGGCCGAGGTATACGCCGTCGGTACCGGGGGTCAGTACGTCACCGAACACGTCCCCACCGGGACCATCGTTCTCTTCGGCGCCCCGGACGACCTGGTGGGCATCCCGAGCGCCGAAGGCCACCCGGACCCGACGATCCTCGACGACGTCCGTTCACTCTGAGGGCGGGACTCCGGCTCACACCGGGGACATGTCAGGCATCGCACCGTGTTCCCCGGGCGGGCAGGGTGCCGCTCACGAGGTAGTGGGCCACCACCGTCTGCATGCAGGCGTTCTTCGATCCGTTGAGCAACCAGGAGTGCCCGTAGCCGACATAGGTGACGAGTCGGCCGCCGATGGTGGCGGTGAGAGCGCGGGCCCCGGCGTACGGGGTGTTGGGATCACCGGTGTTGCCGATGACGAGGGGCGTCGGGGCGTTGACCGGATGGAGATGGGCGACGGGCTGGTGGGCTCCGGTCCAACCGGGGCAGCCGATGAGGTTGTTGGCCACCGCCTCGGCCCCCCCGAGGGGGAAGCGCGCCTGGAGCGACCGGGCCAGGGCGGCCGTGGCCTCGGCGTCGGGGTGGGTGGCGGCGTCGTTGCAGGTGATGGCCCACAGCGGGCCGACGAGCGACCGGCCGTTCAGGTCGGTGTCCAACATCACCGACTCGGTGCGCAGCGGGGCCCCGTGGCCGGCGGCGGCCGAGGCCAGGGCCGGGAGGTAGCCCGGGGTGAGGCTCGGGACCGAGAGGTAGAGGAGGGTGGCCGTGGCGAGATCGCCCTCGGTGACCGGCGTGGTGTCGCCTCCGCCCGGTGCCGGCAGAGGGGAGCGGGCCAGTCTCTGCTCGAGATCCCGGTAGAGGGTGAGCGGCTGCGCTCCGAGGGGGCAGCCCGCCGTGGTGGCGCACTGGAGCAGCTCGTACCGGGTCGCCGCCTCGATGGCCGGCGCCTCCCACCTGGCGTCGGAGGAGAGGCTCTCGTTGGCGTCGACGGCACCGTCGAGGACCACCGACCGGACGTGGCTCGGGTAGATCTGGCGGTAGAGCGATCCCAGGACCGTCCCGTAGGAGAGGCCGTAGTAGTTGATCCGGTTGACGCCGAGGGCCAGCCGCAGCTGGTCCATGTCCCGGGCCGACGTCGTGGTGTCCACCGTCGGAAACAGGGCGGGATAGGCCGAGCGACAGGAACGCTCGAGGTGGGCGAAGGTTCGGGTGGCTGCCGTCGTGCCGGCCAGGGCGCTGCTCGCCGCGGCCAGGGAGGGTCCGCACAGCAGCGGGTCGCTCGACCCCGTTCCCCTCTCGTCGAAACTGACCAGGGTGAAGTCGTCGAACACGACAGGGGGAACGAACTCGGCCAGCAGGGGGAGGATGAGGACCCCGCTCTCACCCGGACCCCCGGGATTGAAGATGACGACGCCCCGACTGTGGGCGACCCGATGTTCGATCACGGCCAGCCGGAGCGACCCCCGGCCCGGATGCTGGTAGTCGAGCGGCACCGGGAGTGTGCCGCACCGGTAACCCGCCGTCTTCGGGCAGGGCGACCAGGCGATACGGGGGGTGGGACCGGTGGAGGCCGAGGCACCGGCGTCACCGACGAGCGGCGGGGCGAGCAGGGCGCCGACGAGCACGCTGACGGCCACCATTACCACCGGAGATCGGATCCACCCCCGCACGGTGGCCGACGCTAACCGAGTCTCCCGGCGCCGGACCTGCGAAGGAGAACGGGCCGGACGCCCGGGGTCGCCACTCAGAAGCGGTAGAGGTAGGCGACCCCGTGATCGGTGTTCGTCTCCCAGGCCCCGGCGATGGCCGTGTTCCCGGACATGCCCAGGGTCTCGCCGTAGCCGTCGTAGCCGGCATTGTCGGGATCACCGGTCTCGACGCTGGGGATGGTGGGCCAGCCCCCCGACCTCTCGGCGTAGACGTAGAGGGCCGTGGGCCCGACGTAGGCGCCGGGGGCACCGACGACCGCCACCCGGCCGTTGGTGGCGATGGCGTACCCGAAATAGTGCTGCAGGTCCTCACTGGGGTCGCGGCCGAGGACGGCACCGGGCGTCGTGGGCCAGCCCTTCCGTGTCTCGCTGTATTCGTAGGCGGCGCCCGGATAGTCGGGGCCGATGGCACCGCGGGCACCGACGACCAGGGTGCGGCCCGAGATGGCCACGGCCGAGCCGTAGCCGTCGTTGTCGGTGGCCAGGGGATCGTCGAGTGTGACGGTGGGTTCCGTCGGCCACCCGCCCTTACCGGCGACATAGAGAAAGGCCGATCCCGGTGAGGCCTTCGGGCCTGCTGTCCCGGGCGTGCCGTCCGCCCCCACCGCCAGCGTGCGTCCCGCCAGGGAGACCGCTATCCCGAAGTCGTCCACGTCGGTCGGGGTGGGGTCCCCGAGCACGGCAGTCGGTGTCGTCGGCCACCTGCCCCCGTTCTGGACGTACACATAGGTGCCACCCATCCCCCCGTCTTCCCGGGGGGCGCCCACGACCACCTCTCCACCGGCGACCGCCACCGACCAGCCGAAGCCGTCGGTGTTGTCGGCACCCGGATCGGGGAGGGAGGCCGTCGGGCTCGTCGGCCAACCGTCGTTACCTTTCACGTAGATGTAGGCCGCACCCGGCGGCGCGTCGCCCGACCCCGATATGCCGTAGGCGCCGACGACGACGGTCGAGCCGGAGACGGCCACGGCATTGCCGAAGTAGGGGACGCCGTCGGGGTTCTGGAGGGTGACGGCCGGCGTCGTCGACCAACCCGAGGGGCCCTTCTCGAAGATGTACGCCTCTCCCCAGCCGGTGGAGCCGGGTGCCCCCACGACGGCGGTCGAACCGGAGATGGCCACCGAGTAACCGAACTGGTCGAAGTAGGTGTCACCGGGATCGGCCAGGGTGGCCAGCAACGTCCGGGCCGGTCGGGCCTGCCCGGCCACCGGCACGGGACGGGCCTGGGCCGTCTCCGTCACGCCCGACAGGATGAGCAACGATCCGAAGACGACCGCAGCCGATGGTACGAACCGAACGTGCAAGACAACCCCCGATGACTAACGCTTGACCTTGAATTTTCCGGCCGAGCGCGCTGTCCCGCCGGGCGTCGTCACCTTGATCACGCCGGACTTGGCCCCCGGGGGGACCGTGGCGGTGATCGTCGTGGCCGTGTCCGTCACGATCGGCAATTGCTTGCGCCCGATGATGACCGCGGTCGCCGACCCGAGACCGGTCCCACTGATGGTGATGACGCTACCGACCTTGCCGGTGGGTGGGGAGAAGGAGGAGATCACGGGAGCCGAAACCACGGCGTAGGTGGTGGCGGCTGTGGTGCTCTGGCCGTCGCTGTCCTGGCCTTCGACGCTGAACTGGTGGATCCCGACATCCGCCGCCGCCGTCGCGATGGCCGCACCCGAGGTCACCGGTCCGTGGCAGGAGGAGAGGGTGGTGCCCGAAGCCGCCTGGCAGCTGTAATCAGCGTGCACGGCAGTGCCCACGCCGTAGACGGCGCCTTCGGCAGGGGTGACGATCGTCACGGTGGGCGGAGCGACAGCGCTTCCGACCAGAAGTTGGGACGTGGCCGCACTGGCGGCGTGATAGATGTCGCCACTGTACTGAGCGCTCACGGTGTCCTGGCCCCGGGGTGCCGCACTCGATGTGCAGGTCGCCGTGTCCCCGGCGATGGTGGCGGTGCACAGGGATGCGGATCCGACGGCGAAGTCGATCTGACCGGTGGGGCCGGCCACGACGTCCGAAGCCGGAGCGCTCACCGTGGCCGAGTAGGTGACCGTCTGGGCCACCGAGGCCGAGTCGACCGTGGCTCCGCCCGAGGTCGTGGTGGCGTCGGGATAGAGATACTGGACGATGCCGGCGCCATCCATCCCCACGCAGAACGAGGTCGTGGGACACGAAATGCTGTGGCCGGAGTCGAGACCGAAAATGTCAGATCCCATAGGAGCGATCTGGGACCACTGGGAATTCTCGTAGACGACGGTCGTTCCTCCCGCACTGATGGCTACGCAGAACGTGGCCGTGGCGCACGATACCGACGACAGTGCCTGGGGGAAGCCGTCCTCCTCGGCCCCGATGGGCGTCACCGACCAGCTGCCGTCTTGATAGGAGGCGGCCTCCCCGAAGGTGTCGACGGCCATGCAGAACCCGACCGAAGGACAGGAAACGGAGCTCGCGTAATTCGTCTCCGGATGGGTGGGGAGGACACCCGTCTGTTCAGACCAGGAACTACCGTCGAATGTGAACAGGCCGCCGTTCTCGTCGGTGGCGCCACAGAAGCTCATGGACGCGCAGGACAGAGTGATCGGGTCGTCCGAGGTGGTGGCACCCGACTCCGTCCACGATCCCCCACTGTAGAGGTAGGTGTTTCTGTCGCCCATGCCCACGCAGGATCCCGCCGTCGGACACGAGATGAGGAAGATGCCCGCACCCGACAGAGCGGACGAGGCCGTCCAGCTCTGACCGTCATAGATGAGCCCGTAATCACTGCCGTCCACTTCCATGCAGAAGTTCGAGTTCGGGGCACAGGACACATTGCCCCAGGCACCGAGGGCCAGGGGCGAGGGGCCCGACCAGGTGGTGGCGTTCAAGGTGACGGCCTCCCCGGCCGTGTCGGCCCCCACGCAGAAGGTCGGCGAGGCGCAGGAGAATTGGGGGTCGTTCCCGTCGTACGTGGTCGTGTCGTTGCTCGTCCACGTGCCGCCATTGTTGTAGAAGACATTCTGATCCTCGTCGATCACCACACAGAACGTCGACGAGGTGCAGGAAATGTGTTCCAGGGCCGGGGCGGCGCCGTAACTCCGTGATTCGACGACAGGTCCGACCGTCCAGCTCGTTCCGTTGTATTGGACGACGTTCCCGGATTGATCCACCGCCGCGCAATAGGAGGTGCCGCTGCACGAGACGTCGATGATCGGATTTCCGGGATCGATGACGCCATCGTCGGTCCAACCCGATCCGTCGAAGACCTGCATATCGTTGCCGATGTTCACTGCGGCGCAGAGGGTGGCGCTCCCGCATGAGACGGTGTCAGCACTGACGGGATCGCTTGTCCACGTGTTGCCGTCGAACGTGGCGAGGAAGCCCCCGCCGGCCACGGCACACAGTGACGGCCCGGCGCAGGATACTGAGTTCTCCCCGGTGGTGCCCTTGACCGACGGCACCAGCGACCACGTGCTCCCGTTGTAGGTATAGACGGTGCCTTCGACGATGCTGGTGGCCACACAGAGGAGAGGGGAGGCGCACGAGACACTGGTCGTCCCGTTCAGAGGAAGGCTCGGAGGCGGCAAGATCGGGTTCGACCCGGACCAGGTGGAACCGTCGAAGGTGAGGTAGTTCCCGCCGTAGCCGCTGGCCATGCAGAATGTCTCGGAGGTACACGACAGCGAGGTCAGACCATCGGTCGTGAGGGCGCTCGAAGGCTGCGACCAACTGTTGCCGTCGAATGTCGTCACATCGGTGCCGTCACCACCGGCCGACCAGTTCCCTATGGCCATGCAGAAGGTGGGCGAGACACACGACACAGCGTTGACCGTGAAGCCGTCGTTGATGGCCGGTGGCCCCGACCACTGGAGACCGACGTCGGTCCCGACCGCCGCGACCGTCGTCGTCGGTAGGGCTCCGGCACCCGCATAGACGCAGGTGGCAGCGACAAAGACCAGAGCTCCCAGGAAGAACACCCACCGCCGCATAACCCCGCCCCCCGAACCGACCACGGGAGACGTGACCGGATCCTTCCAGATTACTTTCGCCCGACCGGTTACGGGCCTTTGTTGTTCTCAAATCACCGTTGTTTTTTGCCCAACACGCCGCGGTCCATTTCCCCGAGCACCGCGGTTTCCTTTTTCGGCAATCCCGGTACTCAACAGTCACACCCGGCCCATTGGCCACACATGACGCCGGTCATGGTTCGAGAGGGTGCGTCACGGTCTCAGTTGTGGCGACGGCGCTGCTGCGGGCGATGGCCCGCTCGTCGGTGCCCAGGTACGAGGCGATCACGAGCGCATTGGACCGGATCTCGGCCCGCGTCCCTTCGGCGA
>Ga0302325_10014641_pt1 | contig 16691 bp, 12 predicted proteins | sample Palsa_T0_2_FD_201948 | JGI IMG/M metagenome (GOLD analysis project Ga0302325, IMG submission 201948) | Peat permafrost microbial communities from Stordalen Mire near Abisko, Sweden - Palsa_T0_2 | ecosystem: Environmental > Terrestrial > Soil > Palsa > Peat permafrost | place: Sweden: Abisko... | reverse complement strand
AAAATCAAGGCGGCTCTGAAGGGCTCACTTCCGGTGTTTGGCGGTTCCATCGATGCAGACGGGGAGATAGCCGCAGCCCGCGCCGCTGCGCGCATCCAGTTCACGCGCATGGCCCTGGTTTGCGTGTTCCTGGCGCTCGCGCCGTTCGCCGTGTGGACCGCGCGCAACTGGCGCGTTTTTCATGTGATCGAACCGTTGGCGCCGCGCTACGCCACCGATCCCGGCGAAGAAACTTTTCCCGGCTGGCAGCGCTGGGTCAAGACTTGGTGCCTCGATTTCGTCTCGACGTACGATGTGTACTGGCCGGTGCCGGGTAGCACGCTGGACCTGACCAAGCTGCCCAGCCGTGCGTTCGACTCGCCCGCGCAGTACGCTGAAACTGCCCAGTTGACAGCCGATTACAACGATGCGCAGGACTTGTCGCCGCAGCTCGACGCGCGTTTTGCGCGGCTGGCGAACGAACGGATCGCGGCCCATCCACTTCGCTATTATGGGTTGCTTCCGCTCGGCCGCACGGCCGATATGTGGCTTCGTCCGCGCGTCGAAAATCTGCCCATCGATCTCGACTGGTGGGTCTACGCGCACCACAATGCGGAGACGCGCTTCAGCTGGTTTTATGCTGCGTTGAATGCGTTCTACCTGCTTCTGGCGATTGCCGGCCTGTGCCTGAGGCCGCGCTACTGGCCGTGGATGCTGACCTACATGGTGCTGCGCAGCGCGCTGCTCATGACCATCGAGGCGCCCGAAGCCCGCTACACGCTGGAGTGCTTTCCGATACTGTTTGCGCTGGGCGGCGTGGCGCTGGATCGTGGAGTGAGACAGCTTGCGGCCTCGCTGCTTTGAAAGGGCACGGCATCAGCCGTGCCGAAAATGCCCCCATCGGTTCCGCCTTTAGCCGCTGAGGGAATGCATGCCATCGAGAATACGATCCCTCAGGGGCTGAAGCCCGACACCTCATCCCTCGGCCCCAGCGGCACGGCTGAAGGCGTGCCCTTTCAAAGCACGAATATTTCGGCAGCCTGCGAAGCCCCGGGTGTCTGCCGCGGCTTTACCTATTGCTGTACGTGGTCTGCTTGTCGGTCGGCAGAGTAAACGCGTCACCGGGCAGTGACTGATTGGTCTTCAGATTGGAATACGTGCAGAGGCGGTAGACGCCCGGCGTCTCATCGAAGCGCTGCTGCAGGCTGATGGCGCGGTCGGCGTCGATCCAGATGGTGACTTTAGCCAGGTTCTTGCGCACGGCGGCATCCTTGGCCACCAGCTCAAGCTTTTCGGTTTGGACGCCGCCGACGGTCTCCGAGCCCAGGTATTTCATGTCCCACTTGGCCTCGAGTTCCTTGCCGCTGGCGCCAAAACCCAGCATAAGGTAGCTCTCGTACTGGCCGGCCCGGGCAAAGCGCGTGACCTGGTCGGTGGGCTTGTCAAACAGCATCAGCATGCCGCCGCCATAGGTGTAGATGCGCACCATCGGCTTGCCATTGACTTCGGCAATGTGCGCGGCCATCTTGAAGTCCGCGCCCTTGCGCTCGTAGTAGACCTTGCCGGTCTGAATCTCGGAGTCAGGCACCGGGTCCGAGGTCTCGGTGTCGAATTTGAAGTCGGCGGAGGCGGAGCGAAAGCCGGCGGCCGCGCGGTCGAGGCGGCGCAGCACCGAGTCCAGATCGTCGGCGGCAAACATGGCGCGTGCCGGGAGCAGAACGAGCATCAGGGAAGCGGCAAAAACGAGCTTTGTCTTGAAGTACATCACGTTCCTCATGGTGTTGGACGCGCAGGAATGGCTGGCCGGTGCCTGCTGTCCCTGGACTTTTTGCCGGTTGAGGCTCGCGCCGGCCCTACGGGGCGGCCAGGCCTGAGGCGATGCTGACCCAGGGTTTCACCCTGGGCTATTCTCGACGGCTCCCTCCGGGAGCGTCCGGTCGTCGTCCGATTGGCACGTTACCAATGGCCATTCAGGGTGACGGCAAAATTGGGAGCGCCTCGCAACTCTACCGGTGCGCCCACACCTTCCACGTATCCGGACGGCCCACCGAATCCCGCTGTAGCTCCCAGTGCTCGATCGAAACCGCATCGCCGGTCACCGGCTCCATGGCCCTCTTCAACGCCTTCTTCACCACCCAATCGGAGGCGGGCAGTTGCACGTTCACGTCCGACGCCTGCACCGTGATAATCAGCCCGTGGCCGCCGTCGCCGATCACCTGGATGGTCTCGGCCGGGAGCCCCGCGCGCGGCGGCTTGTCGCCGTAGTCCCAAAGGTGCGGCGTGATGAAGATGAACAGCAGAATCACGGTCACCATCACGTCGTAGTGGAAGCTGCCGCGCGGGTAGGTCCAGTAGAAATAGCTCTTCAGAAGCTGGCCCGCGCTGCGTTTCCCGATCAAACCGTTGGGGCTCACGGAATCCATCAGGCCCTCTCAATCTTGGCCAGGCCGCCCATGTAGGGCTTGAGCACCTCAGGGATCAGCACCGAACCGTCGGGCTGCTGGTAGTTCTCAAGGATGGCGAGCCATGTGCGCCCGACGGCGAGGCCGCTGCCGTTGATGGTGTGCACAAACTCGGCCTTGGCCTTGACGCCGCTGGGGCGGTAGCGGATGTTGGCCCGCCGCGCCTGGAACGCCTCGAAGTTGGAGCAGGAAGAGATCTCGCGGTAGAGCCCCTGGCCCGGCAGCCACACCTCAAGGTCGTAGGTCTTGGCCGAGGAGAAGCCGGTATCTCCCGCGCAGAGCAGCACGCGGCGATAGGGCAGCTTCAGCGCTTCGAGAATCTCTTCGGCATCGCGGGTGAGACGTTCGTGCTCGGCGTCGGACTCCTCGGGCCGCGTGAACTTCACCAGCTCGACCTTCTGGAACTGGTGCTGTCGAATGATGCCGCGCGTGTCCTTGCCCGCCGCTCCGGCCTCCGCGCGGAAGCACGGCGTGTAAGCCGTGAACCGAATGGGCAGCCGCGCCTCGTCGAGAATTTCGTCGCGATAAAGATTGGTAACCGGCACCTCGGCGGTGGGGATCAGCCAGTGGTCGTTGTCTTTGAACTCACCGCGCGCCACGGCCTGGGTGTCGGCATCGGAGCAGCGGAAGAGGTCGTCGGCAAACTTGGGCAGCTGGCCGGTGCCGAAGAGCGATTTCGAGTTGACCATGAACGGCGGCAGGACTTCGGTGTAGCCGTGTTTTGCGGTATGGGTGTCGAGCATGAAGCCGATCAGTGCGCGCTCCAGCCGCGCGCCGGCGCCCATGTAGACGGCAAACCGCGCACCGCTCAGCTTGGCGGCACGTTCGAGATCGAGAATGCCGAGAGCCTCGCCGAGTTCCCAGTGGGGCTTGGGCGTAAAGCCGGCCGGAAAAGTGGGAATCTCGCCCCAGGTCTTGACCGTAACATTGTCGTCCTCGGAACGGCCTGCGGGCACCTCGTCGCGGGTCAGGTTGGGAATGCTGGCGAGCGACAGGCGCATCTGCTCGTCGAACTGAGCGGCGGCCTTGTCCAGCTCGTCGAGCTTGTCCTTGAGGGCGCGGGTTTCGTCCATGAGTCCAGCCGCGTCCTGTCCAGCTTTCTTAAGCACGCCCACCTGCTGGCTCAGCTCGTTGCGCCGCGCCTTGAGTCGCTCCGCCTGCGTAATGGCCTCGCGCCGGCTCCGATCAAGCGCGCGGAAGTCCCCCAGCAGCGCCGCCGGGTCTGCCCCGCGCGCGCGCAGCTTTTCTTCCACCAACTCCAGGTTCCCCCGGACAAATCCCAGGTCGAGCATCGTCTGTCCAGTTTACTAGACGGCGGCGGAGCGACGACAAGGCGGGCATGGGGTAATATGGTTTCACTCTTCAGGAGCATTTCGACTGGCGCAGCCAGTTACGGCCGGAATGAACCGAAGCTCTGGGTGCCCCATCCTTGCGCTTCTTTCAGGCGCAAGGGTGAGATACCTCGACTCTCAATCAGCCTTGTTCATCGGGAGGGCCCATGCACCGCATCCATTCAATCTCTCTGGCCGCGGCCCTGTGCGCCGGAACCGGCCTCGCCCTGGCTCAGCAGCCGGAAGCCGTCGCTCACCCAGCCGCACAGCGGATTTTCTGGCAGTTCGATCCAATTCACGGGACGATGCAGCCCGTTGTCGTCGCCGGCTCCGCAACGCCCGGATCGGCGCCCATGAGAACGGTATCCGAAACCACAGCTTCTCCAAAGACGTACTCAGGCACCGTCGATATCGCATTTACAGTGATTCTGGTTTCGCCGCGCACGGCGAATTCCGTGCTGCGGTGCACGGGCTCCATCGCACTTGAGATCGAGGAGCAGACCACCGGCACCGGCGGGATCGGCTTCGGAATCCTGGAGACTACGGCCGCAGGAGAAAGCGTGGATCCCACTTTCTCAGACAACACGGCAAGGTGCCAGTTCAAGATTCCCTATTCGTGGACGGTTCCGGCTTCCACATCCACGACGACGGTCACGGTCCTGGGGATCTCCGGCGCGGTGGGCATCGCATCCGACGAGCTTGACGGCAATGGAGCGGTGGTTCGCACCTATCGCAGCAACTCCGCGCCGCTGGCCAACCCGATTCCGCTTCCGCAGGAGGGAACGACGGTTTCGGTGGCGGCAAGCACGGTGCTTTGAAGCATCGTGCATCGCAAGTGTCCGGCCTGGGAACAAGAAACCGGAGGGAGCGGTGGCCTTCAGACCGCTGAAGCCGGCACAAACGAGATCCGGCTTTAGCCGCGGGACTTTCGATGGCCGGACCCGCCGGGCCTGAAGACCGCCATCGATGCGACCGGATTCAGGGGCCTGAAGGCCTCCGCTCCCTCCGTGCTTTACGGCGTAGCCTTTTGCACCGACTCCGCCGCCTTCCCCGGTCCGGCATCCAGCTGCTCCTGCCAGCCAGGGAGGCGCTGGTCGCCGGTGATCAGCCGCGCGCTGCGCGTGAACGTGAAATAAGTCCACACCCACGCCGCCATCACCGCAATGCGATTGCGGAACCCGATGAGAAAGAAGATGTGGACTACCAGCCACATCATCCATGCGGGAAAGCCGCTCCAGTGGCCCTTGAACGGCCATTCGATCTTGGCCACGGCGTCCATACGGCCGATGGTGGCCATGTCGCCCTTGTCGAAGTAGCGGAACGGCGGCCGCGGCTGGCCGGCCAGGTCGGCCTCCAGCACTTTGGCCACGTGGTCGCCCATTTGCATGGCAGGCTGGGCCACGCCGGGAATCTGCCTGCCGTCCTGCTCAAGATGGGCCAGGTCGCCGAGCACAAACACCTCCGGCAGGCCCGGCGGATTGAGCCGGTCGTCCACCAGCACGGCGCCGCGCTTGTCCAGCGGCGCGCCCAGCATGGCGCCCAGCGGCGAGGCCGTCACGCCCGCGGCCCACAACATCACCACCGCCTCCATCCGCTTGCCGTAGGCCTCAACCCAGCCGGGGCCAATACCGGTGACCTGGGTTCCTGTGTGCACCTCCACGCCCAGCCTGCGCAGCGACTTGACGGCCTTGGCCGAGAGATCGTCGGGGTACGCCGCGAGGATTTTTGGACCGCCCTCGAGCAGCACCACGCGGGACTTTGCCGGGTCGATGTGGCGGAAGTCCTTGCGCATGTAGAGCTGGGCGATGTCGCTGATGGCGCCGGCCAGCTCCACGCCCGTAGGGCCGCCGCCGATGACGACGAAGTTGAGCGGGGGATGCCAGCCGTGCTCCACCATCTGGCGCTCGGCCAGCTCAAAGGCCAGCAGCACGCGGCGGCGAATCTCGGTTGCGTCTTCGATGGATTTGAGGCCGGGGGCAAAGGGCGCCCACTCGTCTTTGCCGAAGTATGAGTGGGTGGCGCCGCTGGCCAGAGCCAGGTAGTCGTAGCGCACCACCGCGCCCGAGCCCAGCCGGACCTGCCGGGCTGTGACATCGATTGCCACGACCTCGTCCATCAGCACCTCGGTGTTCGCCTGCTTGCGCAGGATGCTTCGGATGGGCTGGGCGATGTCGGCCGGCGACAGCACCGCCAGCGCCACCTGGTAGAGCAGCGGCTGGAAGGTGTGGTGATTGCGCCGATCGATCATCGTCACGTCCACAGCCAGGTGGGCCAGCCCACGGGCCGCGTTAAGGCCGGCAAATCCTCCGCCCACGATCACCACCCGCGGCCGCTTGGCCGGGGCCTGTTCAAGAGGTTTGGTCAATTCTCCCAAAGCGAGCGCCTCCTTTTTCCCTATTACCATGATGCCGGATGGGGCCGGGTGGTCACTTGCAGGTCTAGGATCGAAGAGAGAAGCGCGCAAAGATATCCAGTTGCGGCGGCGTAACGGAGAAGCCTGCCGGACCTGAAGGCCGCCATCGGCGCACTTCAACCCAGGGGCATGAATGCCAATGTCACTTGCTTTTGCTCTATATCGATCCCACAAGGGCTGCACTGTAACAGGGCATGACTTTAGTCGTGCCGAAAAAGGCCCAAAATACGGCGGGCTTTAGCCCCTGAGGGAGCTCATCGTTTGCGCCAAGCACTCGTTAAAGGAACTCTTTGACGATTGTAAGTGACATTGGCATGAATGCCCCTGCTCCCTCCGCGTCTCACGGATGCTGCTCGATCGCGATGTTGACGCTGGACGTGTTGCCGGTGGCGGCCAGACCGTAAAGGCTGGTGGCAATGCCTGGCAGCGAGGCCGGCGTAAAGCTGACGGTGCCGTCGAGCGCGGACGAGGCCGTGGCCGTTTGCGTGGCCAGCAGCTCGGTCTGCGCGCAGCGGCCGTGGCGGGGACACGGAGGCGCCCAGGCATAGAGCGCCTGGTAGAGGTTCACATTGGCGCCGGCCATGGGGTTGCCGTCCATATCGAGCGCGCGCAGCGCGATCTGAGCGGGCGTGCCGGAGACCGACAGGCTCTGCGTTGTGCCGGCGATGGGCACGACGGTTGCGAATTCCGGGCGCGCGCCGAACGCGGTGAAGGTGACGCACTGGCTGGTGCCGTTGATGCAGGCGGAGGCCGTGACGAGCTGGCCCTCGGCGAGCGGCCCCACGGTGAGAGCCATGGCGGCCATGCCGCTTGCGCCGGTGATGGCGCTTGCGGAGCCCTGAACGGCGATGCCGGAGGCGCTTTGCCATGTCACCGTCTGGCCGGTGAGCGGCACGCCGCCCTGAAGCGCCAGTGTCTGCACAGTCCATGTGACCTTGGCGCCGGCAGCGAGCGAGAGCTGCGGCGTGATGGCGGCGAGCGATGGCGGAGCACCGCCGCTGAACCCGGCCTCAAGGCTGGCTCCGTTGGCTAGCGATGCAATCACGGTAGAGAAGGCGCCGTCGATCGCGGTTACGTTTATGCAGGCGCGGCCGTCGCCTGTAGCAGTCACCGAGCAGGTCTGGCTTCCGCAGGTCAACTTAGCGTCACCGCTGGTAACGGTATAGAGCACGGTGACGCCGCCTGCCGGAGCCAGTGTGGGACCCTGGGCGATGACCGAGAACGCTATAGGCACGCCGATCGGCACCACGTTCATGGGCGCGGTGACCAGGGTGAGCGCGTCGCCCGTGCCCGCGTCGTAACTGAGGCTGCCGGAGAGGATGGCCGCAACATTCGGAGCCGACGGGTCGTCGATTTCGACTTTGACCGAGCCGGTGACGCCGGACTGCGCGGGGGGCGCGATGGCGCTGATCTCGTTGGGCGTAATGCTGGTGACCACCGCCGGCCGGCCGCCCACCAGCACGGTGTCATTCAGATGGAAGCCCATGCCGTCGATCACGATGGCGCCCCCGGAGGCGGGCAGCCGCGCGGGCGAGACCATGCCGGCGTAAAGCACCCAGCCGACGTACGCGTAGTCGGGGCGGCCGTCGCCGCGCTGGTCGGCGATGCCGAGGCGGATTACGTCGTCGCCCGGCGCGCTGGCCTGAATCTGCGTCACGCCCCTGGCTGAACTGTTAAGCGCCGGCGTGGCCGCCGCAGGAGAGGCGCCAACCGGGGCAAATGCATCCCACACGCCGATGGCAGGCATGGCCTTCACGTTGCTCGGCGTGCCGGTTTCATCCACGGCCTGCGTCACCACGGTGAAGGTGCTGCCCGCGCGCACCGGGAAGATGAGCCAGTCGCTCTGACCAATCTGGCTGAGGCGGCCGCTCCACATGCCGCTGGCCGGCATCATGCGCGGCTGGGCCTGGGTGCCGATGGGATCCTGCTCACCGCCAATGGCGGAGTTGGCGGCAGCGACGGTGAGCGTTTGCACGCTGCCGGCCTGCATGTTGCGAACCGCGATGGGCGCCAGCGTTCCCGAAGGTGCTGGCGAGCCGTCAATATATGGGCCGACCGAAGCGGCCAGCGTGTAGGCCGGGTTGACGGCCTCAAACGTGACCTGGTAGTTGGCTTTGGTGACTCCCGGAGGCAGCGGGATGCCGCTCAGATCGAAGAACCCCTGCTGCGCCGGATTCTCAGAGCCCCACTGGCTCAGCGGGTTGCCGAACTGGTCAACGAAGCCGGTGACCGGGCTGCCGTGGTTGCCGCTGAAATAGCCGCCGGAAACAAATGTGACCGTGTATTGATAGAGCGGATTGCCGTTGGCGTCGAGCGGACGCGCGACTACGTTCACGCCCTGCATGCCCAAGCCACTGGTGAAGCTGACCGTCCCCTGGATGGAAACCGTGTTAGCGGCAGCGATGACCTTGCCGGGGAAGGCGGCGGTGTTGGCGGTGGTGATGGGATAGATGCGGTTGAGCGCGGCGATATCGTCCCAGCGCAGCACGCCGGGATCGGGAATGCACGCGCCGCCGGCATCGCCGCACAGGCCAGTCTGCGGCTGCATTACCGGCCAGCCCAGCGTGCCGTTGAGTTCGCCGTTGGTCAGGGCGTTGGGATTGACCTGCGCGTCATCGAGGCCCAGGATGCGGCCGAAGGCGCGCTCCAGCTGAAAGCTCATCATGGCCAGCAGGTTGGCATTGGTGGCGCAGCGGCCGTTGAGCACTATGATGCCGTGCGCGATGGTCGTGTCCGGATTGATGTTGTCCAGACCCATAAACACGCCGGTATCCTGGCAGCGCTCAGGCCAGCTTGACCCGGCGCCGAAGATAGCGTCGATGACCGATCCGTCGGCGTCGTAGATCACTCCAACGGGATAATTGGTGGCCGAAGGAGTTACGTCGGCCGGCTGCGCGATCGTTCCATTGACCGCGGCAATGTTGGAGCCATTCACATCTTCGTTGAGCGGGCCCATGTCGGTCAGGGTCACGCCGGCGGTGGGCACGGCGCTCCAGAGGGCTGCGGCTGCATCCACCATGGCGGTGGCCTGTTGGTTGTTTACGGTTGCGCTGAGGGGGCCCTGGTCGACGAAGTAGTTGAGCTGGCCCCCGGCCCAGTGAATAGGCTGCCCGGCCGTGCCGGCATTGAAATAGGTGACGCCGGCTACGTATCTCGGTCCGCCGGCCAGGGCAGGCGTGGAACCAGCCAGCAGCACGAGCGCAATGCGAAGGCCTGAAAGTCGACGAGAGCCGAGATAGGCGGGGACAGACACGGCAGGCGCTCCAATGGGGCTGCGGCTGCCTGTGAATCTTCCTATCAGTTACTTAGGAGACTCTAAGCCGGCCACGGTTTCCTCATCGGCGCGGGCTTGTTTTGGCAAGAATTCTTTAAGTAACAAGGGAAACCTCATGAGAAATGCTCCAGAGTGAACGGAAGTTGTGGCCTTTCCAGACATCGACTGCATCAGAGATCCCTAACCAACTGATCCTTCCGGCTTATTCCCCCATTCCCTCCCTATTTCCCGGAGTTCGGCTGGCAGAATTGGGCGGGGTGGTAAGTGCCTTGTTTCGACTGGTCAAAACTGGTTTCCTTGACGTAATTCTTTTCTTTTTAAGGGGTTGCAGAAAAAGCGGGGGAGGGGTGGGGTATTTCTGCCGTGCGGAACCCGGTCCGGGTGCAGGTTCCGGACTCCCTGGGGACGGTGGAAATGGCGGCCTGTGCGCGCATGGCGGTATCTCCCATTGGGTCGTTTTCTGACTGCTATTGCAATTGTGCGCCAAAGGATCATAATTATACGCAAATATTTTTGAGGGCTGTTGGCCTTTTGGAATGAGGGAGTTGCGGTGTTTTTTGGCCCGTGGGAGCGGTTCGGCCTGAATTATTTGCGCGTTTAGAAATTGGAAGCCCTGATCACATCTTCGAAAGCACCCCCCTCAAATTCTTTGTCAAGCAAGAAGTTCATTTCAAGGCCCTGGACGATTGCCCGCAAATATGACGATCAAGAATCTAACGACCCAGCGCGCGGCTCGAAACGGAGCAGTGCAAAGAATTCTTAATAAGTTCAAGAATCCCCCAAACCGGGATGTAGGAGAGGGCATTAAGACCGCTACGGAGGCCATGACCAGCAAAGGGCTCGAAAAGCCGACATTCTCCGAAGTTGGAAACTGCTTTGTCGTCACAATCAAACACGAAAAACTAGCGACCGCCGAATTGGCTATTATGGAATTTTTGGAAACTAACGGAACAATCAACAATAAACAGGCACGAGAGATTACCTACATCGATCAAGATTGGAAAGTCAAGTTCATTTTCCGCAAAATGGAGCAAAAGAAAATGATCATCCAATTGAAGAAGAGGACCACGAGCAACACCAAATATAGGAAACGGACGCCAGCGGATGATCTTCCTAGCGATCTTTTCTCCAGCGAGAGCGTGCCGCAGCCCTAGGGAACCTCTAAATAAGGTCCCTTTTTGAGGAAGACATCCCTCAGGGGCTAAAGCCCGGATGATTTTGCAGCACTTGCGGCACGACTGAAGTCGTGCCCTTTCAAAACCTCGACCTAATCAGAGGTTCCCTAGCTCCCGGACGGGGGCACCCTCATTTTCGGCTCGATCTCCCCGGTCGTCTTTACGGCTCGACGATGGCGTTGTAGCCGTCGTTGAGCAGCTTCTGGCGCATGGCTTCGGCGTCGGCGGCGTTGGTGAAGGGGCCGATCTGCACGTGGATGAGGTTGTCGGCCAGGTCGCGGCGTACGGTCACCGCATAACCGCGTTTGCGCAGCGCCGAAACCAGCACGTCGGCGTCTTCAGGATGGGAGACGGCGGCGATCTGGACCATGAGCGCGAGGCTTGGAGCCGTGGCCGGCTGCACTTTGAGCCCGCCCACTGTCGGCGTGCTGGACTGCATGGGTTGGGCCGGCAGGGCGGGCTTGACGGTCCATTGCGCCGGGCCGGAGGCTCCCGAAGCGGCGCCCGCGGCAGCGGTGCCGGCAGCAGCGGGTCCGGCGACTGGCTTGGCGCTGGCCAGGCTGGAATCGCCCGTGGCGCCTGACTCGGCGGGAAGATTGACGACTGTCTGCGCGGGCGGCGGGGTGACAGTTACGGGCGCGGTGGCCGAGGGCTTCGCGCGCGAGGTGCCCGTCAAAGCGGATTCATCGCCGCTCATGGCAGGCTGCTGGCCTGCGGACGCCGGCTCAGACGATCCGCGATGTCCGACTGAGTAGCCCAGGCCAAAGCACACGCCGCACAGCAGCACCAGGGCGAAGAACAGGACCAGCAGGGAGGTTGCGCCCAGCGTGAATTCCGTGTCGTGGCTGCGCTCGATCGCCTCCAGCTCCATCTCGTCGTAGATCTGCCTCATTGTCCAGCCCTCTGGGATTTAGACCCATACCATCATTATCCGGCATCGAGGGCCGGGATTGCAGGGCGAGGCGAGGCGCACGTATTCCTGAAGTCACGGGTTTTGACCGAAATCAAGGCTTTCCCAAGTGTGCTGTCCCGGAAATTCGAGGCAGAACTGCCACCGCGAAGACGCAGGTCCTTCGACTTCGTTTGGCCGAAAAGATGGCCAAACTTCGCTGAGGATGACAGATTTGTTATGCAATTGACTTCCGGGATGGCCGATTGAGAGTCGAGGTACCCCACCCAGCATTGTTGTTCATTCCGGCCGTAGCTGGCTGCGCCAGTCGAAATGCCCAGGATGACAGATTTGTTATGAAACTAACTTCCTGGACCCGACACTAGAAGTCACGGCTTTTCGAGCAGCGGCGGGTTGGGCTGACTCATCTTGTTCAGAATAGTCAGCAGCTCCAGCGGCAGCGGGAAGATGATCGTGGTGTTCTTTTCGACGCCGATCTCGGTCAGCGTCTGCAGATAGCGCAGCTGCAGCGTCATCGGCTGCGTGGACATCAGCGTGGCCGCGTCCACCAGCTTTTGCGCGGCATTGAACTCGCCCTCGGCGTGAATGATCTTGGAGCGGCGCTCACGCTCGGCCTCGGCCTGCTTGGCCATGGCGCGCAGCATCGTTTCGGGCAGGTCTACCTGCTTGACCTCGACCGAAACCACTTTGACGCCAAACGGTTCTGTGCGCTGGTCAATGATGGTCTGAATGCGCAGGTTGAGCTTGTCGCGATGGCTGAGCAACTCGTCGAGCTCTACTTCGCCCAGCACCGAGCGCAGTGTGGTCTGCGCAAACTGCGAGGTCTGGTAGACGTAATTGGCCACCTTGATGGCCGCGTCGTTGGGATTGACCACGTAGAGCGTCACCACGGCGTTCACCTTGAGGGTGACGTTGTCGCGCGTGATTACATCCTGCGGCGGCACTTCGATCACGTCCTGGCGCAAAGAGATGCGCACCATCTGATCGAACGGGCGAAACACCAGAATGATGCCGGGCCCTTTGGGCACGGGCAGCGCGCGGCCCAGGCGGAAGATCACCGCTCGCTCATAGTCGCGCAGAATCTTGATGGAGTTGAGCAGGTAAAGAACCACGATGGCAAGAAACACAAGAATGGGAATGGGCAGTTCGGAACCGGACATGGGCTTTCCTCACTTCAGCACGGATTGTACTCCTGCGGCAATCAGGCGGCTGGTCTGTTTGCGTCATCGCGATGCGGGCCGGCAGGCGACACGCGCAGCAGGTACTGCTCATGGCCGACGACGCGCAGCGGCGTTCCGGCGGGCACGGGCTCGGGGGCGACGGCGCGCCAGATCTCTCCCTCGACGAGCACGTGACCCTCGGGCGCGAGCGGCTCCATGGCAGAGGCGAGGCTGCCAATGAGCGCGTCCGCGCCGAGCAGGGACTTGCGCTGCCGCGCGCGTATGGCGAGCCGGACGAGGAAGAATGTGATGGCGCCGAAGGCCGCGCTGATGGCGATGGCGAGCGCGGGATGGATGGCCATCTCCGGCACCGGCGCGGCCACCAGCGTGAGCAAGCCAAAGGCGAGGCACACAATGCCGGTGATGGCCAAGGCGCCGTGGCCGCCAAACTTGGCCTCGAGCAGCATGAGCACCAGCGCCGCCACCAGGAGCATGACCGCGGTGTAGCGGATGGGCAGCAGGTTGAGCGCAAAGATGGCCAGCAGCACCATGAGCGTGCCGAGCGCGCCGGGGACGATGGTGCCGGGCGTGTTGAATTCGAGATAGATGAGCAGCGCGCCGCCCACCAGCAGCAGGATGGCGATGTTGGGATCGACCAGCCAGCCCAGCAGCTGCTCGCGCAGCGTGGGCTTGACGATCTCAATGCGCGCGCCAGCAAGGTGCAGCGTCTGTTTCGCGCCATCCATGCGCGTGATCTCGCGGCCGTCAAGCTGGGCCAGCAGCTGCGCATCGCTCGACGCAATCAGGTCGATGAGATGCTGCTGGAGCGCCTCCTCTGCCGTGTATGAATGGGACGAATGCACGGCTGCCTCGGCCGCCTCTGCGTTGCGGTTGCGCCGCGTTACGTAGGAGCGCAGAAAGGCTTCGGCGTCGTTCTCGATCTTCTGGTTCATGGTCTCGTCGGGTTTGCCGCCGAACTCGAGCACGGGATGCGCGGCTCCGGCGTTAGTGCCTGGGGCCATGACGGCCACATCGGCCGACTCGAGGAGGAAGAATCCCGCGGAGCCGGCGCGCGCGCCTGCCGGAGAGACATACACAATGATGGGAACGCGCGAGCTCATGATGCCGCCGGCCATGGTGCGTGTGGAGTCAAGCAGGCCGCCGGGCGTGTCGAGCTCGATGAGCAGGGCCGCGGCGCCGTCGGTGTTGGCGCGGGCAATGGCGCGGTCCAGCTCGCCGGCCGTGATGGGCTGAATGGTGTCGGCGAGGACGAGCTTGTCAACCAGCGGCTGTGGCGCAGTAGCCGCGTTTGCAAACGCGCCGGTTGACAGGACCAACGTCAGAACGAATACGATGCGGAGTGCAAACCTGTAAGCGTGTTGAATCATGGCTTGCTCCTTCCTTGCCCTCTATCCCATTCTTCGCGCCACTTGCGAAGGGCGGGTTGCGCGAATCGAGAGGCGAAAACAGGCTACGGAAAATGGCGCTATTTACAGCTGAAACCGCTTCCGGGGCTAAAGCCCTCATTCGTCGTGCGGCTTTATTCAGGGGGTTAAAACCCCCTGCTCCCTCCGACGCTTGCCCACCTCCGAACCGCTACTTCTTCTGCCCCTGCCGCGCATCGATCGCGTCGCGAAGTTCCGCAGCGGCGTGGCTATTGGGGTCGAGCTTGAGTGCTTCGCCGGCTTCGTTGCTCGCCTCTGTGAGCCGATTCGCGGCCAGATCGAGCCGCCCCAGCACCAGATACGCCTCCGCTGAAGGCTCGATGTCGAGCGCCGCGTGAGCTTCCTTGCGGGCGGCGTCGGCGTCACCGGTGCGCTCATGCACCTCGGCCAGGCCGGCATGCGCCTCGGCCACCGACCCATCCGCGGCCAGCGCGGACTGAAAGAGCCGGTCGGCATCGAGCAACAGCCCGCGGTCAAGATAATCGCGCGCCTCGACGGCCAGCTTTTTGGCTCGTTCCTGCGGCGCCAGCGCGGCCAGGCGCGCGGCTTCCATCTGCTCCAGCATGAGCGCGGCCTGGTGGAACGCAACGGCGTCGAAGTTGCGCTCGATACGCTCCAGCGGATCGGCTTTGGCTTCGTCACCGCCGGCTGGCGGCGCTTTCCACTCTGTTTCCAGAGACTGGGCTTCGCTGTCCGCAGGGTGCAGGCGCAAGCACTGCGCGATCTCGGCCAAAGCCTGCGCTGTGTTGCCCTGGCGCTTGAGGCTGACAGCGAGGTTGAAGTGGTAGTCGGCGGCGTTGGGGTCGGCGGCCACGGCCTGGCTGAACAGCGCGCTGCCGTCGCGCCCGCGCCGGCTCACCGCGACACCCTGGTTGTTGACCACCTGGGCCAGCGGCAATATGCGCGCCACGCCGGCAAACGCCTGTTCGGCGCGCGGATAGTCGCCCGAAAACAGCAGCGAAAGGCCGCGATAGAAGCCGGCTTCGAGCGCGTCCGGATCGCTGCCGCTCACCTTGGCAAAGGCAGCCGCGGCCTGCTCGTACTGCTGGCTGTTGTAGTCCTCGCGTCCCAGCGCCATCCATGCGGGGCTGAAGTCGGGGCTGAGCTGCACCGAGTTTTTCAGATGCCGCAGCCGCTCCTCCTGGTCGGGCTCCGTGATGCCGCGAATGTACTGCTCAAAGGCGTCAAGACGCAAGCCGGCGCCCGCAGCCACAAAAGTCTCCTCAGCCACGCTGAAGCTGGGATCGAGCTGGCGCGTGAGCTTCCAGGCCAGGGAGTCGAAGACGGCGACGAGGTCTTTCATCTCGCCGCGCGCGGTGACGGGCTGGCTCATGCGCAGATGCGGCACGTCCACCACCTGCGCCTCGGCCACAATGCCGGTGCCGTCGGTGAGGTAGCTGCCCACCACGATGGAGTCGGCATCGAGCGTCTGCGCCAGGCGCAGCGAACTGGCGCGCGACGGTTGGAAGCCCTGCGGCAGGCCGAGATGGTCGAGGGCATACATACGGTCGGTGCGGCTCATGGGCGCGAAGCCGGCGGAGGCGAAGCGGCTGCTCAGCAGCTCTGCGGCGGCCTCGCGAATCCATTCGAGGCTGGGCTGGCCGGTGCGGTTGTCAAACGGCAGCACCAGCAGAATGCGTCCGCTGCCGGCCGCTGCTGGACCAGGCTCCGGCGCGGTCTGCGCAGGTGTACGCGGAGCGATACAAATCGCGAGCACAAGCGCCAGGCCGAGCAGCAAAGCGGTGTGCAGTGCCCCGCGCCTACGGGATGAAAGATAGAAGATCACGACAGGTTGATTATAGGCGTCTGGCCGCACAGAGGTGGGTGCCCCATCTGGGCGCCGGGGTGCCCCCTGGGCCGGGCACGCCTTTTTTCTGGCGCAGGGTGGGAACGCGCAGAGGCCACCGTGGGCATCGAGGTATCCCACCCTTTTCACAAAAGCGTGAAAAGGATGGGGCACCCAGCAGCGGTTTCTCTGTTCCCAGTTCCCTGTTCTCAGTTTCCTGTCGGAACGATGCCTGCGTTTTCGACCATAAGAATCACGGTGCGCTGGGGCGCGCGCGTACGATGCACCACACCCCGCGGCACCACGAAGCCCTGGCGCGGATCGAGCGCGATGGTGCGGTCTTCAAGATCGATGAGCAGCTGCCCCTCGACCACGTAGAAGAACTCGTCGTCTTCATCGTGCTTGTGCCAGTGATATTCGCCCTCGATGATGGCCACGCGCACCACGGACTCGTTGACCTTGCACAGTGTCTGGTTAAACCACTTGTACTCGCAGGCATCGGAGAGCGCCTTCTCATCGATCAGCTCGAGCGGAGGGTGAAGGATGTTGAGGCGCGTCTCGTAAGGATAATCGGCGACTGAATCGGGCATGGGGACCTCCGCTTCGAAGAGAATACCGCGGTCACTGTGCCGGTGTCCGCAGCGCGATCAAGCGAATTAGCGAGTTGGCCCGCTGCGCGGGGAGCGGGTTAGCGAGTTGGCGGCGGCATCGATTGGCTGACTGCCGAGCCTGTGCGTGGCGGCAAATCAAGGTCAG
>Ga0302325_10014640_pt1 | contig 16691 bp, 13 predicted proteins | sample Palsa_T0_2_FD_201948 | JGI IMG/M metagenome (GOLD analysis project Ga0302325, IMG submission 201948) | Peat permafrost microbial communities from Stordalen Mire near Abisko, Sweden - Palsa_T0_2 | ecosystem: Environmental > Terrestrial > Soil > Palsa > Peat permafrost | place: Sweden: Abisko... | reverse complement strand
GCTCGCCGAGACGATCACCGGGATCCGCGCGCGAAGCGGCGGTGCCCTGCGGATGTCGGGCCGCACGCTCCGGGGCGGCGACCCGCGGGAGGCGATCGCCGCGGGGATCTCCTATGTCCCGGAGGACCGGCTCGGCACCGGCGTCGCGCCGAGCCTCAGCATCGCCTCGAATCTCGTCCTGAAGTCCTACCGCGCGCGGCCGGCGTCGCGCGGGCCGCTCCTGAGCCTCGGCGCGATCCGGGCGCGTGCGCTGGAGCTGATCGCCCGCTACTCGATCGCCGCACCCGGTCCCGCCGCGCCGGCGCGGCTGCTCTCGGGTGGCAACCTCCAGAAGGTCGTGCTCGCGCGCGAGTTCTCGGGGCTGCCGCGGCTGCTCGTCGCCGCCTCGCCGACGCGGGGTCTCGATGTCGGCGCGATCGAGACGGTGCACGCCTACCTCCGAAACGCGGCTGCTCAGGGCGTCGGCGTGCTGCTGATCAGCGAGGACCTGGACGAGATCCTTCTGCTCGCCGACCGGATCGTGGTCATGTACGAGGGAGCGATCCTCGGCGAGTTCCCGTCCGGCGAGGCGGACGTCGCGGAGCTCGGTCTGCTGATGGCCGGGGGGGAGAGAGGTCACGATGCGGATTGAGCGCAGGCTCCGCCAGCCGCGCTGGCTGATGCTCGTTGTCCCGGCCGCGTCGTTCCTCTTCGCGCTCGTCCTCGCGGGGATCGTGCTGCTCGCGACGGGGCACGACCCGTTGTCGACCTACCGTCAGCTCTTCGACGCCGCGTTCCTCCAGGCGGGGGCGCTCGGGCAGACCCTGACCCAGGCGACCCCGCTTGCGTTCACGGGCCTCGCCGCGGCCATCGCCTTCCGCATGCGGCTGTTCAACGTCGGCGGCGAAGGGCAGCTCTACATCGGCACGATCACGGCCGCGGCAGCAGGCCTCCTTCTCGGCGGCAGCGGCGGCCCGTCCGCCCTCGTGATCGGCGCGATGGTCATCGCGGGCTGCGCCGGGGGCGCGGCGTGGGCGTTGATCCCGGGCCTGCTGCGCGCCTTCTTCAAGACGAACGAGATCATCACATCCCTGATGCTCAACTACGTCGCCGGAACGCTGCTGACCTATCTCGTGTTCTACAGCGAGTCCTACTGGCGGCTGACGACCGGCACGAACGCGAGGGTCTTCCCGACGAGCAAGCCGCTGCCGGGCTCGGCGATCTGGCCCGGGCTGACGATCCACGCCCAGGGCGGCATCCTGCTTCCGCTCGGGGCGGGGATCGCGGTGCTCGTCGCACTGATCCTCTGGCTCCTCAACTCGCGCACGCGCTTCGGGTTCGAGGTCCTCGTGCTCGGCGACTCGGTGCGCGCGGGCAGGTACGCGGGCATGCGCGTGCGCCGGAAGATCCTGGCCGTGATGGCGCTCTCCGGAGCGGTTGCCGGGCTCGGCGGGGCGAGCCAGGTGGGCGACTTCGCCCACGCGATCGACGGGGACCCGAACGGCCTCCAGAAGCAGTACTACGGCTACACGGGGATCGTCGTGGCGGCCCTCGCCCGCTACAACCCGTTGGCGGTCGTCGTGGTCGCGTTCCTGATCGGCGGTCTCCAACAGGCGGGCAACACGCTCGAGGGTGCCGACTTCCCCTCCGGCCTCGTCGGCGTCCTGCAGGGGATCATCCTCTTCTCGGCGCTCGGCGGTGAGCTGCTCGTCCGCTACCGCATCCGCTTCGGCCGCCGCCGTGCCGTCCCCGCGCGCGGCGCGGTCGCATGAACAACTCGCTGCTCGTCGTGGTCGTCGCCTCGGGTATCGCCTACGGCACACCGCTGCTCTACGCGGCGCTCGGGGAGCTGCTCGCCGAGCGATCGGGCGTCCTCAACCTCGGGGTGGAGGGGATGATGCTCGTCGGCGCGGTGATGGGCTTCTGGACCGTGCAGCGGCTGCACGCGGACGCGGGGATCTCGCTCGCGGCGTCCATCGCGGTGGCAGCGCTGGCCGGGGGGCTGATGGCCGCGATCCACGCCTTCCTCGTGATCACCCTGCGCGCGAGCCAGATCGTCTCGGGGCTTGCGCTGACGATCTTCGCCGGCGCCGCCGGCCTCTCGTCCTACCTCGGCAACGATCTCAACCTGGCCGACAACCCGGCACGACACGACTTCCATGCGCTCTTTCCGTCGAGCATGCAGAACTGGCCGCTGGTCGGGCCGATCGTCTTCGGCCAGAACCTGCTCGTCTACCTGTCCTGGGCATGCGTGATCGCGGTGTCGCTCTATCTCACACGGACGCGGCCCGGGCTGAACGTCCGGGCGGTGGGAGAGTCGCCGGCAGCGGCCGACGCCATGGGAATCGACGTCGTGAAGTACCGCTACGCGCACACGCTCGCCGGCGGCGCGTTCGCCGGGGTCGGCGGGGCGACGTTCACGCTGGCCCTGACCCCGCAATGGGTGAGCGGCATCACGGGCGGCGCCGGCTGGATCGCGATCGCGCTCGTCATCTTCGCGTTCTGGCGCCCCGAGCTGTGCCTCGTCGGTGCGTACTTCTTCGGCGCGCTCCAGGCGCTCACACCGGAGCTGCAGGCGCGCGATATCAGCCTCGGACCGACCGAGCTCTGGACGAACTCACTGCCCTACGTGATGACGGTCGTCGTGCTGGTGGCGGCCTCGGCGAGCGGTGCCCGGCGCCGGCTCGGCGCGCCGGCGTCGCTCGGCTCGCCCTACGTGCGCGAAGAGCGCTAGCGGACTGCCGACGGCGGCGACGCAGGCGCGCGTCGAGACCGCCGCGGGCGTAGGCACGCGAACGCCGCAGCGGCGGTCGCCACGGCGGTGGCAGCGGCGAGGCGTGTCGCCGGCCGCGTTCAGGCCGTCGCGTGCGGCCGCGAACCGTCCCCGGGATCCAGCGGCTCGGGATCTCGCGCGGTCGAGGCCTGCGCGCGCCGGCGGCCGGGAAGATGCCGGCCGACGGGAGAGGGCGCGGGCCCTGTGCGACACTGAAACGTGAGCGCCGAGCGTGATCGCCTGTCGGAGACGTCCCGCGGGCGGGCACCGTGGCGGCACTGGGGGCCGTACCTGAGCGAGCGGGCCTGGGGAACCGTCCGCGAGGACTACAGCCCCGACGGGCAGGCCTGGGAGTACTTCCCCCATGACCACGCCCGCTCGCGCGCCTATCGCTGGAACGAGGATGGACTCGCGGGCATCTGCGACGACCGCCAGACCCTCTGCTTCGCGCTCGCGTTCTGGAACGGGCGCGACCCGATACTCAAGGAACGCATCTTCGGTCTCTCCGGCCCGGAGGGCAACCATGGCGAGGACGCCAAGGAGTACTGGTGGTTTCTCGACTCGACCCCGACGCACTCCTCGATGCGCTGGCGCTACATGTACCCGCAGGCCGAGTACCCCTATGCGCAGCTGCTCGAGCGAAATCGTGCCCGCACGCGGCTCGAGCCCGAGTTCGAGCTGCTCGACACCGGCATCTTCGACGACGGCAGATACTGGGAGATCACCGTCGACTACGCGAAGGCCTCGGCGGAGGACATCCTCGTCCGCGTCTCGGTGCGGAACGCCGGCCCGGAGGCGGCGACGATCGACGTGCTCCCGACGCTCTGGTTCCGTAACACCTGGTCGTGGGGGATCGACCCGGCCCGACCGACGATCCGGCTCGAAGACGGCGTCCTGCGTGCCGAGCACGCCGAGCTCGGCCTGCGCCGGCTCGCGGCGGACGGCTCGGGGGAGGTGCTCTTCTGCGAGAACGAGACGAACCTCGCGCGCCTCTACGGCGCCACCGCCGGGACGGCGTACCCCAAGGACGGGATCGGCGACCACGTCGTCCGTGGCGCCCCGACCGTGAACCCGGAGCCGGTCGGAACCAAGGCCGCGTTCCGCCGGCACCTGACGATCGGCGCGGGGGAGACGGGCACCGTCCAGCTGCGCCTGGGTGCCCGCCTGGACGGCATCGGCGACGACTTCGCCTCGATCATGGCGGCGAGGAAGCAGGAGGCGGACGAGTTCTACGCCGAGCTGACCCCGGCGGGCTGCTCCGAGGACGAGGCGCGTGTCCTGCGCCAGGCCCTGTCGGGGATGCTGTGGTCGAAGCAGTTCTACCACTACGACGTTCTCCGCTGGCTCGAGGGAGATCCGGCCGGGCCCCGACCGGCGGCGCGCCGCCGAAGCGGCCGCAACTCGGGGTGGCTGCACCTGAACAACATGGATGTCGTCTCGATGCCCGACACGTGGGAGTACCCGTGGTACGCGGCCTGGGATCTCGCCCTCCATTGCGTCACGCTCGCCCACGTCGATCCCGAGTTCGCGAAGTCGCAGCTGATCCTGCTCTGCCGCGAGTGGTACATGCACCCGAGCGGGCAGCTGCCCGCCTACGAGTGGGCCCTGGGAGATGTCAATCCGCCCGTGCACGCCTGGGCGGCGCTGCAGGTGTTCGAGATCGACGGCGGCCGCGATGTCGAGTTCCTCGAGCGCGTGCTCCACAAGCTGCTCCTGAACTTCACCTGGTGGGTCAACCGCAAGGACTCGCAGGGGAACAACCTGTTCGAGGGGGGCTTCCTCGGCCTCGACAACATCGGCCCGTTCGATCGCTCTGCCCTGCCGGTCACGGGTGACCTCGAGCAGACGGACGGTACCGCCTGGATGGCGATGTACTGCCAGCATCTGCTCGAGCTGGCGCTCACGGTCTCGCGGCACGACCGCTCCTACGAGGACATCGCGACGAAGTTCTTCGAGCACTTCGCGCTGATCGCCTCGGCGCTCAACGACCAGGGGCTCTGGGACGACGCGGACGGCTTCTACTACGACCTGCTGCGCCAGGCCGACGGCAGCCAGGTCCCGGTCCGCGCGCGCTCGGTGGTCGGTCTGCTGCCGCTGGCGGCCGTCATGGAGCTCCCGCGCGAGACCCTCGCCCGGCTCCCCGACTTCGCCTCCCGCGTCGAGTGGTTCACCCGCAACCGGGCGGAGGCCCGCGGCGTGATCCGTTCGCCGGCCTCCACCGACGAAGCGTCGAGCATCGTGCTCTCCGTCATCGACCAGACGCGGCTGCGCCGCCTCCTCTCGGCGATGCTCGATCCCGCCGAGTTCCTCTCCGAGCACGGCGTCCGAGCGCTCTCCAAGCGCCACGAGAGCGAGCCGCTTCTGATCGATGTCTCCGGGGTCATGGCCAGCCTCGCCTACGAGCCGGGCGAGTCGACGAGCGACCTGTACGGAGGCAACTCGAACTGGCGCGGCCCGGTCTGGATGCCCATGAACTACATCCTCCTGCGCGCGCTCGAGACGCACGCGCGCCTACTCCCTCCCGGCTTGACCGTCGAGTGCCCGACCGGATCGGGGCGGATGCTCGGGCTCGAGCAGATCGCCGACGAGCTCTCCCGGCGCCTGGTCGGCCTCTTCCTGCGTCGGGAGGACGGGCGCCGCCCCGTCTTCGGCGACTACAGGCTCCTCCAGGAGGACCCGGCATGGATGGACCTGATCCTCTTCCACGAGTACTTCCACGGCGAGACGGGCGCCGGCCTGGGCGCCTCGCACCAGACAGGCTGGACGGGGCTCGTCGCGGACCTGATCCTGCGCCGACCGGGAGGGACGCGCGACCCTGAGGCCTCCCGCGGCGACCGGGATCAGCGAGCCCGCCTCGCCGCCGGCGAGGCTCAGCCGAGGGGGGCGAGGGCCGCGCGGCCGGCGTAGCACGCCTCCGCGCCGAGCTGCTCCTCGATGCGCAGGAGCTGGTTGTACTTCGCCAGCCGCTCCGACTGGGCGAGTGACCCGATCTTGATCTGGCCGGCAGCGGTGCCCACGGCGAGGTCTGCGATGAAGTCGTCGCCCGTCTCACCCGAGCGCGCCGAGACGACCTGCGCGTAGCCGGCGACCCGGGCCTGCTCGATGACGCCCAGTGTCTCGGTCAGCGTGCCGATCTGGTTCATCTTGACAAGCACGGCGTTCGCGATACCGCCCTCGATGCCACGCCCGAGCCTGGCCTGGTTCGTGGTGAAGAGGTCGTCGCCGAGGATCTGCACGCGTCCCCCGAGGCGCTCGCTCAGCAGCTCCCAGCCGTGCCAGTCGTCCTCCGCCAGGCCATCCTCGATCGAAACGATCGGGTAGTCGTCGACGAGCCGCTCGAGCCGGTCGACCAGACCGCAGGCATCGAGGCCGTCGGGCGCGTCCGCCGGCCGGTACAGCCCGGCGCGGAAGAAGTGGCTGGCGGCGACGTCGATCGCGAGGGCGACCTCGTCGCCGGGCGCGCGACCCGCGCGCGCGACCGCTTCGACGAGCAGGTCGAGCGCCGCCTCGGGGCCCGGAAGCGGCGGCCCGAATCCCCCCTCGGTGGCCTTGAGGGTCGAGAGGCCGCGGCCTCGGAGTATCTCGGCGGTCGCCCGGCGGACGGCTGCGACCCACTCCAGCGCCTCCCGGAAGGATGTCGCGGCGACCGGAAGGATCAGGAAGTCCTGGAATGCCAGGCCTGCCTCGGCGTGCAGCCCGCCGCTGATGATGTTCACCATCGGCAGCGGCAGGAGGGTTCCGCCCCCGAGGTAGCGCCAGAGGGGGAGCCCGCTCGACGAGGCGGCGGCGCGCGCCGCCGCCGTCGAGACCGCGAGCAGGGCGTTCGCACCCAGCACCGACTTGTCCGCCGAGCCGTCGAGCTCGATGAGCACGGCGTCGAGCTCGGCCTGGGCGAACGGGCTGCGACCGAGGACGGCGGGAGCGATCGTCTCGCGCACGTGCGCGACCGCGGTGCGCACGCCATCGCCCGCGAAGCGTTCGGGGTCGCCGTCGCGGAGCTCGCGCGCCTCGTGCCGGCCGGTCGACGTCCCGGACGGCACGCTCGAGCGAGCGACGGTGCCGTCGCTGAGCCAGAGGTCGACCTCGACGGTCGGCCGACCGCCGGAGTCGAGTATCTCGCGTGCGCGCACGGCCGAGATCGTCGCGCTCATGCGGAGGTCGCGGCGACGGTGTCGAAGAGGGCGTCGAGCGAGCTCGGCGGGGCGAGCAGCAGGCGCGAGCCGAGCGCCCTGGCCGCGTCCCGCTCGGCGGCGGAGAGGTACTCGGCGGGTGACTTTCCGTCGACACGGGCGACCATCAGGCAGCCGAGGTGTCCGAGCACGTAGCCGAGCTCGGGCAGAAGCGGGCCGGGGACGGCGCGACGGTAGCCGGCCCAGAACCCGCGCGCGCAGCGCTCCAGCGAGTCGCTCGCGCCGGGGACATGGAGTCGCTTGAGCAGCAGGTGATTGAGCATGAAGGCCACGTCGAAGGCGGGGTCACCGACGTGGGCGACCTCGAAGTCGATGACCCAGACATCGTCGCCGACGAGCACGTTCTTCGGCGAGTAGTCGCCGTGGACGAGGCAGAGGTGCGTCGTCTCCATGCGCTCGAGGTAGGAGCCGATCGCCGTTGCGAGCTCCGGTCGGCGCGCCGCGACCGTCCGGTAATAGGGCTCGACGCGAAGCTGCTCGAACGCCTCGGTATCTCGGAGCGCAGCCGCGGCCTCCGCGTCCTCGAATGTCCCGCCCTGCCAGGCAGCGAGGAGTTCGCCGAGCCGCGAGGCCACCGCGCTGTCGGCGTCCCCGGCCAGCAGCCGGCTCTTCCAGGTCGTCCAGCCGTGGGGCGCGGCCGCGATCGTCAGCGCGCAGCGGTCGGCATCGACGTCGAGCAGCGCCGGAACGGCGCCAGGCGTGAGCGTCGCGGCGAGCTCGAGCGCCGCGGCCTCGGCGAGCGAGCGCTCCCGCTTGGCGAGCCACTCGTCGTGCACCCGCAGGCGCGGGAGGGCCTGCTTGACAACGACGCGCCTGGTGTCACGGGCGGCGGCCAGGACGATGTTCGAGACCCCGCCTGCGAGCTCGTGGGCGTGCACCCCGTCGAGGTCGCCGAAGATCCCGCGCCCGACGAGATAGCGGCCGACCGTGTCGGGCGAGAGGAGCTCGCCGCCTGCCCCGCCCGGGTCGGCTCTGAGATCGATGTCGGTCATGTCGGCCTCCGCGCTCGCCCCGGTCGCTACGGCGTCGTATGCTAGGGAACGTTCCCATAGAGTGTGCAGGTGAGGCGCGAACAGCAGGGCGCGAGATGCCGAGAGCCGTCGACACCCATCAGGAGCGGACAGCACACAGCGATCTCCGCGAGGTCACGATCGTCGACGTGGCGCGCGAGGCCGGCGTGTCGAAATCGACCGTGTCGCGGGTGCTGAACGACTCGCCGCATGTCGCGACGGCGACCCGTGCGCGCGTGCTCGACGCCGTGTCGCGGCTGGACTTCCACGCCAACGAGGCGGCGCGCGGTCTGCGCACGACGCGCAGCTTCCTGGTCGGGCTGCTCGTTCCGGCCATCAGCAACGACGTCTTCAGCCGTATCGCCGACGTCCTCGAGGAGGATCTGCGACGGGAAGGCGTCGGCATGGTGATCGTGAGCTCGGGCTGGGATGCGGCGGGCGAACGTCTCGCGCTCGAGTCGCTGCGCGCGCGGCGGGTCGACGCCCTCGCCCTCTCGCTGATCAACGACCGCGACGCCCGGCTCGCCAAGCAGCTCGCTGCGATCTCCCGACCGATCGTGCTCCTCGACCGGGAGATCGCCGGCACCGCGGCCGACGTCGTTCTCACCGATCAGCGCAGCGGGATCCGGCAGGCGCTCGAGCACCTCGCGCAGCTCGGTCACCGGTCGGTCGGGATCGCGACGCTCAGCCTGGACGTCCGGCCCGGTCGCCAGGCGTTCGAGGCCTTCGAGGCGTTCGTCGGAGGCCTCGGACTCGAGGCCCGCGCCGAGATCGCGGTTCCCTACGACCGGATCGATCGTGCCTCCGGCTGGGAGATCGCCGCCCGCATGCGCATGGCGGGAGCGACGGCGGTGCTCTGCTGCGTCCCGAATACCGTCACGGCCGGCGTCCTCGAGTACCTCGACCGGCACGGGATCTCGGTGCCGGGCGACCTGTCGATCGTCGCCTTCGACGAGAGCGAGCTGGCCTCGGTGAAGCGTCCCCAGCTCACCGTCATCTCCCGGCCGCTCGATGACATCGCCCGCTCGGCGAGCCGCCTGATCACCTCGAGGCTCGCCAATCCCGACCTGGAGCCCCGGGTCGAGGTGGTGGCGACCGGCCTCCAGGTACGGACCTCCACCTCGCCGCCGGCGGTTCTCCCGGGGACGGCGTGACGAGCGCGCCGGGAGCGGGCGCCCGGCCGACGGCCGAGCGCGACCCGATCAGCGAGGTCGCCTGTTTCGACTGCTCGGTTCCCCTGCCGACGCCGCTGCTTGTCGGCGCGGCCACGGTGACGCGGAGGACGTACGCCGTCGTGCGCATCAGGACGCAGAGCGGACTCGAGGGCTCCGCCTATGCGTTCGGCCGGGGTCTTCCCGTGGCCGCGATCGTCGAGCGTGCGCTCTCTCCGCTCCTCCTCGGCGCCGACGCGTCGATGCCCGAGCTGATCCGCAGCCAGATCACGGGGGCCTACTGGCCCTACGCCGAGCGCGGACTCTTCTCGGTCGCGGCGAGCGCGGTCGATCTCGCGCTCTGGGACGTGCTCGGCAAGCGCAGCGGGGTTCCGCTCGCCGAGCTGCTCGGCCGCTGGCGTACCGCGGTGCCCATCTGCGGCGTCGGTGGCTACGCCCGGCAGGGCGCGACGGGCCTCGAGGGCCTGCAGGACGAGATGGCGGGCTTCGTCCGCCTGGGCTGCAGGGCCGTCAAGGTGACGGTCGGCGCCGCGGAGCCGTCCGCGGACGCGCGGCGGCTCGCGTCGGTGCGCGAGGTGGTCGGCGGGGAGTGCGTGCTGGTCGCCGATGCCTTTCGCTCGTTCACGAGCATCGAGGACGCCCTGCGGCGGCTCCGCGTCCTTCGGCCGTTCGATCTCGCCTACGTGGAGGACCCGTTCTCCGAAAGCCTCGCTCCGCTCGTCGCCGATCTTCGCCGGCGTTCGGGCATGCTGATCGGTCTCGGCGAGAACCTCGGCGGCCATCGGGCCTTCCGGGAGCTGCTCGACTCCGACGCGGTCGACGTCGTGCGCTGCGACGCCACGGTCGTCGGCGGCGTGCGCGAGTTCATGGCGACCGCCGCGCTGGCCTCGGCTCGAGGTCTCGAGCTCTCCGCCCACGTCCATGCCGACGTCCACGTCCACTTCGGGGCGGCGCTGACCAACCTGCACCCCGCCGGCCTCGAGTACATGCCGCCGAGCTCGGGGCTCGACGGGCTCCACGAGCTCCTGGACACCCCGCTCGAGATCGCCGACGGCTGCGCCCTCGTCCCCGACCGTCCCGGGCTCGGCCTGGACTGGAACTGGGATGCGGTCGCGAGGTATGCCGGTGTCTAGCCGCTGGCGCGGGGCGCCGCCTCACGACCGCCGTCTCGAGGACGCGGGCGCCGCCGATGGCCCCTTCTCGTCTCCGTGGGACGCACCGCTCGTGCCGCCGTTCCCGCTCGGCTTCCGGGACGTGACGATCCTGACCGCGGCCTGGCGGACCGACCCGGCCGCGATCGCACGGCTGCTGCCGCCGCCGCTCGAGCCGGTCGGAGATGTCGTCCTCGCCCACATCTATCTCATGCCGGACACCGACTTCGTCGGTCGCGCGCACGAGTGCAACGTCATGGTCGGGGCGCGCTTCACCGGCGCGGGCGCGACGGTGACGGGCGGCTACTCGGTGGGCCTCTACCTCGACTCCGATGTCGGCGTCGCCCACGGGCGCGAGGTGCACGGCCAGCCGAAGAAGCTCGCCCTGCTGAAGCTCGAGACGCGCGGCGATCTGGTCGTCGGCGAGGTGGCGCGGAACGGCATCACGGTCCTGACGGCGACGCTTCCCTACAAGCAGCGTGTCGCCGACCCCGCGGAGTTGCGGCGGCACTTCGACTTTGCCGAGAACATCAACTACAAGCTCGTCCCGCACATCGACGGCACGCCGGCGATCAGGCAGCTCACCGCGCGACGGCTCGCCGAGCTCACCGTCCACGGCTGCTGGAGCGGGCCCTGCACGGTCGAGCTTCGCCCGAACGCGCAGGCGCCCGTCTGGCGGCTGCCCGTCCTCGAGCCTCTGGACGGCTTCTACTGGCACGCGGACTTCACGCTCGTCGCCGGGCGCATCCTTCACGACTACCTCGCGGGAGGCTCCGCATGAGCGGACGGCTCGTCGTCCTGGACGCCTCCTACGGGGACATCACGGTCGAGGCCGCCTCCGCCGCCCGCTACGGCGTGACCGTCGAGGATGCGGGGGGCGTCTCGGGGGCGAGGGTGGTCGACGCCGCGTCGAGCGCGGACGGGGTGCTCGTCCAGTACGGGACGATCGGTGCGGATATCATCGAGCGCTGCCCGGCCTGGCGCGTCATCGGCCGCTACGGCGTCGGGGTCGACAACGTCGACGTCGCGGCCGCGACGAGCCGTGGCATCGCGGTGATCAACGTCCCCGACTACTGCGTCGAGGAGGTCGCGACCCACGCGGCGGCGCTCGTGCTCGCCGGCACCCGCAAGCTGGCGCGGTCGCGCGAGCTGATCGACGCCGGGCGCTGGGGCGACTGGCGCGAGCTCGGCCCGGTGCAGCCGCTCTCGGCCTGCGTGCTCGGGCTCGTCGGCGTCGGAAGGATCGGTGGCGAGGTGATCCGCCTGCTCGGGCCCTTCTTCGGGCGCGTCGTCGCCCACGATCCGGCGCGCACCCCGCCTCCCGGCGTGGAGGCGGTCGGACTCGACGAGCTCTTCACCTGCTCCGACGTCGTCTCGCTCCACTGCCCGCTCACGCCCGAGACGCGCGCCCTGGTCGACGCGCCGCGGCTGGCCTCGATGAAGTCCAGCTCGTTTCTCGTCAACGTCTCCCGCGGAGGACTCGTCGACACAGACGCGCTCGCGCAGGCGCTCCGGGCGGGCAGGATCGCGGGAGCCGGGCTCGACGTGCTCCCGCAGGAGCCGCCTCACGCCGACGATCCGCTGCTCGGCGCGCCGAACCTGCTGCTGACCAACCACTCCGCGTGGTACTCGGAGGCGGCGCTGACCGCATGCCGGCGGCTGCTCGCGGAGCGCTGCAGCGCCTATCTCAACGGCGAGCCGGCAGCGACGGTCGTCAACGCCCGCGAGCTCGCCGCGGCGGTGGCGCGTTGAACGACATCTTCGACATCGGCGGCCGGGTCGCCGTCGTCAGCGGCGCGGGCGGTGGCCTGGGCACGGCGATCTGCGCCGGCCTGGCGGCGTTCGGCGCCGACGTCGCGCTGATCGACGTCGATCGCGCCAGCCTCGAGGCCTCGGCCGCGGGTGTCGAGGGGCAGGGGCGGCGGGCGCTCGCGATCGAGGCCGACGCCTCCAGCGAGGTCGAGGTCGCCGACGCCTTCGCGCGCGTGGACGAGACGTTCGGCCGGGTGGACATTCTCGTCAACCTGGCCTACGTGCCGCTGTTTGCCCGACCCGAGGAGCTCTCGCTCGCCGACTGGGAGCGCGCCTTCCGGATCAACGTGACGAGCTACTTTCTCTGCAGCAAGCAGAGCGGTACGCGCATGATCGCCCAGGGGCGGGGCGGGGCGATCGTGAACATGTGCTCGATCGCGGGAACCTCGGCGGTCGGACGCGGATCCCTCCCCTACAGCGTCTCCAAGGGCGGGATCGTCATGCTGACCAAGGAGCTCGCCGTCGAGTGGGCCAGGCACGGGATCCGCGTCAACGCGATCCAGCCCTGCCAGTTCCTCACGCCGGGCCTGCGCCACCGGCTCGACGACCCGGCGCTCGGTCACATCAAGGACACGTTCCTGTCCGGGATCCCGCTCGATCGGCTCGGCGAGCCGCACGAGATGGTCGGCCCGGTGATCTTCCTCGTCTCGGACGCCGCGGCGATGGTCACCGGCGTCCTGCTCCCCGTCGACGGCGGCAACCTCGCCCTCAACGCGGGGGGGACGAAGGACGGGTAGGCGGTCTCCGGCCATCACGACCGAAGGAGCCGTGGAATGGCGGAGAGCCGTCGCACGTACATGTTGAATGGCAGACCTGTTGAAATGGCAGAGCTCTTGACTGGAAGGAGCCGGGGAGTGGAAGGAGCTGGGGAATGAGAGTGCTGATCCTGGGCGGTACGCGCTTCGTCGGGCCTCACCTCGCGCGGCTGCTGCTCGAGCGCGGCGCGGAGGTGACACTGCTCCACCGCGGTCTCACCGGCGACTCGATCGCGGGAACGACGAGCGTGATCGGAGATCGCGCGCAGGCCGACGGCCTCGCGGCTCTCGGCGGGGCGCGCTTCGACGCGGTCGTCGACATGTCCGCCTACTTCTCCGGCTGGACGCGGGCGGCGGCGGACGCGCTCGACGGCCGGGTGGGGCACTACGTCTTCATCTCGAGCGGCGCGGTCTACCGCCCCTCGGCGGAGCTTCCCTGGCCTGAGTCGACGCCGTTCGGCCCGATTCCGATCTGGGGTGGCTACGGCCGGGAGAAGGTCGCCTCGGAGCGCATCGTCTGGGAGGCCCAGGCCGAGGGGCGCTACGCCGTCACCTGCCTGCGCTTCCCGTTCATCCTCGGCCCCGGCAACTTCGCCGACCGCGAGTCGTTCGTCTTCGGCCGGCTCGCAGCCGATCGCCCGATCCTCTTGCCGGGCGGGGGGACGGCCCTCAATCAGTTCGTCTACGCCGAGGACGTGGCCGGCGCGATCGTCGCGACACTCGAGCGACCCGACGTCGCGGGCGGCCAGGCCTACAACTGCACCTACGCCAACCCGATCACCAACCGCGGCTGGGTCGAGCTGTGCGCGAGCGTGCTCGGCGTCGAGCCCCGCCTCGTCCCGATCGACGAGGCGGAGCTCGGCGTCGCCGCGGAGACGGTCGACCTCGCGAACGTCGTGTTTCCCTACCCCGCCGAGCACTACGTCCTCGACGGCGCGAAGCTGACGCGCGAGCTCGGCGTCGCCATCACGACCGGGAACCGGCGCATGATCGAGGAGTACGCGATCTGGTGGGAGGCGCTCGCGACCAAGCCGCCGCTGCGGAGCTACGAGCGCGAGGACGCCGCGCTCGCGGCGCTCGGGCTGCCGACCGTCGGGGGCCAGGCGCCGCGCGGGGGCGGGTAGCCTCCGTCCCCGCCGCCCGAGCAGCCGCTCCTACTCGCTGCTCGGCCAGCGCTCGAGCGAGCGCCGCACCGTCCTGACGACGTCTTCGACCTGCGGAATCAGGGCCTCCATCAGGTTGGGGGCATGCGGGATCGGCGCGTGGGCCGCCGTGAGCCGCGCCACCGGCGCGTCGAGGTACTCGAAGACGCTCTCCTGGAGCGAGGCGGCGATCTCCGAGGCGACGCTCGCGTAGGGCGGTTCCTCGGTGACGACGATCAGACGCCCGGTCTTGCGCACCGAGGCCTCGATCGTCTCGGTGTCGAGCGGGAAGATCGTGCGCAGGTCGATGACCTCGACCTCGATGCCGTCGCGTGCGAGCGCCTCGGCCGCCCGCATCACCTTGCCGACGACGATCCCGCCCGAGACGAGCGTCGCGCTGCGCCCCTCGCGCACGACCGCGGCCTTCCCGATCGGCACGAGCTCGTCCGGGCCGCCGACCTCGCCGCGCGCGCCGGTCAGGCGCTTGTGCATGAAGAAGACGACCGGATCGTCTCCGCGCAGCGCCGACTTGAGGATCCCCTTCGTGTCGCGGGCGTTCGAGGGCATCACGACGACGAGCCCCGGGGTGTGCATGAACCACGCCTCGAGGCTGTTGTTGTGCTGGGCGGCGTAGAGCGCGATCCCGGATGAGGCGCGGATCACGAGCGGTACGGGCTTCCCCCACAGGTAGCGCGCCTTGGCCGCCTGGTTCGCGATCTCGTCCATGGCCCCGAAGGCGAAGTCGATGAAGTTGAGGTCGATCAGCGGACGCATGCCGTTCATCGCGGCCCCGACCCCGGCGGCGACCATCGCCGCCTCCGAGATCGGGGCGTCGATGACGCGTTCCGGTCCAAACTCGGGCCCGATCCCCTTGACCTGGGCGAAATGACCGCCGCGGATGAACAGGTCGGTGCCGAGTACGAACACGGTCTCGTCGCGCGTCATCTCCTCGCGCAACCCCTGCTGAAACGCTTGACCGACTGTCACGAGCTCGCTCACGTGGGCCCTTTCGCGTCGTAGGGAAGACTCATGACGCCCAGGGCGGCCGTTGCGGGGTCCGGCAACGGCGAGCTCTCGGCGAAGGCGATCGCGGCCGCGACCACCTCCCGCGCGTGGGCGACGAGCCCGCCGTAGGCGTCGGCATCGAGCCGGCCGGCGCGCTCCAGGGCACGGCGCAGGCCGTCGATCGGATCACAGCTCACGCGCCAGCGCTCGACCTCCGCCTCGGTGCGGTACTCGGCGACCTCGCCGGTGTTGTGCCCGTGGTAGCGATAGGTGATCGCCTCGATGAAGGTCGGGCCTCCTCCGGCGCGGGCGCGCGCGCAGGCCGAGACGGTCGCCCGGTAGACGGCACAGACGTCCTGACCGTCGATCTGGACCGCGGGAAGGCCGAAGCCGGAGGCCCGCTCGGCGATCGACGGTCCCGCGAAGGCGCGGCCGATGTAGGTCTCGACGGCGTACTGGTTGTTCTCGCAGAAGGCGATCAGGGGCAGGTTCTGGGTCGTCGCGAGGTTCACGGCCTCCCACGTGCGGCCCGTGTTCGCGCCCCCCTCGCCGAAAAAGCCGACGCAGACCTGTCCGCTGCGCCTGAGCTTGGCGGCGAGCGCGGCGCCCATCGCGATCCCGAGCGAGGCACCGACGATGCCGTTCGAGCCGAAGTAGCCGAGCGAGAAGTCGTTGAGATGCATCGTTCCGCCGCGGCCTCCCGCGCAGCCCGCCGCGCGGCCCCAGAGCTCCGCCATGACGACGTCGGCCGTCATTCCCTTGGCGAGAGCGTGATGGTGCGGCCGGTGCGGGCTCGAGACGATGTCGCCCGGCGCGAGCGCGCGCGTGACCCCCACCGCGACCGCCTCCTGCCCCGATGCCTGGTGGACCGAGCCGGGGATCTTCCCGCTCGCCGTGAGCGCCTCGAGCGATTCCTCGAACTCGCGGATCACGAGCATCGTCTCGAGCCACTCGCCCAGAGCGTCGGGCGGCACCCCTTCGAGGTCGAGCTCGAGGGGCACCTCGCGGGCCGTTGCAACCGTTCCGTTCTCGTTCATGGACTCCTCTCTCAGAGACGCGAGGTCATGCCCTCGGCCGCGGTCGCGAACGCGACGAGCAGGCGCGCAGCCTCGGCCCCGTCGATCGTCCTGTGGTCGGCATTGACGGTGGCATCGAAGCTCGTGCGCACCCGGATTGCCCGGTCCGCGTCGGCGACCACACGCGGCAGTGCCCGCCCGACGGTGAGCAGGGTCGTCTGGCCGAGCGCGATGATGCCGGTGAAGCGGTCGACGCCGAACGATCCCAGGTTGGAGAGCGTCGACGGCGCGGAGGCGGCGAGATCGGCCTGGCTGAGCTTGCCCGCGCGCGCCCGGGCGACCGCGCTCTGGCGTGAGGCGGCGAGCTCGGCAGCCCCCTGGCCGAGCACGTCGCGCACGATCGGAATGACCACGCCGTGCGGCGTTGCGACCGCGAGCCCGACATCGACCGGGTCGCGCAGACCGGCGTCGCGCAGGGCGAGCGCGAGTGCACGCAGGAGCAGATCGGTGAACGTCGGCGTCGGCTCGAGGCCCGCCGCGCGCTCCTGCGCGAGCACGGACAGCATCGCCTCGGCGTTCACGTCGCGTGAGACGGTGAAGTGCGGGATCTCGCGCCACGACTGGGCGACCTTCGTGGCGATCAGGGCGCGAAAGCGACCGTCGGCGGGCGGCGGCGCTGCGGCCGT
>Ga0302325_10014639_pt1 | contig 16693 bp, 11 predicted proteins | sample Palsa_T0_2_FD_201948 | JGI IMG/M metagenome (GOLD analysis project Ga0302325, IMG submission 201948) | Peat permafrost microbial communities from Stordalen Mire near Abisko, Sweden - Palsa_T0_2 | ecosystem: Environmental > Terrestrial > Soil > Palsa > Peat permafrost | place: Sweden: Abisko... | reverse complement strand
CTTTGGCCAACCGCAAGGTTGGCGTTCGGGCGCGCCGCAGTAACGGTGAAGCCGGGAAAACCGTTGCCAACTCCAGGGACACTTAAGATATTAGAATAATCCTGTCCCCCCCCCGGAGTTTCCACGCCCGAAACTTGCTTTGTAGTCTGCACTGCCGAGCCAGGTTGCGAAGACGCATCCTGGCCGCCGGACTGACCAGACTTGGCCGGTTCGCCCGAGGAGGACGAAACCGCAAAGTACCGGGCATGATTCAGCGACGGCACAAGGCGCGAATCACCTGAGCCGGACGCGGCGCCGGTAGAAGATCCCATGCTTGAGGAGGAGGAATTGGCAGCGGCCTGGGCAAAGGCGATGCTTGAAATGCCGATGCCACAAATGGTTACAAGAACCACAGCGCGAAACAAAGAAAGGCTCGGACAGAAACGGCAGCGGCGTACCATTTGGCCCTCCCAGAGTGAACCAGGGGATCAGACACCCGGGAGCGAGAGTGTCAAATTTCCTGTCTAGTATCTTATGGGCAGCAAAACTAGCACCCAACTGCGGCGGAGTCAATAACAAAATCGCAAATTGGACAAGGAACCACTGCGGTGAAGAAATTAAATCCGCGATTTCCTTATGAAAAAACTAGGCTTTGAAGGTGATTCAACACGGTTCAATGTCGCGGACGATGGGATCTAGCCCTAAGCTTGAGTCAGTATTCTAGCGATCATCTATAGCCACTAAGGTGTGTAGTTCGGATCAGGCTAGAAAGGGCAGTTACTGCACAGTTTGTCCGTCCATGAACCACTTTCCACTAACCTTCTTGAATTGAAATAGGACGGTATGAGGTGGTCGCTTCTCGCGTTTGCCCGCGACCGTATAGGCCTTGGTTTCGACGCAAGTCCACTGGGCGGTATCGCCTGAAATCGCCGGTTCGCCTTGGCAAGCCTCTGCTACGCCGAGGGCCTTATCGGTGTTGAACTCATCTCTTATGACTTTCAATTTCTTCGGTGGAATGTTCGGCCAGAAGGCCTTAAATGCATCAGGAGTCATGTCTCGATAGGCGGCCTTGTACTCTTCCAGCACTGCCCTTACAGCGTCAAAGTCGGCAGAATTTGCAGCGACCGGGGGCGACGACGTCTCCTTCGCGGGTTCAGCTTTTGGTGGCGGAGGCGGCTCCACCTTCACTGCGATAGTCACCGATTGCGGGTCCGCGTTTCCCCCGGGCCCAGTTGCCGTCAAGGTGTAAGTCGTTTTTTCCGTTGGGTGAACCTTTCTTTCTCCGGCCGCTTCCACGTTACCAATTCCAGAAATGGAAACGCCATTTGCGTGCTCCGTGGCCCACGTAAGCTTTGCTTCCCCGTCGGCAACAACTATGTCGGTCGATGCATAGAAGAACAAGACCTTGGCGGCAGGAGCGGGTGTAGGCGGCGTCGGAATAGACGGAGCCGGAGGTGGCGGGGACAGCTCCCGTGTCCACTCTGCTGTGAGGGTTTTCGAATCCCCAGCTTGCAGGGTGACGGTCGTCGACCAAGGTTCGTACCCAGGTAACTCCACCTGCACGCTATGCACGCCAGGCTTGACTTTCATCGACGCTATGCCGCGCGGGTCTACCTTTTTCGACGCGCCGTCGACGCGGATCGAAGCCCCGGCTCTAGCCCGGATCAGAAGGTCGGCGTCGGTTGGAGCAGTTGCGTTCTCGGTCGACGACGATTTGGCAAGCGTAAACGCAAGTGGTTTCGTTTTTCCATTCGCCAAGACATTGACCTTTTGCTCCGCCGCGTCTTCATAACCTTGTCTTCTTAGAGATATCGTGTGAGGGCCTTCGGTCAAGTGAAGTGTCAGCTTCTTGGCCTTTTCGAAGGACTCTTCAAAGTTACCATCGACGTACGCACTGGCCGCGTCGATATTGCTGGAGATCACGACCGGCCAGGTTGCGGCCGGCGCAGGGGGTGGTGGAGGCGGTGGAGGATGATGCAGGTCAGCCGTGACCATCTGTCGCTCGCCCCTCGGCAACGTTACCGCAAGAGACCATTGCTCGTATCCGTCTCCAACGACCTGCACATCATGTTTTCCGGGTGAAACTTTGAAAGCAGCACCGTCAGCCGATTCCACCGTTGCCGACACGACTCCGTCAATCGTAACCCGTGTTCCTTGAGGTGCTCTGACAATCAGATAGGTCGGCCTTGTCATCCACCACACGAGGATTGCGGCACCCAGGAGTACTACAAATGCAATAGCGCCAACTAGCACCCATGATTTCTGTGGTCGCGCTGGCTTCGCATCCAACGACGTTGCCGGCTCCTCGCGTGCTGTCTGTTTCTCGATAACGGCTCGAGGCGCACGCTCGGCTTTTTCTGACCTCGCTGTTTCAAACAGCTTAGTTGCCTCAGCTTCATGAGCCGGTGGACTCGGTCTGTCAAGTTCACCTTGGGCCGCGGTAAACGTCTGCGCCGCCGCAGCGTCAGCCGTATCATGCTCAGCGGGGGCTAGAGCCGCATCGCGTGCCTGCAACGCGAGGTTGCGAAATTCAGGAGATTGCTGATAGGAAGCTGGTCGCGAACGGAGGAATTCCGTAGCACTCGCCGGCGCTCCCTCAGCTAGCAAGCTCTTGCCTTTGACTATGGCAGCCTGCAGGTCGCGGCGAAAAACCTCTAGCTGGCTTCTCGCTTGCCGGAGCAGAATCTGCAGATCCTCGCTCGGCACTCTTGCAACTGCCTTCTCCAAGACCTGGACGGCTTCTTCGAAGTTCTTTTCCGCGAGTAATCGCTGCGCGTCCTTCGTTGCGTGGTCGATATAGCGCTGGCGTTGTGGCTTGGTTTGCTGATCACGGGCGAAGCGAAGCAATTCATCCAACTCCGCGGAGTCGGGAAACCGCAGCCGCGCCGTTTCCAAAAGTTGAATTGCATCACCATAGCGACCAATGCCAATCGCCTCATTGGCCTGACGAAGGCTAGCGGAGACCTGCGATGCCGCGGCGAGAGAGAGGTCTGCCTCGGCATTTTCTGACCCCACCTGAGTACCCGCGGGAGGTGTCAAGGCTGCAACAGTCGCAGCCGGGCTGAACTTGACGGTGGGAGAAGCTGCGGTGCTTGTCTTCGGCTCCGGAGAAGGCAGAACTTCAAGTGCATGCAACGGCTCAATGTCGTGCTCGTGCTGCAGGGCCGCTTTTGCCTCTTGCAAATGCGACGCCAGGGCGATTACGTCAGCATCTCGCGGTGCCTTGGTCCGGCACTCGGCGAGAGCTGCTTCTGCTTCTCGTAACGCTCCCCGCCGGAGATAAAGTCTTGCCTCGTCCAGCACTCGTGAGACATGTTGTCTGGACTCTTGTTCCGCTGCTACTTGTTCCTCTACTCGCTGCAAGAATTCCCTGAACCTTGGACTGTGCCCGAACTGAGCTGCGTTTGACTGTAGTTTGGCTAGAGCCTCTGCCGCGTTTCCCGCTTTCAGCAGAGCCATGGCCTCTTTCTTTAGAGCGTCGAGGCTGGCATCGAACTCAGCCGCTTGTGCGCGGACGTCTTGCAGAAATTGCTGCAAGCTCGGGTCGGAGTTATTGAGCACTGTCTTCTCGAGAAGGATCAGTGCATCACCGAAAGCTTGATGCGCAACCAGCGCCCGCGCCTCTTCGCTGACGTCGGCAACCACTTTTTTTTGCGCTAGCAACTTCTGTTCTTTGCCCGCGAGAGCAAGCAAGTGTTCTTTGCCCGCGAGAGCAAGTAAGTGTTCTTTGCGCGCGAGAGCGAGCAAGTCGCCGATGTCCCGCAAATCCGGATATTTGATCTGCGCGCCTTCGAGAATCTCTACTGCCTCTGCGAAGCGCTTCTCTCCCATGGCGTCGCGAGCTTGGACAAGCATCTCAGCTTGCTCGCGCTGCACGGAGTTCTTTAGCGCCGCTTGCCGCACGAGCTGAAGGAAATCGCGCAAGCGTACATCGGTAGGAAACTGACGGCTGGCTTCCTGCATGAGCGACAACGCCCTATTAACCTCACCCGCGTCAAGCAGCTTGGAGGCGGCGGCGATCCGCGCCTCGATAAAGCGCCTCCGCTCGTCCGCTTCGAGTTGGCTGTCGGCAGCTGACTTCATGCGCACGAGTGCGGGCTCACCCGGGAATGCTCGCAAGGCCTTATCTGCCAGGTCTCTCGCAATCCTTAAGTTATTGGCCTCGAGCTCTTGTTGAATTGCCCCGCAAAGTTGGTGCAGTTGATGCTTGCGAGTTTCCTGCTCCTGACCCGCGAGAACCATCTGTTTTAAGACCGGAATGTCGTTGCGATGGTCATCGAGCCTTTCCGCTCTGTGGATATACTCCAGCGCGACCTCAAACTTGCGGGCGGCAATCTCACGACGGGCGGCAGCCAACAATTCCCGGACCTCAGCTTCCTTCGCCTGCTCGGCTTGCAGGCGAAGGAGAGAAGCCTGCAAGACGCGAGCCTGTGGGTCTTCCGGATCCAGTTCGAGCGCATCCTCCAATGCCCGCTGGAAGACTCCCAGTTCGCCAGTCTGTTGTGCGACTTCGGCCAGATGCAGCAGTTTCTTAACCTGCTGGCCTCGTTGTTTGACCTCCTGAATATGTTCACGCAGGTCTAATAACTCGTTATCCGTTCTGTCAAGCTTGATCGCCTGCTCCACGAACTTGCTGGCATCGTCGAACTGTTTTAGCGTGATCGCTTCTTCCGCGCGCTGCCGAAGCTGTCGGATATGCTCGATCCGCTGTTGTTGCTGCAGTGACTGCTGCACCTCGTACAACAATTGCTTGGCGGCGGTGTGCTGAGTATCGATTTTCAGCACTTCAGCGAGGATGTCTTTCGCCTTGCCTAGTTCAGCGCTTGAGATACATGCTCGCGCCCGATCCACATAGTGGCTCACCATGTCGCGCCGGAGGCGTTCAATCAACCGCTCAACATCGAAAACCAGCTCTTGAGCGGTGCTGTACCGTTCATCTCTGTCTTTCGCCAAAGCCCGACTCACGATCTCATCGAGTTCCGGAGGATAATCCTCCAAGTATTTCGACAACGAAGGTGGGGGCCCACCCTGCATTTTCTTGGCGATCAATGATCCTAGTTCGGCCGACTCGAATGGCAGCCTATACGTCAACAGTTCGAACAGCATCACTCCGGCAGAGTAAACGTCCGAACGTCCATCGGCTATTTCTTCGTTCAGTATCTCGGGGGCGATGTAGCTCATCGTGCCCATGACCTGGCCCTTTTGGGTTTCTGTTAGGCCGTGACCGACATTCCCGAGGCGGGCGATACCGAAATCTAGCAGCTTGACCTGCCCGTCTTTCAGCAGTATGACGTTTGCGGGCTTCACGTCACGATGCACGATGTCCCGCTGGTGCGCGTAAGCGAGCGCGTCACAGACCCTGGCAACGATTCCCAGTTTCTGTATTAAGGGAATTTCCCGGCGCTCGGCGATGATCTTATTGAGCGGCTCGCCGTCAAGATACTGCATGACGAGGTAGGGGTTTTTGTTCTCCTCCCCCAAGTCATAGACAGTGACGATGTTGGGATGTTGCAGATTGCCGACGGCTTTGGCTTCGCGGTAGAAGCGTTTCAGAAGCTCGGGATTGTCAATGTAGCCGGCGACAATGACTTTGATCGCCACCAAACGGCCAATCACAGGGTCAACGGCTTTGTAGACCGTACCCATACCTCCCTGTCCGAGGACTTCGATCACCTCGTACTTGCCGATCTTCGAAGGTAAGTTCTGGGCCATGTTATAGGGACCCGGTGGCGCACGCCGTGACCGCCGAGAGCAACCCATGCCAGGTCGGCACCAATTCGAAACCCACAGACACTGGGAAGTTCTGGCCTACTCTCCTTTTACGACATCGCGCTACAACGGTCATCACCGCTTGTTAGACGAAGCCAGCGGGAATCTGGCAGTTTTGGCTCTGCGGAGAGCCACCTTGGCCTTAAAGTTAGCACGAAAAGCGACTCAAAAAAAGGGAGTTGCTTTCGAAAGCGGACGCGCTGGACTTTCGTTTACACCCGGCATATTGTTTTCTCGTTCCAGCTGCTGCTCACGATTGAATATTAGCGGCCTATTTCCTCTCTTCCCCATCCGAGGAGAGCCGGAAAGGAGTGGCTTATGACGCGTCCTAGATTCTGTGAAATTATCCTTTCCACGGGGGTTACCGGCTCGCGGGTAAGTCCCGACGGAGACAAGCCTTTCCATATCGCAGTCCTTGGTGACTTCGGTGGTCGATTTAGCCGAGGCCAAACCGAAGCCAGGGTTGTGAACGGCCACGCAATTTCAATCGATCGCAGCACCTTTGACGAAGCGTTTTCAAGATCAGGCGTTGACATTAGCTTGCCGATCGGCGGGAGCGCGCCGTTAACCCTGCATTTTTCCGAGCTCGACGATTTTCATCCGGACCGCCTATTCGAGCGCGCTGAAATATTTCGCCGGTTGCGGGAAGTTCGTTTGCGGCTACAGGACCCTGCTACTTTCGCGGCGGCTGCCGAAGAACTGGGGGTGCGGTCGGGGGCACAACCCGCGATTAAGCCGAGCGCTCAGGTAGAGTCCGCTGGTGCTGTTGCTCCCAGCCTCACAAAATCCACCTCGGGCGGTCTGCTGGATGAAATCGTGAAACGCGCCGAAGAGGGGTCTCCTAAGGGCCGAACTGGCCGTGCTCCCGATGGGCTGCGGGAGTTCGTGCGACGCGTATCAGAGCCACATTTGATAGCAGCTGCTGATCCTCGTCAGGCAGATGTGATCGGCATGATCGACCGGGCACTGAGCGCTCAGATGCGGGCTCTCCTGCACGTTCCCGCCTTTCAGGCGCTGGAAGCAGCGTGGCGGGCTATGTTCTTCCTGGTCCGCCGCATCGAAACCGGACCTCAACTGAAGCTGTACCTCATCGATCTCACGCAGGAAGAACTGGCCGCCGATCTTAGATCGTCGCACGATTGGCGCTCAAGCGGAGCTTATCGGCTATTGGCTGAGAAGACCGTCGGTACGCCCGGCGCTGAATCGTGGTCACTGCTTGTCGGGAACTACACATTCGGACCAGAGCAGGAAGATGCCGAGTTGTTAGGAGGCCTCGCAAGAATCGCCAGAGCAGCCGGGGCGCCATTCATCGCCGCGGCCAGCCCTCGCCTGCTCGGGTGCGCTTCCCTCGCCGACACTCCCCATCCTCGTGACTGGCGGCTGACGCCGGACTCCGAAGGCGCGGCAGCCTGGTCTGCTTTGCGCAGATTACCTGAGGCCTCTGCGATAGGCTTGGCGCTCCCGCGATTTCTGTTGCGTCTGCCGTACGGAAAGAAAACTGATCCGATCGAGTCCTTTGATTTTGAAGAGATGCCGCAAGATCCTTCGCACGAGGACTACTTGTGGGGAAATCCCGCGTTTGCCTGTGCCGTGTTGCTGGCTCAGTCCTTTAGCGAACACGGATGGGAGATGCGCCCCGGCATGCACTCTCAAATCGACGGGCTGCCGCTGCATGTTTACGAGCACGATGGCGAGTCCGAATTGAAACCTTGTGCGGAAGCGCTGCTCACCGAAGAGGCCATCGAGCGCATTCTGGAATGCGGACCGATGCCGCTGGTGTCGCTGAAGGGGCGGGATGCGGTTCGGGCGGTGAGATTTCAGTCGATTGCCAACCCGCTGAGGGCGCTGGCGGGACGGTGGAGTATGTGAGTGATGGGGGCGCGGCCCGTCGGCGTAGCTCCTGGCCGTACACATTGGCGATTCTAGGCTCATGACTTGAGAGAACCGCTCATGCGAGAAGGCTTTGTCTTTTGGAGAAGCGAGACAAGATCGTTGACAATCACGGTTACGAAGCTTCAGATGGAATTTCCAAACGCTGAGGAGGATGTCCATGGACAAGTCACCTGCTGTGTTGCTCAGTTACGATTCGGTAGGACCGCAGTTCCCGATTTCAGAGCAGTGCGAGATGCCAAAGATTACGGTAACTGCGACTTTTCAGAACATCACGCCAGATCCGAAGAGTCCGCTACAATTTCAATGGAAAGTAACCCTGGCTTTTACCGGTCAGGGTTGTGTGCATTCGCTCTCCCGCGTCATCAAGCATCCGGACATCGTTCAGGTCACTTCGACCAATAAGTTTACGATTCCGTTTAGCCAGATCCGAGGCGGCAATCTGATGATCAGTCTTATCGTGAGGGTCGGCACTGTGACCCTTACGGCGCAAAGTCAGAATCTGCAAGTGACTGGCACGAATCCGTCGGTTGGAGCATTGCTGTCTGCGACGCCGAACAACGATGCTTTTAAGAAGCTCATGCGGATAGAGAGCGGCTTGAGCCAGTTTCTTTCGCCGACTTGCCCATACTTTAGCGAAGATGACTACGGAGGTGTCGGAATCTGCCAAGTGACCGATCCCGCCCCGACAGATGATCAGGTTTGGAGTTGGAAGGAAAACGTCAAGGCAGGATGGCAACTGTATCAACAAAAAGAGAAAGCAGCCCGTGGTTACCCCGCCCATGTTCGTAACAGCGTGGAGTTTCAGACGCTGGTGACGGCATATAACAATCAGCGCTTGGCGAAGAGTACGGCGGCTGCTTCAACTGCTGGAGGTGGTCAGGCCCGGACAAGCAACGAAGCGCCGCCGAAACCCTTACTCATTGAGCTCCCGGATTACACACCCGATCAACTGCAACGGGATACCATCCGCGGGTATAACGGATATGCGGGAGGATTGCACGAATACCGTGTAAAGGTCGATGAGAACGGTCTTCTCGGCGTCACTGAGGATGCGACTGGGACTAAGGGCACGGCTGAGTGGGAGGTTATCACCGCAGCCGAGCGGACCGCTTACTACGATAAGATTAATCTTCCCAAGAAGAAACGAGGCGATCCGAACTACGTCGAAGACGTGGAAGCGAAGCCGAGTTTCTAGGGTTGACTATGCGCAACTATTTTACTCTCGTAGCCGTTCTTCTGTTTGGATCGTCCGCTTGCTACCCACAAACAACAACAGGACGGTACCTGTACGTAGTCGGTTGCGGTGCACAAGTCGACAAACTCGACACTTCTGCGGAACGAAAATCTGACGTCTACGACTTGACTCAGAGGACCGGCAGGAGGCAGCTCATTCCTTCGGTCAAGGGGGCTCTGGACGGGTGCCTCGCCTATCAGGCGGCATATGACAGCGCAGTTTCCATCTTTTACACGGTTGTTCCCGTCGAAGCCGAACCGAAGCCCGGTGGAAAGAAAGATTATCGGGTGCTGGGTTTCTCTGTTCCGGACTTGCAGTTGGTAAAGGAGATGCCTGGCGGCGAGAATCTTGACGATCCTCCACATCTGGAAATCGGAAAAGGAGAACGAGTGGAGGTTCTCAAAGCAGGGGAATGGTCGCCTCGAACGGACATGGATCTCTCCCCCTACGCGCCGGATGAAAAGCAAATTCCGAATCAAATTTTGGAGATATCCGGAGAGAGAGTTCTGCTCCGCATTTTCACGGCAAGTCAAAGCGAATTGGTCCTGGCCGTTGCAGACCGGAAATCAAACACGCTCGTCCGCCTGGAAGGTATTAGCACGACGGTGGTGTCGAATGTCCACTTGGCGCCAGGCGGGGCAGATGTGTTGATTGAGGAAATGGAGAAAGATGGCGGGTCCCGACTAGCGAAGAACGGCAAGGTGGCGCTCTACGACTCGAAGACCGGCAAGCGGGTCAAAGACTTCTCGGATCCGCACATCAAAGACCTGTACTTTCTCGCGATCTCGCCAACGGGAAAGGCGATTTACCATTCTGGCGAGACTTATTGGTTCATCGATATTGGGAGAAAATTTGTCCCTGACGCGGTGACGCGTCCTATCTCAGCGGGTTATCCCGGCCTTTTCTTCGCAGACAAATAACGGCAGCAGAACTAACTGCAGAGTAAGGTAGTCATCCCAGCAGCCCGCTATCCCTCAACTGCGCTTCGGTTCGTTCAATGCCGGAAATTAAGACGACACCCTGGGAACGCGCTTTTCCCGCCCAGCGAGCGGCTTCATCTTCGCTGATCTTGATTCCCATCAGAAACTCGACCAGGTCATCGCGCGTGCTTGCCCGTACTGTCTTGGTATTGAGATGACGGTGATACGGCAGGAAATCGATCTCGAAGTGCGGGCCCATGGTGTCGGAGCCGGGGTTCGGTTGGATGCGGATGGTGCCCATCAGCTTCATCATGCCGAGTCTTCCATGCCCTCCCGCGGGTAGACCCCAGAAGGATTCCGCCGCGTAAAGCTCAATCTTCCGAACGCCTTACGTCTCCCACTATACGCGGGGGTTCTCGCCGATTTCCAGCAATTATAAGGCCGGGTCAGGCGGGAACAAGAAAAGCAAACAGGGGGCTCTACGCTTCAGCACAGCAGAAATCCACGCTCGATGAGTTTGCGAACGACATCCAGACATTCCTTTTGCACCTGCTCGAACGGTGCATTCACTTTAGTTGCAAAATCTCCGATGAGTTCCGCCAGGGTGCGATTGCCGTCGCAGCCGCTAAGGAACTCCGCGACAATCGGTTGCAGACCCAGAAAATACTCGAATCCCTCGACCAAACGTAAAGTTAGCGATTCCCTATTCCAACCGCCATCTGTCCGCCGGAAAACCTGTTCAAGGCGTGCCGCCTCTGAGAGTCTTGGCCTGACCGCCAGCAGTTGGGCGTCGGAGGTGTACGACTGGAGAAAATCCCGCGCCGCAAAAGTCTGTATGACGGATTCGCCGAACTGCGCCTTAGGGGTGTGGGCAACTTCCTCAATCAAAACCCAGTTGTGTCCGGAACGGCGGTGCATGGCAATGACTCCGCCATGAATCGCCTCAACCTTTCGCTCGCGGTAGTAAGTCATGTAGCTGGCATAAAGTTCCGCATCGCGTGCGGGAGTCGCAGTGGTTGACCGGATGCGTTCTTCAGCGTATTCCGCCGGGTCCTCTGCGTAGCCTTTCATGACCCAAGCATCGCATCCGGTGTTTTCGAGCCACTCGGATAATCTCTCCTGCCAAGGTTGTCCGCGAACCTCTGCCCATTCACACAGCATCTGGAAGTACCCATCTTCGTTGAGATACAAAGGCGCCTCACGGGCCAGCCGGCGGCAGAGCTGGTCGAGATCCAATGGATTGTCGCAGAAAAGAAACTGAGAAGACGGGGTGACGAAAAATGGCGGGTTCGACACGATGAGGTCAAACTTGCGACCCGCTACGGGTTCAAATCCATCTCCTACCAGGCATTCCACGTTTTCAATGCCGTTTAGGCGCACGTTGAACGCAGCGAAGGCGGCGGCTCGTCGATTTAGATCGGTGGCAACCACCTTCTCGCTATGAGCAGCCGCTGCCAGGGCCTGGACGCCGTTACCGGTGCCTAAATCGAGGGTGGATCGAGAGGGCCGACGCACGGTGAAGCGCGCGAGCAACCGACTGGTGGGATTGGGCCATAGTACGAGGTCGGGATCTGCAGAGTCGATCTTGCTGGTATGATCGGCCGCAATTATGAAGCTATCGACAGGAAACAGCATTGCTTCAGAGGATAGGTTTTCCCCCTCGAGGCGCAATAATCCGCATTCCAGCGCCAGTGGAATGAACCAGGGCGGCACATGCTTCTCGACCATGGAAGCTTGTTGAGGGGTTCCGAGCCAAAACCAGCGAAGTAGTGTATTGATAGGGCCCGGCTCCGACGTGTGATCGTGCAAACGCGCGAAATTGCGCAGACGGCTCGAAGGAAGATCCTTCAAACCTAGCTTCACGCGCAGATTCTCTTCGTTATAGCCCGCCTCTTGGAAAAAGTCGCGTAAGCGCTTTCCATTATCGGGAGAAATGAGCCTCAGCAATTGAACATCGCTCTCAACTGAGAATTGTTTCCCATTGTCCCTGGGTCCAATATCTCGCCTCTGTCACAGCTCCAGACCCCGGGGCAACAGTGGGACAATACTACACCTTGGCGCATAAGCGTCTCGGCTTAACGGGCGCTTCGCGACGCGAGGGAGCTACCGCTTGGTGCCACTCCACGGTAAAATGAACGGAAACTGCAAAAAATCCGCATTATCCGCACCGTTATCCGCATTATCCTTGACAATCTTGGAGCATCATGTTACTAAAGTCCACTACCAAAATACAGGCGGGTTAGCAGGTTTAGCCCGCTGAGTAGGCGGTTCTGCTCTTTCGGTCGCTCCCAGTGACCAGTCCGCCAACAGACTTGCATGGGTAACATGGCGCGCGGGAGTACCCGAGCCCGCAAACCTCCCAAAGGAAGAGGACAAACCATGGCCAGACAGAGCGCACAGCACAAATTGGATCGTGTTCGCCCCCCACGGGTCCAGATTACCTACGACGTCGAGATTGGGGGAGCAATCGAACTCAAAGAATTGCCGTTTGTGGTTGGAGTGCTTGGGGACTTCACTGGCAATCCGGAACAACCGCTCCCGAGACTTAAAGAACGTAAGTTCGTGGAAGTCAATCCCGACAACTTCGACTCTGTGCTTGAGGGCATGAAGCCCCACCTGTCTTTTGCGGTAGAGAACAAGCTCAGCGAAGACGCCAACGGTCCTCAGCTGAAGGTCGATCTGCACTTCAAGAAAATGGAAGACTTCGAACCCGGCAATGTGGCCAAACAGGTGAAGCCACTGAAGGAATTACTCGATCTGCGCACGCGACTCGCGGATCTGCGGGGCACGTTGCAGGGCAATGACAAGCTCGAGGAACTACTGTTAGAGGCTGTCGGTAACACTGAGAAGTTGGACAAGCTGAAACAGGAGATCGGGACCAAGGAGGAAACGCCCAATGGCTAATCCAGAGCCGGCGCAGAAGTCTGCAGCGGCAACGGTGCAGGCAGAGGAAAAGGGACTGCTCGATCAGATTGTCGAGCAGGGACGGTTCGGGACGGATACCCAGGCGCGGGACCGCGGCAAGAACCTGGTTAAGGAGTTCGTGGCCCAAGTCCTGGAAGGCTCCATGACCGTGGCCAAGGATGCGGAGATGATGATTAATGCGCGAATTGCGCAGATCGATCACCTGCTCTCGCTCCAGTTAAACGAGATTATCCACCATTCCGCGTTTCAGAAGCTGGAAGGCTCCTGGCGCGGCCTGAAACACCTCATGGACCACAGTGAGACTGGTGTCGGGCTTAAGATCAGGGTCCTGAACGTCAATAAGAAAGATCTCTTGCGAGATATTGAGAAGGCGCCCGAGTTCGACCAAAGCGCACTTTTCAAGAAAGTATACGAGGAAGAGTACGGAGTTTTTGGCGGTGCTCCGTTCGGTGCACTGATCGGCGATTATGAGTTCGGCAAGCACCCCGAGGACATGGCGCTCCTGGAGGGTATTTCGCACGTTGCGGCGCAAGCCCACGCCCCATTTGTTAGTGCGGCTGCCTCGGACCTGCTCAACTTGGAGAGTTTTACAGCACTTGATGCCCCGCGTGATCTGGCCAAGATTTTTGACAGCACCGAGTACGCGAAGTGGAAATCGTTCCGGCAAAGCGAGGACTCTCGATATGTGGCTCTGTGCCTGCCAAGGACTCTGGCGCGCCTTCCCTACGGCAAGGAGACGAAACCGATCGATGAATTCGGCTACGAGGAGCACGTTGACGGGACAGACCATTCCAAGTATCTGTGGATGAACGCGGCGTATTCGCTTGGGACTAGGATGACCAATTCCTACTCCCTGTATGGAATGTGCGTAGCCATGCGGGGTGTGGAAGGTGGTGGATTGGTAGAGGGTTTGCCGACTCACAACTTTTATACAGACGAGGGCGATTTGGCGTTAAAGTGCCCCACCGAAATTCCAATAACAGACCGGCGTGAAAAAGAGCTTGCCGACCTCGGATTCGCTCCCCTGGTGCACTGCAAGGACACCGACTATGCCGCGTTTTTCAGCGTTCAGACCTGTCAAAAGCCGAAGCTCTATGACACCGACAGCGCCAACGCCAACGCCCGGCTTTCTGCGCAACTGCCATACATTATGGCTTGCTCTCGTTTCGCACACTATCTCAAGGCCATGATGCGCGACAAGATTGGCAGCTTCATGTCGCGCGAAGAGGCGGAAACCTTCTTGAACAGGTGGATTACCAGGTACGTAACTCCCGATGATTCGGCATCGCCGGCTGCTAAGGCTGAACGTCCGCTGAGGGAAGCGCGCATCGATGTTTCCGAGGTGCCTGGGAAGCCCGGTGTTTACCGGGCGGTAGCATTCTTGCGTCCTCACTTCCAGTTAGACGAGCTTACCGTCTCGTTGCGGTTGGTTGCGGAATTGCCTGCTCAGGTCAAGTAAGCTAGCCAGCGGGCTGGGTGGATAATCAGCCCGCCAGGGCCATATGTAGGGCCATATGTAAGGTTCTCTGGAGTTTCAAACTCGAATTCGTTTCGCAGACAAGGAGAAAACACGATGGCGGTAAATGCATACTTAAAGGTTGACGGTCGGCCAGGTCCTAGCACCAGCAAGCAGGACTACATCGACATTCTGTCTTTCAGCTTTGGATCCTCCCAGACCCACGTCATTGGCCCCGGTTCCTCGGGTGGTGAGTCGCGTGCGGGCCGGGCGGACGTCAGCAACGTGACCATTATGAAGGTCCTCGACAAGACGTCGCCGCTACTGTGGGACGACTGTGTCACAGGAAATTACCTAAACAGTGCGGACATCATTTACGACAAACCCATGGGTGACCAGCAGGAGGATTATTTCAAGATTCACATGGAGAAGGTTCTGATTACGTCTATCCAGCTTTCTGGATCGTCTGAAAACCCAACCGAATCGATATCCTTTGCATTTGAAAAAATAAAGATTAGCTATAACCCTGAAGAGGGTGGGAAACTCAAGGGCTTCATCGACAAGGGCTTCGATGTGCTCAAGCTCAAACCGTGGTAAGTTCATGTCGAGAAGCGAGAGACGGACGCACGGTGACCGCAAAGCAACTTTTGGATGCAGGCAGGGTGCGCGAAGCCGAGAAGCAACTTACAGCTTATCTTCGCGACCACCCCACCGACGTGGGGCAGCGGATTTTCCTGTTTGAACTTTTGTGCTTTTCAGGTGACTATGATCGCGCTGAAAAACAACTGGGCGTGCTAGCGCAGGGTAGTGCCCAAACGGAGATGGGTGCCGTCCTGTATTACGCCGCCCTCCACGCCGAGAAGACGCGACGCGAGGTCTTCGAAAAACAGCAGTTCTCCAGGGAGGCTTCTGTCGCCTCCCTGGAAGGGACCATGAACGGGCGTCCATTCCAATCCCTGCGGGACAGCGATCCCGATCTGGGTGCCCGATTGGAAGTGTTCGCCGCGGGAGCGTATCTCTGGATTCCGTTCGAACATATTGCATCGTTGGATATGGATCCTCCGCGTCGGCTGCGCGACACCTTGTGGAGGCCAGCAATGGTTCGTACGGGGCCCTCTTTTCGGGGCACCGAACTTGGTGAAGTGCTGATTCCCGCGATCTATCCTTTTTCCTGGAAGCATCCCAATGAGGCCGTCTGGCTTGGCCGAATCACGGACTGGGCAGCTGATGAAGAGGGAAAAGAATATCCTTCGGGCCAGAAGATCTGGTTATTGGATGGTGAGGAGATTCCTTTCCTGGAGATACGTTCACTGGAGTTTTCGGTCAAGCAGGCGGCCGGCTCGGCCGCGGCAAACTGATTTGGATGCTACCCCATGCCGCTGCGTGAAGATATCTTGGATCCTATTGCCGGTGAGAGCCCGGGCGGCGCCGACATTCGCTACGATTTCGAGTTGTCGCTTTACGACAAGATCAAAGAAGCCCGGCGCCAGGATGACGACCTCGCACAGGGAGAATGGCGGCGCGATCGAAAGGTTGCAGATTTCGGCCTTGTTATCAATCTGGCCCAAGAAGGTCTGGCCACTAAGAGCAAGGATCTTCAATTAGCGGCATGGCTGACCGAGGGGCTGCTTCATAGTGAAGGCTCTTCTGGTCTTCGCCAAGGCCTGCTGCTTTGCCAAGGTTTGGTCGCTCGCTTCTGGGACAGCCTTTACCCTCCGATTGAGGATGGCGAACGGGAATTGCGCGCCGCCCCCCTAGACTGGCTGGCAACGTCTCTCGATATTCCCCTGAAAAGCGCTCCGCTTGTGCGCGCCGGGTACGACTGGTTCAAGTTCAAGGAGTGCAGGTTAGTCGGGTACGAAGAACAGGCGCAGACCGACAGCGAAAAGAAGCACCGGGCGAAGATGCTCGCCGAAGGAAAGCTCTCTCCGGAAGCGTTTGATAAGGCCTTTGCCGATACTCCGAAGGTTTTTTATCTTCAGTCGGAGAAGGACTTGGATGCTTGTTTGGACGCTCTGAGGAGCCTTGATGAATTGTGTAGGGAGAAATTCGGGGATGCGGCGCCCTCATTCGGCAAGCTCAAAATTGCACTGGAGGAGGTCCGTCACACAGTTCATTCGTTGCTGGAAAGAAAAAGAGAGACCGAGCCCGACCCGGTGGAAGAAAGACCGGCGGTTGAGGCTGGAGAGCCAAACGTGGCCGCTGGTGTCGTAGCCGCGGGTGTCGCGGGTGCCGGTGGTGCCACAGTGATCATTATCCCCGTTGCCAATTCCGAACCCCCAGGGCGCAGAGAGGCAATCGCAGCCGTATCCCAGGCTGCCGCATTCCTTCGCAATCAGGAACCACACAGCCCAGCACCCTACCTGATGATGAGAGGCCTGCGTTGGGGTGAACTGCGAGCTACGTCCCAATTTCCCGATGCCCACCTGCTGGAAGCTCCTCCCACCGAACTCCGACAGCACATAAAACGACTTGCGCTGAGCAAAAAATGGAATGAGTTACTGGAAACTGCCGAAA
>Ga0302325_10014638_pt1 | contig 16693 bp, 14 predicted proteins | sample Palsa_T0_2_FD_201948 | JGI IMG/M metagenome (GOLD analysis project Ga0302325, IMG submission 201948) | Peat permafrost microbial communities from Stordalen Mire near Abisko, Sweden - Palsa_T0_2 | ecosystem: Environmental > Terrestrial > Soil > Palsa > Peat permafrost | place: Sweden: Abisko... | reverse complement strand
TCCTCTACCAAACCGCTCAACTCCTGAAGTTTTGTGGGATCGAGTTGCTCGTTCTTGACGAGGCTCATGAGGAGACCGTCCACCGAACCGCCAAAGAGTCGATCAATCATGTCCCCGATTGCGTTGCTTGCTGCCTTCTCTCTGGTCAACACTGGTGCATAGTCGTACGCCCTGCCCCGCAATCTCCGCCGTACCCTCCCTTTACGAACAAGAACGTTGAGCATCGTCTGCACGGTGGTGTACGCCAGTCTCGGCGATCCGGCAAGTTTCTCTTGGACCGATTGGACGTTGGAAGGACCGCAGTCCCATAGCACATTCATGATCTGCAACTCCAGAGGCGTAAGTTGCTGCTGGGATTTTCGTTTGCCGCCCATTTCTATCTCCTAACGTGTTAGGACAATAGCTCCATGAATTTCGCTTGTCAACTAAAAAGTTAGGAGAACAGGCGTCTTTCCAGAGGGTGAGGAAATCTTTGTAGGCGGCGAGCGCGCGGGCGGCATCGGCATCCACTCGCTGCGAAGTTCTCGCTTGCAAAGCGTTCGCACCGCCACGCCCAAACGAGCCAACGCTAGTAGGTTTAACGGCACTGATCGTGCTCCTGCCCGCGACGGTAATCTTGCGGGAGTATCGAAACCTTCCTATAGTGCGAGAATGCAACGGATCTGGCTGCTCGTGCCTTGTGTAATTGTTCTGTCGTTCTGCGGGGTTGTGTATGTCGCCTGCCGGGCTTGGCGAAAAATAGGGCCCGGGAAACGGATTGCCAGTCTTCTCCTCCTTGCCCCACATTTTCTGCTGATTGTATGCGTCGTCGTATCGCTGCTGTGTGGCCACCCGCCTCAAGGGTCGCGTTGTTTCAATACACAGTTTGAGTGTGCCGTGCTGATAGTATTCATCCTCCCGCTTCCGGCTCTGGTAGGCACGCTGCTGGCCCTTGTAATTCTCCAACGCGCTCGACTTTGTTTGTAGATTTGGCGGTAGCCCACCCAAGCCGTTTTTGCCTGGGTGGGGAATCTGTCTCCGCCGTCCTCCTCGGAATATACCCATGCAGGTCCGCTGTTCGCAGCGTTGCCGGTGGATTATTGGTGGGACGGTGGCGCATTATATCGGCGCAAGCGCGAGTCGGCCGCTCTGCGTCAGAGCGCCACAGCGGAAAGCGCTAGCCGGGTTCTCCTGCTCAGCATGCCAGTCGCCATGCCAAAGATAAAAGATCAGACCCTTCAATCGTTCCTGTCGTGCCAGCTGACCGTAATAGTCCCTGACCTCGCGAACTAGCTTTACTTTGTCTTTATCATCGACTGGGCATGTACGATTTGCGCCGCCAACTCCCCATTCCGTAAACCAGCATGGTTTTCCACTTGCACTTTGAGGCGGCTGGCATTCTGAGGCATTGTGTTCTAGGTATGAGCGTCGCTCAGCCGCGCCTTCCCTTGTTCCCGGATTGCCGGATGGAGGATAGCTATGAATACCGTATCCATCCACCAGCTTGTCCAAACCATTGGCACGAAGAAAGCCGAGTGTGGCCGGGATGCTTACGACATCCGCTTTTCTTTTCTTTGGCCAGCCTCCCTCATCCAAATCAGCTAGACCCGCCGTAGTAATAGCCGTGCGCTGATTCAGCTTCGAATGGTCGCGAATATCCTTCAGTACTTTGAGAAGCTTTATGTATTGGAGAAATCCCTGGGCCACCCGTTTTCCTTCGTGGTCGTTCGTTAGATCATTCATGCCCAAGACCCTTCCCTCGCCCGGAAGAAAAAAGTCGGCGTTAAAGCCCGCCCAATTAATCTCATTTCCAGGCTCGAAGGCCTCCAACAGAATTCCTTTCGCCTCCAGTTTGGCGAGGAGGGCTCAAACTGCGCCCGAAACTGCTCAGGATCTATGGCGGACAAGGGATATCCGCGCCACAATCCCTTGAATCCTTCTGGTGCGTGCGGCCACGGGGTTCCTGGGGCAGGTGTCAAAGCGACCATCCATATTATTTTGATACCGTGAGCGTAAACCCGCCGCGCGAAGTCCACTCCTTTGTCATCGTTAGATATGGAGCAGCGAACCACCCGCACCCCGGCGTGCTGCATTTGTCCCAGAATCGTCTCCTGCTCCGCGGGCGGGAGATTGTAAGGCGCAAATACAAAACCCACACCAACCACGAGATCCTGAGCTTGAGGAGAACCCTCCGCAGGCAGCAGCATCGTTAGCAGGAGGGAAGCAGTAAGAATGAAGCCGGTCGGCTTAATGCGTGCCATTAGCAGGCCTCGCATACTCCAAGAACACATGAGCTGGCGGTAACAGATTTCCTGAAGGATCCGTCAGCCAGACATCGTAACGGTAGAACATCACAGGTCCCAGAGCGATGGTTGAGGCGAGGCTGTCGAACGTGGCCAGTATCTCCTGCACACCTTGACTAAGCGTCTCACCCTTTTGCGTGGGAAACGAGCTCTGCGAAAGGAAACCCCATTCCGTGACCCAAAAAGGCTTATCTCGTCCCAGAGCAGATGCGTCTTGACTTAGGGTTCCGCGAACTGACCCGACAATGTCTCCTGGCCATGGATAAATGTGCGTGCCATAGCCATCCACGCGATACAGAGCATTATCCAGATAATTGAAGCCGTTCACATTTCGCAGTCTGGCGACAACCACAGCGGGTTGAGAGATGTGACGCCATGGCTTATCCCACTTATCGCTCCCATGGGCGATCCCGAACGTAATAATCTTTGCATGGGGAAAATAATGGGGATCGCGGATGGTGAGAGCAGCCGCTCTGAGAAATTCTCCGTACCCACGCAGCCAAGTCGCGATCTCTCTCTCGGATGCTGGGTGCCCCACGGGCACGTCAGCGTCATAGCAGGTGGTGTCAAATTCATTACCGATTTCAAAGGCGTCAATTGTCAGGTTGGCACTCTTTACTGCATCCAGAGTGGCGCGCAAATGCTGAGTAAATTTGGTCAAGTTGATTTGGCTAAGTTTCCCATCACCTCCCGACCATCCGCACATCTTACGAAAATCTTCGCCTGCATTGGCGAACGGTTCGTCATAATCCAGATACGACGGAAGAACGTTCACCAGCATCTTCAAATCGTTTTGCTTCGCCAGTCTAACTTCGGTGACGAACTTCGCCTGGAGCTCGGACTTGGCGGCTGCAGAAAGCACATCCCGGAACCAGGTTGCATGCAGGGCGTGGATGCCCTGCAGTGTCTTTTCCTGCACCGCTTGGCTTTCTCTCGTCAGGTTTGACCGATCGATACCGAACTCCTTCGTAGCCTGCGCCGCCGAAGGCTTGGCTGTCAGGATGGCACCACCCGCTAAGCCTGCGATTGCGAGAGCAAGAACGGCGACAGTTTTGTTCATGGCGATAACAACCTCATTCCTTGAGATCGTAGCCGACAAGTGCTTCCTGTTTTGCTGAGTGATCGCAGTCCTGCTATTAGCAGCCAAGTGAGACTTTTCCGGCTTGGATAACAGCTATACAGTTCCATCGCCGGCCAAGCCGGAATAGGGCGATATAACAAAGGGAATCCAGTGCGTCGATTGGTGAAAAATTGAAAAATACCCGACCAAATCTGCTTGCACATGATGAGTGTTCAGCTTTATGGCTGTTTCGCTTGTTGCTCGGGGTTCAGCAGCGTCGCTGTTCTTCACTTCACAACAACCTTGTAGTCCGTCGGAATCTCAAAGAGCGCAGGGTCAGGCTCGCTGCGGTCAAGTTCTCGAACCTCCGTGGTTGTTTCCTCGCCGGGGTTCGTGCTTGTCGTGTCTTTGGCGATGACGGTGATCTTCAGATCGGGCATGACCCACTTCTCTTCCACATCCACGATATCGGGGCCGCGTCCGCCAGAGAAGGGTATCACTCGCGTAATCCGCGTACCCTCGGCAGAGACCCCATTGATCAGTCGTTCGCCAAGGCTCTCCGTTGTGGTCTTTCCGAGGTCTTGCCCGTGGGTAGGAACTGGAACGGAATAGGTCATCACTGAAGCGGTTCTCTGCCCGGGAAAAAGCTGAATGAACAGGCGGCGCAACGGAATATACAGATTCACCCAGTCCGGCTTGCCACCATTGTTGCGCTTTGAATCGTCGTCTTGGAAGACTTCAATGCGCGTTCTCCCTTGAGAATCGCGCATTTGGGTCACCTTGTTTTCTCGTCGCACTCGAGCGCCGTCCGCTAAGGTTTCGAAGGCCGTTCCTACGACTTGCGCGATATAGGGCAGATTCGGAACATAATCGTGGAGATCCTGGCACAACGCTTGGCTGGAGCAGGCGGCGAGGGTTAGAGCCCAGAACCAAAGCCATGGCTTTCGCGCTTGTTCGCGTTGGTCCACAGGAGGATTATCCCCCGACGCCCGAAGCGAATCAACGAAAACATAGCCTTACCACTCGTTGACCAGCTTTCGGGCCACGCTGGAAAACTTCCATGCCCCCACGCGAGCTGCCTAGAATCGCCAATCGGTTTCGCTCCTATGCAGTCGAGCCATCACACTCGTGTCAATCGGGCTTATCATGAACCGAAACACGGAGAACGAGATGCCCGAGCCGTCAAAACGATCCATCGAGCAATACTATGCAGAATTTCCCGAAGACGAACGGCTGCGGTCGGGAATGGGACGGTTGGAATTCGAGCGAACGAAAAAGATTCTGGAACGCTTTATGCCATCACCGCCAGCTGTAGTTCTTGATGTAGGAGGAGGCACGGGGCCGTATTCATTTTGGTTGGCAGAACTCGGCTATGAAACGCATCTTATCGACCGCTCAGAGAGGCTGGTACAGCTTTGTCGTGATCGGGTTCAAGCCAATGCTCAACGTCCAAGCCTGCGTTCTGTCGAATTGGGAGATGCAAGGTCGTTAGCATGGCGTGATAGCTCATCAGATGCTGTGTTGATGCTCGGCCCGCTTTACCATCTTGTCGAGCGGACAGACCGGGTCCAAGCCATTCGAGAAGCGCATCGAATTCTGAGATCAGGAGGTTACCTGTTCGCAGCAACCATTTCTCGGTTCGCATCGTTTATCGCTGCGCTTAGCGAAGGGCGGCTGAACGACAAGACATTCGTGCCCATCGTTGAGGCTGATCTCAGAAGCGGGCACCATCGCAATCCTACAGACAACATCTCCTTCTTCACTGACGCCTTCTTCCATCGCAATGCCGAAATTCGGAGCGAATTGGAAGAGGGTGGGTTCTCAATCGCTGCGCAAATACCGATTGAAGGTTTGGGCTGCGTTGAAAGAGACATCGAAGCCGTCTGGGCTGACCCACCGAGCAAAGAAGCCTTGCTGAATCTGGTGGCGCAAACCGATATGATCGACGAGATAAACGGCGTGTCATTTCACTTCATGACTGTGGGACGAAAAGCGTAGCGAGGTTGAGCAATTTCAATCACAAACTGCCTCACAATGCGGTTGGGATCGCCGCAACGTTTCGAAACACACACGCCCGCGTCGGCTAATCGGCGCCATCTTGCGAGCCGATGTCATAGAGATGACAGATATTGGGTGGTTCAGGGACGAAATGGCTCAGGTATCACGTTCCATGCGCTGCTTCAGTTCCGGCGAAGAAGAAAGATGTGAGCAAGAACCTTGACGGCCACAACGCGGTCGAGGTTAGAACCGGTCTCATAAACCAAGCAGACCGATGGTTGCCTGTTCGCTTGCGGACACTCTAAGGTCGGCGATGAACACCTTCTAACACTTTGGTTCGACCGCCGGGCATTCTCTTATCCTTTGTCATCAGAGGTTTACGCTTTGCGTTAGATTGGCAAAAGTCTTGCTATTGGAAGGACCAATGTGGAAGCGGGCCTGATCGTCTCGCCATGGTTTTGGCCTGCGCACTGTGAGACTGTTGTGCGAGTAGGAGGACGAGCCTGATGAGCGGATTGGCACAAGATCTTCGCTATGCGCTGCGGCAGCTTCGCAAGAGTCCCGGATTCGCGGCGGTAGCGGTAATCACGCTGGCGCTCGGCATCGGAGTGAGCACCGCGATGTTCGGCGTGATGAACGCCGTTCTTCTGCAGCCCCCGCCGTTTCGTGATCCCGACCGTCTGGTCAGAATTTTATCCACCAAGGGCGAGACCGTAGATGGGCCTTCCCCGCTTGACGTACGCGACTTTTCCGCCCAGAACAGCACATTCGAAAAGATCGCTGTCTACGATTCGGGTTGGAGAAAAAACGTCAGCGCCCTGCCGGGATCGACCGAACCGGAGCAGCGGCCCATCGGCCTGGTACCCGCCGCTTACTTTGAAGTGTTAGGCGTCAAGCCCCTGATGGGTCGTCTTTTTACCGAAGAGGAGAATCGTTGGGGCAGTCACTTTGAAGTGATCTTGAGCTACGACTTCTGGGAGGCACGGCTTCAGGGCGATCCTGCGGTTCTGGGCAAGACCATCCGCATCAATGACGAGCCTTACACAGTGATTGCGGTAATGCCTCCTGGGCTGCCGAACTGGTCGTTTGACAGTCCAAAAGGCAGGGTTGACTTGTGGACCCCATTTGTTCCTTATCTATCTGCGAATGGAACCGTGTGGGATGAAACCTCCAGGCGGGCGAGCTACTTTGCGATCGGCCGGCTGAAGCCTGGCGTCAGCCGGGAGCAGGCTCAGGCCGATCTCGAGAGAATCGCGGGGAGTCTAGCGGCGAGCCATCCGCTGGATCGCGGAGTTGGCGTACTTCTTCGCCCTCTTCAGGAGGACCGGATCGACAACCTCCGTCCGCCGATCCTGTTGCTGATGGGCGCAGTCGTTTTGATTCTCCTGATCGCGTGCTCGAATGTCGCCAATCTGTTGCTGACAAGGAACTCCAGCCGGGCGCGGGAAGTTGCCGTCAGAGTCGCGATGGGCGCGGCGAGATCTGTCTTGGTTCGGCAATTCATGGCAGAAAGTCTTGTACTCGGGTTGGCAGGAGGCTTTCTTGGCAGCGCGCTGGCCTGGTGGGCCTGCGCTGTCGTAACGCGAGTGCATCCGGCGCAGCTTCGACAACTCGCGGATGTTCACATGGACCTTCGGGTCTTAGCTTTCGCTTTTATGGTCTCCCTGAGCAGCAGCGTGATTTTTGGGGTTGTCCCGGCGTGGATCAGTTCGGGTGTTAATTTGTCCGAGGCATTCAAAGAAGGTGGGCGAGGCACTACGATCGGGCGCGGCAAGAAATGGTTGAAGCATTCCTTTGTTGCCGGGGAGATGGCGCTGGCGGTGATGCTGCTGGTTGGCACCGGGCTCCTCATCCAGAGCCTGTTGCGCTTACAGAATGGGAATCCTGGATTTCGTGTTGACCACTTGTTAAGGACGCATCTTTTTCTGCCCCCGGTCCGCTATTCAAATCCGGAAATCATCACGCACTTCTGCGAGGAATATGCCGGACGGGTCGGCCAGTTGCCCGGAGTCCAGAATGTCACGATCAGCGCTGCTTACCCTCCTGATAGTCAGTGGATGCAGTATTTCACCATTGTGGGAAGGCCGGTGCCAGGCCTCGAAGGCGTGCCGGAAGCGACATTCAATGTGACGGATGCACATTATCTTCATACGCTCGGAGTTCCGTTGCTGCGAGGCCGGGACTTCTCAGATTGGGATACAGCGACCAGTCCCCCGGTCGCGCTGATAAACCAGTCTCTGGTTGAGCGATACTTCCCGAGTGAAGATCCGGTGGGTAAGCAAATCCAGATGGGCTTGCTACTAGGAGGCGACGGTTCCAATCTGCCGCCGAGTGTCGCCTCAAACGCCCCGGCCATTCGTTTCACTATCGTCGGAGTTACCGGCGACAGTTTGAATCGTGGATTGGCGCTTCCCCCCGAGCCTCAGTTGACCGCTTTATTCCGTCAAATCCCGAACCTCAATTTCGGCTTCAAAAATCTGATCGTTCGCACCGCGCTCGATCCCCTGCAACTGGCCGAGCCGATCCGGCAGCAGCTCCACACGCTCGACCCCAACGTGCCGTTCGCCGAGGTCTACAGCATGGATCAGATCATGGAGCAGGATACGGCCGACCGCCGCTACACGACTGGGCTGCTCGCCTTGTTCGCAATCTTTGGAGTGGTCCTCGCAGGGATCGGCGTGTATGGCGTGGTCTCGTATGTGGTTGCGCAACGGACCAGCGAAATTGGTCTGCGCTTGGCGCTGGGTGCACAGCACGGCGATGTGCTGTGGATGGTCATCAAGCAAGGGCTGGGAATGGCCACTGCCGGAGCCCTTGCGGGATTGTTGAGCGCCTGGGTTTTGCGGCGGGCTGTAGCTCAGCTTGTTTTCGGAATTTCTCCCGCCGATCCGGCGACCTTCTTGGCGGCGGCCTTGCTGCTGGTTTCAATTGCCGCAGCTGCCAGTTACATCCCTGCGCGCCGCGCGGCCAAGGTCGATCCCATGGTGGCGCTGCGTTACGAGTAATCGCTCACAAATACCTCAGCATGATTCTCATGCAGCCGAGGCGGACCATGCCGAGAAAGTTCTCGATGTGATATTCATGGCGCGTGACCAGTCGTCGGAACCACTCCTCGCCCTCGCATCGGGAACCCGAGAAGCGCCTGAGCCTTCTTTATCTCTCGCATTCCCACCAACACAAAGCACAAAACACCCTCAGCTTCATGAGACCGGTACGAGTCGGGGAGCGCACAATCCGCTGACAAACATTTGTCGCCCCAATTGGGCCCTTTTATCTCTTGCAGCGATGGCTAGGGTGACCACCCTTGGACTTTGTGAGTTTTTGTGGACATCTTTGTGGCCGGGATTTTGCCGTCGAAATCTACCCGATCCCAACTCGGCCGGAATCCAGCTGACGCCTTGAGGATCAGATAATTCAAGCGTGCGCGACAAAAGTGCAAGATCGCTGCGCCTTAGGTGTTCGTCTGCTGCAAACCAATCTACTTAAGACCCTTCCTCAACAAACGAATTCGTGATTTTCCCTATGACTGTGGGACGAAAAGCGTAGAGAGGTTGAGCAATTTCAATCACAAACTCTTCACAGTGCGGTTTGGATCAGCTTGACCGCCGCTTCGGGATCAGCCACTTCCACCACCAACTCGCTAAATCGCTCGTCATGGAGATCAATCACGATGGTCTTCTCCGGGTGATGCACGTCCCAGAACACTCTCTTGCCGTCCTGATAGAAGGTTCCCGCCGTGATGACTCCCGGGACATTGGTTCCGGGCATCCTGATGCCGTGATACCAGCCGCGTGCGATCTCCGGGTCGGCTCGAACGCCCGCGATGTGGATAAGCGGGATTTCCAAACTGCTCTTGAATGCCCAGAGCTTATCAGCACCCCGAACATGCAATGATAGTTTGCCTTCCCCCACTGATAAATCTACCAACGCATCACCCCTTTGGTTAGCCTATCTCAGGCACGACCGAAACATCGAATTTCGAGTAATCCTGCGCGTAGCTTTGACCACTGACTATACAAAGAATAGCGAGAAGCCTCATCATCGCAACAAACCTTGCCGTAATCAAAGGACGCCTCCGCTCACTGGATTCTCTCTTCCTCGCCACTGTCGGATCGCCTGTCTCTCGGAATATCCCTCCGAATTGGTTTTCCAGTCAAGCGGCTAATTCTTTGGCAGGCGCGCCGTGATGAAATCCGAGGCGTGGCCAGCGGCCCGCGGATCGAGGTTCGCCAGAACGGCAACCACGTATCCGGTTTGCGGGCACACTTTTAGATCGCCGTTCATGCCTGGCGCGCCCCCACTGTGGCCAAAGCAGCGGACGCCGTCTGCCGAGGTTTCATCGCCGAAGCCATAGCCATACTTAGAGCCGCCACCCGGCGTTTCCACCTTGCCGGTGGTCAGCATATCTACGTACTTGGCATTGAGCAGTTTATGGTTCTCCAGTGCGTTGGCAAACGCGAGTAGATCCTCGACCGTGGAATAACCTCCGCCAGCGGACGTGCCCCGGTAGGGCAGCGTATCCACATTCGGACCCCACTCTCTTGTGCCGTTCATTTTCGTGTAACCGACGGATCGATCCGCGACCGTTTGATCTTCGGGGAAAGAATCGGTGGAGTTCATTCCAGCGGGCTTGAAGATGTGGTCGCGCACATACTCGTAGTAGTCTTGGCCGCTTGCCTTTTCGACAACTAAACCGAGCAACAGGAAGCCATAATTACTGTATTCCCAACGGCTGCCGGGATCGAAGGCGAGACCTCGTTCCCCGTAGAGCTTGACGTAGTCCTGGAGAGTGCGCAGCTCAAGTCGGTGCTTATCGAACTCCGGGCCGAAGAAGTCGCCTGTGCCGCCGGTGTGAGTGAGAAGGTGGTGAATGGTGACCTTGGACGCCAGGTCCTTGTTGGGATAGTCGGGGAGATACTTGCCCAGCGGATCGCTGACATTGATTTTGCCGGCTTGCACAAGCTGCAGCACTGCGGTCGCGGTGAACATCTTGTTCATTGATCCAATGCGGAACTTGGTTTTAAGTGTGTTAGGAATCTTCTTTTCCCGGTCGGCCATGCCGTAAACGGCAGTGAATACCTGCTTTCCATTTTTCGCCACCAGCGCCGCTCCTGAAAAACGGCCGGCGGCGGCGGCTCGATCGAGGTACACGTGAAAGGCTTTGAGCGCTTCCTCCTCTGTCATCCGGGGGATGGAGAATTCGGCGGGGCGCGGAATAGCGCGAAGCTCGATGCCTTTGATGGTGTGAGGTTCCGAGGGATCAATGTCAACGACGATGCGCGCAAACTGGTCGGAATCGCGTTCCTTCAGGATTGCTGAACATCTTGTATCGGCGCAGTCACCGGCCTGCTTCAGGTCGAAGCCGCCAGTCGCTTCGCGGAAACCCATTTCGCCGTCAATGTCTGCGGCGCGAGCGGGATAGTTTTTCTGCAGAAACGCGAGAAACGTGGCTCTGTCACCGCTGTTGAAAGCGGTGAGCCAATTGGAGAGTTGATGGGCGGCGGGAGTGTCTGAAAGTTGTACCTGCGCCGACAAGCAGCCGGAAATCAGCAGGACTGCGACGGCCAGTGAAAGGTCATTCCGGATTTTCATGTGCTAACTATAGTCCCTCTGGTGCCTCCTCCTCCCACTTCGACGGCGGGGTATTTCTCGACGTATTCCTCACCATTACAGCCATAGTACGAAACCGTGCGGGCGCTGAAATCAACGTCGTATCGGACGACACCCGCACGCCAAGAGGCAGCCAGGAACTCAGGAAATGTGCTGTCGCCAGCCTGATCGGTACGCAGCGCCGCAATGAGGGCTTCGCGATTGAACGGCGGCACGTCTACGGTGCCAGATACCAGAGGAATACTCTGTGTCACCACTGATCCGTGCTTTGTTACGTACAGGCTTTGCGCCGCCGGCAGAGTCCAGACGTTGCGTGTGACGCCTGCGCGACGCAGCGTCTCAGCCAAATGCGGAAAGCCTCCGATCTTCGGTCTACCAGCCATTGCCAGCCGCTGCGCAGCCTCTAGTTTCTCAATCGCCATGCTCATCCGACATTCTCCTCGCTACGCGATGTCATGTGAGATTAGCATTTCCCCTGGCTTACGAAGCGCGAATCGATCAATCGGAAGCTGGATGTAAGGTGACCGGGTTTTGGTGAGTGGTGACAGGTTTGTTCTTACAGCGCGGCGTTGCGCTCCCGTCGCCGGGATAGGCAGTCACCAAACGGAGATCGTCCACTACGATCTCAGCCGAGAATCCGGTGTTGGTTACGTAGCGATAAGTGTTCTGCGCGACCCGCGTGGAGCGTTGAGACAGCGGTGGAACATTAAGGTCGGGGAATTTGACCCAAGCGGCGATGATTGACTCGCTGCTCCCGATTTGGAGGCTGAGTCGCCTGATCGCAACAGTCTTGGTCGCAGGCGTCACCGCGAGATCAACGTCGCTACAGTCTGCTCGAGCGGATCATTCCTGACCCGCACTGCGCCACACGCCACGGTTCTCCACGCTTCAGGCTGAGGGTCTTCACGTCGCTTCCGATTGTGCGCTCGACTTGAACTCGGTGGGTGAGCCAGTTCTGATCGCAATGGATTTCATAGCTCGCCAGCATCGGTCGCTGGTCTTCGAGGACTCAGACGACCGTGCTCTTCAGCAGCCAACCTTCTGCTGTGTGCCAGAGACCACAGTAGTCCCTCCCGTCGATCAAAAAGTTTTCCAGACAACTGCATGCTTCGGATCGTCTGCCATTGAGCAATTTCCCGTCTTGGGTGAGGATCATAGCATCCCTGTTGGCTGGCTTAACTTCTCCCACCGGGGCGATTTTTACTCGTGATGCCACGTAAAAAAGCGCCGACCCGGCGAACCGCGGAATCCTTATTCCGTTCGGCCAGAGTTCTCCCTTCCAGAAACTTCATGAGGGCCAAATATTTCCAAATACCAAACATTGACAATCTTTGATATCGGCTGCTAAAGTGAGGAAATAGGAGCATAACCCATGAACGTCTCTCTTACTACCGAGCTTGAGAAATTCGTGAGCGCCAAAGTGGACTCGGGCCGCTACAACTCTGCAAGCGAAGTGGTCAGAGAAGCGCTCCGGCTGCTTGAAGAGCACGACCAGGCGCGCTCAGTCCAGCTTGCCGGGTTCAACCGGGAGCTTGGCCGCCGTCTGGACACACTCGACCGGGGCCACAATGTCACCCCGGCGGATGCCCGCGCCCGGCTCAAGCGTAAGTCCGAGCAGCACCGGAAAGCCAAAGCGTGACGCGTTATATCCTGAGCGAGGATGCCGACCGCGATCTGGATGACATATGGGACTATATTGCCGCGGACAATGTTGACGCTGCCGACAGGTGGATAGGCAAGCTGTTCGATGCGTTTGACGCCATTGGTAACACGCCCGGCATAGGCCATAAGCGCGAGGACCTGACCGCTTACCCGGTTCTGTTCTGGCCGGTTGGCGCTTACCTCGTAATCTATCGCGCCACAACCTTGCCCGTAGAGATTGTGGCCGTGACGCAGGGCGCACGCGATATTCCCGCCTTCTTGCACCACCGCGTTTCACATTGACCAAGTGAGACTGATCGGTGCGTTCGTCCCGATGCCAGTTCTGTTTGGATTTCGTAACAAAAGATTCGGCTCGCGAAATCCAAAGCTTCTATCCTCCTCAGACGCCCGACTTCTTCGATTCGAGCGCTCACCGCAGCGTCATACAAGGGGTGGGCACGATAGGCTGCATACGAAGACACCTACACCGACCCTTATCTTGCCGGAAAAGAGGGCCAACCTCGTTACTTATACGATCCGGCGGGAAGCAGAAATTGCAGCCCAAAATAACCGACAAAATATGACTGATTCGGACGCGACGCTTCAAGACTGCGTCCGGTCATCAGGAGAACAATGATCGGGGAATGCAGCTTGTAGCGGGCGCCGACTTCAATTGTGGGCTGGGCGAATGAAGGATGAAAAGTCCCCACGGAATACACTTCCAGGTCGGCCTCAAGTTTGTGGGTAAATTCATGCCCCAGCACCAGGCCGGTTAGCCAGCTGTCCGGTCCCTTGTGGTTAAACTGATAGCCAAGTTCGTAATCCACGTCCACGGGCCCGAATTTCCTGGAGAATTCGAAAGGCAGGAGGAACCCCTGGGTTGCGGGAGTGATGTCGCGGCTTACGGCATTGTTTGGATTGTTGAGAAAAAGCTGAGGGAATACCGAGACCGATAAGCCGTCTTCCCCAGCATCGTAAAAACGCCACTTCACACCGGGATTGGATTGATTCATGCCGAATTTCGCGGGCGAACCCGGATTTTGCACTCTCAGCCAGGCGCTCTCGTACGTCAGCTGAATGCGTTCGCCAACGCCGAAATTGATGTCGACGTCAGGGATGTGAGACAGCGACTGACCGCGGTAATAGAACGGCATGTAACCAAGATTGATTTCCCAGTTGAGATTACCGGGCGTGCCCGGGTCATTCGTGTAATAGGGCGGCCCGCCTTGAGCAAACCCAAGGCTTGCCGCCAGAACCCACCCCAAGCCAACCATAAAATTACGTAACATGTGTGATGAAGACGAGGATCGGAGAATCTAGGCATGCCATTGCTAAGCTCTAAACAAGACCGGCTTGCTCTTCGCGATTCCCTCCAACCGGTTCCTACCGCGCTCCCTCCACCACGAGCACGACGAACGAACCGGGTTCCACTTTTCTCTCCGGCCCGGGGACCACGTTTGCGCCTACCGTGAAGAGTCGATGGGTCCGGCCATCGACCGCCATGGTGCGCGCGCTCTTTTGCGTCGTCACCGTCTGCACCACGCTGAACGTAGCGGCGTCGTCTTCCTTGATCACCGTAATCGTTCCGTCTCCTGCCGAGGCAAAAGCCAGCCCACGGCCGGCGTCGAACGCGGTGGCATCGCAACCATCTCCTATGGCCGGAGTCGCCAAAACCTTTCCGCTATCGGCATCGACAATCGCCATCCTCTTGTTCCCGCTGCAACCCGCAAATAGGCGGCGGTGTTTCCGGTCGATGGCCAGACCAGTCGGCTCTTCACAGTCGGTGAGCTTCCAGTGCGACTTCACCGTCAGCTTCCGTGGATCGAAGGCCACGATTTCGGATTTGTCTTCCAGATTCACGAACACGGTACCGTTTTCGTCGGTCGCGGCAAATTCCGGCTTTCCGCCCAGTTGAATCGTCCCCACGACCTCGCCCTTGGACGCTTCAATGGCTGTCGCTGTCCTATCGCTGCCTTTTCCGTTGAAGGTGAACACGCGTTTCGAAAACGGATCGTACAGAATCGCGTCGGGACCGTTGCCCACCTTGATCTTCTTTTCTACCGCCAGCGTTTTCAGATCGAACACGCTCACCGTATCTTCGCGGCCATCGCTGGTAAATCCACGGCCGAGTTCGTAGTCGAGGGCCACTCCGTGCACGCCCGCCGTGTCTGGAATCTCGCCGACCTGCTTGCCCGACTCGGTATCTACCACCATCACGCGAGTGCCTCGGGCAATAAACAAGCGATGTCCGTCGCCATCGGCTGTCAGATAATCCCATCCGCCGTCGCCGCCGAGTTTCCACGTCGCAACGACTTTATAGTCCACACCTTTATCGTCCGCAGCAATTGCCATGGTCGCAAGCGCCAGAGCAGTACCCACTACCGTCAACGAAATCCTGAACCCCCGCCTTCTCATATTTGTCACTCCTGTGTAATCTTCTTTTTGCCGGATCGAGCGATTCATATTCACCGATGTGGGTCCTCGGGCAGGTCCGGGCTCAGGCAAAAGATCTGCGGAATTCGTCTGGGCGGCGGACGGGATTGTCGGCATCGTCATAGGGAACCGATTTGCTCGTGACCCGGCTCTGGCTCCAGTGTGTGCACTAGCCACGGGATGATCACTTCTTTGAAAATCCTGGGATCAGGCCACACTCCAACCTGTCGCCCGAGATGGCCGCCCTGAGGATTGATCCAGGCCGTCTTCGGAACGTCCCCCTGGTCGAGCAGCAGGTAGATGTCGGAGATGGGCACCTGCGTGTCTTTGACTCCGGCCAGAATGAGCATGGGAGACATCGGCTTGCCGAGCAGGCCTTGTTTGACCAGTGAGATTTTTTCCAGTGCCGCGGCTAATTCGTCCACGGTGTGCACGTTATCAAAGATTGCCATGAGCGCGGGAACCTGATCGAACAGATATTCGCGATTGCCGATCAAGGAATCCATCAGGAAATCTTTCTGGAAGAACTTGTCGGTCGGCGGAGACTGTGCACTGGCTCCTTTGATTCGGGTGCGCTCGACGATGGCCATTTTCGTCGCCCAATATGCGCCCCAACTAACGCCATGCATGGCAACTCGGGTCTTGTCGATCTCGGGCCGCGTGGCAATATAATCGAGCACGCGAGAAAGCATGCGATCCGCATTTTCACTGACCTTGATCGGATTCTGTCCCGTGCCCGGACCGTCGACGGCGAGATAGCCGACACCGAAGGGCAGAATCGCACTGAAACTCTCTGCCAAATCTTCCTTGCGGCTGTCGAGTCCATTCACGGCCAGCACCAGCGGCACAGGCCCCGTCGGATTTTTCGGCAAGCGCAGGTAGCCGATGATTTCTTTTCCTTCGAAGGGAATTCTGACGATCTCCATGCGAGGGTCCCAGAATTCTGCGTGAGCCCGGAAAGCTTCGAGCGCTTTTTCGTAGGAGCGCTGCTTGCCGGGAGAAGCGGGAATCGGCCACCGCCCGAAGGAATAAAGCCGCCAGGCGCGGATGTAATCGGCGTTCGCTTTGGCGGGATCGGTTTTCTCGAGCGACTTGGCTTCCTTCATGTAGCGGTCGGCCACTCCCATGAAGGCTGCGGCCCACTCGTCTTTATCGCGTGTGTGGATGGAATTGAATGCCTCCTTCACGTCGCCGGGATCGAGTCCGATGAGCGGGTACTGGCCTACTTCGGCGCGATGGATCGCTTCCCTTCTGATCTCGTCGATGGTGCGCTCGGCATGTTGCTCGGCAAACCCAGAGACGCAGAGCGAGACAATTAGAGCCAGCAACGCTGCCAGCGACGTTGCCCACGACCTGGTCGATAGGGACTGTGGAGGATGATGCTCGAACGGTGTCAACACGAGATGATTCCTTTCCAGTCAAGATACCGTCGAAAATAAAGATCGGGGCCGGAGGAGGAAATTCCGAACCCCGATTTGCCAAACCTGGAGGATTCAGAAAGCAAACTTCAGGCCTAGTTGAACCGAACGCGGTCCTCCCGAACCCACAGCCGGGTTGGCGGCCGCTATATCGGGAGTGGCACAGCCGCACCCGAAACCAGGCACAGACGGATCATTGAAACCGAAACCATTCTGCCCGCCGTAAGGATTGGCGAAGTTGGGATGGTTCA
>Ga0302325_10014637_pt1 | contig 16693 bp, 13 predicted proteins | sample Palsa_T0_2_FD_201948 | JGI IMG/M metagenome (GOLD analysis project Ga0302325, IMG submission 201948) | Peat permafrost microbial communities from Stordalen Mire near Abisko, Sweden - Palsa_T0_2 | ecosystem: Environmental > Terrestrial > Soil > Palsa > Peat permafrost | place: Sweden: Abisko... | reverse complement strand
TCGGAGCCGATCTTCGAGACGCTGAAGAATACCTCGGTGCTGGCCGATAGCGTCATCGCCGCGGCCTACCGCATCGCCGTCGATGAAGCGCCGCCGCCCGCCGGCGCGACCTACCTGCGCGGCAATCAGATGATGGTAGTGGCCCTGGGCCGGCTGGGTTTGAGCGAGTTCGATTTGGGATCGGACGCCGACCTGGTATTCATCATTCCCGATGCCGACGTCTCCGAACAGCGCTTCTGGACGGGCGTGGCTGAGCGCATGATTCGCACGCTCAGCTCCTATACCGGCGAAGGCTTGATGTTCGCCATCGATACCCGCCTGCGGCCCAACGGACGCGAAGGCGAGCTGGTGCTGCCCGAAGCCGCGTACAAGACCTACTTTGAAAGCCACGCCGAAGCGTGGGAAGGTATTAGTTATATGAAGGCGCGCGCCATCGCGGGAGACACCGAGCGCGCCACCATCTTCCTGCATGAGTTGCAGGATGTGGATTGGCGCCGCTACGGGCAAAGCATGCGTTCGCGCCGGGATTTGACCGAGATGCGGATGCGCGTCGAGCGCGAACAGGGTCCGCGCAACCCGCTCAAGGCCGGCATGGGCGGCTATTACGATATCGATTTCGCGCTCATGTACCTGCGGCTCAAGGGCGCGGGCATCTTCTATAAGCTGCTCAACACGCCCGAGCGCATCGATATCATCGAAAAGATGGGTCACCTGGATCGCGCCGACGCCGACTTCCTGCGCGACGCGGCCACGTTCTATCGCGCCATCGATCACGGGCAGCGGATTCTTTCAGGTCACGCCGAGGGCAGCCTGCCCACATCGCAAGCCCAGCTGGAGACGCTGACCAGCCTGGTCAAGCGGTGGACGCCGGAGCATTTGCACCGGCAGCGGATCGATGCCACGCTGCACGAAATCCGCGTGCGCACGCGGGCGTTCTTCGAGCGCACCTTCGGACGGTCATGAGGGCTTGGCGATTCGCCGCCTCGCTGCTGTTGGTGGCCGCGGTGCTGGCGGTCTACCACTGGGCCATTGCGGTCAACGCCGTTACCGCCGCGCTCACGCTCTTGCTGGCAATTCTATTCATCTCCACATTGTGGGGCTTGGCGGAGGCGACCGTAGCATGCATCGCCGCGGTGCTGGGCTTCAATTACTTCTTTCTCGAGCCCATCGGGACGTTGACCATCCAGGATCCGCAGAACATCGTGGCCTTCGTAGCGTTCTTGATCACGGCGGCTACCGCCAGCCAGCTTTCCGCCTACGCCCGCCGCCGCACGGCCGAAGCCGAAGGCCGCCGCGTGGAGATTGAGCGGTTGTACGCGCTGGTGCAAACCATGATGCTGCGCGGCAGCGCGCGCAACACCGCCAGTGAGTTCGTACAGGACGTGATGCAAGTCTTCGGTTGCTCGGCCGTGGCCTTCTATTACCAGGCCTCGGGCGAGGTGTTCCGCTCCGGTCCGGAGAGCGGCGGCGCCTCGGATGAGGAATTGCGCGCGGCGGCCGAAGCATCCGATGTCTCGCTGGATCGCGCCCGCGCCATGGCCATCGCGCCGGTGCGTCTGGGCGTCCGCACGTTGGGCAGCATGGCGTTGATCGGGGCGCCGCTCTCGGAACAGACGCTGCGGGCGATCGGCAATCTGGCGGCGATTGCGATCGAGAAGGCGCGCGCATTCGATGAAGCCAGCCGGTCGGAATCGGCGCGCCAGGGCGAGGCGCTGAAATCGGCGCTGCTCGATTCGCTGGCGCACGATATCAAGACCCCGCTGACATCCATCAAGGCGGCCGTGACCAGCTTGCTCGGCCGCGCCGAATCGAGTGAGCGCGAATTGCTCACCATTATCGACGAAGAGGCCGACCGCTTGAATCGCCTGGCCGCGGAAGTGGTGGCCATGGCGCGCATCGAAGCCGGCAAATTGCATCTGGAGAAGCGGCCCGTGGCCGCGGCGGAGATCGTCTCGAATGCCCTCAGCGCGCTGCCGCCGGACGCGCGCCCGGTCACCGTGAACGTTGCCCCGGCGCTGCCGTTGGCCGACGCCGATCCCGAATTCGCCGCGCAGGCAGTCAAACAATTGGTGGAGAACGCGCTCAAGTATTCGCCCGCCGGATCGCCCGTGACCATTTCTGCGGCGCCCAGGGATGCGAGAATCGTGATCGGGGTGGCGGATCGTGGTCCGGGCATCGAAGAGAACGAGCGGGCGCGCATTTTCGACAAGTTTTTTCGCGGCCGGCGTCACCGTTTCGATACGAAGGGAACCGGTATGGGATTAGCCATCGCGAAGGGCATCGTGGAAGCGCACGGCGGCCGCATCTGGGTGGAGAGCGAACCGGGTGAGGGCTCGGTCTTTTATTTCACCCTGCCGGTGGCGGGAGGGCGCGAAAGTTGAGTGCCGGAAAGATTCTGGTAGTGGATGACGATCCGCAGATTCGCCGGGTGATGAAGGCCACGCTGGTAGGACACGGTTACGAAGTGAACGAAGCGCGTACCGGCGAGGAGGCATTGGAGACATTCTCTGGCGAGATGCCGAATTTGGTGCTGCTCGACATGAACATGCCGGGCATGGGAGGGCTCGAAACGTGCCGCGCCATTCGGGCCGGGTCGGACATTCCGGTGATCATTCTTTCGGTTCGCAACACCGAGAAGGATAAAGTAGCGGCGCTCGATGCCGGCGCCGACGATTACGTCACCAAGCCGTTCGGCATTGAAGAGCTGCTGGCGCGCATCCGTGCCGCGATGCGCCGTTCTCCTTCCTCGCCCGAGGGCCCGCAAAAGTTCGCCTCAGGCGATCTCGAGATCGACTTCGAGACTCGTCACGTGCGCGCACAGGGCCGGGAAGTGCGCCTGACGCCCAAGGAATTCGACCTGCTGCGCTACTTAGTGATGCACGCCGGCAAGCCCGTACCGCACCGCGAGCTGCTGCAATCGGTTTGGGGCCCGGATTACGGCGATGAGCCCGAATATCTGCGCGTCTTCGTGAATCAAGTGCGCAAGAAGATCGAGGCTAACCCGGGTAAGCCTAAGTATATTGTGACCGAGCCCTGGGTCGGCTACAAGTTCGTAGCCGAGTAGTGGGGCATGCTTTAGCTTGCCCACCAAATATGCGCAGACTTCCGCCGCTGTGTTTAATGACCTCTTACGTAATATTGGTTCGGCGCACCGGGCGTGGGAACGCCGCTGGCCACCTGCGCCCCGCTGGTATGCGCTTTGGTCAGTGCGCCTGTGAGAGTGATACCGGATCCGGAGACCTGTGCCCCGGCAGCGTGTGCAAGCGTAAGCGGCGCCGCGACCGTGGTTGTGGCGCCGCCTCCTCTGCCACCGCCCGTGGTGGCAGCGACAACCGCCGTCTCACGGTTCGCGCCACTGTCAATGGTGATGGTCTGGCCTGCGCTAAAGCCTGCCCCGCTGGCGACCGGGATAACAGTCGCGCCCACGTTAGTGGAGGCGCCAACCGAAGTGGCGCCAGCCGTGCCAACCGTCGCGATGACCGCGGTCTCGAGGTTCGCGCCCGGATCAATCATAATCGTCTGGCCAGCGGCAAAATCTGCCACGTTGGCGACTTTGATATTGGTCGCTCCGGCGCCCGCAGGGGCCAGCAGCGTGGTGGCGGGCTGCGTCAGGAAATCGGTGCAGTTGCTGTCCGTGTCGAGGCCGTCGGGGAAACGGCCCGCGCTTCTATCGACCGCGGCGGCAGCAGGGCCGAGCCCAGTCACGCGGCACCCACCCTGCCCTGCTCCGGAGGCGGCTTGGTAACCCTCGGCGGCCCATGGGTCGACGAGGCCGCCATAGTTGAGGCTGTCGACCACCAGGCCGGCGGCGTCACGCAGCACCATGCTGCCGGCGGCGGGCGAGAAAGCTGGGCCTCCGAACCATTGGTTGGGCGCCGGATTCGCCTGGTACCCCGCGGTCGTGACCGCGGCATCGCGCACCACCGCGTCGATCGCGTGGGCCTTCGCCAGGGGGCGGTCGAGCGTCATGCCGGAACCGAGCGGCTGGACGGGCTCGTTACTGGAGTGGGCAAGGGCCGTCTCCGGTGCGAAGCTGATCCCTGTTCCCCTGTCGCTGAAGGGGAGATTGGCGGAATGCCCGAACCGCAGCGGGGCTGCCAGGTCGAGGCCCGTACCCTGATCTACCACCGCCTCACCGTTGGGATGCGCCTGGGCGAGGGCCGGCGTAAAGTCGATGCCGGCGCCGGTGGCGCCCGCGGCGCCGACGGCGGTGATGGTAACGATTTCGCGATCCGCGGGTGAGCCAACCGTCATCTTGTCGCCCACAGTGAAAGGCACAGCGGCCTGGGGCCCGCCGCGGCCGCCGCGGACTTTGATATTGGTGGCGCCGGCGCTTGAGTCGGCCGCGAGCGCCGTCCGGGTGGACTGAGTTCCGACGCGCGTGACCGTGACGGTCTCGACGCCATGGCCGACGCTGTCGATATCCAACCGGATCTTGTCACCGGCCGAGATATTGGCGACAGACGTCACCGTGATGTTAGTGGAGCCCGCGAACGCGTCCGCCCCCAGAAGGGCTTGCGTGCCCGGTTTGCCGATCGAGGTGACCGTGGCCACCTCGTTCCGCTCCATGGATCTTGCGACGGCGGGGTAGGTGGCGCCGTAGCCGATCGCGATTTTCTCGCCGGTCACGAAGCCGGCCACGCTGGTGAGAGGCAAGTTGGCGGAGCCGGCGGGGATGGTCATGGGGCCTTCGGGGAGGGGTTGCCACAGCGTGGTACTGTTGCCGGCCGCCGTCCCGACGCTTACGATCTTGCGGGTTTCGATGTTGGAGCCGGCGTCAATCGTGACGGTATCGCCGGCCGACATGCCGGCGATGCTCCGGACGTAGATGGTGGCGTCGCCCGCCAGCGTGGGGACCGCCAGCCCGGAGTTGGAGAGGCCGAGCAGGTAGAAGCCGCGACCCGCAAGCTTCGTTCCAGCCGGGATCTTTACCGCCGAGAAAATGGCCTGCTGGCTGGAGTGCTCGGTGAGGGTCCAGTTGGAGATGTCCACGTCACGGGCGCCGGCATTGTAGAGCTCGATGAACGAGTTCGTCGGGTTGTTGGGAGCGCTGATGCGGAATTCGTTGATCTTGATGGGGCTGACATTCCGGACCTTCTCGGCCGTTGTCTCGGATTGCGTCCTGCCGGTCGCCGCGTTCGTCCACGAGGCGCTGGCGGTCAGGTCGCCATTGAAGACCGTCGGCCCGGAGGTGACCTTAAATCTCGCGCTCACGCTCGCGCCCGGCGCGACCGGTTCGGCGATCATCTCTGATGTTTTGGCGGATCCCGAAGCGGCCGAGGTCCACTGCTTCGGCACGGAGATGGTCAACTTGACGCCCACCGCGGGCGTCCCGCTGGTATTGGTGAAGGTCACGGTGGCGGTCTGCGAGGATCCTGGCGAGAACGTCTGAAGTCCTGGCGGAGCGGCGGTTGCCGAGGCCGGCGCCAGGCTCAGCCGAGGCACATCGTACCCGGCAGCGACGACGTTGGCCTGCACCAGCCGGTCGGTCGCATCCGTCGGAAACGTGCCTGCGGCCGTCATCGCACCTTCATAGAACGTGCCTTGCGAACCGACGCTGTTGTCGCCCCCATTGCCGAGGAGGATGGCGCCCTGTTTGCGCATCGGGTCATAACTGGCGTTGACGCGCGGTCCATCGAACATCACCGCGAGGTCCCCATGCTGCGCGTCGCCGCCCATCGAGGTCCAATGGTGCTGTTCGCCTTTCGCCATCGCCGTAACGAATCGCCAGGTGATGTTCGGCAGCGTAGCGCAGAGTTTGTTGATCCCATCCGGGTTGACGCAGCCCACCAGGTTGTTCTCCTGGTCGGTCATGATCCACGGGCCGGGCGCGTTCCCGTGATACCAGCCGGTGGCGTCGCCGTAGTAGGTGGTTTCCATGGTGCCGTTATCGTCGTCGCGGCTGTCGATCTCGGCATTGCCGTAGTCGAAGCAGCAGCCGGAGTTGTAGTGTTGGCCGTTGATCACCCAATACTGGCCCTCGGCCTGGTCGTCGACTGCCGTGCCCTTGGCGTCGTCCTGGCGGAGACCCATGCCCGGCGCGATGAAGACGCCATAGGCTTTGTGGCCCATGATGGTAATGGGTGCCATGTCCGCCACGGGGAGGTTGTTAAACCCGCCCATGGCCGGGCCGCTGAATCCGCCGCGCGGCGCCTGAGTCAGGTTGTTGTGCTCGGGGGATTGGTCGTAGATGCTGGCGATCCAGCAGTAGGTATTGGCGCAGAACGCGTCCTGCGCCGCGGCGTTGGCGTAGCCGCCGGCATCCGCGACCGGCGACGCGACCGGCTGGACCACGCCGACATCCAAGGTCTTGCCGTCCGACTGGCGCAGGATCTGGTAGAGCGGGCCGTTGTAGGCGGCGTAGAGCGCGCGCGTGGTGCTGTGGGCGGCCACGCAGGGGTCTCTGGCGGCGGCATAGATATCGCACGGGCCCTGCGGCCGGGGCGGAGCCTCCGCAGCCGGTGTCGCCATCATCAACGCGGCCCCAATCAGCGTGAGCGCCAGTACGGGCATTAGCCCAAGATGGATTCTCGTTTTCATGTTTGTCCTAATTGGCCTTGCCGGTTTATTCCGCTATCTATTATGTGGGATTTCGGAAGCGAGAGCGATCAAGCGTAGCCAGCCCTGATCGCGGGTCACGCACGCTAAAAATAAAAGTTGACCTTTTCCTTTCAGCTTCATACCGCCCTATGCAGGCATTCGTTCCCTGGCATCCCGATGCCGTCATGCTAGTTCTGTGAATAGGGGAGCAACCCATGTCTTTCAATGTAGAAGAAGCCACAGCCAAGGCCATCGCCAAGCACTATGCCGAGTTTCCCACCGCAGCCCACGGCCCCACCGGGCCCAGAACCGAGGCCGGCAAGCAGCGCACCCGTCTCAACGCTTACAAACACGGCCTCACCGGCCAGATCCACCTCTTCACCGCCGAAGAGCACGCAGCCTTTGAGAACCACTGCCAGTCCGTCGTCCAAGCGCTCTCTCCCGTGGGCATTCTCGAACACCAACTCGCTCAATCCATCGCCGAAGACCGCTGGCGCCTGAACCGCATCCGCGCCATCGAAACCAGCATCTTCGCTCTCGGCCAGATAGGGGAATTCGACGACCCCACCGACCAAGCCCTCTCGCAAGCCAAAACCTGGCTCGGGGACGGCCGGAACATCCAGCTGCTCTCTCTCTACCAGCAGCGCATCGAGCGCTCCATCGCGCGGAACATGGCCGAGTTCCGCACCCTGCGAGCCGAACGCCTGGCGGCCCGAAAACAGGCCCTCGAAGAAGCCATACTCCTCTCCCAACTGGCCAAAAGCAAAGGCGAAACCTACAACCCAGCCGCCGATTTCCCATCCCAGGAGTTCGTTTTTTCGAGCGCCGAAATCGAGCGCTTGATCGCCCGCGAACAACGCCTTGACGAAGCCCGCGCTCTTCCCAAAACCCGGCTCAACCCGGATCCCGGCCTCAAAATGCCCGCCGCCGCATGAAAAACGAAAGAGCCCCCTACCACGTCCCTTGCTTCCCTCCGAACCACCAAACCAATCCGACCGTGGCGGTGCTCTGGTGGTTGCTGAGCAGGCCGAGCGTGTCAGTGTAGAAGTAGTTATGGTTCGAAAGATCGCGCCGCCACTCGAAGCGCATCAGGAATCCTTCGCTGAATTTGTAATCCGCCGTGACCGTGCCTTCCTTGAGCGATTGCGGCGTGGCGCTGAAGAGGCCGTTGCGGTCGTTCAGGTATTCAGCGCGGGCGCCCAGGGCCATCCTGGGCGTGAATTGATAGCGCGCATAACCGGCGCCGCCATAGGTTTCACCGGGCGATGAATTGGGGTTGTCGCGCTCGATCACCCAATCGGCGTCGATGGCTAACATCAGCTTCGCTGTCGATTGCCACGTGGCGTAGCTATCGAAGATGTGCAGCCGGCCTTTGAGCGCGGGCCTGATCGGCTCAAAGGGTACGCCTTGCTGCTCGGGCGCGTTCGGTGGAGCGCCGCCATTGGGGAAGTATTGCACGTCCGGATGCTCCTGTCCGAAATAGTAGTTCATGGTCCAACTCACCGTCTTCGAGGGTTGCAGGTTAAAGCCGAAGAGCTCGTCCTTGAAGCTGTTGAATGCCTCGGTTTGATTCGTTCCGTTGTCCACCCAGTAATTCAGGGCCAGCTCATCGTTCACCTTGTAGCTCGTGCGCAGGCCCATGTGATAAAAGGGCAGATAGTTGAACCAGAACGAGCGCGAGTAGTTGACTTGGTCCTTGGTGTAATTTCCCTCAATGCCGATGGAACTGGACCATTTGCCGAAATCGATCGTAAGTCCGTTGCCGATCGGCGCTACGTAGGTTCCGTACGCCTGAAAGATATTGCGGTAGATATCGGGCCGCGGTTCGTTGACGGGGTTTCCCTGGAGAGTCTCCGTTGCCTGGCCGAACTGTAGGTCAAGACGGGCGCCGAAGCGCTTGCCGTTGGCCGGGTCGGGAGCGTTCTCGATCACCAGGCCAGCCTGGTTCAGGCTGAAGCTGTTGCTGCTGACGTCGTAAGCCCGCAGGAGATTGACGCGGCCGATGGGAGCGTTAAAGTTGTAGCCGTAATAGCCGTCTATGGCGATACTGACTGTCGTACCGGCAAGCGCCCCGGCAAGCGCCCCGGCAACTGGACCCGGCGCAGTTGCGGGCGGCGCGCTTGGCGCCACGGCTGCAGGAACGTCCTGCGCTGGCGCTGGCTCCTTTGCCGGAGGCGCGAGGCGCTTTTCCAGACTATCGATGCGCGCCTGGAGGTTTTGCGCCAGAGTCCGCAGTTCCGCAAGCTCGTCGCGTATTTCCCGATCCTGCCCATCCTGCGCGGCCCCGGGCGCAGCCAGGACGCAGAGAAGAAGCGCTTTTAATAGTTGATTTCTCAGGCGATTGCTCATACCAGTTCTACGGTACCCTAATCCATTCCTGATTCTTTCTTTACGACTTCTTTATGTGGCGGGGCGTACTCTTACAAGGGATGCATACGCGTGGCGAGTTACAAATCGATCCGCCGGTGATTGGCAGCGGGCGCGAATGCAGCGCCCTCGAAATCGTGATTCCTTTTACCGAGTGGGCCGTGGCGGAGGCTGTGATGAAGCGCGCGGCGGCCTATGCGGAAAAGCTCGATGTCAGCCTGATGCTGGTCGCGGTACATACTGTTCCCTATCCGATGCCGTTCGGCTGCCCGGCCCTGGTTCATGCTCATCTGGTGGAGCAGCTCGTCGATTTAGCCAGCCGGTCTCCGCTGCCCGTCAATCCGCAAGTGGTGCTGGCGCGCAGTTTCGAGGAAGGCTTCCGGCACGCGCTGAAGCCGGAATCGACGGTTCTAGTGGGAACGCGGAAGCGCGTATGGAAGACCTCCGAGGAGCGTCTGGCAGCCGCGCTGGCCCACGCGGGGCATCATGTAATGCTGGTACATGTAGAGTGAATAATAATGCTCGATCTGATCTTCATTTCCATCTCGATTCTGTTCTTTGCGGCCGCCTGGATGTTTGTTAAAGGCTGTGACCGCCTTTAGAGGACTTATGGATTACATCATCGCCCTCGCAGTAGCCGTCGCTCTAGGCATCTACCTGTTCTACGCGCTCTTGCGCCCCGAGAGGTTTTAGTGGGGCAGGTTGTCAACCTGCGCGCGGTTGTGAACCGCGCCGCCCTCATCAGGAGACTCAATAAATGAGCATTAGCGGCATCCTTCTCATCCTTGTTTTTATCGCCGTAGTCGCGGCTCTCACCGCGCCGATGGGCGCTTACATGGCCAAGGTATTCGCCGGCGAGCGCACGTGGGCCCACGGCGTGTTGCGCCCCTTGGAAGCAGCCATCTATAAATTGTGCGGCATCGACGAGAGCGCCGAGCAGCATTGGACCGGTTATGCCGGCGGCGTGCTGGCGTTCAGCCTCGTCAGTATGCTGCTCACTTACCTCATCATGCGGCTGCAACAGTGGTTCCCGCTGAATCCGCAAGGGCTCGGGAATTTGGGGGCAGCTTTGTCGTTCAATACGGCAGCCAGTTTCAGCACGAACACCAATTGGCAAGCGTACGCGCCCGAAACCACCATGAGCTATTTGACCGAGATGATCGGGCTGGCTACGCATAACTTCTTTTCCGCCGCGGCCGGCATCGCGGTGGCAATCGCGTTCGTGCGCGGATTTTCGCGGAACTCGGCGAAATCGCTGGGCAATTTCTGGGTGGATTTCACCCGCGCTACGGTTTACGTATTGCTGCCTCTCTCGGTGGCGGGCGCGCTGTTCCTATGCTCTCAGGGCGTGATCCAAAACCTCTCGCCGTATACCAAAGCCACAACCGTGGAAGGCGTCGTGCAGACCATTCCGCAGGGACCGTTCGCCTCCCAGGAAGCCATCAAAATGATTGGCACCAATGGTGGAGGAGTCACCAACGCCAACTCCGCCCATCCCTACGAGAATCCGACGCCATTGTCGAATTTCGCGCAAATGGTTTTCATTTTCCTGATTCCCGCCGGCCTCACTTATACCTTCGGCAAGATGGTGAAAGACACGCGCCAGGGTTGGGCCATTTTCGCGGCCATGCTGGCGCTCTTTATTTTCGGCGTCTGCGTGACTTATCCCGCGGAGATGGCCGGCAATCCGAATTTGACTAAGCTGGGACTGACGGATAGCGGCAATTGGGAGGGCAAGGACGCCCGTTTCGGCATCGCCGATTCCGCGCTCTTCACTGTGGTCACCACGGATGCGAGCTGTGGCGCGGTCAACAATATGCACGACAGCTTGACCCCTCTCGGCGGCCTCGTGCCGATGATCAATATCGAGCTGGGTGAAGTGATCTTCGGCGGCGTCGGCTCCGGGCTTTATGGCATGCTGATGTTCGCCATCCTCGCTGTATTCATCGCCGGATTGATGGTGGGCCGCACGCCGGAATATCTGGGCAAGAAGATCGAACGAAAAGAAGTCAAGATGATGATGCTCTCCGTCCTGGTGCTGGCGTTTACCATTCTTGTCTTCGCGGGCGCCGGCGTCGTGTTGAATACGGTCAAGAGCAGCATGACCAACCATGGGCCGCATGGACTCTCCGAGGTGCTCTACGCCTATTCGAGCGCCACCGGGAATAACGGCAGCGCATTCGGGGGCTTGAGCGCGGACACTCCCTATCTTGATTCGACTCTCGGGTTGGCGATGCTGTTCGGCAGGTTCCTGATGATGATTCCGCTGCTGGCGGCGGCGGGCAGTCTGGCGCTGAAGAAGCAGACGCCGATATCGGTAGGGACTTTTCCCACGCACGGGCCGCTTTTCGTGTTTCTGCTGGTGGCAGTCACATTGATCGTGGGGGCGCTCACATTTTTCCCGGCGCTGTCGCTGGGTCCCATCGTCGAGCATTTCCTCATGGTTCAAGGCAAGCTCTGGAGTTAACTCAATGGCAACCGCACTCATTCCCCCGCCGCTAGACAGCACGTCGCTGATCTCGAAGAAAGCGCCGCGCGCGCGGCCCCTGCTGGATCCGCCCATCGTGCAGCGCGCCATTGGCGATTCTTTCCGCAAACTGCATCCGCGCCTCATGATGAAAAATCCGGTCATGTTCGTGGTGGAAGTGGGCGCATTGATGACCACGCTGCTGGCGGCGCGCGATTTCGCGATTGGCGCGCACGATGTCGGATTCACCTTTCAGATCACGCTATGGCTGTGGTTTACCGTGCTCTTCGCCAATTTCGCGGAAGCCATGGCCGAAGGCCGCGGTAAAGCCCAGGCCGATACGCTGCGCAAGACCAAGACGGAAACCACCGCGCGCCGCATGGTGAACGGACACAGTGAGGTGATTGCGGCGACGCAGCTTCGCCGGGGCGATACCGTGCTGGTGGAACTCGGCGAGATCATCCCCGGCGATGGAGACGTGGTCGAAGGCATTGCCACCGTGGACGAATCGGCCATCACCGGCGAGAGCGCGCCCGTAATCCGCGAATCGGGCGGCGACCGAAGCGCGGTAACCGGCGGCACCAAAGTGCTCTCCGACTGGATCAAAGTCAAGATTACGTCCAACCCCGGCGAGACATTTCTGGACCGCATGATTGCTCTGGTGGAAGGCGCGCAGCGGCAGAAGACGCCCAATGAGATCGCCCTGAATATCGTGATCGCGGGGTTGACGCTGGTGTTTCTGCTGGCGGTTACCACGCTCGAACCGTTCGCGGTGTATAGCGGCGCGGCGCCCTCGGTGACCGTCCTGACCTCGCTGCTGGTCTGCCTGATTCCCACCACCATCGGCGGGTTGCTTTCCGCCATCGGCATCGCCGGCATGGATCGCGTGATGCAGCACAACGTGCTGGCCATGAGCGGCAAGGCGGTGGAAGCGGCGGGCGATGTGAATACGCTGCTTCTCGATAAGACGGGCACCATCACGCTGGGTAACCGGCAGGCGGTGGAATTCATTCCGGTCGGCGGCGCCACGCCGGAGGAAGTGGCCAACGCGGCCCAACTTGCGAGTCTGGCCGACGAGACGCCGGAAGGCCGTTCCATCGTGGTGCTGGCCAAGGAAACCTACGCCATTCGCGGGCGCGAGGTGGCGGAACACGAAGCGCATTTCATTCCCTTCACGGCGCAGACCCGCATGAGCGGCGTCGATATCGATGGCCGCGCCATTCGCAAGGGCGCCACCGATTCGGTGTGCGAGTTTATTCAGGAGCATGGCGGCGTGGTGCCGGAGGAGTTGTTGACCATCACCAACCGGATTTCGCGGTCGGGCGGTACGCCGCTGGCGGTGGCCGACCGCGGGCGCGCGCTGGGCGTAGTTCACTTGAAGGACGTAGTCAAAGGCGGCATGCGCGACCGCTTCGAGCAGCTGCGCAAGATGGGCATTCGCACCGTCATGATCACGGGCGATAATCCGCTGACCGCGGCCGCCATTGCGGCTGAAGCGGGAGTGGACGATTTTCTAGCCCAGGCTACGCCCAAAGACAAGATGGACCTGATCAAGAAAGAGCAGGCGGGCGGCCGGCTGGTGGCGATGACTGGCGATGGCACCAACGACGCTCCGGCCTTGGCGCAGGCCGACGTGGGACTGGCGATGAACACCGGCACCATGGCGGCCAAGGAAGCCGGCAACATGGTGGACCTCGATTCGAACCCCACCAAGCTGATTGAGGTAGTGGCCATCGGCAAGCAGTTGCTGATGACGCGCGGCGCATTGACGACGTTTTCTATCGCCAATGACATCGCCAAGTACTTCGCGATTCTGCCGGCCATGTTCATGGCGACGTATCCGGCGTTGGCGGCGCTCAACATCATGCATCTGCACAGCGCGCAGAGTGCGGTGTTGGCGTCGGTGATCTTCAACGCGCTGATCATTATCGTGCTCATCCCGCTGGCGTTGCGCGGCGTGAAATACCGGCCCATGTCGGCGGCCGCATTGTTGCGGCGGAATCTGCTCGTATATGGCGTTGGCGGCGTGATCGCGCCTTTCCCGGGGATCTGGCTGATCGACCAGTTGTTGGGCATACTGAGGCTCGCATGAAACAACTATGGATTGCGGTGAAAGCGACGATTGTCTTGACGGTGCTGACGGGCGTGCTCTACCCGCTGCTGGTGACGGGCTTGACCAAGGTACTGTTCCCGCGGCAGGCGGCCGGAAGTCTGATCGAGGTGAACGGCAAGACGGTCGGGTCGGAATTGATCGGGCAAAAGTTCACCCGGCCCGAATACTTTCACGGACGTCCCGACGCATATGACGGACTGTCGTCCGGCGGGTCGAACTATGGGCCTACCAACCAAAAACTAATAGACCGCGTCCAAGGGGATGCGGCGAAATTTCGGGCGGAGAACCCCACGTTCACCGGTCCGATTCCGGCCGATATCGTCACGGCTTCCGCCAGCGGGCTTGATCCCCACATCAGCCCCGCCGCCGCGGAAGCCCAGGCCGGCCGGGTAGCCGCGGCGCGCGGCATCGCAGCCAATAGAGTGCGGCAACTGATTGCCGCGCACACCGAAGGCCGGGACATGGGCGTCTTCGGCGAGCCGCGGGTCAACGTACTGATGTTGAATTTGGCGCTGGATGGAACGGCGCCGATGCGGCGATAGCCTACAGGCAGACTGTACGTGTGGACGAGATTCCGTTGGACGGCCGCTCGTGGCGTACGGCGAATGACTTTTACAAGGCCTATTTGGCAGCTGTCGGCGCGCCCGATTGGCACGGACGAAACGTCGATGCCCTGTGGGACTCATTGACAGCCGGCGATATCAACCGGCGCAATCCCCCGTTCCGCGCTCGCATTGCCGGGCTCACTGAAATGAGTGCCGATGCGCGCCAGATGGTGGAGCGCTTCGCGGCTTTCGCCGCGGAGGCGAGAGCGGCGGGGCACGCCGTTGAGGTTGAATACGAGAGGTAGCCGCAAGCCGTTAGCTCATGACGCGCGAAGTGCTTCTTCCACCGCCTTAGGATTCTTTGCGATGACGACAAGCAGTACGCGCGCAGGGCCTTCCGGACGCCGATGGCCCTGTTCCCAGTTTTGGATCGAATCGAGCGGGAAACCAAACTTTGCCGCAAACTGCGTTTGGCTCAGCCCCATGCGGGCGCGCAGTTTTTTTACGTCCAGCTGCTTCGCCGGAACGTAGGTGACTCGCGGACGGCTGGGCTTGCCCTGTACCCAGTCACGCGTCTGCTGGGCGCTCCGCAGCAATTTCCCGCCCAACGAACTTTCTTCCGGAGGCTTCCGCCGGCTGGCACTTTCATTTCAGTTTTTCACCTTCCAGTCCGATTTCAGCACCCGCAGTTGCCTGGTCAGGGCCGCACGCTGCCGCGTCGACAAATCCAACCCGGGTATCAAATCACCCGCTTCGGGATGCAAGGCCAAGTACAAGATCAGGTCGTCACGTTCATCTTCAGAGAGTACGTCCTTCACGTCGGCTAGGAACTCTTCCGTTTCCACGACCGCGATCATGCCCCTCACAACTCAAGTATACGCCAACGACGGATAGAGGTCGGTGTTTCCTCTCCTTGCCGGTCCAGGGCGCGAACCCACTAAACTGATGGTATATGAGCGCAAGCAAGGCTGGGCCTGCCGCATCTGGCAAGCGAGACAGGCCTGCGGCTCGTCCGTTATCCGCCCTCCTTTCTCAGGTACTGGTCGCGTTCACTCTCGAGTTCGATAACGAGTTCGAGCGGCGAATGAATGAAGCGGGCTATCACGGGGCGACGCTATCGATGGGGTTGTGGAATAACCTAGTGCGCTTCCTGACCGAGGGCGCGATATCAGTACGGGATTTGGCGCACGCAGCCCTCGCGCCGGAATCGCAAATCAGGCTTCAGCTGGGATGCCTGGAGCGGTGGGGGTTGATCACGCTGCAGGCCGATTCGACAGACGGCAGCCCGGCGCCGGCGCGCGTTCATCGCCAGCCGGGTCGCTTACTGCGCGACGGGTGGGGCAGCGGCCGCGGCATTCGCTCGGGCTGGGGGGTGCTCCTCACCAGGAAGGGGCGCAAGGCCAGCGAGGTTTGGCCGCCCCTGTTCGGCGAGATCGAGCGGCGCTGGCGAAAGCGATTCGGCCACGGTCACATCGCCGGCCTGAGTGAAGGGTTGGAAGAAATCGTGGGGCAGGCCGACATGGAGTTTCCTTTGCCGGTGCTGCTTTCGAAGGCATTGCTCGCGTTCACGCTTGAATTCGATCGCCTGTCGCCGGTTCCGCTCTGGCTCTGCGCCAGCACCCTTCGCGTGCTGGGAAAGCAGCCGGCGCCGGCGGCTGAGATCCCACGGTTGACCGGATCGTCTCCCGAGACCAGCGGCATAGGATGGCAGATTAAGCCATATATCGTGGTGGAACCCCATCCGGACGGCGGCCGGGGAAAATTTGTCCGCTTGTCGCCTCTGGGGCTGAGAGCGCAACAACTGTATCGCGAACTGGTCGGTGAAATCGAGAAGAGTTGGGAGTCCAGGTTCGGCAGAGAGAAGATTCATCGCCTGCGTAAGGCTCTCTCGGACCTGTTCGTCGCCCGCGTCGGGGATCGGCCACTCATCGCGGAAGGATTGGTTCCAGGGGAGGGAACGATGCGGGCGGGCAAGCAGGCGCCGTCGCTGGGGCGGCGCGACGCCGGCGCAGCGGCGCGGCAGCGAATGAGTCATCTGGTGGCTCAAAGCCAGATGTTCCAGCGCGATCCCGCCGGTGAGCTTCCCCACTATCCTCTCTGGGATATGAATCGCGGATTCGGGCCCTAGCGGGAAATTGCTTTGCTCCCCGCGTCGACTCATTTGAGCGGCTACTTCGTGCCGTTGTGGGCAAGCCGAAGTAACTCCATAGACGTGGCCGCCAGCAGTAACCCAAGCACGATCAAATAGACATTGCCGCCAATCGCCATGGCCGCCGCGATGATGCCGGCAGCAACGAGGATGACCACAATGGCCAAAATAGCAAACATTTCGATCAGTATTCGTGGGCAGCTACCACATCTTCGGGGTACGCGTTCATCCCGAACTCGGGCACATCGAGACCTTCGCGCTCCACCTCCGGCGAAACTCGCATGGACTTGAACTTGTTGACCGCGGAAAAGACGATGTAAGTTGCGCCGAACGCCCAGAGAGCGCATAGAGTGGCGCCGCCGAGCTGGCAAAAGAACTGGCGTGTGTCTCCATAAAGCAGGCCCGTGACTCCCTGACCCGCGTGTCCCAGGTATGTAGCGGCCCCGACTCCATTCCAACCGGAGCCGTAAGTGCCGTCGGCAAAGATGCCGACTGACACGGCGCCCAGCCAG
>Ga0302325_10014634_pt1 | contig 16695 bp, 12 predicted proteins | sample Palsa_T0_2_FD_201948 | JGI IMG/M metagenome (GOLD analysis project Ga0302325, IMG submission 201948) | Peat permafrost microbial communities from Stordalen Mire near Abisko, Sweden - Palsa_T0_2 | ecosystem: Environmental > Terrestrial > Soil > Palsa > Peat permafrost | place: Sweden: Abisko... | reverse complement strand
CTGCAAGCCCGCGTTGTCAGCCGGACTGCCGGGCTGCACCTCCTCGACGACCGCACCGTGAACATCGCCGGGAATCTGCAACTGATCGCGCTCGGCCGGGTTAAGGTCGCCCAGGCTGAGTCCCCAGTGGCCTTTCCCGTGTTCCCCGTTCGCTGATCCGTGTCCAGCGGCCGGTCCCATGGCCTCAAGCGTGACGGGAATGTTGATGGCCTTACTATCACGCTCAACCTGAAGCTGGATCGTGTCCCCGGGACGCTTCTGCCCGACTTCCATTTGCAGTTCTCCGGCATCGGTCACCGGCTGTCCGTTCAGGCTGGCAATGACATCCCCCGTCTTCAGCCCGGCTTTTCCTCCCGGCGAGTTGGGATCGACCTGAGTCACAATCGCTCCCGTAGCGTTACTCCTGTGGAAGAATTTGGCGTTGTCAGGAGTCACATCCGAAATGCCGATTCCAATAAATCCATGACTGACTTTTCCATCGCGGATCAGGGCTTCCACCGTGGGTTCGACGATCTGGGTAGGAATTGCGAAGCCCATTCCAGAGAACGAACCGTTCGACGAAATCAGGAATGTGTTGATACCGATCAGTTCGCCACGCGCATCGACCAGCGCGCCACCAGAGTTTCCGGGATTGATGGCAGCATCGGTCTGAATGAACTGTCCGGGCTTGCGCCGATCACTGGCGTCCGGATTCGGACGATTCAGTGCGCTGACGATTCCACGGGTCACGGTGAAGCGGAATCCGTACGGATTGCCGAATGCCAACACCGTCTGACCCGGACGCAGCTTGGCCGAATCACCCCAGGGCACACTCGGCAGATTCGACGCATTCACTTTGATCACCGCCAGATCTGTGAGAGGGTCGGTACCGATCAACTTCGCCGGCAGGACTTCCCGGTTGCTCATGGTGACGCGGATGTCGGTGGCGCTATCGACGACATGATTGTTGGTGACGATGTAGCCGTCGGGGGAGATGATCACGCCGCTACCCAAGCCGTGCTCTACCCTCTGCTGAGGCATCATGTGTTGACCAAACATCCGCCCGAAGGGATGATTGCCTCCAAACGGAGCAAAGAACTGCTGCATGTCTTCTGACGACGAAGGTTCTTCGCCAGCTGGTTGCGGGCCCGGCTTGGAAGTCACGGTCACGTTCACCACAGCGGGTGTAACTCTCGCTGCCAACGTTTCCATGGCTCGGTCGAGCGTGAGCAAGGCTGCAACACTGTTATCGTCAAGCGCGGCAGCAGCTGGAGCCGCGACCGCTGCCCTCGCGGGCTTGGCGAACTCATACGTTGCAAGCGATGCGACGGTTACGAGGGCAACCACGGCCGCGAGCAGGCGCCGGGTCAGAATTGTTTTCCACTGGTTCATCTCACTTCTCCTTTGTAACTAATTGTTTAGTTGTAACTCACAAAAAATTTTGGCTATGTCTTGCTTGCGATTGGCGCGCCGGCCGCTTGGCCCGGGGATGGAATCACCCATCTGAGGCGCCACACGGAAACGCTCCACACCCACGAATTCGGGCCGACGCGTTGTGACGTCCTTACCACGACGATTGTTTCGGGCGCTGCCACGTCTGTTTCTTTCGCGGACGCATTCGCTTCAGCCTCACTGCCCACCGCGGCTGCGCGCCAGCGTGCCTGCACCATATCGAACGGGGTGGACTGCGGCTCGATGCTCGCTTCAACAGGATGATCGAAATGATTCTTGACAGCCTGCCGGGTACGCGGCTGAGACATTTTCTCTGCAGCAGGCAGCGTACTCGCCCGCATAGCCGCCGGAATCACAGTTGCCGCGGAGAACTGGGATTGCTCGGGCGCCGCCGCGCGCAGATCGCCAGACGGAATCGCGCGCTGCTCTGCTTCGAATGCCACGAACTTTGGAGCACCTGGAACGACCCCCAGGCAGAGCAACGAAACCACGCTCACCAGACCGAGAGCCGGCTTCCAAACGCCCATGGAGTTCGGCCGACCGGCGTCGAGAATCTGCGTCAGCCGAAGCGAGGCCTCGCGAACTCGATGCACCGCTGCCTGCGCCATCACCCAACCCCGGCGCGCGACACTTTTCTCGAGCAGCGCAATCAGGCATTGCGCATATCCCCGGGGATTGCCGGTTGCAGCCAGCACTTGATCGTCACATGCCATCTCCCGCTCGAGCGAGAGCCGGCGATCGATCCACCACACCGCCGGATGGAAAAGGAACAGGGCTCGTACGATTTTCTGCAGCAGATTGCTCCAGTCATCCCAGCGACGCAGGTGGGCAAATTCGTGGAGCAGAATGATATTCAACTCTTCCGGTCGAAGCTCACGGAGCGCCCAGACGGGAATGACAATCACCGGCCTGAAAAATCCAATCGCGGCCGGCACGTGGACGCGTTCCGACGTCGCCAGCGTGACCGCCCGGGAGGAAGAACTCAACTCCGCGACGCTGGTTCGCAGAGCAGGATGCAACTCCGCGGCATTGACTGCGATGCAACTTCTGCGCAATTCGCGCAGACGCCAAAGTCCGATCGCCAGGCGCAGCATCGCGAAGCTCGACATCACTAGCCATGCGACAAACAACAGAAATCCCCAGTGACCGGGCAAGGTGACAACCGGGGGCATCGTCCCGGCGGCCCAACGGGAGTGCTCGTTTTTGACCCCGCCGATGAAAGGAAGCCACGCCACACCGAGCAGAGCTACGAACCACACTGCAAATCGGGTACCAGAGTTCTGTCGTGGCAGAAGGCGTAACATCGTCCACGCGAACAGAGCAATGAACAATCCTTCCGGAAGCGAATTCACCATGCGGGCGATCGCTATCTCGGCGATGGTTTGTAGCTGGGGCCACATCATTTCGCGCCACTCCGTTCCAGCATCTGCCGCAAGCGAGCAAGTTCGGCAGCCTCGATTCCCTGCTCCTCAAGCACATTCAACACCAGTTGCTCGTGGGAGTTCTTGAAAAACCGGCCGACCAAATGGCGGATCTCGGAGCGTGTAGCCTCTTTCCTTCCGACCAACGCAGCGTACACATGCGCCCGGCCATCTTTTGAATGCTTGACGTAACCCTTGCGCTCCAGCACCCGGATCGTAGTCAAGACCGAGTTGTAAGCCAGGGCGGGTTTCTCCGACAACGAATCCAGAATCGTCTGGACCGTGCCAGCCCCCTTCAGCCACAGCACATTCATCAGCCGCAACTCGGCTTCCGTCAGAGTCTCGGATGGTCTTGGCGGCACTTGCGCTCTCCTGAAACGATTAGACGCGGCAACCTCAAAAAGGTAACTAATTCTTTAGTTGCAAGCAGGCTCGCGGGAGATGCCCGTCTGTATCTTCTTCGGAAAAAGGGAGACCGGCGGCGATTCGTCAGCCTTTGGATTTGGAATCCGTGAGGGGGTATCCTTAAGAAACGGCTTGATTTGCGGCCATCCTGCTCTGCAGGATCGCGCGGCAGATCGACCGCCCGTCGTCGTCAAAGCAACAATCGAGCGCGCCCGCATCGAGCGCCCCACTCCACATGACATCGTCCGGCGTGTGGTGAGTGCAAATAATTTCGATCCCCCGATGGTGCCGCAGGCGAACGATTTCCTCAAAGCTGATCAAACCTAAGTCCACAACTCCTACCTGGACGGAGAATTCCGAGACCAAGGTAAGAAATTCCGGCAACGAACCTGCGCTCAACACGCTCTCAGCAACCGAGTTGATCTCAGAGGCCAAAAACTTCGCGCGCGCGGGATCGTTCTGCAGTATTGCGACTGCGCTGTTCATTGATTCACCTCTTGCAAGCGAGTCGACGACGCGGCGAAGCTGCCTCGCTCCGTCACCAACTCGATCTCACTTCACTGGAAGTGCCCCCGGCCGCTGGGATGTAGCATTTGGTCGTGTAATCCATCACCATGCGATCGGCATTAAAGCGCCAGCCAAGAGTCCGGATGGTTCGCTTCATACGTTTGATCCAGCCTCGCGGTAGACCGTCGCGGTCCCGCTGGTAATACAAAGGAATCACTTCTTCCCGCAATGTTCGCAGTAAATCGTCTCCGTCACGCTTGTCATGAACTTCGACATTGGAGTGGGTTCGGCCCGTGCCGATGGCGAATCCATTCATGCCGTCGTATGCCTCCGCCCACCACCCATCGAGAACCGAAAGATTCAGTCCTCCGTTCAGCACCACTTTCTGACCGCTCGTCCCGGATGCCTCCAGCGGGCGCCGCGGGTTGTTCAGCCAGACGTCTACGCCTTGCACAAAGTAGCGCCCCACGTTGATGTCATAGTCTTCGACAAAGACGAACTTGTCGGCGAAGCGCCCGTTACGCATCAACTCCGCAATCTGCTGAAGAATTCGTTTGCCCGGCTCATCGTGGGGATGCGCCTTGCCGGCAAAAACGAACTGCACCGGACGTTTGGGATCGTTCACCATGGAAGCCAGATTGTCGATCTCGCTCAGAATCAGGTTGGCTCGCTTGTAGGTCGCGAAGCGCCGGGCAAATCCGATGGTCAAAGCGTCCGGGCTGAGCACCCTGCCCAATCTCTGCAGAACTTCTCTGGACTCAAAACGGCGCTCGGCTTGTTCGACCGCGCGCCGGCGCACAAACTCGAGAAGCTGCGATTTCAGGCTCAGGTGCGTCTCCCAGAGTTCGCCGTCATCCACGTTCTCGATCCCTTCCCAGATTCGCGCTTCGCTGCTGTGCAGGTGCCAGTTCGTTCCCAGATGACGGTCGTAGAGGCGATACATCTGTGGCGCCAGCCAGGAGGGAACATGGACCCCGTTGGTGATGTGTCCGATGGGAACTTCGTCCTCCGGCTTGCCCGGACACAGCCCGGTCCACATCGCCCGGGACACTTCGCCGTGCAAGGCGGAGACCGCATTGGCACGACGCGAGAGCCGCAGACCCAGCACGGTCATGCAAAACGTCTCCTGTTGGTCGCCTGGCTTTTCCCGCCCCAAACCCATCAAGCTTTCCGGGGAGAGGCCCAGCGCTTCGCGCAGCGGTCCAAGATGCTCTTCAATCAGGTCAGCATCAAAGCGATCGTGACCGGCGGGCACGGGGGTGTGCGTAGTGAACACAACTTCCCGGGAGACGCGGGGAACCGCGTTGTCGAAGCCGATGCCTTCTTCCTGCATCCGCATGCGGATCGCTTCCAGCACGGCAAACCCGCTGTGTCCTTCATTCAGGTGAAGCACGCCGGGCGAAATGCCCATCGCCTTTAGGGCGCGAAATCCTCCAACACCCAGCAACAACTCCTGCCGGATTCGAGTCCGCGCATCTCCGCCATAAAGACGCGAGGTCAGCTCCCGGTCGTCAGCAGTGTTGCCCTCGACATCGGAATCGAGCAGGAACAAGTCGCAGCGCCCAACTTTCACGCGCCAGACTTTGGCGTGAATCGGCCCGTTGCGCGTCTCGATTTGCACCACAACGGACCTTCCGTTCTTGCCGATCGCGATCTCCAGGGGCAATTGATTGACGTCGGTCTCCAGATATTCTTCCTGCTGCCAGCCGTCCCGATCCAGGCGCTGGCGAAAGTACCCTTGCCCGTAAAACAAACCAATGCCGACCAGCGGAATCGCCAGATCGGACGAGCTCTTTATGTGGTCTCCGGCCAGCACACCCAGCCCGCCGGAATACACCGGAAGCGATTCGTGCAAACCGAATTCCGCGGAAAAATAGGCCACCGGACTCGGCCGCAGCACACCCGCATGCCTCGTCCCCCAGGTGCGGTCCGCCTGCAGATATTCCTGCAAGCGGCGATAGGCATAATTGATGCGGCTGTGCAACACCAGTGCCGCCGCCCGACTTTCCAGCTTCGCCAGCGGAAACTCCGCCAGCAGCGAAACTGGATTCTGGTTCAACTGCCTCCAGCGCAGCGGATCGAGATCCCGAAATAAGCTTGTGGCATCGTGATCCCAACTCCACCACAAATTGCGCGCCAGAGCCCAAAGGCGCTCCTGCGCCGGAGCGATAAAGCGATCGAGCGTGCGCGCCTCGCTTACTACGGGCGCGACCTGAGCCGCTGCCTCGGCCAGCATTTGAATCTCATCGGCACGAAAAACCCGAGGCTCCACCGTTTGCACCACCAGAACCCCCTGCAGAATCCCGCGGTCGATGAGCGGAACTCCCAGGAAGGACTGGTACGCATCTTCGCCAGCCTCCCCGAAATACTTGAATCGCGGGTGATTTTGCGGCTGTTCCACCGCCACGGGCCCCAGTTGCTCAGCCACCAGGCCCGCCAGTCCTTCGTGGATGGCCATTCGCAGACTCCCAATGCACTCCCGCCGAAGTCCAACTGTGGCCGCCAGCACCAGGTTGGCACGGTCCGGTTCCAACAAATACGCCGAGCAAACGTCGGTCTCAAAGCGCTTGGCAATCAAAGCCACCACGTTCATCAGGGTCTCAGCCGGTTGGCCCTCTTCCGCCGCAAGGTTCGCGATTTCCTCCAGGGTGAGGACATGCGTGACCACGCGGACTTTTCCACTCAAAGTCAAATCTTGCACCTCGCTCCGGTTCCCTTCCAACTCCAGGCTCTCTGGTTCCATATCTTAATTTGGACTCTGCAGGATTGAGGGGATCGTTATCCACCACATTCGGGCGGGGCATCTACATCGTTATCCCCTGCTCGGAACGAAAGGCCATCGGAGGTATCCGGTCCCTGCCTACGAAACCCTTCGATTACCCTTGAGTAAAGCGCGTTGATAAGCTCGGAAATACACGACCGCAGCCCAACGGCGTGGCGTCCCCGCCAGCCCTCGGCCCCTGACTAACTCTAGGTGCGCCCGCACGATGAGTCCAATCGAAATTATCGATGCTTGGGATGGGCTTCGTGGGATCGATACCTGGCAAGATCCATGCGCCGCAAAACCGATGCGCCGCCAGATGTGCTGCGAGTGAGAGACGCCAAATCTCGATGGTAACCGCGTCTACGATCTTGCCCTGTAAGACTCGTCGCCCGTTTTGGGCCTCCTTGCAACCTTCTTACAAATGTGAGCGAAGTTGACCAGTATTCAAATCCGCGCCATGTCGATAATCCTTATAACGGGAGTAAGCGATGTCTCATGACGCAGGCCGAACCATTCTGTGCATCGACGACGACCGCGGCGCCCTCGACTATCACAAAGCGCTGCTCGAAAGATCCGGATTTGAGGTGCTGACCGCGGCCTCAGGCCGGCAGGGCCTGCAAATTGCCGAAGTCCAGCCCATTGCCGTCGTCGTCGTCGATTATCAGATGCCAGAGATGTGCGGGGACGAGGTTGCCGCCGCCATCAAGCGCGTCAAGCCGAAGGTTCCAGTCATTCTGGTTTCCGCACACGATGAAATCCCGGAAGAGGCGTTGAGTATCGTGGACGCTTTCATCTGCAAAGGTGAAGCTGATCATCACTTGCTGCCCGCGATCATGCGCTTCACGGAGATGGCCGGTCAGCGCTCCAAAAAAGGACAGAGGCTGGAAGACTAAATCGTATCGTTCTGACAAAGTGGAAGCCTTAAGGAGCAAGACGAACTAGTTTGCCGCGATCCGATGTCGAATCCTGAGAGTCCAAAGACCGAGCTCAGTCTGCGGCATGTATTGTCCGTCCGTTGTCCCATGTGCCGGGCGAAGCCGAAAGAGAGATGCACGCTCACTACCGGACATCCTTGCCTTAAAACCCATCTGGCTCGCAGAGAGGCCGCCGCAAAAGTTCCTCCGCCACCGAGCTTTGGCGAGACTGCTTTGCAAGCCCTGGGAAAAGCCACAAGCCGAGGGGTTCGCGCTCTTTTCCACAAGCAGTCCTGATTTGGTTTTATGACAGCAGGTGGCCCGCCGTGGATTCCCCCGAATCCCCGGCGGGCCGTACGTTCTACCCGTAAAAACCAACATCGTAGTTGTGCGGACAAAAGCACGCAATGGGGCTTTCGAACTAGCCATCAGCACTAACCGCTATGTATTAATTCCGAAGTGAACGAGCCTCTCGCTCAACTTAGGTCTTGGCGCTGCATCGCTTGCATGGGGCAGATCAACCCACTAGCTTGTAAGGATGACTTTCGCGCGCTGCAGTGGAATCTTGCTCCATCTCACTTCTCTACCAGCGATTCACGGCATCGGCGATATGGGGCCGGCCGCCTACCGATTTGTCGAATTCCTGGCTCAGTCAGGACAGACCCTCTGGCAAGTGTTACCCGTAAGTCCGACCGGATATGGCGACTCGCCTTATCAATGCTTCTCAGCTTTTGCCGGCAATCCACTTTTGATCGACCTGGTGAGGTTGCAGCAGCAGGGCTGGCTCGGGTCGCAAGATGTCGTAGCGGCTCCGCAACTGGCGACTGACTTTGTGGATTACGGGAGGGTGATCGTTTTTAAACAAGCTCTTCTGCGGAAGGCGGCTCAGGACTTTCTTGTCCAAGCAAATGACACGGACTCCGCCGCCTTCAAGGTGTTCTGCGAGGAGAACGCCTGGTGGCTGGAGGATTACGCGCTGTTCATCGCGGCGAAGGATTTTCACAATGGCGCGGTCTGGACGGAATGGGAGAGCGGATTGCGGCTGCGCGATCCCGACGCGATGACAGAATGGCGGACGAGGCTATCGCCGGACATACAGACCCACAAGTTTGCACAGTTTGAGTTTTTCAAGCAATGGGGAGACCTGAAAAATTTCTGCCGGCGATGCGGCGTTCGCATTATGGGAGATATTCCTATCTACGTCGCTCATGACAGCGCCGATGTTTGGGCGCATCAGGAGCTGTTTCAATTGGACGAGCACGGACGGCCAATCGTTGTAGCAGGTGTTCCTCCCGACTACTTCAGTGCGACGGGCCAGCTCTGGGGAAATCCCATCTACCGATGGGATGTCTTGGCGCGCTCCGGCTATCGCTGGTGGGTCGACCGTTTTCGCGCCTCCTTTCAGCTTTTTGACATGGTTCGACTGGATCACTTCCGGGGCTTCGAAGCGTATTGGGAGGTTCCGGCCGGAGCCTCCACGGCGATTGGTGGGAAATGGGTTAAGGGCCCCGGCAGGGAGATTTTCGAAGCCTTGCGCAGGGAGTTGAAAGAATTACCGATTGTGGCTGAAAATCTGGGAGTTATCACCCCAGAGGTCGAGCGACTTCGGTACGAGTTTGGATTCCCGGGAATGAGTCTGCTGCAATTCGCCTTCGGAAACGATCCCCAGGGTCCGTCGTTCCGCCCGCACAATTACACTCGCGAATTGGCGGCGTATACCGGAGGGCATGACAACGACACAACCGTCGGATGGTGGACGAGCACAGGAGTGGGCGAAAGCACCCGCACCGCTGAAGACATCCGCAAAGAACGCGATTTTACGAGAGCTTACCTGCGATTTAAAAACGAGCCGGTCCATTGGGTTTTCATTCGCACCGTTATGGCTTCGGTCGCCTCGATCGCCGTCATTCCGCTGCAGGACGTGCTGGGACTGGGCACAGAAGCGCGAATGAATTTGCCGGGCACGGTGAGTGGCAACTGGAAATGGCGCTACCCGGAGGACGCTCTGACACCGGAGATCAGCAGCAAGTTAAAACAACTGGCACGACTCTACCAGCGCTGAAACTCGGCAGCAAGCCCGGGTGAGAACTCAAAGTGGTGACAGTTCGTCCTCATTTTTTCCATCTTCATTGTTACGAACAAGTCTGCTTTCGAGGAAGCGTTGTGCAAGTTCCTTGCCACCCGTGCCAAATGCAATGGCGAGGCCGAGCATCACGGCTCCAAAACCAATTCCGAAGGCGACAAGCACAGTCTCTTCGGCGATGCCCAGTTCTTCAAAAACCATCGATAGCACGAACACGATGATGATCGCCCGGACCGAGATGCTGAGCATTCGCGGTGATGGGAGGTTACTGTTGACTGCGGCCAGCAGAGTGGCGCGAGAAAAAAAGCTGGAGGCGAGCAATCCCAGAAACATGATTAACAACGCCGCAAACAGTCTCGGCAAGAATAAAAAGAAACGGACGATCTGCTCCTGCAGTCCAAAAATCCCCAGAACACTGATGCCAAGCAAAATGAATCCCAACCACGCCACCCAGAAAACAAATCGGCTCACCAACTCCGACGAACGCGGCAAAGCTGCTTTTGCCAGCAATTGGGACGCGCCCGCATTTTCGGAAAGCCGGTCAAACTTGATCAAGCGCAGGATGCTGCGCGACAACACTTTCAAAAGGTATGCAATCACCCACCCGGCAAATGCAATGATCACCAACACGATCAGCCGAGGAAGAAAACGTGCAAAGCCTCTGGCCAATTCCTGCACCGCTTGGGTTAGCTCACTCACGATCATTTCCCGCATGATGACCTCACTGTTTGCCTGTCCACATCTCCAGGAGATATGGCTTCAGGCGCTCGAAATCCAGACATAGGCCCTCGACTCGCATTTCCACTTCGGACGCGGAAGCGTTCCGGTTCTCCAGCAAGAATGCCAGCGCACGACCCCGGAACAACGGTGCAAGCGCCTGGATAATATGGTCCCGGCTGATGACTTCCTTGTGGTGCGCGGCGGCGAACTCGTAGACAGTTTTCACCCACAGTTCCGCGGAATAATGAAAGTCGCCTTCTTCCAATTCTGCGATCCCCTGCAGTTCCGCCAGCGTGGTGGGCGAAAGAATGGATTGAAACAGAGATTCCAATTCCTTCACCCCGGAGCGGAACATTTCGAGCAGTCGCTTCCGGTTGACTCGTTGCAGATCGACGGTAAATTGCTGTTCGGAGCCAGTGGTGGGAATCGACTGCGAGCCCGACCGGCTGCTCCACACCGGGAAACTGGACTCCATCGACCAGAACAAAACTCCGATCGTCTGGCGCAAAGCCGGCACCAGATCCGCGGCGTTTCGCTCGACGTGATTCTTGGCGCCAAGGAAGCATTGTCCAATGCGCAGGCCGCCAACGATGGCGGCGAGAGTCAGGCGGACCTCGCACCCCGCCCGGGCGTCATCATCGTTCCATTGGTTCTGGGCAAGAAATCGGCTCCCCAGCCGGTTTGAGAAGGCAAATTCCGGCGCGTACGGCTCGCGGATTCGTAACCCGTAAAGAGCGCGCGTCATCGGGTACAGAAGATTGGTGATCAGCAACCCTTCGAACCTGGGCCGAGCGTATGTCGGCAGCACAAGATCAAAATCGTCCGTGGAAATCGGCCGGAGAAAGTCCCGCAGCCAATCGGCCTTGATATTCGTCGAGTCGGGTGAAACCACCACAATGGCTTTTGCTCCGAGCAATTCACCGGCGGCCAAAATCGTTCGCAATGCGGTTCCACGGGCAACGCTGTTTCCGTATTGGGTGCTGATTGAGTGCAGCGTTCGCAGAGCCAATCGATTGAAGTCCTGCGGCCGGATGTCATCAATGGAGGCCCCCGCAACCAGTTCCGGAGTCCCGTCGCTCGATCCCGCGTCGGCGTCGATGATGGCCGCTCGATCGCGGGGAAACCATTGCAGAATACCGCTCTGTATCGCAGCCACGACGGGGCCGATGGTTTTGACATTGTTGTGCGTGTGTAGCCCGACCAGAATGTCGATTTCACCGACGTTAATCAGTTGGCGAACAAAATCATCCGTGAGGAAGTCTTCGCCAACCGTCTTTCCGTCGCTGCGAGGAGCCGCAATTCCCTCTTGTGTCGACACCTCTAACATCGTTTCCCGAGCCTATCGTGTCTATACCAGTTCAGATTCGTCTCAGGCGAAACCAGTAAAACTGGTAAGGCCCCAAGGTTAGCAGATAGGGCGCCTTGCCCGCCCGCGGAAAAATGTTCTTGCCAAACATCTCGATCAGGATGCTTCCGGTAAACGCTTGCAAATCGAGTTCAACCGCCTGAGCCGCACTCGAGAGATTATTGACAACCAGCACGGTCTCGTTTTCCAAGCGTCGCACATAAGCCAGAATTCTGTGATTCGCAGGATAGAGAAACTCCATGGATCCATTTCCGAATACTCGTGTCGAGCGCCGGACCGAGATCATTCTACGCATCCAGGAAAAAAGAGAATGGGGTGTCCGGCGTTGCGCCAGAGTATTGATCGCGGGATAACCATAGATGGGATTCAAGATTAATGGCGCGCACAAGCTCTCGGGATCCGCGGCGGAAAAGCCTGCATTCCAGTCGCCGCTCCATTGCATCGGAGTTCTCACTCCGTCGCGATCGCCTAGATTTACATTGTCTCCCATTCCAATTTCGTCTCCGTAGTAGATGATCGGAGTGCCCGGAAGCGACATTAACATTCCATTCAGCAACTCGATGCATCGGCGGTCATTATCGAGCAGCGGAGCGAGCCGGCGCCGGATGCCGAGGTTCAGCCGCATCGCCTTGTTCCCGGCGTAGACGTCGTACATATAGTCCCGTTCCACATCCGTCACCATTTCGAGCGTCAATTCGTCGTGATTGCGCAGGAACAAGCACCACTGGCAGGAAGCTGGAATTTCTGGCGTCTGTTGCAGAATCTCCGTGATCGGCTTGCGGTCCTCGAGTTTGACACCCATGAACATTCTGGGCATCAATGGAAAATGAAACGCCATGTGGAATTCGTCGCCGTCCGCGAAGTATGGTCGAAGGTCCGCTGGCCACTGATTGGCCTCGGCAAGCAACATGCGGCCTGGGAATTGTTCATCGAGTCTCCGCCTAAAATCTTTAAGGATGGCATGAGTCTCGGGCAAATTCTCGCAATTCGTCCCTTCCCGCTCGGTGAGATAAGGAACTGCGTCGAGCCGGAAACCATCGACTCCCGCTTCCAGCCAGAATTTCATCACGTCCCACATCTCCTCCCGCACGACCGGGTTATCGTAATTGAGGTCCGGCTGATGACTGAAAAAGCGATGCCAGTAGTAAGCTTTTGAAATCGGATCCCAGGCCCAATTGGACATCTCTGTATCGAGAAAGATGATCCGGGTTCCCGCGTATCGCGTGTCCGTCTCGCTCCAGACATACCAATCGCGGTAAGCATTCTCGCGCGAGCTTCGGGCCTGCTGGAACCAGGGGTGCTGATCGGAGGTGTGGTTCAGAACCATCTCGATGATCACCCGTATTCCGCGCTCATGGGCTGAGTTCAAAAACTTACGAAAATCCTCCAACGTCCCATAGCTGGGATGGACGGTTCTGTAATCCGCAATGTCGTAGCCGGCGTCGCGCAGAGGTGAAGGAAAAAACGGCATCAGCCAGAGCGCATTGACGCCAAGCTCTTCCAGGTATTCGAGCTTCTGCTCCAGCCCCTGGAAGTCGCCGATTCCATCTCCGTTGCTGTCATGAAACGTGCGAACGTGAACCTGGTAGATCACAGCGTCCTTGTACCAGAGCGCGTCTTGCTTTAGTGCCACTCACTTCCCTCCATATACCTCAACTTAGCGAACAGTCGACTTCGCGGCAACCGTTCCCAAGCCCAACAGTTCGCTGATCAGCCAGGTTCTACCCATACTAACCTTTACGACGATGCGGAGGGCGCCCGAACGCGGCGGAATCAATGGACGATCCTGATCATCGTCACCATGACCTTCATGATCCTGACCTTCGTGATCCTGACCTTCGCCACCATCATCCTCGAGTCGGATGCGATCTCCGATGTCGGGCAGCCCCACTCCGCATCCCGGCGCGCTCCACTGTGCGATAGACTGAACCAATGAATGGTGGGCGTTTGCTGATCGTCTCGAATCGACTGCCGATAACCACCAAGATTAGTGGTGATCAAATCACCTTTTCCCAGGCCTCCGGCGGACTCGCAACCGGTCTTCGCTCCTGTCACGAACGGTCAGGCGGCGTGTGGATCGGCTGGCCCGGGCTGACCTCCCGGCTTTCACCAAAACAACGCTCCGACCTCGATCGTCAACTCGCTGAACTTAGGATCGTTCCGATCTACCTGACGCGCCGCGAAGTGAAGGAGTTCTATGAGGAGTTCTCGAACAGCGTCCTCTGGCCTGTCTTCCACTACCTTCTCGATCGAGTCCCCCGAGGTCCAGGCGCCTGGGATAGTTATCGCCGCGTCAACGAACGCTTTGCAGAGATGGTCGTGCAGCGGTATCAGCCCGGCGATCTGATTTGGGTGCACGATTACCATTTGTTGCTCGTTCCCGGACTGTTGCGACAGCGCCTGCCCAATGCACGCATTGGTTTCTTTCTGCATATTCCCTTTCCCGCCGCCGAGGTCTTTCGCGTCTTACCCTGGCGCCGCGAGATTTTGGAAAGTCTCATCGGCGCCGATCTGGTCGGGTTCCACACTTATTCCTATATGCAGCACTTCGCCACTGCGCTAGCCGACTTAGCCGGCCTGGAGCCAGAGGATGATTGCGTTTGGCTTGACGATCGTGAAGTTCGCTTCGGGGTATTCCCCATGGGAATCGACGCCGAGGCCTTCCGGCAGCTTGCAATTTCTCCGGCGGTGGAAGAAGAACTTCGCGCAATTAAGGCGGACGCGGGCCCCCGGACGATCTTGCTCGGTGTCGACCGGCTGGATTACACAAAAGGCATTCCCCGACGATTGCTCGCGCTCGAAGCACTGCTGCAGGCTGATCCTTATCTTCGCGATCATCTCCGCTTGATCCAGGTAGCCGTGCCCTCGCGGGACGAAGTGCCGAGCTACCAGGAATTCCAGCGTGAGATCGAAGGGCTGATCGGCCGTATCAACGGCACTTACGGGACGGTCACGTCGGTGCCGATTCACTACCTGCATCAATCAATTTCCATGGAACGCCTGGTCGCGCTGTATCGCGCCGCCCACGTTATGCTGGTGACCCCGCTCCGTGACGGCATGAACCTTGTAGCCAAGGAGTACGTGGCTTCCCGCGTCGATGATGATGGCGTTCTCGTCTTGAGTGAATTTGCAGGCGCCGGCGACGAGTTGCACGAAGCAGTCTTCGTGAACGCGTATGACGTGCGTGATCTTACGGCAAAAATTCGTGAGGCGCTGGCTCTGCGCCCTGAAGAGCGAGTCGCACGGATGCGAGCCATGCGGCAGCGCGTGACGTCACACGACGTACACCAGTGGGCGGACAATTTTCTGGGTGCGTTGGCATCACCGCCCCGAGCCGAGCGTCACCCCACACCTGAGGTGTCCTTGAATGACGCGCTCGGACGTTTGCGCCTGGCGGAGAGGCTGGCCATTCTTCTGGATTATGACGGTACGCTTGTGCCCATTGCGCCTACCCCGGACCAGGCAGTTCCTGACGGCGAACTGCTGAGCCTGATATCAGCTCTGGCGCAACGGCCGCGCACGGCTGTAGAGATTGTCAGTGGTCGTGCACGCGACCAAATCGAGGCCTGGTTCGGAGCGCTTCCAATCGCACTCTCGGCAGAGCACGGCACTTGGTTCCGGCCCGGTCCGGCTGCAGTTTGGCAGGGCCCAGTGGATGGGGCCAGTCTTGATTGGCTGCCCGAGGTGCGCGCCATCCTGGAGGAGTTTACATCGGCGACCCCTGGTTCCTTCATCGAGGAAAAGACAACATCAATCGCATGGCACTATCGCCGCGCGGCGCGCGGATTGGGCCAGATGCAGGCACGGGAACTCCGTGTGAGACTGTCGCAGGCTACGACTGGACGCGCCGTAGATATTCTCGAAGGCAAGAAAGTCGTCGAAGTGCTGTCGCGGGGCGCCCGTAAGGCTGGGGTGGTTCACCGTTTACTCGCGGCGGAACCGCCTCCTACCCTCATTGCAGCGTTTGGTGACGACCGCACGGATGAGGAACTTTTTGCTGCGTTGCCGCCCACCGCCGTGACCCTGCACGTCGGACCGGGCGCCAGCATGGCGAAGCAGCGGCTGCGCAATCCAGCCGCCGCACGTGCGTTTCTCGCAGCCCTGCTTCGATAATAAGTAGGGCCGCCACTTCGGACCCCACGAAAGCAAAACTGAAACCAGCCCACAAAGTATTATCCTTGCACAAGATCGAGGATGTAGCCTCATACCGATCGAAGATATAACCTCCCAATGACGACCGCGCATCGTTGGGCGAGGAACTGCTTATACATTCAGGAAGTGGAGGCCGGTATGTGTCTCGCGATTCCCGGTAAGGTCCTCAGTGATTTTGAGCAGAACGGCATGCCCATGGCCAAGGTGCAGTTTGGAGGCATTGTGCGCGAAGCATGCCTGGAGTACGTTCGAGCTTTCGCCCCCTGCGGATTTTAAGTTCGTCACGCACGGGGAATCAATGACTTACACGAGCAGCGACAACCGGCGATGAACTATTCTCGATGACGCCCCCGCAAGGCTTTCCGAGGATCACGTCTCTATTGGTCTCGACTCGTCGGGATTGGTGGTAGGCACAAAAATGGGCACAGTGTTTGACCTGCACACTCAATTGAGGTCCGATGAGCGTAATCGCTGATTTCGTCAATTGACTCACGGTGACTATGCGCATTAACTCTGACGCCCGGGACCCATTGTGCCCTACGCCGCTGGCCTGATGTTCTGGTTCACGCAGAAGAAGTTTGTCGGATCGTACTTTTTCTTGATGGCAGCAAGGCGTCCGTAATTATCGCGGAACGAAGCCTGAACCCGTTCCTGTCCTTCGTCCATCATGAAGTTGATGTAGGCGCCCCCTGCTGCGTAGGGATGCAGCGCGTCATAGTAGTTCTTGCACCAGTCTGTAAGTTTCCGAGCGTTAGCCGGGTCGGGGTCTACTCCGACAATGACCTCGGCGAACAGGGCTTCCCGGAAGCTGTAGGCTGTATCGTTCTTGCCCACGCGTTGCGCTGCGCCGTTGAGAGGGTACAGGTGCATCGTCGAAAGCATTGTCGGCAGCTGCGAACCGTGTTCGACGTGCTTCGCGATGGCCGCATCGC